>SXGT01643573.1_pt1 | contig 13100 bp, 9 predicted proteins | sample 3176221 | NCBI WGS metagenome assembly SXGT01 (sample SAMN11356862, study PRJNA531348) | freshwater metagenome | isolation source: freshwater sample F1-120 | place: China: Fuxian Lake, Yuxi | collected 2017-12-25
ACCGGCAACGCATCCAACGACGACAACACCAACGGCGCCCGCACCGAACGCCAACGGCAGTGCGCCCGCAACACAAATCGACGCGCCCACGGCAACACCGAGACCAACGCCGCCAACCGCTTGCCCGCCCCCACATCACCCGGCGGCGCCGACCACACGAGCTTCGCGCCTTGCGCATCACCCGACACGAAGCGAAACCACGTGCCGTGCAACCACGCGGTGCGCAACACCGCCCGGCTGGCGCCGTGCAGCGTCAGCTCCGCTGCGTTCGCCGTCGCCAACACGTCGCGCGCAAACCGACCGTTCGTACACCTGCGCAACGTGTCCGGATCGAGGTTGCTCGGCCAACACACCATGCGCTGTTCGCCGACATCCGCGAACAACGCCGACTCCACCGCCGCCACCGCAAGCCCCGTCGCCGCCGCTCCCGCTGAGAGCGCTTCACCGCGCGAAGCTCCAGCCGCCACAGCAGCAAACACCTGCGCGCGCAGAGCCGTCCCCCGAACATGTCGCCGCGGCAGCAGCATGCGCTGCAATTCAGCCAACACCGGCCGCCACCGCGCCCCCGCCCGCGGCGGCACGTCGCCTCGCCGCCAACGCGAGCGCAGCGCCGCGAACGGCTGGCCGTCGAACGCGGCCGCGACCAGCAACAGTTCGCGCAACCACGGCACATCGGCCGTGGTCAACCAGTCCGGCACCAACTCGCCATCGACCAGCGTGCCCGGCACGGCATCAGCTGCGCCTTGCATCGGCGAATCGGCGCGCGCGGCCGACCTCCGCGGTCGCTTCGGCCACCAGTTCGTAGACCACGCCCGACGCCGCGACTCGATCGTGGCGTGCGCGATGATCGCCGGCACCAAATCCACCGCCAACCACGATGCCCACGTCGGCGCGGCCAGCGGAGACGCCCAGGTCGAGCAGGCGCGGGCCAACCAGCACCTTCAAATCACCGCGCGCAAACGCCGCCAGCACACTCGCACGTTCCGCCCGCGGCAACTCGGCGGTCAGCGGCGCCACGAGATGCGTGCGTGCGATCGCATAGGCACTGCCGCGATCGGGCGTGAACACCAACACCGACGCGCCGCGATGCCGCAACAGCAACTCCCCACACGCGGCGGCCTTTGCTTCGTTCCACGCCGCGACGCGGCGCGCGCGATGCCACGCGAGCAACGCCGGCCGCCAGGCCGGTTCGCCGCGGGCCTCGTGCACGAACGTGCCAAAACCCGCCCCCGGCCGCAGCGCCGTGAACGCGTCGTAGCCGCCGAGAAATTCGTGCCATGCCACGTCGTGCGCGTCGCGTTCGGCCAACGTCAGCGGCAGATGCAATTCGACATGCGCGGCACCGGCGCCACGTTGCATGAACTGCAGCAACGGGCCAGCCCATGCCGAGAACGCGAGCAGTTCGGCGCCGGCATACGCAACCAGCGCCAACACATGCGCCACCGCGAGACTCGCGAGCGCCGCCGCCAGCGTCGAAGGCGGCATCAGTTCGGGCTCGGCGACCACGAGCAGGTCGTGCTGCGGCGCCTTGCCGGCAAACCGATGCGCCACACTCGCGGCAACGACGACATCGATCGACTCGGTGCCCGGCCGCTCGCGCAGCCGCCGACGCCACAGCAACTCGGCGCCCGAATCGCGCACCAGAAGCAACGTGCGCGCCGCCGTGTGGTGCACCGCCGCCAAAACGAGGTCGATCTGCTCCCCTTCACCCAAGCCAACCGCGATGCCGTGGCCGCCGTGCCGACGCCACAAAGCGAGTGCTACCGGCGGCGGCGACGCACACGACGGCAACGCGGCGGCCGTCAACGGCGCCGGCGCCAGGCGATCCACGAACGGCAAGCCGGCGGCCTGCAGCGTGCGGCGCACGCGCGCCCGCAGCGACAACGGCGCCCGCAGGATGCCATCGTCGGTCGCGAGCACGCCGGGCGGCGGCATGCAGTCGAGTGGCCAACCATGAACCTGCAATGCGGCCGCGCAACGTTCGAGGATCGTCGTCATGCCGGCATAGGGGCCAGCACACGCGCTGCGGTGGCAGTTTGCTGAGAAATCTCATGCCAGACCCGGGTCGAACGCGAAGGCGGCGACCTTGCGTTCGAAGGCACCGTCAACCGACGCTGCCTGCCGCGCTCCACCAACCGCTTCGTTCAGCGCGCGCCGATCGTCGCGATCACCGCGTTGCTGAGCGAGAAGCCCAACGCATTCGCCGGCGGGTCGAACACCAACGCCTGGTCGGTCAATTGCGCACCGAGCAGTGCTACCTGGTTGGGGATCGGCAGCGCGAAGGTGCCATTCGGCGCCAACGTGATCACCACGTCCGGAGTCGCTCGCAAGACGCAACCCGGCATGCCAAAGCCCGTGAGATCCCACGTGCCGCTGGTGAAGCCGACCACGAGCAGTCCCAGCACCGGCACACTGACGTTGCCCACACCGACCGTGAACACATCACCGAGCCACGGCCGGCTGCTGGCCACCGACTGCAGCGTCGGCACACCAAGACTGCCGGCGCAACCCACGCCAAGACTCACCACGCTCGCCGGCGAAACCGGCCCGTACTCCCAGGTCTGGTTGCCGATCCACACCATCACTTCGCGATCGGTGTCGTACGACATCGCGGTGCCGAGCAACGGACGCGGCGCATCGGCCACGCTGCGCTGCAGCCAATCCGTGCCGTCCCACTCCCACACATCGAACAGTTCGCCGGTGAGGTCGCCGGTTCCGTACATCACAATGCGCGAACGGGCGCGGTCGAAGGCCAGCTTCGGGTAGTAGCGCGGCGCCGGAGCAAGTGCCGACGTTCGCTGCGTCCACGTGGTCCCGTCCCATTCCCAAGTCTCCGCCAACAAAGTCCCGAACACGTTGAGGCCACCAAACACGACGACGCGTTGCCGCGCCGAGTCATAGGCCATGCCATGCGCCCCGAAGGCGTTCGGCTGCACCGGCGTCGTCCGCAGCGTCCACGCCACGCCATCCCATTCCCAGGTGTCGAACAACGGCCCCGTAGCACCTACGCCGCCGTACAGAACGACGCGTCCACGCGCGGCGTCGTAGGCCATCGCATGGTTCTCGCGCCCCGGCGGGCTCGTCGCCGGAAACCGCTGCAGCCACGTAGTGCCATCCCATTCCCACGTGTCGTTCGGAGTGCCGGCGCCGGTTGTGCCACCGAACAACACCAAACGATTGCGCGCCGCGTCATAGGCAGTCGCCGAACGCGCGCGCGGCGGCGGACTCGTCGCCGGCAATCTCTGCACCCAACTGACGCCATCCCACTCCCAAGTCGCGGCCAGCGGCGTGGAGCCCGACATGTAGCCGCCATAACACACCGTGCGCTGGCGCACGGGGTCGTAGCTGAGCGAACCGCGCACGGGGACCAGATTGGGCGCCGTCGCCGTCCAGTCGATGCCGTTCCAGGTCCAGGTGTCGGTGAGGCCGGCGAAGTCGGGAGAACCGGTGTTGCCCGAGAACATCAACACGCGGCCGAGGCTTGGCTCAAACACAAATCCTGGGCGGTATCGCGCCGGCGGCAACGTGACCACGGCCGGCTGCGTCCACGCGGTGCCGTCCCATTCCCAGGTGTCGTTGCGGCAATTGCCGCCGACCACCGCTGGATCGCCGCCGAACACGACGGTGCGGTTGCGCAACGGATCGAACGCCATGCCATGCGCAAAACGCACCGGCGGACTCGCTGCCGGCGCACGCAGCAACCAATTGGTGCCGTTCCATTCCCAGGTGTCGCCATGCACCACCGCTCCGCCATCGGTGCCGCCGAACAACACCGACACCTGGCGCGCCGCGTCATACGCCATGCCGAGGAAGTACCGCGCGGTCGGATGATTGGCAGGCGTGCGCTGCGTCCACGCCACGCCATCCCATTCCCAGGTGTCGTCGAAATTGGTGGCGCTGCTGCCGCCGAACAGGACGCAACGCCCGCGCGCGACGTCGTAGACCATGGCCTGGCCCCATCGCGCCGAGGGATGCACTGCCGGCGTCAGTTGCAGCCAATTGGTTCCATTCCATTCCCAGGTGTCGTCGTGGTCTTGGTAGGGCGGATATTCGTTGTGGCCGCCGAACAGCACGACGCGCTGGCGCGCGGAGTCGTAGGCGAGCGCGTGGCCGCAGCGCCGCGAGGGGCTGTTGGCCGGTTGCGCGCGCACCCACGTGTTGCCGCTGCTGACGTAGGTTTCGGCGAGGCCGGTGAAGGCGATGGACTGGCCGCGCGCGGCGTCGTAGGCCATCGGACAACCTTGCCCGCTCAACACCTGACGCTGGTTCCATTCGACCTGCGCTGGCAGGGTGGCGGCGATGAGCAGGAACGGAAAGACGACGAGCTTCGCGAGCTGGATCATTGCATTGGTCCGTTGGCGGAAGTGCGGAGGATAGACGCAGACCGAGGCGGCCGTCGGCACCGCGGCCCGCAAAAGGCAGGGTTCGCCCGTCACCCATGGGCGGTGCAGCGCATTTGCCACTTTCGTGGTCGCCGCAACCCGAGGTTGCGTTCCCATGGGCGGCGATGGACGACCTGGCGCGACAGATCGCAGATCTCGTGGCTCGCGGGGAGAAGATCGCCGCCATCAGGTTGCTGCGTGAGGCGACCGGAATGGGGCTCGCGGATGCCAAGGCCGCAATCGACGCCGCCGCCACGGGCGTCCCGTTGCCGGCCTCGTTGCTGCCCGCGCGGAAACCGTCGAACGACGCCCTGCCCGAAGACGTGCGCGCGGCGGCCGCGCGCGGCGACCGTCTGCTGGCGATCAAGCTGTTGCGTGGCCACACCGGGCTCGGGCTGAAGGACGCCAAGGACGCCGTCGACCGCGCCTTCCCGATGCCGGTCGGCAAGCGCGGCTGTCTGCCCTTGCTGCTGTTGCTTGGCGCCGCGGTGCTGGTGTTCGTGTGGTTGGGGTAGCGGACTCGATACTCACCCACTGGCTGACCGAGTCGCACGCCTGTCGAACCGCACACCGGCACTCACGGATCGACCGCCGCCGGAAACACCGTGCGCAACGCGCGCGGCGCCGAGGCGCGGAAGATCGTGTCGTGGAACTGCTCCGGCATCGGCTGGTACGACCACACGAGACCGGCCGGCGCTGCCTTCGCCAACGCTTCCGCCAACAACTTCGTCGACGCCACGATGTCCTCCTCGTCGGCCGTCGTCAGATACAGCGACCCACGCAACGACGGATCGCGCCGCAGCGCCGCTTCGGCATCCTTGGCGAGCCGCCGGTCGTTCCACCACAGGCTCGGACTGAACGCGAGGTAGTGGTCGAACAGCGCGGGCTCGAGCAGGAACGTCTCGACCACGAACAACCCCGCCAGCGATTCGCCGATGAGCCCGCTCTCGTCGGTCACGCGATACCGCGCAGCGATCGCCGGCATCAGTTCGTCGCGCAAGAACGCACGGAACGCCGCCGAGCCGCCGACGCGTTTGGCGATCTCGCGATCGGTCGCCACCTCGGTCGGGCCGGTGAGATCGCGCCGCCGTTCGGTGTTCTCGACGCCGACCACCAGCATCGGCTTCACCTTGCTCCACACAATGCCGGCGTGCACCGCTTCGGCGACGTGCACGAAATCCTCTTCGAGACCGCCGTCGGGCATGTAGAGCACCGGATACGCCACCGCTCCTTCGCCGTAGCCGGGCGGCGTGTAGACGTTGATGCGGCGCGTTTCACCGAGCACCTTCGATTCGAGCGTGAACGTCGCCGCGCGCAGGAACGCGAACTCCGACGCTGCCCACTCCGGCGCGCGGCACGCAGCGAGGCACACGAACGGGAGCAACCACGACGACTGCAGAATGCGCATTCGCACCATCGCCGGATCCTACTCAGCGACGTTCGACAACCTGCACGAACCGCAACGCGTCGATGCCGAAGCTCGCCGCGGCCGGCAACACCGTCACGTACACCGGCAGCCCCGCGCGCACCTCGAACTCGCAGCCGGAAGCAGCATTCGCATTCGGCTCCGCACCGTACACCAGCAATGCCACCGGACCTGGCGCCAGCGCAGCCACCCGCCATTTCCCCGCGAACGGCAGCGTCGTCGCGAACACCGCGCGCGCATCGGTCGCCGCCGACACCGCGACGCCTTCGCGCCGCTGCCAACCGCCGCCGCGCAGCTCGGCCTGGTCGTCGTCAAGGACGACGACCGCCGGCGCATGCACCAGCAGCGCATTCGCCACCCGGCGCTCGCCCGCCGCATCGAACTTGCGGTCGTCGCACGGATGGTTGCACACGCCGCGGGTCGCCAACCACATCGTCGAGCTGCCGCCGCCATCGAGATTGAGGCCGTCGCGACAACCGAGGGCCAGCAGCACCGTCGCCGTCTCTTCGAACGTCATCCCGACCGCTTCCTTGGCGCGGCCGTCGACCACGAGGCAGACCACCCGCCCATCGTCGCACGTGCCGATCGCCGTGCGCGGATGCCGGATGCCACGCTGCCGTTCGCCGTGGTCGAGCACCTTGCCGCTGACGAGCAGCATCGGTCCCGCCCCCAGCGCTTCGGGCATTTCGGGCCAATCGCCGGCGGCGCGCACCGCGAGCACCAGCGAGCCATCGCGCGCGAGGCCGACGCTGCCCTGGCCGTCCTTCGCCGGCACCACGAGCGCATCGTCGAGGCGCAACAGTCCAGTCGACAGCCCGGTCGTTTCGATCGCGAAGAAGCCACCGTTGATGGCCGCGAGCGCGCCGGCCTCGCTTCCAATGGCGCTGGTCCGGCGACGCACACCGGGCGCCTCCAGGTCGAACCGCACCGCCGGACCGGGCGTCACTTCGAGCACGCTCAGGAACTGCGCGCCGGCAAACAGCCGGGGGAAGGCACGCTGGCGCAGCCGGACGCCGTCGCCGACTTCGTACAGAGTCCATGCCGGGGAATCGGCAAGGGTGCGCGCAACCTCGTCCTGCGCTGCGAGCGGCGCAAGCGCCGACAGCAACAGCAGCAGGACGGGAGGGCGTCGACTCGACGCACCGACCGAGGCCGGTGCGGAGTCCCTAGGGGTGCCCCAGCAGAGCCGGGGCGGGGCGATCACCAGCGATCGCGACGGCCACCGCCGCCGCCACCACCACCGCCCCCACCACCGTAACCACCTTCACGACGGCCACCGCCGCCACCACCACCACCGAAGCCACCGCCGCCGCCGCCGCTACGCGGCTTGCGCTCTTCGGCTTCGTTGACGCGGAGCGGACGGCCATCGAGGTTCTGGCCATCCAGAGCCTTGATCGCAGCCTGCGCGTCGGCGTCCGAGTTCATCTCGGCGAACGCGAAACCGCGCGAACGGCCGGTGTCCCGGTCGGTGACGACGCTGATGCTCGCCGCCGACAGGTTCATCTGCTGGAAGAAGGCCGACAGCGAATCCTCGGTCGTGTTGAAAGACAGGTTACCAACGAACAAACGCTTACCCATGAGTGCACCAAGAGACCCGTTCAACGACGACCTGGCCGGATGGACGCCTGCACGGTGCAAGAGTCCCGAATTGCCAACCCTTGGCCTCGACAAGAGGCGGAGCGAGCACAGAAACCGGTTTCAGCCACGCAGCGCGCGGTCCATTCCAGTCGGAGTGAGATCCGGAATGCGTCGACTGGCCGCGGTTCCGGCCCGAGAACCTACCCGGCCGATCGACCGGCGGCAATCTTCGGTTGGGAGCTTCCGACATGTTTGTCTCGGAGTTCCCGGTGAAGGTGCCCGTCCAGCCCCGCCGATGGAAGCCGCAATCCCATGACGATTCCCTGGCCTGGCCTCTGGTGCCTGTTCGCCCTCGCCGCGGCAGGAACGGCGCAAGAACCCGCTTCGCGCCTGCTGGAAGGCAAGGTCCTGGACGTGCTTGGCGACCCGATCCCAGCCGCCCGGGTCACCGCGACGGTCACCGGCAGCACCTTCGGTCGGGCCACCGCGGATGGCGAAGGGGTCTACCGGATCCGGGTGCCGGGGTCGGGCGCCGACCTGACCTTCGCAGCCCGCGGCAAGATGACGGAACAGGTGGCCTGGCGCGGCGAAGCGACGCCGCAAACGCGCAATGTGGTGCTCGAGGACGCCGCCACGCTGCGCGGGACCGTGACCGACGCCCAGAGTCGCCCGGCCCCGCACGCGATGGTCATCGCCGCCAGCCGCAGCGCTTCGGCCACGGCAATGACCGACGCCGCCGGACGCTACGAACTCGTGGTGCCGCTGCGCGACGTCGCGGTCCGCGCCGTGGCCGCCAACGGGATCGTCGAAACAAGCGTCCGCATCTGGCGCGACACTACCTGCGACCTCACCTTGCGCGAGGGGCGCGGCGAGTGCTTCATCGACGTTGCGAAACTGCCGGCTGGCCCCACGCAGGGCACCTTGCGCATCTTTGGCCCCGATCTCGCGGCGATAGCGAACGGCGGCATGGTCCCGCTGCGCGACGATGCCACGGCGCGCATCGTGCTGCGCGAAACGTGCCTCGTGCAAGCGACGGTGCGCGACCATGCGCTGGCGCCCGACACCCACCTCGCCGAGGCAGGCCAGCGCCGCCTCGGCTTCGTCGCCGCCGCCGCCGACGGAACGGCCCGCACGACGCTGCGCGGCACCGTGCGCACGAGCACCGGCAAGCCGGCGGCGGGCGTTCGCATAGTGATCCGCGACCGCAGCCACTGCGACCTCGGCCACACCACCGCCGACCGCCTCGGCGCCTTCCGCGTGCAGATCAAGACGCCGAGCGATGGCTTCGTGCGCGCCGGCATGCGATTGTCCGAGTGGCTGCTGCTCGACGACGAAAGCACGATCCACGACGGTTTTGCATGGGCCCCGCACCACGCCAGCGACACCGCAGCCATGGATTTGTTCGTCGAAGGCACGAGCGTGCTGCGCGACGCGGTGCGTTCGCCATCCGGACGCCTGATGGCGTTCGCCGAAGTCGTCGTCACCGACCTCAGTAATCCGGATCGTCCGTTCACGACGATTTGCACCGATCTCGGCGGCCAGTTCGACGTCGGGCTGCCCTCGGGCCAGCACGAACTGGTCGTGGCCACCACCGACGGCGAGGCCTGCCGCGCCACGCTGCATGTGGTCGCGGGCCGCAACGCCATTGCGGAATGGCACGATGTCGCGACGGGCACGATCGAAGGCACTCTGCGCAACGCGGCGGGCGAACCGTGCGGCGGCGTCGAAGTGCGCCTCGACGCCAAGGACCCGGATTTCGACGGCCACGGGCTCGGCGCGCGCCGCACGGCGACGGTGCGCACCAACCGCGACGGCCAGTTCCGTTGCCGGGGCATTCCCGTCGGCGATTGGTGGATTCGCGCCAAAGAAGGCGACGAGTCGTTGCTCACCGAAGGGCTGGTGCAGCAGGGCAAGACGGTCGCCGTCGACCTTCGCCTGCCGAACTGAGCGTCACTCTCGCTCAGGAGCCTTGCACGGTCCGCGATTCGGACGTCGCGCGGTTGCCAGCGGCGTCGATCGCCACCAACACGATCCGCGCGGCGCCCGGTTGCAGCACGAACGCCGCGCGCCAGAGATGCTCGCCATACCACTGCGCCGGCACCTCGACCGTCGTCTCGCCTTGCGTGACCTGCACGAACACGCGCTGCCCTTCCTGCGGCATCGCCGGCCCCTTGCGGTCGTGCACGCGCACACGCAGCACCGAAGCCGCGCCCGCTTTGCCGACCACGATTTCCGGCTCGCCGAGCCACGGCGCGCGCGTGTCCGGCGCGAGGCTCTTGCCGAAGAACACCTTGTCGGCGGACGCCGTCGCCACTTCGCCCTGCGCGTGCACCACGTCGAGCCGACGATCGCCGTCGAGATCGGCCAGCGCGATGCCGAGCGTGCCGCGCGTCGGATCGCCGGCAAACACCGGCGCCCCGGCCTGGAAGCGCCCCTTGCCGTCGTTCACCAGCAGCCGATCCGGTCCGTCGAGCGAGCCGATCAGGAAGTCCGCATCGCCGTCGTTGTCGAAATCGAGGAACGCGATCATGTTGTCGTCGAAGCGCGGATTGTCGGCATCGGGCCAGCACTCCTTGGTCGCATCGCGAAAGCCACCTTTGCCGTCGCCGAGAAAGAGGTGCTCGGTGAAACGCCGCTCGCCAGCCCCGTCGTTGATCGTGACCACGTCGAGCACGGCGTCGCCATCGACGTCCATCGCCTCGAACTCGTAGTTGTTGGTGAACTGCGGCAGCTTCGCACTCGCGTCGGTGAACTTGCCCGTGCCGTCGTTGTGCGCGAGGAACGAACCCGGCGAACGCTTGCTGCTGACCAGCAGGTCGAGGTCGAAGTCCTGGTCAACGTCGATCCACTCGAGTTCCCAGCAGAACTTCACCTTCCAATCGGGAATGCGGCCTTCGGTCGCATCGACGAACCGCGTGCCGTCCCACGTCCACAGCCGCGGCCGCGCGCCTTCGTTCTGCATCGGCGACCCGGGCCCCCAATCGGCGAGCACGAGGTCGAGATCGCCGTCGCCGTCGACGTCGCCGAACTCCACGTCGCCGACCGACAGCGGACCTTGCGGCAGATGCGTGGTCGTCGCATCAACGAACGCCCCTTTGCCGAGACCGCGAAACAAACGACTCTGCGTCTGGAACGTGGTGCCGACAAACACATCGGCGTGGCCATCGAGATCGACGTCGGCGACCTTGATCACGCGGGCGAAGAACAGCGCGTCGCCAAACACCTTCGTCGTGATCTCGGGCCAGCGAGCGCCCGGGCCCGCATTCTGGAACACGCGGCTCGGCACCGCGGTGCCGGCCTTGTCGTAGTCGCCGCCGTTCGCGAACAGGATGTCGATGCGGCCGTCGCTGTCGACGTCGGCGAGTTCGACCTTGTTGGTCCACTCGCCCACGTCGCCGATCGTCGCTGCGGTCACGTCGGTCCACAGGTCGGTCGGCAACGCCAGCGTCGGCTTCCACTCCGGGCGACGACGCCGCCCCGGTTGCTGCGTCGCCGGATCCGGCTTCTGCGGCTGCGGGTCCTGCGTGGACGAAACAGTCGCGACGAAGGCGAACGCGGCGAGTGCGAGCATGGCACGCAGACTATCCGACTGCGCGGTCAGCCGATCACGTGCGCCGGCGTGATCGACGCGAGGTCGGGCAGCACCACCGCGGCGCCGACGTCGAGCAGTTCGTCGGCATGGTGGTTCGTTGCGACGCCGACCACACGCATGCCGGCGGTGCGGGCCGCTTGCACGCCGGTCGGCGCATCCTCGACGACAACGCACCGCTGCGGAGCGATGCCGAGCAGTTCGGCGGCGCGCAGGAAGATGTCGGGGGCGGGCTTGCCGCGCTGGACGAGGCCTGCGTGCACCACGGCGCCGAAGAACGGCCGGATGCCGCCGCGGTCGAGCACGAGATCGACGTTCTCCTTCGGCCCCGAGGTGCCAACGGCGATGCCGAACGCGCGCGCATGCAGCGTCGCCAGCAGTTCGCGGCAGCCGGGCGCCAGCGGCACGTTCGCTTCCACCGCCGTGCGGTAGGCACGTTCCTTGACGTCGGCGATGTGGGCGATGAAGTCCGGCGTCGCGCGCGTTCCCCACAGGCGGGTGCAGATGTCCTGGTTGGTCATGCCGTTGAACGACAGGAACTGCTCGCGCGTGAGTTCGGTGCCGTGCACGGCGGCGATTTCGCGCCACGCAACCCAGTGGGCCGGCCCACTGAGCACGAGGACTCCATCCATGTCGAAGATGACTGCGGCGACTGCGGTGGCGGCGGGCTGCATCGGGGCGAAGACGGTAGCCGTCGGGTGGCCGGGGCACGCTGTCGCAGCAACGTCTTTTGTGCGGCACCCGTTGGGCGATCCGCAGCGGCTCCGTTACACGACCTTCATGTTCGCTCCCGTTCGTTCGTCGCTTTCGTTGCTCGCCTTCGTCACGGCCCTCATCGCGCAGGATCCGCAGGGCCCGCCGGGCGGCGGTTTCCCGGGCGGGCCTGGTGGACCGGGTGGACCGGGCGGTGGCGGCGGACCGGGCGGACCCGGCGGCATGAACCAGGCGGTGAAGGTGAAGGAGCAGTTCGATGCCGACAAGAACGGGCGCCTCGACGCCACCGAACGCACGGCGGCGCGCGAGTGGCTGAAGACGAACCGGCCGGCGCGCGGCCGACGTGGGCCGGGCGGCGCGGGGGCGCCGGGTGGTCCGGGCACGCCGGGCGATGCGGGCGCACCGCGCGGGGATGGCAATCGCGATGACGGCACGAAGAAGCAAGGCGGCAAGGTCGCGCCGGCCGACGTGCCGAGCTACCCCGATCGCCCGGTGTTCGATCCGGACATCGTGCGCACCTACTTCGTGCAGTTCCCGAACGACGATTGGCACGAAGAGCTGTCGGCGTTCCATCGCACCGATGTCGAAGTGCCGGCGACGGTCATCGTCGATGGCGTGACCTACCAGGACGTCGGCGTGCAGTTCCGCGGCAACACGTCGTTCGGCATGGCGCCGGGTCGCAAGAAGTCGATCGACTTCACCTTCGACCACGCCGATGCCAAGCAGAGCCTGCAGGGCGTGCGCAACCTCGACCTGCTCAACTGCAATGCCGATGCGTCGTCGGTGCGCGAGATGATCCACGGCTGGATCGCCAACCAGTTCATGCCGGCCCCGCGCGTGGCGCTGGCGCGCGTCGTGGTGAATGGCGAGGACTACGGCGTCTTCGCGGCGGTGCAGCAGTTCGACAAGGAGTTCGTGCAGGACCACTTCGGCACCAGGCAAGGCGATCGCTTCAAGGTGCCACCCGATTTCAGCGGCAACGGCGGCCTGCGCTTCCTCGGCGACGATCCGGCTGCGTACCGCCGCAACTACGAACTCAAGTCGGCCGAATCGGAAGCGGTGTGGCAAGGACTCGTCGACGCCTGTGGCGCGATCGAGCACGCGCCGAGCGATCGGCTGGAAGCGATCCTGCCGCAGCACCTCGACATCGACGGCATGCTGTGGTTCCTCGCGATCGACAACGCGATCGGCGACGACGACGGCTACTTCTCGCGCGCCAGCGATTACCTGCTCTACCGCGATCCGAAGGGACGCTTCCACGCGATTCCGCGCGACAACAACGAGATCCTGCTCGGTGCGCGCGGCGGCGGCCGTGGACCCGGCGGACCCGGCGGGGCACCGGGCGGCCCGCCGCCCACCGGCCAGGGTCCCGGCGGCGAACGTCGCCCCGAAGGTGCTCCGGCCGATGGCG
>SXGT01722862.1_pt1 | contig 13100 bp, 14 predicted proteins | sample 3176221 | NCBI WGS metagenome assembly SXGT01 (sample SAMN11356862, study PRJNA531348) | freshwater metagenome | isolation source: freshwater sample F1-120 | place: China: Fuxian Lake, Yuxi | collected 2017-12-25
CGGCTTGCCGCCGCAGAGGAAGCCCGACGACAAGCCGCCGAGCAGGCCAAGCGCGAGGAAGAGGAAGCCAGGCAGCGCGCCGCGGAAGAGCGCAAGCGCAAGGCCGCCGAGAAGAAGGCCCGAGAGGAAGCCCGGGAAAAGGCACGGCTCGAAGAAGAGGAACGCGACCGCCTGGCGATCCAGGAACGGCTGCGCCAGCGCCGGGAAACACAACGCCGCGTGATCTGGCCGATGGTGCTGGGGGTCGTTCTGCCGCTGGTGCTGGGTTTGCTGTTTCTGCAGTTCTACAGCTTCGAGGGCAAGCGGGCCGAGTTCGAAAAGACGGCCTCGGCACTGTTCGGCATGCCGGTAAAAATCGGCGGTGCCCGGCTCGCCTTGTTGCCCGGTCCGCAGTGGCGAATGAACGACGTGGTGGTGGGCTCGGGCGGGGACACGGTCAGCATTGCCCAGGTCGGTATCGGTACGTCGATCCCGGGCATCTTCGGCACACCGACACTGGAGGCGATCCATCTCGACCATCCGCAACTGCCGCCTGCCGTGGCGCTGAAACTGCTCGAGCAGGCATCTGACCCGGTGCTGCTGAAGTCGGGCGAATTGAGCGTGACCGGCCTGGAATTCGGTGCCGGCGTGAAAGACCTGCCGCCACTGAACCTGCGCGCATCGTTTCGCGAAGGCCGCTTGAGCGCCCTCAGCGGACAAGGCGAAAGCGCAGAAACCGGCAAGATCAAGCTGGACCTGGCGTGGGAAAACCAATGGCAACTGGTGCTCAATGCGTCACAACTGCGCTGGATGCTGGGCGCCGATGTGCCGCTGGCCGAGGTCACGGTCAAGGGCAAACTGATACCCGGCGGATTGCAGATAACCGAATTCTCCGCCGGCCTGTTTGGCGGCGACCTCACGGGCAGCGGACGGCTCGGCTGGGATGGCGGCTGGCGCCTCAGCGCCAAAATTGCGGCGAAACTTATCGATATGACCAAGGTGGCAAAGGGCTGGATCCGCGAGGGGGGAGTCGGCGGTAGCGCCACCCTGATGGCCGAAGCACCCGGCCCGAAGGAACTCCTCCCCCGTGCCAGCCTCAGCGGCAGCCTGGTCATCGAGCGGGGTGTCCTTGGCGGCGTCGATCTGGACAAGGTATTGCAGGAACGCGGCACCGGCGAGGAGTCGCGCTTCGAGTCCCTCAACGGCGACTTCATCATGGAATCGCGGCGCATCGATTTCCCAAGCCTGAACCTGGTGGCGCGCGACCTGAAAGCCAGCGGCAGCTTGAGCATCGATGCCAACCGGGCGGCCAGCGGGCGCCTGGTCGTCGAAGCCAGGTCGAGCGGGGCGCGGCGGGCAACAAGCTTGAAAATCTCCGGCTCGGCCACGGCACCCAGCTACCAGCGCTGACGCCACGCGGGAACGCGATCGAAATGCGCAAGGCGGCGCGTGACCCCTTGCCCGCGATGCCCACCTGACCGACAATGGCATATCCGCCGGAGGACTCCCATGCCCGCCCACTTCCTCGCCACACTGCCGAATTTTCTTGCCTACATTGGCGCCGCCGCTGTCCTGCTGACGGCATTCATCGCCATCTACCTGTTCGTCACGCCCTACGACGAAATCAAGCTGATCCGCGAGAACAACATCGCGGCGTCGATTTCGCTTTCGGGCGCGGTACTCGGCTTTGCCATGCCCATCGCCAACGTCATCGCCCACAGCGATACCCTGCTCGACCTCGCGGTGTGGAGCGCGATCGCAGGGCTGGTGCAGCTCGCGGCCTGGGGCGTGGCGCGCGTCACGCTACCACGGCTGAAGGAAGACATCGCCGCCAACCGCATCGCGCCGGCGATCTTCGCCGCCGCACTGTCGCTCACGGTCGGCCTGATCAACGCCGCCTGCATGACTTACTGAAACCAACGCCCATGACTTCGATCGACCACCCCGCGCAATGAAAGCACACCACCTTCGTCCGGCCAAGTGCTGGCAAATCTCGCCCCCCACCCCCATCCCCGCCCCAGGGCGGGGCTATTGATCGGATCGCTTCGCTCGACTATTGCCAGTCGGGTCGAACGAACTGTTTCACGTAATTAAAGGAGACGCACATGGCACTCATGGATTTCATCAAGAAACAGTTCATCGACATCATCCAGTGGACCGAGGATGACAGCGACACGATGGCCTGGCGTTTTCCGATGGCCGAGATGGAAATCCAGAACGGCGCCAGCCTGACGGTGCGCGAATCGCAGATGGCGGTTTTCATCAACGAAGGCGTGGTGGCCGACGTCTTCGGCCCCGGCATGTACAAGCTGACCACGCAAACCCTGCCGGTGCTGACTTACCTGAAGAACTGGGACAAGCTGTTCGAGTCGCCCTTCAAGTCCGACGTGTACTTTTTCAGCACCCGGCAGAAGATCGACCGCAAGTGGGGCACGCCAAACCCGGTGACGATCCGCGACAAGGATTTCGGCATGGTGCGGCTGCGCGCCTTCGGCATCTACGCCTTCCACCTCACCGATCCGAAAGCCTTCCACACCACGCTTTCGGGCACCCTCGAGCGTTTCACGTCGGAGCAGCTCGAAGGCCAGTTGCGCAACACCATCGTCGGCCACATCTCGGACATCTTCGGCGAATCCGGCGTGCCCTTCATCGACATGGCCGGCAACCAGGACGAGTTCGGCAAGGCGCTGAAGGCCAAGCTCGACCCCTTGTTCCAGCAGTACGGTCTCAGCCTCGACAGCCTCAACGTGCAGAACATCTCGCTGCCCGAAGAACTGCAGGCCATGCTCGACAAGCGCATCGGCGTGAACATGATGGGCGGCATGCAGGCCTACACCCAGTTCCAGACCGCCGAGGCGATACCGCTGGCTGCGCAGAACGAAGGCGGGCTGGCGGGACTGGGCGCCGGTGTCGGTGTCGGCTTCGGCATGGGCCAGCAGATCGCCGGCGCCATGTCGGGCGCCCTGAATCCCCTGGCGGCGCCACAAAACGCCGCACCACCAGCGCCGACTCCCGCGGCGCCGGTATCCGTCGATGAGGTCGTCGCTACCATCGAGAAGCTGCACGGACTGGTCGGCAAGGGCATTCTCTCCCAGGCCGAGTTCGAAACGAAAAAGGCCGAGCTGCTCAAAAAACTCGGCTGACGCCGCAGGTTTCCACACCGTCTATGCCCTTCAGCGCCAATTGCCCGGCCTGCGGCGCGCCGGTCGTTTTCAAGTCCTCGGCGTCCTTTCATGGCGTCTGCGAGTTCTGTCGCAGCACGCTGGTGCGACATGGCGGCAACCTGGAAAACCTCGGCCGCATGGCCGACCTGCTGGAAGACGCCTCGCCGGTCCAGTTGGGCACCGAGGGCCGCTACAAGGGCGTACATTTCGCGGTGATCGGCCGCATCCAGCTGCGTTACGCGGCGGGCGTCTGGAACGAATGGCATGTGCTGTTCGACGACATGCGCGGCGGCTGGCTGTCGGACGCCGGCGGCGAATACACGATCAGCTTCCTCACGCCGCCCAAAGCCGAACTGCCGGCCTTTGCCGGCCTGATGCCCAACGACGATGTCACGCTTGGCGGCCGCGAGTTCGTCGTCAGCAATTTTGAAGAGGCGATGTGCGTCGCCGGCGAAGGCGAGCTGCCCTTTGCCTTCGGCGCGGGCTATCCGGCACCGCTGGTCGACCTGCGCGCCGCCGAAGGCGAGGGCTTCGCCAGCATCGACTATTCGGAAACGCCACCGCTGGTCTTCCTCGGTGAATCGCTGCCTTTCGCCAGTTTCCAGTTCGCCAACCTGCGTGGCGAAGCGACCGCCAAACCGGCCGGCAAGATCAAGGCCCTGCAGTGCCCGACCTGTGGCGGCAGCATCAGCCTCCACGACAAGGCGGTGCAAAGTGTCGCCTGCCCCTCCTGCCTCACGGTGCTCGAACCGAACAACGAGAGCCTGCGCGTGTTGCAAAAAGCCGCCGCCGCGACGCGCATCGAACCGCTGATTCCGCTGGGCAGTGTCGGCCGCTTCGGGAACCACGACTGGACCGTGATCGGCTTCCAGGAACGCGCCGTCACGGTGGACAACAAAGACTACCCCTGGCAGGAATACCTGCTGCATCACCCGGAAGAGGGCTTTCGCTGGCTGGTGGACTCGAACGGGCACTGGAACTGGGTCACCCCCCTGGCCAATCCGCCGCGCTACCAGGTGGGCCAGGCGGCGACCAGCTTCAAGGGTGAGGACTACCACCGCTTTTCGTCGGGGTCCGCGACCACGCGTTATGTCATCGGCGAATTCACCTGGAAGGTCGAAGTCGGCGAGACCTGGGAGACCATCGACTTCGTCGCGCCGCCGAAGATGCTGAGCCGCGAGGCCAGGCACGCCGAGATCACCTGGTCGCTGGGCGACTACCTGCCGGCGGAAGCGGTGGCCACGGCGTTCAAGCTCGACCGCCCGCTGCCGGCGCCGACCGGCATCGCCGCCAACCAGCCCAACCCGCGGGCCGAACCGCATGGCCGCGTGTGCAGCCAGTTCTGGAAATTCGCCGCGCTGGCGCTGCTGGCGCAGGCGTTATGGATCTTTATCCTCGGCGGCCGCACCGTGCTCGACCAGCGGGTGTTTTTCGCCGCCGACAACGAGGAGCCGGTGACCACCCAGAGCTTCCAGCTGGAACGCGATGCGCGCAGCGTGGTGCTGCGCCACGACACCGACCTCGACAACAACTGGCTCGGCCTCAACATGACCCTGGTCGAGAAGAACAGCGGCAAGGCCTGGGTCAGCCAAACCGATGTCGCCTATTGGCACGGCTATGACGACGGCACCTGGAGCGAAGGCGACCGTTCGCGCGAACTGGTGTTCCGCGACCTGCCGGCTGGCAATTATTTCCTGGTGATCGATCCCGAGTTTTCCGCCGAGAAGCGTGTCGGCGTGGCCGACCGTGTCCGCGTCATCCGCGACCAGGCGGCCTGGAGCAACTTCTTCTTCCTGCTGGTCTTCCTCGCCCTGCTGCCGATGTACAGCCGCTACCGGGTGGCCGGCTTCGAAGCCGAGCGCTGGCAGGAGGCCGACTTCCTGTCCACCGGCGAAGAGTTCGGTTCGGCAAGCGACGACAGCGGTGACGGAGGAGACGACTGATGCATCGCATCGCCATGATCCTGGGCCTGACCGCCTTCACCGCGTTCAACTACGTGCAGTACCAGGGCTGGAGCGTGTTTTCCGACAACGCCGACGCGCAACCGGTGCGTTCGGCCAACGCGGCGCGGACCTACCACAAGTAACGCCCATGGCTTCGATCAACCACCTCAATGTATGAAGCGGATCGCCTGCATGCCCCCCGGGGCTGGCAAGTTCGCCCCCCACCCCCATCCCCGCCCCGGGGCGGGGCTATTGATCGGCTCGCTGCGCTCGATGTCACCTAGCGCCGATTTCGCTGCTTCAAGGTAATGCAGCGCCCCCTGCTGGTTTCGGTTTTCATCGTTGCCTCCTGCGGCCTGGCCTACGAGCTGATCGCCGGCGCACTGGCGAGCTACCTGCTGGGCGATTCGGTGACGCAGTTCTCGACGGTGATCGGCGCCTACCTGTTCGCCATGGGCATCGGCTCCTGGTTGTCGAAGTACATGGCCGGCAACCTGTTGGTGCGCTTCATCCAGATCGAGCTGATGGTCGGTCTGCTCGGCGGACTTTCCGCCGGCCTGCTGTTCCTGCTGTTCACCCTGCACGCCGGGCCTTTCCGCTTCGCGCTGTATGGCCTGGTGCTGCTGATCGGCATTCTGGTCGGGCTGGAAATTCCGCTGATCATGCGCATCCTCAAGCGCGACGTCGAGTTCAAGGACCTCGTCGCGCAGGTGCTCTCCTTCGACTACATCGGCGCGCTGGCGGTGTCACTGCTGTTTCCGCTGCTGCTGGCGCCGCATCTCGGGCTGGTCAGGAGCGCCCTGTTGTTCGGCCTGCTGAATGCACTGGTCGCCGCCTGGGCGCTGTGGCTGTTCCGCGAGCGCATCGGCCGGCTTGCCGCCCTGCGCGCCCAGTGCGTGGTCGTGATCGGCCTGCTGGTGCTGGGCTTCGGCTTCGCCGGGCAGTTCGTCAGCCTCGCCGAGGCCAACCTCTACAACGAAGACATCGTGCATGCCGAGTCCAGCCCCTACCAGCGCATCGTGGTCACCAAGTACCGCGACGAGACGCGGCTCTACCTCAACCACAACCTGCAGTTCTCCTCGCGCGACGAATACCGCTACCACGAAGCCCTGGTGCACCCTGGCCTGGCCGCGCTGCCCGGCGCGCGCCGAGTGCTGGTGCTGGGCGGCGGCGACGGCATGGCGGTGCGCGAGATCCTCAAGTACCCGCAGGTCGACAGCATCGTCCTGGTCGACCTTGATCCGCGCATGACCGAACTCTTCGCCCAATCGCCGCTGCTGCGCGAGCTCAACGGCAACGCCCTGGCGTCGCCCAAACTGAAGATCGTAAACGCCGACGCCCTGCAATGGCTGGAGGCCTCGACCGATACCTTCGACTACGTTGTCGCCGACTTTCCAGATCCGTCGAACCACGCATTGGGCAAGCTCTACTCGACGGCCTTCTACCGCCTGCTCAAACACCATGTCGCCGAAACCGGCATGGTGGCGATCCAGGCCACCTCGCCCATGTATGCGCGGCAAAGCTACTGGACCGTGGTCGCGACCCTGGAAGCCGCCGGCTGGCGCACCGCGCCCTACCATGCGCTGGTGCCGAGCTTCGGCGAATGGGGCTACATCCTCGCCGGCAAGCGCGAGTACCGTCCGCCGCAAGCCATACCGGTGGCAACCCGTTTCGTCACCCCGGATGCGCTGCCGGCCCTGTTCCACTTCCCCGCCGACATGGCGCGCGTGGACAGCGAACCCAATCGCCTCGACAACCAGAACCTGGTGCGGATTTTCGAGCGCGAGTGGGGCAGGGTACAGGCGCACTGAGCGCTTGATTTCAGCTCCATCGACTGGCACCATTGCATCACAAATGTAATGCACGGAGACCTTCATGAAAACCGCCGCCATACCCGCCGTCCGCGTTCCGCCAGAACTTCGCCAGGCCGCCGAGGAAGTATTGGCCGACGGCGAGTCGCTGTCCGGATTCGTCGAAGAGTCTGTGCGGCGCAACGTCGAGTTCCGGCGGGCACAAACCGCGTTTGTCGAGCGCGGCTTGGCATCGCGCGACGCGGCACGGGTTTCCGGTCGTTACGTGAAGGCCGCCAGTGTGCTCGGCAAACTGGAGCGACGCGTAAAAGCGGCGCATAAAAAAGCCGCCGGCGCCAGATGAAGAAATTCGTCATCCGCTTCACCGAAGAAGCGGAAGCCGATTTGCTGCGCCTGTTCGACTACCTGCTTGAGCGCGATATCCTCACGGCGGAACGGGCCCGGCAGGCTATTGCCAAGAGTATCGAATTGCTCGAAATTTTTCCCTTCTCCTGCCGCAAGGCCGGCGGCGGAGCGCGCGATCCCTTCCTGCGCGAACTCATCATTCCCTTCGGCAACTCGGGCTACGTTGCCTTGTTCGAGATTGAAGCCGAGGGCTATGTGACGATTCTTGCCGTTCGACATCAGCGGGAAGACGACTACCACTGAGCCATGCGCCGCCGCGATTTTCTTGCCGCCACGGCATCGGCCGCTGCGCTAAGCGCCTGCGGCTCGAAAGCCGCGCCGCCCCTGCCGCCGGGGGCGCTCACCGGCGCCAACGAGGTGCTCGGCCACCGCCTGCGCCAGCCCGATTTCCCGGCACCGACGGAAACGCGCAGGGTGTCCGTCGCCATTGTCGGCGGCGGCATAGCCGGGCTTTCGGCGGCATGGAAGTTGGCGCGTTCCGGTTGCGACGATTTCCTGGTGCTGGAAATGGAACGCGAGGCCGGCGGCAATTCGCGCAGCGCCAAAAACGAGGTTTCGGCGTATCCGCTGGGCGCCCATTACCTGCCGCTGCCGCCGCGTGAGGCGCGCGCCACGCGCGCGCTGCTGGCAGAGCTGGGCGTGTTGCGCGGCAATCCGGACGCCGCGCATCCGGAGTATGACGAACGCTACCTTTGCCACGCACCGCAGGAGCGGCTGTACAGCAACGGCTACTGGCAGGAAGGCCTGTGGCCGACGCTGGGCGTGCCAGCAGCGGAGCGGGCGCAGTACGAGCGCTTCCAGGAGCAGATCCAGGAACTGCGCCAGCGCCGTGATGGCGCCGGCCACCGGCCCTTCGCCCTGCCGCTGGCGCTGTCGAGCCGCGATCCGAAACTGCTGGCGCTGGACCGCAGCACGATGCGCGACTGGCTGCTGGCCCAAGGCTACACTGCGCCCGGCCTGCATTGGCTCGCCGACTACGCCTGCCGCGACGACTACGGCACCAGCGCGGCGCAAACTTCGGCCTGGGCGGGATTGCATTACTTCGCCTGCCGCGATGGCGAAGGCCAGGTGCTCACCGCACCCGAGGGCAACGCCTGGCTGACGCGCGGACTGGCGCGGGCGACGGCGGGACGCATGCAGCCCGAGGCTCTGGTTTTTCGGGTCGAGCAGGGTCGCAAGGAAAGCACGGTCGACGTCTACCTCGCCGCCGAAAAGCGCAGCCTACGCATTGTCTGTCGCGAGCTGATCTGGGCGGCACCCCTGTTTCTGGTTCCCCGCGTTTTCGCCAATCCGCCGGTGCAATGGCTGGATGCCCTGCGCGGTGCCGAGTATGCGCCCTGGATTGTGGCCAACCTGACGCTGAAAGAGGCACCGGGCACCCGCGCCGGCCAGCCGCTGGCCTGGGACAACGTGCTGCACGACAGCGCCGCGCTGGGCTACGTGGTGGCGACGCACCAGCAGTTACGCTACGCGCCCGGGCCGACGGTGATCACCTGGTACCGCGCCCTGCACGAAGAATCGGCGTCCCGCGGGCGCCGACTCCTGCTCGACCATGCCGGCTGGGCGAACGAGGTGTTGAGCGACCTCTCCCGCCCGCACCCCGAGATCCGCGAACTCGTCACCCGGCTCGACGTCCATCGCCATGCCCACGCCATGATCCGGCCGCTGCCGGGCCGGTTGTGGAGCGGTGCGCGCGCGTCGTTCGAGAAGGGCAGGGCAGGGCTGCAGTTCGCCCATGCCGATGTCTCCGGCCTGTCGCTGTTCGAAGAGGCGAACTACCGCGGGGTACTCGCCGCCGAACGCACGTTGCGCCGCCTCGGCGTATCCTTCGCATCCTCACTATGAACGGCCTGCACATCCTTGCCGAGTTCCACGATTGCCTTGGCGAACGTCACCTGCTGACGGACGCCGATGCGCTCGCCGACGTCTGCCGCCGCGCCTGTGTCGACGCCGGCCTCGACGTGGTGACGGCGGCCTTCCATCAGTTTCCCGGTGCCGGTGCCACGGGCGCGCTGGTGCTGGCCGAGTCGCACCTGGCGATCCACACTTGGCCGGAGATGAACGCGGCGACTTTCGACCTTTACGTCTGCAACCACAGCCGGGATAATCGCGCCGCGGCAGAAGCGGCCTTCATCACGCTGAAACAGGCCTTCCTGCCGCAACGCGTCGTACGTCGCGACATCACACGCGGCGAGATCCAGGCACCGCTGCCTGCCCCTGTCATTTAGGACACCATGGCTGTTCGGTTGATCTTCTTCCTGCTGGTCTTCGCCAACCTGATCTTCTTCGCCTGGGCCCAGGGCTACTTCGGCGACAGCGACTCGAATCGCGAGCCCGATCGACTCGGCCAGCAACTGCAACCGGAAAAACTGCGCATCGTTTTACCACCGCCCTCGACCCCGACGGCCCCCACATCGCCCGTCGCGGCCAAAACCGATGACCTCGCCTGCCGGATTGTCGGCGGGATCGGCATGGTCAATGCCGAGGCGCTGAAGGCGGCCGCCAATGCCGGCGGCGCCGAGGCACAGCTGATGCCGCAAGTGGAGCCCACGCTGTATTTCATCGTCATCAGCGAGCTGCCCAATGCGGCGGCGGCGGAAAAGAAGGCGGCGGAGCTGAAGCGCTTCGGCGTCGTCGAGCAGGAAACCGTGGCGCTCGACGGCGGCCGCCAGGAGATCATCCTCGGACGTCTGCCGACCGAAGCCGCCGCGCGCGAAGCGCTGGCGGCACTGAACAAGCGCGGCATCAAGTCGGCGCGCGTCGATCCCCGCGACCAGCCGCCGCTCAAGGCCCGCGTCGAATTGCGCGGCACCCCGGCCAACCTGTTGCAACGCCTGCCGCAGCTGATCGCGCCCTATGCCGATGCATCGGTGACGGACTGCCCGAAATGAGCTTCGTGGTCGGCCTTACCGGCGGCATCGGCAGCGGCAAGAGTGCGGTGGGCGATCTGTTTGCCGCGCGCGGGATTGCGGTGATCGACACCGATGCCATCGCCCACGAGCTGACGGCGCCCGGCGGCGCGGCCATGCCGGCGATCCGCGCCAAGTTCGGCGACGGCGTTGCCGGCCCCGATGGCGCGCTCGACCGCGCCGCGATGCGGGCCATCGTTTTTGCCGACCCTTCGGCGCGCAAGCGTCTTGAAAGCATCCTGCACCCGATGATCCGCGAGGAAAGCGAACGCCGTCTTTCCGGCGCCGACTCGCCCTATGCCATATATATGGTGCCGCTGCTGGTGGAGTCCGGCAACTACCGCGAGCGGGTCAATCGCGTGGCCGTGGTCGATTGCCGCGAGGAAACCCAGATCGCCCGCGTCATGCAGCGCAACGGGCTGGCGCGCCCGGATGTCGAGCGGATTCTGGCCGCCCAGGCCTCGCGCACCGAGCGCCTGGCGGCGGCTGACGATGTCATCGACAACGACGGCGCCCTAGCCGAACTTGCACCCCGGATCGAGCAGTTGCACCTGAGTTATTTGGCATCGGCAGGCCGGATTGGTTGAGATTTGCACCCAAATGGGTCACAATCCCGAGAATTTTCACCACTCGGCCGGCGTGTGATCACTTACGAATACCCTCTCAGCGAGCGCGTTCGCACGCTGTTGAGGCTCGAAGACCTGTTTGACAAAATCGCCCATTTCGCCTCAGCGGAAGGCGCGATGGAGCATCATGTCGCGCTGGTCACGCTGTTCGAGATCCTCGAAGTTGCCGGCCGCGCCGAACTGAAATTCGACCTGGTTCAGGAACTCGAACGCCAACGGCAGATCCTGCTTTCCTTCCGCAACAACCCGGAGATCTCCGAGCAGGCGCTGTCCGGCGCGCTCTATGAGATCGAGCAGGCCAGCTCGCTGCTGCTGGCGATGCAGGGCAAGATCGGCCACTATCTGAGGGAAAACGAATGGCTGATGGCGGTCAAGAACCGCGCTGCCATTCCGGGCGGCGTTTGCGAATTCGACCTGCCGGGCTACCACTACTGGCGTCACCGCGAATCCGCCCTGCGCCGGCAGGACATCGACGGCTGGATCGCGCCGATGCTGCCGATCCGCGCCGGCCTGGCCATCGTGCTGCGGCTGTTGCGCGCCTCGGGCCGGGCCGAAGCCCAGGTGGCCCAGCGCGGCGCCTTCCAGTTGATGCTGGGCGGTCGCAGCGCGCAGCTGATCCGGCTCAAGACCGGCTCGGGCGAGCCCTGCCTGCCGGAAATCTCGGCCGGCAAGTTCGCCATCAACATCCGCTTTCTGCGTCCGGACATGGACCAGCGGCCACGCCAGATCGATTCCACGGTGAACTTCGAACTCACGCTGTGTAATCTTTAGGCACTTTTCAAGACGTTTCAGAACGTCCCAGAACAACCCACAAAGCCCCGCAGTTGCGGGGTTTTTTGTTTCCGGGTGAGTCAGAATGGATTCAGCCGTGCGTCGCCCCGCTTGCACAGTGATACGCGACGCTATACACTTGGATCGTGATAAAAGCGTTCCGCCACAAAGGGCTGCAAGCCTTTTTCGAGACAGGGAGCCGGGCCGGGATACAGCCGCACCATGCGCCGCGCCTGAAGCGGCAATTGTCGCGGCTTGACCTTGCCAATGCCCCGGACGACATGAACGTGCCCGGCTGGAGGCTGCACCTGCTTTCAACCGGCCATTGGTCGGTTTGGGTGAATGGCAACTGGCGCCTGACCTTCGTCTTTGAGGGACCGGATGCCGTGTTGGTTGATTATCAGGACTACCACTAGGAGCACGCTGCATGACCCGAATTCACAATCCGCCGCACCCCGGCGAAACCCTGCGTGAGGATGTATTGCCCGCGCTGAGCCTGACCGTGACCGAGGCCGCCGCACAACTTGGCGTGACTCGCGCCGCTCTGTCCCGAGTACTGAATTGCCGGGCCGCCGTTTCGCCGGAAATGTCGCTGCGGCTGGAAGGCTGGCTGGGTGTCGAGAACGGCGGCCGCGCCGATTTGTGGATTGCGCAGCAGGCCGCCTATGACCTGTGGCAGGCCCGTAAGGCGGGGAAGCCCAAGGTCCGCCGGGCCGTGCTGGCGTCCGCATAGGTGTTGCCATGAACATGGCGGGCAAGTGCACCGGAGCGAACATGGCGAGCGAGGCTTCCACCAGCGGCGGTACGTATGCCTGAGCCCAAGCCTACTGCAGGGGCTTCACCCCGCATCGTTTCCTGCCCCGCCTGCGGCAAGCCCGTCGAATGGGTCGCCGAAAACCGGCATCGGCCGTTCTGCTCGGCGCGCTGCAAGGGCCTTGATCTGGGCGCCTGGGCTTCGGACCAGTACCGGGTGGCGGCGAAGGAAGAACCCAAACCCGACGAATCGGGCGAGTAGCTACGCCCAGGCGGCGCGGATCGCCGCGATGCCGTGGGCGCCGGCACGTTGCGCGGCATCGAGGTCTGCACGCGACAGTCCGCCGAGGGCAAAAGTCGGCAGTGGCGGTACGGCGAGCGCCACCGCAAAAGCATCCCAGCCGATGCCGGGCGCACCCGGGTGGCTGGCGGTGGGCCGCACCGGGCCGACCACGGCGAAATCACAACCCAGCGCCGCCGCCCGTTCCAGCTCCTCTGCCGCATGGCAGGACGCCGCCCCCAGCGGAAAATCGGGCCGCCGTTCCAGCGCCGCAAGATCCCGCGCCGGCAGATGCACGCCATCTGCCCCGGCCGCTTCCGCCCGGCCGGTATCGCCATTGACCAGCACCCGCGCACCATCTTGGTGGCAGAGGTCGACCGCGGCATGGACGAAGGCGGCGCGGCGCGCCGGGTCCAGCGCCGGCTCGCGCAGCTGCACCAGGCGCAGGCCGGCATCGAG
>SXGT01398711.1_pt1 | contig 13097 bp, 12 predicted proteins | sample 3176221 | NCBI WGS metagenome assembly SXGT01 (sample SAMN11356862, study PRJNA531348) | freshwater metagenome | isolation source: freshwater sample F1-120 | place: China: Fuxian Lake, Yuxi | collected 2017-12-25
AAATCCGGGAACGTTCGGGTTCGAGCGACAAAATGTTGATTCAACAGCTCGGCATTCGCGACAAAGTACGCTCAGCAGCCAAACGACGCCCCTCTGCTGTCAGAATGGATGTCCGAACTCCAGAATTTTGCAAGAGCCTCGCGGTTTCAAACAGACTCTGGAAGCCATCAGCGAGCTGAATCAATTTCTGTTGCGCCTGGACCGCGAGGAATCCAAAGAACAGGAGCGTGAGTCGTGATCGCCGCCTGCAGCGACATTTCGGCGATGGCTTTGTCACCGAGGCGGTGGAGGATCTCTGGGAACCCTGGATGCGCCACGCCGATACCGCGTTTGAAGATGATGCCCTGCTGCTCATTATCCAGCAAGAGTTGGCCAAACGCTGCAAGAAGAGCAAGACCCGCGGCCGCAAAGCAACGTCGGCCGAAGTCGTGCTCCGAATGCTGCTGTTGAAGCATGTGCGCAACTGGAGTTACGAAACGCTGTCGCGGGAAGTGCGCGCCAATCTGGTCTATCGCGAGTTCACCCGGATCGGCGGCGAGAAGGTTCCAGATGACCGGACCATGGGAAACCTGGCGCGTCTTTGGCGGACCGGCTGCGGTCGCGCATCTGCGTGCCCGCCTGCGCGCGCCAGCCGTAACAAGACCGAGCAAGGCCGTCAGAAGATGAAGAACGCCTACGTCCAACTGTTGGAAATCACCAGCCGGGTGGCCGGGCAAGCCAAGAAGTTTCCCGCGAGATCGCCCGAGCACGTGAAGCAAGGCAATCTGTCCATCCTGCACAAAGCCAAGAAGCAACTGGATGAGATGGTTCCGCGGGTCCAGCAGGTGCTGCGTCAGACCCTGGGAGCGGGTGCTGCGCGGCAACACCCAGGCCGACGGAAAGCTTCTCGGCGTATTTGAGACGCACACCGAGGTGATCCGCAAGGGCAAGGCAAATATGCCCAATGAGTTCGGCAAACCGGTCGTGGTGCAAGAGGCGGAGAACCAGATCGTTACGCATTACCAAGTGCGCGAAAGCAGACCGCCGACTCCACCCTGCTGGAAGGCTGTCTGGAGCAGCATGTCGAACAGTTCGGGCGCGCTCCGGACAGCGTGGCGGCGGACCCCGGATTCTTCTCCGCGGCCAACGAATCCAAGGCCGAGCAGATGGGGGTCAAGCGGGTATCGATTCCGAGCCACGACACCAAGAGCCCGGCGCGCAAGCAGCGGCAGAAGCAGCGCTGGTTCAAGAAGCTTCAGAAATGGCGCACAGGCTGCGAAGGTCGCATCAGCGTTCTTAAGCGCCGGCATGGATTGAGGCGATCGCTCTACAAAGGACCGGACGGCATCCGGCGCTGGGTCGGACTCGGCGTGATCTCTGACAACCTCAACCATATCGGTACCCACTTGGCCGAGCAGGCGCGCTCGCGCTGCCTACTCCTCTCGAAAGTCAATAGTCTGGGCAGTCACCGGCAGGCGAAAACGCGGTCTGAGGCAGTTTCAGAATTTTAAGTGGGAAAGTAGCTTGGCAACCTCCGAAGCAAACTCAGGCACCTGTTGACCGCTGCTGTTGGCGCAATCCGCTCTGCGAACGTCCTTCTCCATCATTCCTCTAAGCCTCCCAATTTGCGTCCGCTGGCATCGCTTCTCCGGCGGGTTTGTGAACTCCCTGGCAGCTTGACACGGCAGCTTGAGCGGGCCCGCGGAGTGTGTTACAGTTTGCCGACGGTCCCCATGAAAAAAACGATCGCGCCTGCGCTGGCAACTCTTCTGCCGGGCCTGTTAATCGGTGTAGGTTTACTTCCGGCACAGACGATGGCGAACTTCCTGCAACGCGCTTTCGGGCCGGCGTCTCCGGAGGAGCATCCCGTGCTGAGCGCGCTCGCCCCCGGTTTCAATTTGACTATCGCGAACCGTGAGTTCGAAGTTGAGCGAACCGCACGGCCAGATGCTGTCCGTTTAACCCTGCCTGGTATCCCGCTCCGCTTTGAACTTCGCTACGAGCGCCTGGCAGGTATCGATCTTTACCGCCTTCGCCACGCGAGGGACTCCGAGCTTCGCGGGGAGCAAGTCCGGTTCGACTTCCGATTCACGGAGTCCTACAACGAATCGATGACGTTCGATACGGGCGCGCTCCAAGGGCAGCCGCTCTTCCTGCCCGACGGAAAAGTCCCCGACAACCAGTTTACGAACTGGGGGTCGTTCTTCTACAACCGCGAAGCCAACCTCGCGGTGGGCGCGGTGCTCGACGGCGCGGAGCCGTCCCGTCACGCGCGGCGCGGTCACTCGCGTTTCACGAAGTCCTCAACCCTGCAAATGAAGACCACGACGGGCAATCCCAATATGGAGATTACGCTCGTTGCATACCGCCCGAAAGACCAGAGGTTCTGGTGGGCTGAGTGGTATCAGTTGCGGAGCCAGGGCGATGCCGGCATTCCGGCGAACTTTTTCCCTATCCTCGCGCCGCGCGATTTGAGTTGGCTGCCAGGCGAGCGGGAGGTGGTGGCTGTGATTCCTGGCCCGAAGGACCGTGGCGGGAGAATGGAATTGGTCCTGATCGACGAACTGCGGAGAAAGGTTGTCGAGCGCGTGCCATTCCAGTATCAATTGCCCGTGACAGACGTTGCCGTGAAGGTCGGCGACTGGCCTTCGAGCCTATACCGGCTGGTGGTTGTACGTGCCGGAGAAGCGGTCGATCCGGCGGTGAACGACCTGAACAGGAAACTCGCCAATGTGATCGTGCGGCCACGCGGGAGAGAGGGCCGCGCCCGCGCGCCGGTCCTGTTCGTAGCGCCGACGGACACGTGGCTCGCGTACTCGACCAACGGCGGTCACGACTTTCACGGCTGGCGAACCAACTATGACGGGAGCGTGGGGTATGCGCCAACGGTGATGAGCAGCCGCCAGCGGCGTCTGAACAACTTCTTCTACAGCCTGTACGAGCGCTTCAACGACATTCATCATTTCCGTTATCTCGACGAGCTTGCGCGCGGGGATGGTTTCGGCGTCGAGTATGCAACGCAGCACGATGTAGCGCGCGGGCGGGTGCGCCTTGAGGACTACCGGCTGGTGCTGGTCGGGAACCACTGCGAATTCACCACGGTGGAAAGCCATCGCCGCTTCGCGGAATATCTGGGAAAGGGCGGGGCTGTGTTGATTCACGGTGGGGATTCCTTTGCTGTCGTGGTGGAATACCTGCCTAGTCTCGAAGAGCCGCGATACATATGGCAGCGCGGTCACGTCCGGACTCACTGGAGCGAGCAGCCAAGCGAGTTCCGGGGTCCTCAGTTGCTCGCGCCGGACGCGCCCGCGGACGCGCGGATACTGAATCCCACGCCAGGAGACGCCATCGATTACCTGAACGTTTTTCACACAAGCGTCGGCTACTGGATTCCGGGCAGCAAGGCAGTGATCGCGAACACGGTTCATCCGATTGTACGTGGCCTCAACCTGAAACTCGGAGACGAAGTGCCCGGTCCCTGGGGCGGCGAGGTGGACTTCGCCTACGAGCCGCAGGCATGGGATATTCTGATTCGCTCCGACAGGGCCGCGCCTGAAGAGCGTGAATTCGGCGTGGACGCGTACGATCCGACGCCGCTCCATCGAGTGGGACTTGCGGTTCACAGGAATGACCGCCTGGCGATGGTCTCCGGCGAGAATTTTCCGAATATCCTCGAAGGGCGCGAGAACACCCTTTTCCGGGAGTTGTACCGGCGTACCGTGCATTACCTGCTCGACGGCGCCGCAGCCAGGGCAGGCGAGGCTAACCTGATTCCACCAGGGCAGCGAGATGCCACGGTCATCCGCTGGGACCGTCCGGCACGAATCGGCGCGCTGCGTTACGATTTGCCGGATTTCATCGACTACGGCGATCCGGATTGGCACCGCAAGCCGGCGCCTTACGCGCACTACGTCATCGAAGGTTCGGCGGATGGAGAGCACTGGACACCACTTGTTGACCGGCGTCACGGACCCTGGCGCGGCCGGAAGACCGACGTGCTCTCCACCGCGAGTGAAGTGAAGCATCTTCGATTTGTGGGAACGTTCTCGAACGGCGAGCCCTTTCGAGTCCGTAACGTGGAAGCGCTTCCCGCCAAGTGACATGCTGAACAAAGGGGTATTTCCGCTGGCGCTGCTGTGTTCGATCACGCTCCAGGCACAGGACCCGCTCCTCCAATGGATGGACCGGATCGCTCAAGGTCAACTGTCGGAGCGGGATCGCGTCATCGCCGAGGTCCGCAGCACTGCCGATGCGGGGCGCCGCAGGCAACTGGTGCGCGCGAAGATAATGGAGATTCTGGGGGGCCTGCCTGATTACAATGGACCGCTCAATGCGCGCGTCACCGCCCGCCTCACGAATTCATCCTACACGCTGGAGAAAGTAATCTTCGAGAGTTTGCCACGATACTACGTGACGGCGAACCTCTACAGGCCGAACCAGCCGGGCCGGCATCCAGCGGTGCCGATGTCGGCCGGACACACCACGCTGGGCAAGACCGAGAATCACAGGATGGCTGCGAACCTCGCGGCCAAGGGATTCGTGGCGCTCGCGTACGATCCGGTAGGCCTCGGTGAACGGATGCAGGCGTATGACCGGCGTGTCGGCAGAGGCATCGCCGGCTGTTGCGCCAACGAGCATCTCCAGGCCGGAGCGCAGAGCATCCTGACCGGGCAAAGCGTAGCGCGGTACTTCATCTTCGACGCCATGCGCGCGCTCGACTATCTGCTGGGGCGGCCGGAAGTGGATCGGGACCGGGTGGGAGCCGCGGGATGCTCGGGCGGCGGGTGCCTTACCACATACATTGCGGCACTGGACCGTCGCGTGAAAGCGGCCGCGCCCGCCTGCTTCCTCAATTCCCTGAGAGTGCTGTTTACCGGTCCGTTCCCGGATTCGGAGATGAGCATTCCGCGGTTTCTGGCCTCCGGGCTCGATCACGCCGATTTCCTTGAGGTCTCGGAGAACACGCCATGGCTCATCCTGGCAACTGAGGGCGATTTCTTTACTCCCGCGGGTGTCCACCCGGTCTATGAGGAGGTCCGGCGCTGGTATCGTCTGCACGGCGCGGAAGACAAAGTGGAGATGTTCATGGGGAAAGGTCCGCACGGCACTCCGCTTGAAACGCGCGAACGGATGTACGGGTGGATGATCCGCTGGCTCAAAGACGGCAGGCGCGATGCACGCGAAATGGAGCTTCCCTTGTATGCGGACCACGAGCTTCAGGTCACCAAGTCCGGCCAGGTGGAAGATGAACAGGGCAGCCGCAGACTCCACGAGGTGATTCGGGAGGACTTCCAGCGGCGCAAGCAGCCGCGTGGTGTTCCTGAATTGCTCGCGGAGCTGCGGCGGCTCGGAGTTCCGTCTGATGGCCGGGCGCCGCACGCCACCATGGTGGAGGAACAGAAGGGGCGTTTCCGCATCAGCTTCGAAAGCGAGCCAGGCGTGAAGACTGGCGGCACGTTGTACGTCCCAGCCTCCGCCGGGCGCAAACCGGCGCTCCTCGTGGTGAAGGACCGGACGACGACCGCGCTTGCGGAAGCTGCCGCGGCCAAGGGAAGAATCGTTCTTGAACTCGAACCGCGCGACTCGCCATCCGCCAATGACAACCGTCCTTTCCTGGGAAACTGGATGACCAACGCCCGAGCCGACTCGATCGGCCGGAACCTGCCCGCGATGCGCGCTCACGATATTCTGCGCGGAGTGGACCTGCTGTGCAGCCGCGACGATGTGGATGCGGGCAAGATCCGCGCCGCCGCACGCGACGTGAAGGGCGTCTGGCTACTGTTGGCGGCTGCCGCCGACAACAGGATCGGCGGGGTCTGGCTCGACCACACGCCCTACAGTCTTAAATCGGCGCTCGATAACGCCTTCAACACGCACCTTTTCGACGCGATGATTCCGGGCTTCCTGCTGCACTGGGATCTGGAGGATCTGGTGCGTGCCATGGGAACGAGGCCGGTGCTGTGGACGGACCCGGCCAACTGGATGGGGCAAACCGCGCCGGAGGCCGGCGCAGGGTTCCGCTACCGCTATTCAGGTCAGACCGATGAGGCGTTCCTGGCGGAGTTGCTCTAGCTGAAAGCCTGTAAACCTCACCTGTTTACCAAAATCCGATGATGAGTAAAACCGAAAAAATGGAGGACAGCGCCAGCGCGCGCAGGCCAACCGTAGTAAGCGGAACCTGGAGGCCGGCGGGATCTCGTTGGTCTCTGAGATCATGCCAGTAGCCGGCCACAACCAGAAGCAGGGCCAGCGCGATCCAGCCGTGCGAGAGGATGGCGGCAGTGACCGCGGCCCAGGCAAGCACACTCAGCGCGACTTGTGCCGCGCGCCGGGATCGTTCACTCGCGCCTGCGTTTCCGCGCGACGCGATACGCGCGTCCAGCCGGGCGTGCACTACCAGGATTCCCACGGCCGACTGCATCGCCATCAAGAGCCACAACCACCAGCACCAGGGGGCGACCGCACCGGTTGCCGATAGGGAGGTAGCCAGGGAGCTGGATGTAAGAGCTGCCGCACTTGCGATTTGAAACAGCGGCGAGCGTTGACGGTTCTTCACGTTGGCCGCTACCGCGAGCGCCGAAAAGATACAAGCGCCCAAGCCCATTGCCACGATCGCCTGGAAGGGCCAAGTGGCCACGAGTACAAGCCCGCTCAGGATGAGCACGGCGATCCAAACGGCGAGCCACCGCGCCGCGGCGGCGGTTTCAGGACGCTGCTGCTTCCAAACGAAGTGCTGCCGCGCCAATATCACCAGCGGGTCTTTGGCGGCCAGAGCCGAGAATGCGGCGGTCAGCGCCGCAAGCTCACTCCAGCGCCATTCGCGGGCAAGAATCGCAACGCAGACCATGGGAGTCAACAGCATTGCTGTCGCTCCGTGCTCGCGGGGCAGCAACTTCACCTGCTGATGGGGCTCCTGTTTTCCGGTCATACTCGCGGCGACTCGCACCTCTGGATCTCAGTGTTCATTTCATTCTAGAGTTATCGCCATGGTGATGCTGAACCCGGTGATGAGGCGCGGGGCCAAGGCCGCGTTCGTCGCGCATTTCCTAGTAAGACGGCGGCTGGCTTACAGGTTTCGTGCGACACATCGCTTCTCCATCGCGCACTGTATCAGGCGCCGGGGGTGTCTCACCGTTCCGGACGCCGTGCGCGAGGCTTCTGGCGCGTGGCTCGCGAGCGTTGACAGACCTGGCCGAATTGACTAACGTGAGAGACGCCCTGCGCATCGCGTATCCGGAGGACGAGCGCACGAAACAGGTTGAAAGGAAATCAAATGAACTTCGACAGAAGGCGTGTGCTGCAATCTCTCGCGCTCACTGCGGGCGGCATCCAGTCAGTTGAGGGAGCAGAACCGGCAATCACGCTCGATGCACTTCGCAACGCATCGGCCGCCAGCGGAACTAATTTGGGCGATGACCGGCTGCGCGTTATCAGACCGGTACTCGAACAACGCCTTTCTCAGTTGCAGGCACTCCGCGACTTTGAAGTTGGCGACGACGTGGAGCCGACGCCGGGGATCGCAAGCAAATGACGCCGGCGTCCGCCGAGGCACGGAGCCATGGCTGGTTCTGAAATCGTGTTCAAGTCAGTGGCTGAGCTGGCGCCGCTCATCAAGACGCGCAAGCTTTCGCCCGTCGAACTGGTGCGCGCCTTCCTCGATCGGATCGACGCCGTCAATCCGAAAGTGAACGCCTTCATCACGGTCACCGGCGAGCAGGCGATCGAGCAGGCTCGGATGGCGGAAAAAGAGATAGGCGCGCGGCGTTATCGCGGTCCTCTGCACGGACTGCCCTATGCCCCCAAGGATCTGGTCGCCACGAAAGGCATCCGCACCACGAATGGTTCGCGCGCGACCTCAACCTGGATACCGGGCCACGAAGCCACCGTCACAGCGCGCCTGAACCAGTCTGGCGCCATCCTGATCGGCAAATTGAATCTCCTCGAGTTTGCAATGGGGAGCGGGCAGAGTGGATTGGTTGGCCCCGCCCGGAACCCTTGGGATCTAATGTATTCGCCCTCCGGATCCTCAAGCGGGTCAGGCGCGGCGGTCGCGGCCGGTATGGTTCCGCTCGCCATCGGAAGCGACTCCGGTGGCTCGATTCGCAACCCGGCCAAGAGCTGCGGCATTGTAGGTTTGAAGCCGACCTATGGCCGAGTGAGCCGCTTCGGCGTAACCACGCTCAGTTGGACGCTCGACCACGTAGGGCCGATGACCAGAACTGTGGCCGATGCTGCACGCCTGCTCCAGATTATCGCCGGTCCAGACCCTCGAGACCATACCGCCGCCACCGCCCCGGTTCCGGATTACAGCAAGGCGCTCACAGGAAATGTCAAAGGTTTGCGTATGGGCGTTCCAACCGGACATTTCTTCGAAAATGTTCACCCCGAGACCGGGACCGCGCTCCGCCGTGCCATCTCTTTGCTGAGGGAAATGGGCGTTGTGTTGGTGGACGTCACGATTCGCAACGCCTCCCTATGCGGCGCAGTGTCCGCGCTCATTCTCAATTCGGAGGCAGCCGCGCTTCATTCGAAGAGGCTCAAGGAGCGGGCGAACCTTCTCGACCCGCTCGTTCGCGAGCGCCTTGAAGCCGGCACATTCAATTCCGCTCTCGATTACATCAAGGCGCTTCGAGTTCGCACCGTGCTGGTTGCGGAGGTGCGGCGGGTCTTCGAGACCTGTGATGTCCTGATGCTTCCGGCCGGCAACGCCGCTCCGAGACTGGACGCGGAAATCGCTGGCACCGATGCCCGCCGCGATCCGCCCTTGCCGCCGCGCCCGGACTCCTACAACATCGCCAACGTGACCGGGATACCCGCCATCGTGCTGCCGTGCGGTTTCACATCGGGTCCACCGTCACTTCCCCTCGGCATCCAGTTTTGCGGCAGGCATTTCGACGAGTCAACCCTGTTCCGGATTGGCCACGCCTATCAGATGGCAACGGATTGGCATAAGCGAACACCGCCTCTCAATGGTTGACCCAAGCCATCGGGCTGGTGAGTTTGGCCTCTTTTCCGGGCGCGTGTCCGCGATGCCAGTGCCGCTCGTTCGTTGTACGTTATCGAGCGGACTGCCGGGGTACCTCGGCGATGATGCCGCGCGCGGTCCCCATGATGCCGATAATTCCGAAGTTGATGCCAGTATCGAATAGGGACCGCGCGCACTACGGGTATCCCCGCCTCCGCCAGTCGCGCACACCGCTTCTGACGATGGCGCCGCTCGCTTGCGAGATGCGGCTGCGCTTGAAACGGGGCGATCTCAGGAGGCCTACGATGCACGAACCGGGCCCGCTTTCGCGCGGCAGGCAGGGCGGCGCCCGCTCCACAAGACAAGCGGGCAGTGTTAACACGCGGCTCGAATATGGGCCTCTCCCTGCTATGCTAACCGTCATGGCCAATTCACCATCCCGCCGCGATATCGTCCGCGCCGGAGCCGCCGGGGCAGCCCTCGCCGCGGCCGGCCAACCGCTACGCGCCCAGGCCGCGCGCCGTCCGAATGTCCTTTTCGTGATCGCGGACGATTGGGGCCACGGGCACGCCGGGGCCTACGGCTGCAACTGGATCAAGACGCCGCACTTTGACAGCGTCGCGCGTGAGGGCGTCCTCTTTTCGAACACGTTCACATCCAACCCCAAGTGCAGTCCCTGCCGTGCCACCATCCTCACCGGCCGCAACAGTTGGCAACTCAAGGAGGCCATCAATCATTTCAGTATTTTCCCGAACGATTTTGCGGTCTATCCAGACCTCCTCGAAAAGGCCGGATACTTCGTAGGCCTCACGGGGAAAGGGTGGGGGCCGGGCGATTTCACGTCCACCGGTTTCGCCCACAACCCGGCGGGCAGGGAATACCGCAAGCATACGTTGAAGCCGCCGGCTAACGGCATCGCGCCTCTCGACTACGCGGCCAACTTCGCGGACTTCCTCAGTCAAAAGCCGAAGGACAAACCGTTTTGCTTCTGGCTCGGCGGCCAGGAGCCGCACCGCCGCTACGAACCTGGTTCCGGCGTCCGCGCGGGCAAGAGGACCGAGGATGTCACGCTTCCCGCCTACTATCCGGACAATCGCATCATTCGCAGCGACATGCTCGACTACGCCGTTGAAGTGGAGTGGTTCGACCAACACCTCGGACGGGCGCTTCGCACCCTCGAAGAAACGGGAGAACTCGACAATACGTTCGTCGTCGTGACGTCCGATCACGGCATGCCGTTCCCGCGCGTGAAGGGGCAAATCTATGAGCACGGCTTCCACATTCCGCTCGCCGTGCGCTGGGGCGCGAACATCAAGGGAGGTCGCGTGATTGAGGACTTCATCAACACGCGCGACTTCGCTCCTACGTTCATGGAACTCGCCGGCCTCAAGCCCGCCGGGTCGATGACGGGCCGCAGCTTCCTGGACGTCCTGCAATCGGGGAAGTCCGGAACGGTCGACGCGGCCCGGAATGTGATGTTGGTCGCGAAGGAACGGCACGATCTCGGGCGGCCCAACGACAAGGGCTACCCCGTTCGCGCCATCCGCACGCCGGATTATCTCTATATTCGCAACTACGATCCGGATGCATGGCCGGCGGGAAACCCCGAGACAGGCTACCGCAATGTGGATGACAGCCCTACCAAGGATTTCCTGCTGTCGGGCTTTGACGAATACTACCGGCTTGCGTTCGGCAAGCGTCCAGCCGAGCATCTCTACCTGGTGAAGACGGATTCGGACAACGTGAAGGACGTCGCTCGGGACGTGAAATACGCGCTTGTGAAGCGGCAGTTGCGAGACCGCATGGAAGAAATGCTGCGAGGCGAAGGCGACCCTCGCATGCTTGGCCGGGCGGATTTCTTCGACACAATTCAATACACGGGACCGCGGAAGCATGCCTACGACGAGTGGTTGAAGTTTAACAAGCCGTAGAGCCTACTCACGCAACGGCTCCAGAAACGTCAGCGCCTGGCGCGCCACCGTTTCCGTCGCCATCCAGTGCATATTGTGCGGGACGCCGGGAAATTTCACCGTGACGGCATCCTTTGCGAGGCTCTCGAACTGCGCCGCGTCCTCGTCCGTCAACATTCCGCCAGCGCCCTCGCCGGCTTGCAGCAGCAGCGCGGGACATGTGACCGCACGGAAGATTTCCTCTTGCCGGTATCCGTGAAGCCACTCACCCGCGACGATGGGTTCCAGCACTTCGGGGTCCATCGATTGTAGGCACCACGCCGTGAAGCGCAGACCAACGGCATCCCGTTGATTTCGAACGCGTATCACCTGGCTGAGGCCGGGCCCCGGCACTTCCAGAGCGCCGAAGCGCCGCGCCAGATCCGGAATCGAGCCTCCGGACCCGGCCATGGTCGCGACCGCGGAAAAATAGCCGTAGTGCGGTGTTTCGCGAATATGCGATCCCATGGTTCGGAACGGTGGGTCTTCAAGAACCAGGGCGGTCACCAACTCCGGCGCTTTGGCGGCCACCGCGGCGGCCACCATCGCTCCGAGCGAATGCCCATAAACCGCGCTCGGACGCCCGACCTTCTCGCGCAGAAATGAAACCGCGTCCTCAACATAGTCCACCACTCGATAGCGCCCGGGCGCGCGGCCGGATTTTCCATGTCCGCGAAAATCCATCGCGTGGATCTCCCACCGTGTGCTTAGCGCCGGAAGGATCGGCGTGAACGTCTGCCATCGGCGCATCACACCATGGAGCATCAGCAGAGGGGGGCCGGTCGGGCCGCCGGCAAGAGAATGGATGTTCATGCGCAGTGATAGAGTCTCCTCATCTTATGCAGAAGTGCTTTCCACGGCGCAACCTCCTCAGCGTGCGTGGCTCTGCTGTGTTGCACCGCGGTCAGTCCCCAGACAGCCAGTCCGCCGGAGATCGCGGTCAACCACGACGAAACTCAAGCCGGGGCGTGCGTGCTGCCCGGTCCGCTTGTCCTCGCAAGCGGGCAACGGGTGGCAACTCGACGCCTGGTTTTCGAGGCAGCGTCCGGAGACGATGAAGTTCACCCTCGCATGGACATTGTGGAGCATTATGCTCTTGTGGAACCGGGAAGCCCGTCTCCTGCCATGCTCGTGCTCTTCGTTCACTGCTGAGTCCCTCAAATTGCAGGGTCGCTTCCAGGACCTTGTGCCTCGGACGAGCCCCGCGGCGGTTGTGTACTGCGGGCAGCCTCCGCCAGCCGCGTCGTCTCGCAGCCGCGCCGGGCCCATGCGCTTTCGAATCCCTTTTCACCACCAGGGCCGCCCGCGAAGTACTACCTTAAAGATACAGAAAATAATAGATGGTGGCCTGTCACCTTGAGGAGAAGAATGAGTCTTACGGAGCAGTGCTCATGAGAAAACTGCCACTAACTCTCGTGTTGGCCGTTGTGGCATAAGGCCAAGGCCGACTGTCACTAAAGGATGCCGTGGCCCAGGCTCTGGATCATAACAAGTCGATTGAGGCGGCTGTTGCCTCAACGGAATCGGCTGAAACGCGCATCACCCAAGCGAAAAGCGGCAGCCTCCCGAAGGTGAACTACACCGAATCCTGGTCGAGAAGCGACAATCCGGTGTTCGTCTTTTCTTCCCTTCTTACCCAGCGCCAGTTCGGAGAGTCGAACTTTGGTATCGCAAAGCTCAACCAGCCCGAATTCCTGAATAACTTTCAGTCGTTGCTCTCCGCTGAGCAGCCGCTCTACGACGCGGGAAAGACCAGGCGCGCAGTGCGAATGGCCGAACTAGGTAGAAATGCAGCGGCAGAGGAAGGCCGCCGCATCCAGTCGCAGGTCATCGCGGATGTGGCCCGCTTCTATTACGATTCCCAACTGAGGGCTGAACAAGCTGCAATCACGGCCCAAGCCATGCGTTCCGCGGAGGCGGACCTGGAGCGGGCGGAGGCGACGCGCGTCAATGGAATAGCCACCGATGCCGACATCTTATCCGTGCGCGTGCACATCGCGGCGATCCGCGAGGAGCAAATCCGGCGCGTCGCGGAGTTAGAAGTGTCCAACGCCGCGTTGAACGACGCGATGGGGTTGCCCCTCGGGAGCACCCATAGCCTGACCACGAAGCTAGCGCCCTTGCCTATTCCGCGAAACGAACTTGCCGGAATGGAGCGCAGCGCGGTCGAGGAGCGGGCGGAAGCCCGCCAAACCCGCCTAGTG
>SXGT01686326.1_pt1 | contig 13096 bp, 6 predicted proteins | sample 3176221 | NCBI WGS metagenome assembly SXGT01 (sample SAMN11356862, study PRJNA531348) | freshwater metagenome | isolation source: freshwater sample F1-120 | place: China: Fuxian Lake, Yuxi | collected 2017-12-25
GTCGTCGGCGAGCACGCCACCCGAGCGCATGTCGTGAATGAACTTGAGCCAGGAGAGCCCGGCCTCTTGGTAGGGGCGGAGCTTCGCCTTGAGCAGCCGCGGCTTCTTGGCCTTCTCGATCTCGTCGATGTTGCCGAGCTTCTCGAACAGCTTCTTCGCCTTCGCGGCGATGTGCGAGTCGTCCACCTGCGAGAGCAGCTCCTGGACGCGGCCCGCGTGACTGAGGGGAATGCGGCCGCTCTTGTCCGCGCCGGCAGCGATTTCCCACTCGCGGTCCATCATCGCCTGCACCTTCTGCGCGTCGAAGGGCGCAAACGATCCGTCCGCCAGCCGTACGTACTTCTTCCCTTCGGCGAGGCACTTTCGCAGCTCGTCGCGATCGACCGCGACGCCGTCCGCGGAGAAGCTGATGCGCACGTCGAGCCAATCCATGCCGCTCGAGACCTTCGCGAAGGCTCCGACGGCGCTCGACCGCACCTGCGTGTCGACGAGGTCGTCGGGCACGAACAGGTCCCACGTCTCCGGCAGCTCCGCGAGGCCCTCTGTCCAGAACCTCAGCGCGGCGTCGCCGCGGCCGACGAACTGCTGGCCGAGCTCGTCGCGCACGAATCCAAGCTCGAGCAGCTTCGAGACCGCCGCCTGCTGTGCGGCGATGTCGACGCGAATGCAGCGTGCGCGCTTTTGCCCCTCGCCCGGGGGCTTCACGATGACCGGAGGCGTGATGCCGTCGGCGCGCACCTCGAGCTCGTCCTCGCCGTAACCCGCGTAGAGGGACAGCGCCGCCTCCGTGATCGTGCCCCCGGCGCGCAAGCGGAACGTCGGCTCCATGTCGACGACGTCGGCGATCTGCGCCAGATCCGGAAGCTCGGCGCCGACCTCGAGCGCCACGCGCGGTAGGCCCTGCATCACGATCGCGCCGAGCGCACGCATCGGCTCGGCGATCGTCGGCGACTTCAACAGGCGCCGGAGCGCAGCCGGCGAGACCCGTCGGTCGATCTCCCGCGCGATCCCCTCGTGGGTGTCGATGTGATAGCAGGGCCACCCCTCGAACCACCCGCCCTGCATGAACGTGAAGCGCCGCTCGTCCCCGGGCTTCACGAAGCACGCCTTCACGATGAGGGTATCGCCGCCGACGGTCTCGAGATCGAAGCGCGGTCGAAGCACGTCGTCGCTGAACCGAAGCTGCTTCAGCGCGGGCTCGAGCAGCACGCGGCGCCCCCGGAGGAGCGGGATGAGCTCGGCCACATCTTCGCCGCGAACGTCGACGGCCGGGTGCCGAGGATTGCCGCTCTCGAACCGGGCGAGGAGGCGAAGGGCCGCGCGATCTTCCGTTGGAGCGATCGACTGCCAGTTGAGCGCGACGCTCGGCAGGACCGCGACTCGAGCCTGCGCGTCGAGCACCGTGACCGTGAACGCGCCCGCACGGACGTGTACGCGCATCTCGACGCCGCGACCCGTGTACGCGCCGTCGGGGGAGAGCCACGTCGCGATCCCGGTGTGGCCCGCGGAGGCGTCGTAGTCCGCCACCATGTGCGGTGCGACTCCGGCCGCGACCGATGCGTTGAGCCGCGCGCGGCGGCGGCGTGCTCGCTTGGACTCGCCGCCGGCATGGGCGGTCTGCGCGCCAAGCGACGCCGCCGCGAGCATGGGAGAAGAACTCGCGGCAGTCGGGGACGACGGCGCGGCCGCGTGCGGCGGCTGCGACGCTTGTTTTGCCATCGGCGAGGCGCCCTCCGCGCGAGGCCGCGGCGACTGCGGTGACGTGAGCGGCGCGTGCGACGCTGCGTTCGCGGGCGTCACCTTGCCGTGCTCGGCCCGCGCCTTGTCGCGCACCGTGATGAGCAGCGCCGCGACGTGCTTGCAGTGCTGGCCACTCTTGGCGAACACGGGGCAGTTGCACTCAGAGACCAGGCCCTCGGCCGCCAGCTCGAGCTTGACGCGGAACGGGTCGGGCTCGCTGCCGCGCACGTTGCCGGTCACCACGGAGCCACCGAGCGAGATGTCCTCGACGGAGCGGCGGCGAAAGTACTCGAGCCCGCGGAGGAAGGTCCGCGCGCCGAGCAAGCGGCGAAGGCCGCGGTCACTGAGATTCGTGAGTGCGTCGGAAATCGGGTCGGCCATCTTCAGCTCGATGCGACGCCCGAAGCATTTTCGAGCGCATCACAGAAATAACGGGAGAAATGCGAGCACCAGCGAAACGAGTGTCGCCAAAAGAACCTGCAAGGATGGAGCGACGACTCCTGCGAGGGGATCTCCAATCGTGTCGCCGATGACGGCCGCCACGTAGGTCGGGTTGTCGCGCTCCTCCGTTCCGCGCCCCGTGGTGCACGCTGCACCCGAACCGCGAACGACCCCAGGCGGGAGCTGCCCCGGGAACTGCTCGGCGTTACGAACCGGGACATAGCGCCCGCCGTGGGCGCCGGTCTCGATGTACCGCTTCGCGTTGTCCCAGCCGCTCTTCGCGCTGAAGGATAGAAGCGAGCCGAGAGCCCCGACGATCGTGGCCAAGAGCACGAACGCCGCGAGCGCCTCAGCTGAGGTGAGCACCCTATCGCGGCCCGCCCACCAACGCAAGCCGACTCCCATCGCGAGCGGCAAGCCGACGCCGATCACGAGCGGGGGCAAGGTGCCGCGAAGCGCCGCACGCGTGACGAGCTCCACGAAGCCGTCGCCGCGCGAAGGAGCGGCGCCTTCGCCAAGCGGCTTCGTTGCCTGACGCGCGGCGGTCGGCTCGAGCGCGCCCGCCTCCTCGGTGCCACCGAGCTGGTGACGCAGCTCGAGCACCAGCTCGCGAATCGCGGTCACCACCCGGCCGAGCACGAGCCGCACGAATCCGAGGGCGAGCGCCAAGCCGAGCACCCCGCCGAGCTGCGCGACGGCGGAAGAGGCAGGAAGGAGGCTTGCCGGCGCGTTGGCTCTCGCCGCGCTCGCCGCCAGTGCGACGAACGCGGCCACGGACACCAAGACGGCGACGCTCGATCGCGCGCAGGCGGACGTGCGGGAATACGCCTTGAGGGTCGCGCCAAGCGCGCCGAAATCTCGGGCGCGCGCATGCACATCGGCGCGCTCGCTCGGCATCGTCAAGCCGAGCAGCCCCGAAGCGCCGTCGGCGAGGCCGCTCATCGTGTGCATCGCGACGGCGAACGGGGCGGCGCCGGCGAGGCCGGTCATCGTGAGCGCGACGCCGAACAATCCTCCGTGGGCGAGCTCGGTGGCCGCGCCGAGCGTGTGGCCGAGCACGATGGCCACGAAGACGAGGAACGCGGCGACGAGCGCGGCCTCCGCTGCGAGGACGAACCCGCGCAGCGTGGCGACAGCCGCCCCCGCGCGCGCGGCCTCGGCGATGGTCCGCACGGGTCGGTGGCGCTCGCTGCCGTAGTACTGCGCGACGTGCCAGGAGGCGACGCTCGCCGCGCCGCCGATGGCGGCCGCGAGCCCGAAGCGCCACCAGTGCGTGCCCAAGAGCCATTTCGCGGAGCCCATCGCCGCGGCAGCCTGGAGCAGCGTCGCCACGTAGAGGCCGCGTGCGAGCGCGCTCGCAGGGACCTCCGTGTCGTCGGTGCGCACGACGAGCGCGCCGAAGTAGGACGTGGCGAGCCCGCACGCCCGCACGACGAGCGGCATGAGAATGACCGCCGCTGCGCTGTCGATCGACGCATTGTCCCGCGCGAGCATCGCCGCGACGAGCATCGCGCCGAGGACCTCGAGCATCGTGAGCGCGAGCGCGTACGTGCCCTGCGCGAGGACGTCCCCGAGCACGTCGCCCGCGAGGTCCGCGACCGTGGCGGGGCTCTTGTCGGTGTCCTCGGGAAGCGACGCGTCGAGCTTGCCCGCGACGTCGGCCGCGACGTCGGCGACCTTGGCGAACATGCCGCAGCCGAGGACGGCGAGCAGGGCGACGAAGAGGCCGCCCAAGGGAAGCCCGGTGAGCAGCATCGGCACGTGAAGCACCCCGCCGAGGGCGCGCGCGCCGTCGCCGAACGAGCCGCCGAAGCACGCGAGCGTGGCCAAGAGGGGAACCGCGACGCCGAGGACGGCGAGCGCCTGCGACGCGAGGCCCGCTGCCGCTCCTGCACGTATGCCCACGATCAGGGCGTCTTGCCGCGTTCGCGTCAGCGCCGTTGCAAATTTCGGCATCGCGTCCCGCGCCACGAGCAGGCCAACGGAGGTCCCCGCGAGCGCCACGATCGCGCCCACCGCGTACCCGACGGTCGCGACGACGCCGTGCTCGCGGTGCGCCGACTCCGAGAGCGCCTGAAGCTGGTAGGCCACGCCGTAGCTCAGGAACACGAGCGCGCCGAGAACGGCGGCGACGGCCGCCCCCACGGAGACGGTGCGGCGCAAGAAGCTCAGCGCCGCGGCGTGCACCACCGCCCCGGCCTGGACGAGCTCGGCGTGCGCCGCGGGGCCGTGCCGAAAGGTCGCGCCCATCGCCCGGGCCGCTGCAAACCCGAGCGCTGCCAACGCGCAAATGACGAGGAGCTCGGTCACGTCGCCATTTCCAGGTACTTATGAGGCGGGCGCATTTCAAAAGCACCCAGGCCGCGGAGTCAAGCTTCGCCGAGAGTGCGAGAGAGTCCGCCGCCGTGGGGCATCGCGCGCTTCGCTCCCCTGGCCGCTGCGTGAGGCACTATCCTCTCGCGCCATGGACTTGCAGTTCGTGGGTGCGGCCCAGACCGTAACGGGATCGATGCATCTCTTGCGCACGCGTCGCGGGAACATCCTGCTCGATTGCGGCCTCTATCAAGGGCGGCGGCGCGAGGCGTACGAGCGGAACAAAGAGCTCCCCCTCTCCGTGAAGGACATCGTGGCCGTCGTGCTCTCGCACGCGCACATCGATCACTCAGGTGCCCTGCCGATGCTCGTGAGAAACGGGTACAAGGGCCCCATCTACGCGACGCCGGCCACGCGTGATCTCGCGACGGTCATGCTCCAGGACGCCGGCATGATTCAAGAGCAGGACGCGCGCTTCTTGAATCGCCACGCGGCAGAGGACGGGCGCGACGAGCTCGTGGAGCCGCTCTACGACGTGCGCGACGTGCTGCGCACGATCGGCATGTTTCACTCGGTGCCTTATGGATTTCGGGCGTACCTGACGCCGGAGGTCGCGCTCACGTTTCTCGACGCGGGGCACGTGCTCGGCAGCGCGGTCAGCGTGCTCGAGGTCGAAGAAGACGGCAAAAAGCGGACGATCGCGTTCACGGGCGATCTCGGGCGCGTCGGCCGCCCGATCCTCGCCGACCCCCAGGTCCCGGACGGCATCGACGTCCTCATCACCGAGAGCACCTACGGCGATCGGCTGCACGACTCGACGCACAAGATGGACGACGACCTCGCCGCGGTCATCAAGCGCACCTACGAGCGCGGCGGCAAGATCGTCATCCCGTCGTTCGCGCTCGAGCGCGCGCAGGAGGTGATCCTCGCGCTCAAGGGCCTCAAGAAAGACGGGCGGCTGCCGCCGATGCCCATCTACGTCGACTCGCCGCTCACGGTGAAGATCACCGACGTCTTCAAGCTTCATCCCGAGTGCTACGACGACGAGACGCGCGCGATGTTGCTCGGTCGCGACTCGCCGTTCGACCTGCCGGAGCTCTCCTACGTCGAGACCGTCGAGGACAGCAAGGCGGCGACGATGGAAAGTCGCCCGAGCATCGTCATCGCCGCGAGCGGCATGTGCGAGGCGGGCCGCGTCTTGCACCACCTGAAGGCGACCATCGAGGACTCCAAGAACACGGTGCTGATCGTCGGCTATCAGGCGCAGCACACGCTCGGGCGACGGCTCGTCGAGAAGCGGCCACGCGTGAAGATCTTCGGCGTCGAGCGGGACCGGCGCGCGGAGGTCGTCGTGCTCAACGGCTTCTCGGCGCACGCCGACCAGCGCGACCTCGTCGAGTACGCGGTGCGCTGCAAAGAGCGCGGGCCGCTCGCGCAGATCGCGCTCGTCCACGGCGACCCGCAACCGCAGCGCGTGCTCACGCGCAAGCTCGCCGAGCGGGGCCTGCCCGAAGCCGTGTCGCCGGCTCCGATGGACGTCCTCGAGCTATGAGCCCTTCGGCTGGGCGCTGAAAAACCGACCGAGTCGGCGCGCCGAGGCTTCAAAAGCCTGCTACGTCCGAAGTGCGCGCACCGCGGCGATGATGGCGCGGACGAGGTCGTCGTCCTCGTGGGGCAGCACCGTGCGACCGTCGAAGAGGACGCGCTCCTCGTGCACGCGCGCGAACACCGGAGGCTCTCCGGCCCGAAGGGAGCGCACGAGCTCCGCGGCCGACGGCACCTCGAGGCAGAGAGCGACGGTGGGCAGCGGCTCCTCGGCGAGCGTGCCGCCGCCCACGCGCCCTTCGGTGTGGACCGGCACGGCATCGACGTCCGCGCCGCGAAGTAACTCGCACCACCTCATGACGCGCGCCTCGACCTCGGCGAGCGGCATCGCGAGCATCGCGAGCACCGGGATCGCGCCGAAGTCGCCGGCGAGGTAGGACGCGAGCGTCGCCTCGAGCGCGGCGAGCGGGAGCGGTCCAAGCCGAAGCGCCCGCGCCAACGGGTCTTTTCGTAGCTTGTCGACGAGCGAGCTACGACCGACGATCGCGCCCGCCTGCGGACCGCCGAGCACTTTGTCGCAGCTGAAGCAGACGAGCATGGCGCCCTGTCGAATGCACTCCCGCGCGAGCGGCTCGCCAGAGAGGCCCGCGTGCGCCTCGAGATCGACGAGCGCGCCGCCCCCGAGATCTTCGACGAAGAGCTTGCCGCGATCGACGGCGAGGCGGGCGAGCTCGCGCCGGTCGGCGGCCTCGACGAACCCGATTTGCTTGAAATTCCCTGGGTGGACGCGCAAGAGGACGTCGGCGTCGGCGTGCTCGTCGAGCGCGCGCGCGAAATCTCCGATGCGGGTGCGGTTCGTCGTCCCGACCTCGATGAGCCGCGCGCCCGAGCTCTGCATCACCTCGGGCACGCGAAAGCCGCCGCCGATCTCGACGAGCTCGCCGCGGGAGACGACGACGCCGCGCCCGCGAGCGAGCCCCGCGAGCACGAGCAGCACGGCAGCCGCGTTGTTGTTGACGACGAGCGCCGCCTCGGCGCCGGTGAGCGAACTGAGCGCGCGCTCCGCGAAGCCGCCGCGTCCTCCGCGCTTGCCCGACTCGACGTCGACCTCGAGCACCTCATAACCGCGCGCCGCGAGCGTCACGGCCTCGACGGCTTCTTGCGACAACGGCGCTCTGCCGAGGTTCGTGTGGAGCACGACCCCGGTCGCGTTGATCACGCGCCGCATGCGGCTCGTCGCGAGCGCGAGGTAGTGTTGGCGCACACGCTCGGCGCACGCATCGAGCGAGGACGCGGGAGCACCGGCCAGGATCTCGCGCCGCACGTCCGCGGCGATGAGACGCGCCAGCTCGACGACGCCTGGCTCGCCGAGAGCCGCGCGTGCCTCTTTGAGCTCGGGGTGCCGCACGAGCGCGTCGATCTTAGGGATCAGCCGTAGCTCCGGCTTCGCGTCCGCTCCCGTGTCCATCGGAGCGGCACCGTATCGCGTGAGGGCTGGCGCGCAAACGGGCGGCAGAGACCAGGCGAACTTTCCGGTGCCGGGCCGCGCGGCCCCGCGTGGTACTCTGTCGCGCTACTTTTTTTCCAGCACGCACTCGGAGGCACCGTGACCTTGCCCTTCTCACGCATTGCACAGCGCTCGCTCGCCGCGCGCACGTCCCTCGCCGCTCTGCTCGCCACGAGCGGCGCCCTCGTCGCCGGCGACGCGCCCGCGGTCTGGCCGCCGAGCGAGTCGTTCACGGCGGCAGACATGGCCGACCCGAAGAACTGGCCGAACGATCCGGGCTACGGCTACGACACGGACCACAACGGGCAGTGGAACTACTACTCGTTTCTTCCGACGCAGTCGGGGGATCTGACGCTCCGCCCCGAAGAGACGGCCTCGGGCATGAGCATCGATCTCGCGTGGCGCTTCACGCAGGGCGACGATCGCGTGCTCATCGCGGTCACCGACTCGGGCATCAAGTGGCACGAGGCCGACCTGCTCGATCGCGCCTGGCTCAATCCGGGCGAGCTCGCGGGCCACAAGCCGGCGACCGCGACGGGCGAGGCCTGCGGAGGAGACGGCGCGCTCGCCGGGATGGACTGCAACGGCGACGGGATCCTCAGCGTCTCGGACTACAAGAACACGCAGACGCTCGAGCCGCCCCCGACCGACGGGCGGCCGCGCGGCGACAAGAACCGGAACGGCCTGCTCGATGCGGGCGATCTGATCCAGAACTTCTCGGACGGGGTCGACGACGACAACAACGGGTACGTCGACGACATCTCCGGCTGGGATTTCATGAAGGACGACAACGACCCGTACGACGACACGCACTACGGGCACGGCACCGGCGAGGCGAACGACTCGACCGCCGAGGGCAACAACGGCATGGGCGGCATCGGCGGCTGCCACAAGTGCCGCTTCATCGCGATGCGCGTCGGCGACAGCTTCATCGCGGACGCCAACGCCTTCGGGCAGGCCGTCGTCTACGCCACGGACAACGGCGCCCGCGTCGTGCAGTGCGCGCTCGGAACGATCAACATGAACCGCTTCACGCAGCAGGCGCTCGACTACGCCTACGCGAACGGCACGCTCTCGATCACGAGCATGGCCGACGAGAACGCGCGCCATCACAACATGCCCGTCACCGCGAATCACACGCTCCCGGTGCACGCGATCACCTACTCACCCGGCGGCAACATCACGAACGTCGAGACGTTCCTCGAGTTCAACACCTGTACGAACTACGGTGGCCAGAATTTCTTGAGCGCCTCGGGCACGGGCTGCTCGAGCGAGGCGACGGGGCAGCTCAGCGGGATCTCGGGGCTCGTGATGAGCACGGCGCTCGAGTACGGGCTGACGCCGCCGCTCACGGCCGCCGAGGCGCAGCAGCTCTTCTTGATGACGGCGGACGACATCGACGTGCCCGAGTCGCGGCAAGAAGATCCCCGCTACTACTGGTCGCAGCCGGGCTTCGATCAGCGCTTCGGCTACGGGCGCGTCAACGCGAACACGGCGGTCGAGTGGGTCAAGGACGGCAAGATCCCGCCCGAGGTCGACGTCGTGCGCCCCTACTGGTTCGAGGTCCTCTACAAAGATCAGGTGAGCGGCCCGGTGGAGCTCCACGGCCACGTCAGCGCCACGCGCGCGACGAGCTACGACTACACGGTCGAGTGGGCGCCGGGCGTGCAGCCGCTCGACGCCGACTTCAAGGAGCTCGGGAGCGAGAAGAACGTTCCGAGCACCGTCATCACCGGGCAAGACGGGCCGATCGCCACCTTCGACGTCCGCACCATGGACCCGACGCACGAGCCGGATCCCGAGAGCCCGCACGGCGAGAACAAGTACACAATCACCGTACGCGTGCGCTCGGTCGCCCATTACGGCGGCGCGATCGGCGACGTCCCGGGGGAGATGCGCCGCACCTATTACATCTACAGCGATCCGGATCTCGTGAAGGGATTTCCGATCTACGTCGGCGACAGCGGCGAGGGCAGCCCGAAGCTCGCCGATCTCGACGGCGACGGCGTGCGCGACCTCCTCTACCCGACGACGAGCGGCCGCCTCCTCGCATACAAGCTCACGAGCAACGGCCCTGAGCCGATCGCTGGGTTTCCCTTCGTCGGCTCGCGCGTCGACGGCCTCGCGGAGAAGCCCATCGCGGGCAAGCCCAACTACCTCGCCTCGAAGGCCTACGCATCGAAGGCCGTGGATCCGAGCCTCGCCGGCGACTCGTTCTCCAACGCCCCGGCCGTCGCGGATCTCGACGGCGACGGCAAGCTCGAGATCGTCCTGAGCTCGTTCAACGGCAACCTCTACGTGCTCGACAACGGCGGCGCGCTGCGTGCGGGCTGGCCCGTGCGCCTGCCCGACGTGCCGTCATGCCCGACCGACGGGAGCGAGCCCGCGGGCCCGTGCATGGACACCGAGAACATCATCGACACCGGAGCCTTCGCGGCGCCGGTGCTCGAGGACATGGATAAGGACGGCGATCTCGACATCATTCAAGCCGCCTTCGACGGCAAGATTTACGTGTTCGATCGCGACGGCGCGATGCTCCCGGGCTGGCCCGTCACGCTCCACTATACGGGCAAGCTGAGCGACGAGCCGAAGAGGGGCCGCGTCCTGACGACACCCGCGGTCGCGGACTTCAACGGCGACGGCTATCCCGAGCTGCTCGTCGGCTCGAACGAACGCCTCGGCAAGGGCGAGCAGTCGGGCGCGGCCTATCTCGTGGACGGGCGAGGCACCGCCGCAGGCGGCGAGCCGTGGCTCCCGAACTGGCCTGTCACGATGACCTCGTTCTACCTGTTTCCGCTGGTCGCCGAGGGCGTCTCGAACTCGGGCGTCATCGCGCGGTTCGGCGGCGAGCTCGCGAGCGTCATCCATGGCAACGCGAGCTCCCCGCTCGTCTTGCCGGCGGATCCAGGCAAGCAGCCGAAGCTCAACGAGACCCCGCCGAACGGCCTCCCCGTCTATACCGATCCGGACACAGGAGCCGTGCGGCACGGCGTCGCGCCGTCGAGCACCTTCGGGGAGCTGACGAGCGCCTACCGCCCGAACACGATGTTTCCGCTTTTCGGCCACCCGTCGCTCGGCGACGTCGATCAGGACGGTGAGCCCGATGTCATCACCTCGGGCAGCTCGCTCAACCTCGCGATCCAGCTCCAGGGCGGCGCGGCGCTCGGCAATGCGCCGGGCGAGCACTTGCTCTCGGTGTGGAGCGGCAAGACGGGCAACATGATGCCGGCGGCGCCTTTCGTGCTCGAGGACTACAGCTTCTTCAACAGCCACGCGGTCGTCGACCTCAACGGCGATGACTACCCGGAGGTCGTCGCGGGCTCGGGCGGCTACTACCTCCACGCGTGGGACGCGTGCGGCCGCGAGCCCGAGGGCTGGCCGAAGTTCACGGGCCAGTGGCTCATTCCGACGCCCGCGGTCGGCGATCTCGACGGCGACGGCAAGCTCGAGGTGGTGACCGGCAGCCGCAATGGCTGGCTCTATGCGTGGCACACCGAGGGCAAGAGCGACGGCATCGTCGAGTGGGAGAGCTACCACCACGACAACCGCAACACCGGCAACCTCGAGACCGCGCTCACGCAAGGCACGCCGGGCAAGAAGGCGAAAGAGCCGCTGACGGTCGAGCTCTGCAAGGTGCTGCTCCAGCCGGACGTCGGCACCGAGCCGCTCGACGCGGGCGGTGGCTGCGACTGCGCGGTCGGCGCGGGCAATGCGAGCTCTCGATCGAACGCAAGCGCCATGCGGCTCGCGCTCCTCGGTGGGCTCGGCCTCGGGCTGGCATTTCGCCGTCGCCGCCGCTGACATCGACGACGCTGCGCCCTTTGCCCGCCGAAATGCCGTTCTCGGCCGAGAGCTAGGGCCTCGGGAGTTTCTTCGGGAGCGGCACCCCACCGCGCTCGCGCACGTACTCGGCGATGGCTCGGCTGAACTCGCGGTCGAGCTTCTCGCACTCCTTCGTCACGCTGCCCATGGTGGCGCCTTTGCACTCGCGACGGTGAGCGAGATAGGTCGGCCGCAGCTCTTCGGCGTCCTTGAGCGCGTCGCGCACGTGCTCCTCGAGTCGCTTCCACACGATGGGTGCGCTCGCGACCTTGCCGGGCCGGTCGAACACGAACTCTCCCGACTGCAACGTCACGCATGAGCCATCCCAGCGCAGCACGTCGTAGCTCGTGCTCGCCCCGCTGACCTCGATGCCGGTCGTGTTCTTGCGCTCGCGGAGCACGATGAGCTCCTCATACATCGCCATCGGCTCGTTCGACGACGCGCCGCCCGACGCGTTCCACGCCGCCGACTTGGTCATCGAGTAGCCGCGCGTCCACGGCGTCCCCTTCTGAAACATCGCGAGCGCCAGCGTCGGATAGTCCTCGTTGCACAGCGCCTTGGCGTACGGGAGCGGCGGCAAGCACACGCTGCTCGATGAGCCCGCGGCGCAGCTCGTCGGCAGCGCGCCCGCGTCGCTCGCGTCACGCGCAGAGGCCTCGCCCGGTACCGCGCCATCGGCGGCGGCGGACGCGTCGCCCTTCGCGGAGCCAGGATCCGGCGCGTCGCTCGCGGCGCGGGCGGCCCCGGCTCCATCGGCCCCAGCTCCAGCACCCGTGGTCTGCGGGCCTTCGGCGGGCACGGGAGCGCCACCGCACGCGGTAAGGAAGACGAGGACACCCACCGTTCGCCGCACGCTCATGCTTTGCCGCGTACCGGGTCCTTCGTGGCGCGGCAATCGCGCCTCACCGCGGCTATGCTCGCCCGCATGCGCGAAGGCTCGCTCTTCTTCCGCGCGGCGCTCGCACCGTTTGTCGTAGTCGTGACGGCCGGCGGCTGCGCCTCGAGCTTCGAGGTGCGCTACGTCGGCGCGAGGCAACCCGTGACCTGGGCACCCGAGGAGCTCGCGGTGATCGAGAGCGACGAGGCCGAGCCGGAGAGCCCGGTGCACGGCGTCGTCACGGTGAGCTGCGCGACGCGCGACGGCACGAGCGGGATCTTCGCCGAGCGCTGCGACGAGGCGCAGCTCCTCACCCGCGCGCGCGAGGTGGCGAGCGAGGTCGGAGGCACGACCCTCTTCGCCCCGCGCTGCCAAACGACCCAACTCGCGCGCTCGATCGAGCGCGCCCCATCCGGCGGCGCGACCTTGAGCCAGCACGTGCGGCTCACGTGTCAGGCGAGCGTGCTCAAGCGCTAGACAAGGTTCGCCGACGCGGAAAACGCCCGAATGAGCGGGCCCGCGCGACTCAGAGGGCCGCAGCGAAGCTCGGCAGCGCGGCAAAGCGGCGAACGTGGTGCTCTTCGTCGCCGAAGACGGTGCCGAGAACGTGCATGCGCTTGAAATAGAGGCCGATGTCCGCCTCGTCGGTGATGCCGATCCCGCCGTGGAGCGGGATCGCCTGCTGCGTCACGTAGCGCCCGCTCGCCGCGACCTGCGCCTTGGCGACCGAGATCGCGCGCTGGCGCTCGACCGCGTCGGGCTCGTCGCACTTGAGCGCGGCGAGCAGCATCACGCTGCGGCTGAGCTCGGCCTCGATGAACATGTCGACCGCTCGGTGCTGCAGCACCTGA
>SXGT01837458.1_pt1 | contig 13095 bp, 6 predicted proteins | sample 3176221 | NCBI WGS metagenome assembly SXGT01 (sample SAMN11356862, study PRJNA531348) | freshwater metagenome | isolation source: freshwater sample F1-120 | place: China: Fuxian Lake, Yuxi | collected 2017-12-25
ACGACGCGCCCGTCGATCTTGACGAGCCCGCTGGTCGGCGTCTCGAGCCCGGCGATGATGCGGAGCAGCGTCGATTTCCCGCACCCGCTCGGCCCGACGAGTACCAGGAACTCCCCGGCGGCGATCTGCAGCGAGACCTCCCGGACGACCGGAGCAGGCGGTTCACCGCGCTTCTTGCGCACGTCGCCAAACGTCTTCGCGATGCGCTCGAGCTCGACGACGGCGCCGCCCATCTCAGACGCCCCAGCGCGCGTGGACCGTGAGGCGCTCGGCCCCGTGCGGCACGAAGAGGTAGCGGTTGCCGCGCGGCTCCCAGGCGACCGGTGTCACCGCGCGAGGCCCAGAGCCCCCCGAGATGTTGCCACTGTCAACATCGCCCGCGACCAGCTTCCAGGCGACCACCGTCCCGGCCGGCAGCTCCACGTCAACGCCGCCCTCGCCGAGCGCGAGGCCGTGCTTCCAGGCCCCGAGCTCGGGCGCCCCCCCGATGACCGCTGCTGTCCCCTGGTTCTCGCCGGCCGACGCGCCGCTGAAGTGGACACGCACGAGCGCGCGATCGGCCGGCGGCGCACCCGGCGCCAAGAACACCGGCGCCGTCGTGACGGCCCGCGGCGCGGCCTCGAGCTCGCCCGCCCCAAGCCATGTCGGAATCGGCACCCGCCGCGCCTCGCTCGCCACGTTCAGGACGACGAAGCTTGCCGGCCCGCCCGGGATCCAGCGCGTCCACGCGAGGACCTCATCGCTCAGCGCCTCGATCCGCGTCGCGCCGCGCGCGAGCGCAGGCTGCTCCCGCCGCCGCAAGAGCGCCGCGCGCGTCGCGCTTACCAGCGGATGCCCCGCCTCGAAGCGCATATCGCCGCGGTTCTCCGGCTCGCCCGCACCGACGAGTCCGACCTCGGTTCCCCACGTGATCGACGGTTGCCCGCGCAACGTCGCGAGGAGCTCGACCCCGAGCGCGACCTTGGCGAGATCGCCGCCACACGCCGACGCGATGCGCGGGAGATCGTGGTTGTCGAGGAAGGTCACGTGCGTGACCCCCGCGCCGTAGTGGCGATCGAAGCCGAGCACCGCCCCGATCGCGCCCGGCGCGGCGCCCTTGCAGACGACATCGACCAGCGCGTAGTGCATCGGGAAGTCGAAGATCCCGGTGAATTCCCCTTCCTTGGCGAAGCGCGCGAGGACCAGCGGATCGCCGTCGAAGACCTCGCCGATGAGCGCGAACCCGGGCTTGGCGTGCGCCAAGACCGCGCGGTTGAAGCGCCGCCAGAAGTCGAGCCCGACGTGCTTGACCGCGTCGAGGCGAAAGCCGTCGACCCCAAAGCGGTCGATCCACAGGAAGCTCTGCTCGAGGAGATACGCCAGGACCTCGGGCTTCTCCGTCGCCAGATCCGGGAGCCCGTGCACGCTCGCGTTCACGGCCTCGACCGGGTCCTGCCAGTTGCGAATATCAACCCGCGGATGAAACCACTCGGGGTGCTGGGTCACGAGCGGCGCGTCGTACCCGACGTGGTTGAGGACCAGATCGAGCCACACGCCGATCCCCCGACTGGCGAGCGCCTGGCGTGCCGTGCCATACGCCGACGCCCCACCGACGCGCGGGGCCACCTCGCCGAGCGTGTGGACCCAATAGCCGTGAAACGCGCCGTGCCCGCGGACCTTCTCGCCCTGTCCGAGAAAGGGCGGCGAGATCCAGACGGTGCCGACCCCGAGGCCCGCTAACCAGTCGGCGTGCGCCGCGAGCCCCTGCAGATCGCCACCGTGCCAGTCAGCGGGCGCCGGACCCACGTCCGCGTCGTTCGTCGAATCGCCATTGGCGAAGCGATCGAGCATCACGAAGTAGACACTGTCTACATCCCCGGAGGAACCTGCGGCGGGCCCGCGCGGCACGGGAGCTACCGACGCACCTGGCGCCACGGCATGCTGTCCGCCAAAGAACCGATCGACCGTCTGCAGCGCGTCGTCCAAGACCTGCTTCTTCGCGAACGTGAGCGCCGCCTCCTCGCGCTCGTGCTCGTACTGCATGAACGCCGCGACGCCCGCGTCACTGCGCAGCGCCTCGCCGAGCGCCTCCCGCCGCGCGACGGACGTCCGCGCGTCGACCTCCCAACGGTAGCGCCCCGAGAGCCGCGAGAAGAACGTCACCGACGCCTCGACGAGCACGACCGCCTTCGCCGACGGCGCCGCTTCGGCCAGCGCGGCCAGCCGCTGCTCGGTCGTGCGCAGCGTCTTGAAGCGCTCGCGCAACTGCCCCACCTCGATCGCGACGGGCGTGATGTTGCGCGCCGCGAGCTCGCCCGCGAGCGCATCGGTCAGCGATATTGACGGTGTCAACATTCGACCGTCGGCCGCCTCGAGCGTGACGAGCACCGCGACCGGCGTCGGCTCCGCGAGCCGCTGTGGCGCGACCCCGCCGAGGCAGGCGCCCGTCAGCCCGAGCAGCAAGAACAACAACGTGACGGGGAAACGGGCCATCAGAACCACGCCTCGACTTCGAGTGCGAGCAGGTGGTGCCAGCGCTGATCGGGCGCGCCGTACACGTTGAACTGGTCCAGGCTCTCGACGAAGCTGTTGCCGAACGCGTTGATCTGGCTCGACCACTGAAGGCCGTAGAGGATCCGGAACGACGGCCGCGTCCACACGCCGAGCCCGAGCGGCGAGAGGACCGGCCCGATCTTCAGCTGCCAGGTGTCGCGCACGTGGGAGTCGCCGTAAGCGAGCCCGCGCGGATCAGAGAGCCCGTCGGTGCTCTGGAAGACCGAGTCGCCGTGCTTGCGGAAGCGATTCCCATTGAGCGAAATCTCGCGCGCGAACGAACTCTCGGCGAGCAGATGCAGGTCGTCGGTCAGGTACGTCTGGAGCCGGACCACGGTCGAATAGAAGGTCCGCTGATCGTCGGACGGCGCGACGCGATTGTCGTCGTCCCACTGCATCCCGAAGAGCACGCCCCACACCAGATCGAGGCGCCCCTCGACGAGCGTGAACTGCGCCTCGTTCCCGATGAGGAGCTGATAGCGCTCGTCGGTCAGGTCGTGGACGTGGAGCGTGAAGTCCCGGCCCTGGTAGGTCTCGGTGACGGACGTATCGGACGGGCGCCGCTCGATGCGCGCGAAGAGGTTGTTCCAGCGCAGCGGCCCGGCGCCGAACCCCAGATAGAAGATGCCGCGCCAGGGCATGTCGCTCTTGGCGACGGGGTGCGGGAACTGGTCGAGCGCCTGCGGATCCTCGGCGACCATGGTCTCGACGACCTCACCGCGCACGAGATCGGTGTAGTCGATCCCCGGCGTCGCCTGCGGCGCAAAGCGGTTCCCGCCGACCTTGGGCTCGAGCATGACCTGGCCGCCGAAGCCTACTTCGAAGCCCGGCCCGAGCTTCAATTTGATCGAGGCCCCGGCCGTGAGCAGCGGACTATAGTGGTCGCGCCGAATGAAGTAGCCCGAGTCGCCGACGCCGATGAGCGCGTCGACCACGCCGCGCTGGTAGCGGGCCGAGAGGCCGAGCGTCTCGTAGAAGAGCTGCGCCGGCTTCATGTCGTAGAGCCCGAGGTCGCCGAAATACGAATCGAGCGTCCCGAGCTGCCAGGTCACGTCGCGGAAGACGACATTGCCCGCGAGCGCATAGAGCTGCGACAGACGAAACGCCGCGAGGCTCCCGTTGAGGAGGTCGGCGTTGGCGACGCTGCCGCCCTCGATCTTGGCGTGGATGGCCGTCCAGGGCTTGTGCGTGTCGTTCACGCGCTGAAGCAGATCGAGCTTCAGCTCGAGCGCGGCGTAGGGCCCCTCGTTGAGGAGGCGCCCATAGAGATTCCAGAACCCGAGCTTGCCGTCGCCGCCCTGAAAGTCGGGGCGCGTCATGATGCGGAAGTAGCCGCCGGCCCCGAAGCGACTGCGCTCGGGCTCCGCACGCGCAATGCTCGCGCCGCTGACGAGCGCGGCGAGCGCCGCGACCACCGTTCCAACTTTCATCCGGACACGCCCTGGCTCGTTCACGGACGGACCTTACTCCGAGTCCAGGGCCGCGCAAACCCCGGACTAGGCGCCTGAACGTGTGCGCCGACGCGCAAGCAACGCGAGCGATGTTGCCAGTGTCAACATCGTCGCCGCCGCGCCGGCACCGGTGCAGCCGCCGGGGTCCGTCCCACCGCCGCCGGTGCCGGGATCGACGTGCGTCGGCGTGTCCGTGTAGAGCGCACACGCACCAGCGATGTCATCCGGCTCGAGCGAGCGCTGCGGGTGCGCGTCCGTCGGCGTCGCGGCAATGTAGGACACGTACATCGTCGCGGTCTTGTCGAGCGAGTGGTCCATCCCGAAGAAGTGCCCCGCCTCGTGGATCATCGTCCCGATGTAGTCGACCTCGCCGGCCTGGTCGGGCGCGTCGTTGATCGTGAACTTGAAGCCGGCGTCGTTGATCTCCATGTCGGCGTCGACGATCTCGCCCGTATCCGGATCGGCGAAGACCTTCGTGATCGCGAGCTCGGACTGCGAGTGACGGAGCGCGCCCCACTCCGCCGACGACTGGACGAAGAGGATGATGTTGTCCGGCGGGACGCTGGTATCCGCGGGCTCCGTCGTCGCGGTCGTCGTGACCGGGCCGGCGTAGTAGACCTCGGGCACGAGCCCGCACGGAAGATCGGTCCAGCTGTCGAACGCGTCCTGCATGATGGTCGGCACCTGGTCGAGCGGCACCTCTTGCGGGGTCACCTGCGCAACGTGGAACGGAAGCGGCCCGGCGCGCTTCCACCAGCGCCAGTTCTGCACGGGGCTCGTCTTCGTCTTGAAGAAGACATAGGCCGAGCTCGGCGTTTCCTCGCCGACCTGCACCATCGCCGCGCACCCCACGACCAACGCGCAACCGAGCGCCCAAGGCTTCGCACGCATCCCAACCCCCTAATGCGGGACCGGCGACTCTTCCGGCCCCTACCCCTACAAAACGTACACGGAACGAACACTGCGGTCGAGGGCAGGTGAGCTCACGTGAGTTCACATACGTTCACATGAGTTCACGTCTCGAACCGCGACGTCGGGGCGCGCGCCAACGTGCCCGCCAGCGCATGAGCGCGAGCAGCGCGACCGCACCGCCCGCGGCCCCCAAGGGGTCGCCGCCCGCTCCCGCGCACCCCAGCCCGCCGTCCGGGGGCGGGTCGACGTGAACCGGAACGTTGGTGTACAAAGTACATGCACCGAGCTGGTCGTCACTCGCCAAGCTCGCCGCGTCCTTCGCGTCGGCCGCCGCGACCGTGTAGGTGGCGAACATCGTCGCGCTCGGGTCGGTCGAGTGGTCGAGCCCGAAGAAGTGCCCGGCCTCGTGCGTGAACATCGACAGGAAGTCGACCTCGCCGGACTTCACGCGTTCGGCGATCGTGAACGTGTAGTCGCCGTCGTTGACCAGGATGTCGGCATCGACGATCTCGCCGGTGTCGCTGTTGTGCGAGATCTTGGTGATGGCGATCCAGCTCGGCGAGTTCCCCAGCTGCGCCCAGACGGCGGCGTCGCGGATGAAGACGACGACGTTGTCGGGCGCGGCGCGGATGTCCGTGGGGGCGGTCGGGAGTGTAACGTCGACGGTGCCGGCGAGCTCGACGCGCGGCAGCAGATCACAGAACGAATCGGTCCATGCATCGAACCCGCGCCGCGTGAGGCCGGCGATGGCGTCGGCGGGGACCTCCTCGGGCGCCGTCGTCGCGATGCGATAGGTGAGGTGCGGCCGCTGAAACCAGCGCAGCGGCAGCGGGGTGCAGCCCGCGTGCGGCGTGCCGTCCCCGGCGGGCTGGCACGTCATATAGATGGTGAACGCGCGCGCCGGCGCCGGCGACCCGCCGAGCACGAACACCGCCAGCGCGGCCGCGATGAGCGCGCGAGGGCTCACTCGGGCAGGAGCGCTTTGGTGGTGGTCGCCTGGCATCGATAGAAACCCTGGATGATGTCGCCCACGGTCGCCGCGAGCGTCGGGCCATCGTAGCAGGGTCCGTCGGGCGGGCGCACACCACTCGCGACCATCTCCGCGCGGCGCGTGATTTCGCGCAGCGAGATGCCCGTGCAAGTGCCCGAATTCCAAACCAAATCACCGAGCGGAACGCCGAGCGGCGCGGGCGTCGCGCCGAGATCCGAGAGCGCGATGCTGAGGTCCAACGCGAGCGCATGGCTGACGGACGCGGTGCCCGCGGACGGCCCCGGGTTGCACACCTCGATCTGGGCCGGGCTCCCCGGGCCGGTCGACGGCATGAACGACACGAGGTTGGCCAGCGCCGTGAAGCTGAGGCGCCGGTAGCCGTTGAAGCCGAACGCGAACCCGAGCTGGGCGGCACACGAGGTCCGCTCGACCGCCAACTTCGGCCACGCGGCGGCCAGGACACAGGCGGCCGACGTGCCACCGGTGCGACCGCATCCGCCCGAGAAATCGCGATCGTCGTAGGTGCAGTAGTCGCCGGCGTCGATATCGCGGCAGGTGGCGCGCAGCGTACCGCTCGTGCACTGATTGCCCTGGCAGACGTCGGAGCGCTGGCAGAACACCTGCGCGAGATTGAGGCGCAAGACGCCCTGCCCGTACTTAGAGAGGCGCATCCAGCGCACCGGACCCGCCGCGCCGAACCCGAGGTTGCGCCCGTTCGCGCGCAGCCCCACCTGCAGCGGCAGCGACTGCTGGAGCGCATCGGGGCCGAGCGTCACCTTCTCGCTCGTCGTCCCCGAGATCCGCGTCATCGTCGACGTCGACTTGATGTCCCAGTACTTCCACGTGTCCGAGTAGGGCGTGGTCTGCACGCCCGCGGGCAGCTCCGCGAAGATCGAACCGCCCTGCCCTGCCTTGCCCAGGCCGCGGTAGCGAAGCACGAGGTCGACCGACCATTCGATGACGGTGTCGCGACCGCCGCCGGACGTGACGAAGAACGTCCCGCGCAGCGCCGCGTCCGCATCCGAGAGGATCACCAGGCGCACATCCGATCGGGCACTGAAGGTCGTCACCATGCCGGGCCCGTCGATGCCGGTCAGCTCGAGCGTGACCGGCCGCACCGTCGCCGCGAAGTAGGTCGGATCGGGCACCGCGTCGCTCGCACGGTAGCCGGTCTTCACGACCGCCTCGGGCCAGGGACAACCGGTGCAGACATCGGTGTCATCGCAGCTCGTACCATCGCCGCGGTAGCTGAACACGCACTGCCCGGTCGCTGCGTCGCACGTGTCGCTCGTGCACGAATCCGTGTCGGCGCACGCGCGCGGCTTGCCGGCGATGCACACGCCCGACTGGCACGCATCCGACAGGGTGCACAGATTTCCGTCCTCGCAGGCCCCGGAGCGCGGCGCATGGTGGCACCCCGCCGCATCGCACGAGTCGGTCGTGCACGGGTTGTTGTCGTCGCAGGAGACGAGCCCGCCGCCGACGCAGACGCCGGTCTGGCATACATCGGCGGTCGTGCACGGGTTGTTGTCGTTGCAGGGGGTGCTCGAGCGCGCCAGGAATGCGCATCCGATGGCCGGCCGGCACACATCGCGCGTGCAGACATCGCCGTCGTCGCAGGTGATCGGGTCGCCGAGCTGGCACTGGCCGAGCTCGCAGTGCCCGATGCCGGTGCAGATATCGCCGTCGTCACACGGGCCGTCGAGCGGGTAGTAAACGCACCCTTGCGTCGGGTCGCATTGATCCATGGTGCAAGGATTGTCGTCGTCGCAGTCGAGGCGCGGCGGCATCTGACAGAGGCCGGAATGGCAGGTGCCAGGCGGCGTACAGGCGTCGCTGTCATCACAGGTGACGCCATCGAGCGGCGCGTGGCGACAGCCATCGGTCAGGCTGCAGCTGTCCTGGGTGCAGGGGTTCTCGTCGTCGCAGGTCAGCGCCGCACCCGAAACGCACGACCTGTCGACGCAGGTGTCCGGACCGGTGCAAGGATTGCCGTCGTCGCAGAGGCCGGTGCGTGGGATGTGCACGCAGCCCTGCCCCGGGAGGCACGTCGAGGCGGTGCAGGCGTTGGCGTCGTCGCACGCGGTCGTTTGCAGCGAGGTGCAAGTGCCGGTCAGGCACCGGTCGCCGTCGCTGCACGGGTCGCCGTCGTCGCAGGTCGAGCCGTCGGTGATGTTGTCGTGCACGCAACCGGCCTGGGCGTCGCAGCGATCGCGCGTGCACGGGTTCGCGTCGTCGCAATCGATGAGCGACTGCGGACCCGGAACGCACTGTCCCGCCGCACACACGGACGTGGTCGTGCAGGCGTCCTTGTCGTCGCAGGGCCCGTTGAGGGGCAGGTACGCGCAGCCCCCCGGCAGGAGCGGGTCACAGGCATCGGCGGTGCAGCTGTTCTGGTCGTCGCAGCTCCGCGTCGAGCCGGGTACACACGCGCCGTCGATGCAGCTGTCGTCGACCGTGCAGGCGTTGTTGTCGTTGCAGGCCGTGCGGTTCGCGACCGGTTGGTGCTGGCAACCCGCGCCGGGGACGCAGGTATCGGTCGTACACGGATTGCCGTCGTCGCAGCTGGTCGGTGCGCCGCCCTCGCAGGTCGAGCCAAGTGGGCCCGCGATACACTTGTCGTCGACGGTGCAGGGGTTCTTGTCGTCGCAGGGCGTGCGGTTCGGCAAGTCGGCTCGAACACAGCCCAGAACCGGGTCGCACGTATCGGCCGTGCACGAGTTTCCGTCGTCCGCGCACGCGATGAGGGCGCCGCCGAGGCACTGCCCGTCGATACACTTGTCGTCCCTCGTACACGAGTTCGCGTCGTCGCAGCCCGTGCGATTGGGTTTCATCACGTACACGCACTCGCCGAGGATCCGATCGCACTCATCGAGCGTGCATGGATTGCCGTCGTCCGCACACTGGACGGTCGTGCCGGCCAGGCACACACCACCGAGGCATTGTTCGCCGGTCGAGCACGCGTCCCCGTCATCGCACACGAGCCCGTCCTGCTTCTCGTCATGGATACAGCCGAGGCCGAGGTCGCAGCGATCGTCGGTACACGGATTGCCGTCGTCGCACGCTGGATCGTTGACGCCATTGCACTGATAGGCCGTACATCCGACGGCGAGCGACGCCGACGCTGACGCGATCGGCAGCCCATCAGGACCGATCAGCGAGGCCTCGTTGGCGATCGCCGCGACGCACATCCCGTCGACCGCGGTCGCGCAGGCGACCTTGTCGCCGCAGCTCACACTGCCCTTGACCGAGAGCGTGCGGACCGAGCCGAGCCCGGACGGCATCACCGTATAGTCGAGCACGCTCGAGCCCAAAACGACCCCACGCGGCGCCCCATCGGGCGTGATGACGGCGGCGCCCGACAGCTCCGGTGGATCGACGGTCGCCTTGAAGCCGCTGGTCGCAACCCAGGTCTCCGTCGGCGCGCCGAGCTTCTCGCGCAGCGTGATCGCCTTCAGATCGGGCTTGGCGACCGCATCGAACGGGAACGCGGTGCATCCCTTGGTGACGCGCAGGGCGCCGCCCTGGATCGTGCAGAGGTCGCGGTCGACGTCATCGGCCGCCACGCTCGCGTACTGCACGCAGGCTTGGAGGCGCACCTTGGTGCCCTGGGGCACGGTGCCGGCCGTGACGTCGTAGCGCGTGTCGAGCCGAACGAACATCTGCTCGCCGCCCGGCAGGAAGTCGATGACGCCGCCCTGGGTCGGCTGCGCGATCTCTTGTTGCTGCGCGTTGCGCACTGTCACGTCGAGGTTCTCGCCGGCGCCGACGTACCCGCAGCCGCAATAGGGGTTCACCTCGCCGACCGTGCCGCTGGCGACGGTGACGAACTGGTGCTGGGTCCCCATCTCCATCTGCAGGTTCACGACGATGCCGCGCACGGCCGTCCCGGCCTCGTCGTGGCCCGTCAGCTTGAGCACCGAATGCACCTCGAGCTCGAGGTGGGTCTCACCCTCGACGACCGTGACGTTGTAGGTGACCGCGTTGCGGTTCGGGGCGGCGAGACCTTCCGGAAAGACGCTCTTGACGATGTCCCAATCGGTGCGCGTCTGGCAGCTCGCCTCGATCGTGCCGCCTTTCGTGAGGAGGTCGTGGCAGACGTCGAGCGGCACGAACATGTCCGAGGCCGGGATGGTGTCCCAACCGAGCGCGCTGGCGCGGGTCGTAGCGCTGGACAACGCGACGGCGAGCAGGAGAACGGGAACAAAGACGGGACGAAGGCGTGACATCAGGGGTTGATCGGTGTGACTCCGGTGCAGGTGATGACGGGCTCCGACGCGCCCGCCGGGAAGCTCGCGGCGCAGTCGGCGGTGGCCTTGGCCATCTGGATGGTGTTGGGGTCGAGCCCGGCGTCGTCGCTCAGCGTGAGGCGAATGGCGCTATTGCCATTGCGCTGAACCTCGATGACCGCGAAGGGGTAGTCCTTGATCCCCGCCGGCTCGAGATCGCAGGGGCCGCGGCGGCGCAGGAAGCGGACGTGCGCGACACGATCCTCGGGCTGATTGTCGACGAGCACGAGGAGCTCCTGGGTCGGGTCGCCGGGGACGCGCGGCGGCGCCGTGAGGATCGCGGCGAAATCCATGTACTCGACGATCGGCTTGGGTGGCTTCGCTTCGGCCATGCCATTGACGAGCGTGAAGGTGGCGCGCGTGAAGCCGACGGTGCCCCAAACCGAGATGATGCCCTGCTCGTCGGTGAGGACCGGGTCCTTGGTCATCTTGAAGCGATCGAGCGCGACGACGCCGAACTCCCAGGAATGATTGGCCAAGCTTGGATCGCCGGACGGAATCGGGAAGAAGGCGTGCGCGACCTCGCCGTCGATCACCCAGTCCGCGCCGTAGTCGCCGCACACGAAGAAGGTCGGCGGGGATCCTTGCGCGGCTGCTTGCACCGTCTGGCAACCGTTGGCGAACAGGAAGACGCCCTCCGAATCGGGCTTCCAGGCGTTGGTATCCTGGTCCTCGCGCCCGCAGCTCGAGGTGCCGCAGGTGCCCGCCCATTCGTCGCCCTTGATGTCGGTTTTGGTCGCGCAGGTCGTGCCGTTGACGATGAATTTGGTGTCGAAGAAGCCCGCGTTGCCAGCGCGCGCCACGGTGAGTGACACCGTGACCGGCGTGTCGGCGTTCTGACGGCAGACGAACGTGACCATCGTCGTCACGGGGATGGGGTCCGGCGAATCGACGAACTTGACGAGCGCATCGACGATGAGCTGGTTCTTGCCCTCGATGCCGTTCGTCTTGCATGGGGCGACCGTGAGCAGTGGAGCGTCCAAGTCCTGATGGCGTTCCGCGGTGTAGTAGATAACGGGTGGATCGACCTCGAGGTAGGCCAGCCTGATGACGTAATCGACGTATTCGATCACGGAGCCTGGCTGGTTCCATTCGAGCGAGGCCTTCACCTGGGCGGGCTTACCGCCGTCGCGCGTCCCTGAGCACGACGCGAGGCACGCCCCCGCGACGAGGCCAATCCCCACACTCAACCAGGTTTTGGGGCACCTCGATGACGGCATCGATGGCCTTTGCGATCAGGCTTGGACGGAAGCAGCTCTACACGACGCGCTTGTGACGGTGGCGCACCATGTCGGCACCGGCGCGCCGAACTTCCCCCAGATGAGCACGAGACCAAAACAAAGAGTCTCAGTGTTAAGATACACGAACGCGTCCCGCGAGGAAAGGGCGGAGCGTCCCAGCTCGTTCGGCACGGCGCAACTCGGCTAACCCATCGAACTCAGGGGCGTTCTCACTTCCGCGACACGTCCTCGAGGATCACGATGCTGCTGTCCTTGACGACGTACTCCCCGGAGACGACGGGGGGCGGCGTCACCGCGATATTGGCCGAGGTGCGGCCCGGCGCCCCCGACTCGGCCCGGTACTCGGGGCTGTCGAACCAGCGCTGGGTGTCGACGAGGCGTGCCCACTCGGTACCCGTTGGCAGCGTAAACGTCGCATCGGCCCGCGCCATGTTGATGAGCACCATGAGCTGGGGCCCGCCGGTCTCGTCCGTGTAGTGGATCATGAGCTGGCGCGAGCCCCAATCGGGCGGCATCGTGCCGGCCGGGCTCTTCCAGGCGAACGGCGCGCGCGTCGTGTACGAAATGGGTGCGAGCTTGCCGAGGTGGGCGCGGCGAAAGCGCGTCAGCTGTCGCACGAAGTCGTGCATGCGCCGGCGGTCGTCCGAGGCCTGCCAGGTGCCCCACTGGAACCAGTTCGCGGCGTTGTCGGCGCGCGTCGAATAGGCGTTGTTGTTGCCGAGCTGGGTCCGCATCCATTCGTCGCCGCCGAAGAGCATCGGCGTCCCGTGCGAGATCATCATGGCGACGAAGAGGTTGCGCATGAGCTGGCGCTTCATCGCCTCGCCGTTCGCGTCGCCACCCCAGTCGCGCGAGCGGTTGTTGTTCTCGCCCGAGTCGAGATCGCACCAGACCGACAGCGGGTCGTCGCAGCAGATCGGGTTGAGCGGGCCGCAGCCGTTCTTTTTCTGCGGGTAGGTGAAGACGTCGTACATCGTCATGCCGTCGTGGACCGAGACGAAGTTGAGGCTGTGGTAGGGGCGGCGGCCATTGGCGCCGTAGAGCGTCTCGCACGCGGTCATGAGGAAGCCGCCGTCGGCCTCACCCTCGCGCGTGTTGAGAACCCAGCCATCGTCGTTCATGAAGGCGCGCCACCAGTCGCGGAAGTGGCCGTTCCATTCGTACCAGCCGCGGGCGCCGACACCGAGCGCGTCGGCCTCCGAAGCGGCCGGGAAGGCCCCGGCCTTGTAGGTGTAGTCGCCGGCGGTCGCCCAGGGCTCGGCGACGATCCGGGTGTTGCGGCTCTGCAGGACCGGGTCGTCGATGATGTCCTGCAGGATGGTGTTCGCGGGGTCGTCCCATTTCTCGTAGTCGAGATCGGTGGCTCCCAGGGCGGGCGCGAGGTCGAAGCGGAAGCCGTCGATGTAGTAGGTCTCGACCCAGTAGCGCAGCGAGTCGAGGGTCAGCTTGCGGAACGGGCGGTGGTTGTTCCGCATCTGGTTGCCGACGCCGGTCGCCTGCCAGTAGGTCTGCTTGTCGTCGGTCAGGGCGTAGTAGGCCTGGTTGTCGAGGCCGCGCATGCTGTAGAGGCCGGCGACCTCTTTGGGGTCGAAGTTGCCGAGATCGCTCGAGGTCACGGGGTCGACGTTGACGTCGTCGGTCTGCAGTTTCTCGCGCCAGAGGCCGCCCTCGCCGGAGTG
>SXGT01848447.1_pt1 | contig 13095 bp, 11 predicted proteins | sample 3176221 | NCBI WGS metagenome assembly SXGT01 (sample SAMN11356862, study PRJNA531348) | freshwater metagenome | isolation source: freshwater sample F1-120 | place: China: Fuxian Lake, Yuxi | collected 2017-12-25
ACATACGCGGCCAAGAAGTGCTCATCCCGACCCGCATGGTCGGCAACTATCCCAATCCGAGATGGTGGGACGCAGAGTACGCTAGGGATTTCAGCGGCGACCGGGAGCCTCCGGATTCCCTGCGGCGCGAAGCGCTGGAAGACGCCGTGGCGGCCATCGCCAGGGACCAGGAGAACGCCGGACTGGACATCATTTCCGACGGCCGGGTCCACGGCGACAATTACGCTGACCAGGCGCTTTACTACTACTTCCGGCGGCTGGGCTATAACCTCAAGGGGGGACACCTGGGTTTTCCCATTTACAGCCGACTGCACGCCGCGACCCTGAATCAAGCAGTCCAGCGGCAAGGCTCCATCATGGTGGAACAAGCGCGCGCGCTCAGACGGGCGACCAAGAAGCCCATCAAAATCCAGTACACGGGCGTACAGGTGTTGGCTCAGGCTACCAATGACCTGCATTACCCGTCTTCGGCCGAGAGGGCCATGGCCATCGCCGAGGCGATGAACGAGGATCTGCTCGAAGTGGACGCGCTAGGTGTCGATTTCATTCAACTCGACGAATTCACCTTTCCCTACGGCTTCGAGGGTTGGTCCATAGAAGCCTTCAACCGGGCCGTGCAAGGCGTCAAGAACGCCCAGATCATCGTCCATGTTTGCTGGGGCAACTGGGGCGGCACTCCGGCCTATCTGCCGGACGACACCGCCAAAGCCGGAGAAATCTTCGACCTCACCAAGCGGCGCGGCAAGGAGCCCCCCGCCACCGCGTCCGTGGTGCCCATGGTTTATAAAACCAACATCAATGTCCTGAATCTCGAAAGCTGCGGCCGACGCGACGACGACATGAGCGACCTGGAAACCCTAAGAGCCCACCCGCTGCCGGAGAACCTATGCTTCTGGGCCGGCGTAATCGATGTCAAAAGCACCATCACGGAAACCGCCGAACAGGTCGCGGATCGGATTCGCCGCCTGCTGAGGGTCATACCGGCCGAGCGTCTGGGCGTCACTACCGACTGTGGGCTGATCCTGCTGCAACGCTACATCGCCATGGACAAACTGCACGCCTTGGTGGCGGGAACCGAGTTGGTGCGTAGCGAATTGGCCGCTTCTAGGAGAGCCGCCTGATTCGGCGGAGGAAGCCCATGCCGATCTACCAAATCCTGTGTCCCGATTGCGGCCATGCCTTCAGCGGCATGGTCTTCGCCGGCACCCGCGAGCCCCAGAAATGGATTTGCTCGCAATGCGGCGGCGACCGGGCCAAGCCCCGCGAAGACTGCCCGCCGCTGCCGCATCCGCTCGAATCCGCTCACGGCTCGGGCTGTCCTTGCTGCGGTGGCGGCGGCCAGATTCCCTGAATACCGCGTCCGGAGTCAGCACCGTGGTCGATGTCAGCGAAGTCGAATGGCCCGTCAAGCGCTGGGCGCGCGAGATCGACGACCGTCTCTCGGCGGCCGGCGACGCGGGGCCGCTGGTCAATATCAAGGCCGATGACCGGCGTGAGTTCGACGCGATTTTCCTCGGCGGCGGCGCGGCGGGGCGGTTCGGCGCGGCCTATCTACGCGCCATGGGCGGCCGGCCCCTCATCATCGACCGCTGGCCCTTCCTAGGCGGCTCCTGCCCCCACCACGCCTGCGTCCCGCACCACGTGTTTTCGGATGTCGCCGCCCAGCTGCTGTTGGAGCGGACTTTCTCAGGCCGATTGTGGTTCCAGGATATCGGGGGCAAGACGGCCTCGATCAAGGCGGTGGTCGAGATGTTCCGGGAAGGCCGTACCGGCCCCCACGCCTTCATGAACTTCCAGAGCAAGGAACAGCTCGATCTGGAATTCGTACTGGGCGCCCCGGCGCGAATATTGGACGCGCACGGCGTCGCCGTGGCCGGCGTAAGCTACCGGGCGCGGAACCTGGTTCTCGCCACCGGCGCCCGTCCTAAGCCGTTGGCTATCGAAGGCCGGAACCTCCAAGGCGTCTTCGATTACGCCAGCCTGGTCGATACCCTCGATTATGAGCCGGGTCCGACCGCCCTGGTGGTCGGCGGCGGCAAGACCGCCGTCGAGTACGGCTGTTTCTTCAACGCCACCGGCCGGCGCACGATTATCGCCTCGCGGGATCGGCCCTTGGCCATGATTAACGACGGCGAAACCCGCGCCTTCCTCATCCGCCGCATGGAAGAACAGGGCATGGAATTTTGGCCGGGTTCGGAACTGCTGGCCCTAACAGGGGATGAACGGGGCCGGGTCGAATCCGCGCTCATCCGCGGGCCGGGAGGCGAGGCCAGGGTCGAGAGCGATTTCGTGTTCCTGGCGCCGGGCCTAGTGCCCAACTCCGAGGAAGCGCGGGAAACCCTGGGCGTGGCCGTGAACGCGGACGGTTCCATCCAAATCGACAGCCGGCTGCGGACCTCGGTCCCCGATGTCTATGCCGTCGGCGATTCGACGGGAGCGCCCATGGAGATGTTCAAGGCCCGCAAGGGCGGCATGTACGCAGCCCGCAACATCATGGGCGAGGAAGCCCATTACCGTCTCGGCGAATACCCGGACTTCATGCACACCCATTACGAAGTGTGCTGGCTGGGGCTGGGCGAGGAACAGGCCCGCGAGCGCTACCAGAACGTCGTGGTGCTCAAGCTGCCACCCGATAATCCCGATGGCGACGCGGTCGCCCTGCCCGCCGGGGACCGGGTCATGCTGTACGCGATGATGAAACCGGAACTGTCGGGGTTCCAGAAGCTGGTGGTCGATGGAGACTCGCGGCGCATCCTCGGCGCCTTCCACGTCGGCTACGGCGCCAAGGACGGATTCCAATACCTGGCCCCGATGGTGCGCAAGGGCCTGACGGTGGACGAACTCGGCGAGATGGACGAATTGTTTCTGAACCCTTCCTATTTCATCCAGCTTTGCCGCCTCAGGGCGGGCAGCAAGGTCTTGAGGGGAATGTGATGGACGGCAAACTGGCCGGCAAGAACACCCTCGTCACCGGAGGCGCCGCTGGCATCGGCCTGGCGACGGCGCGATTGTTCGGGCGCGAGGGCGCGCGCGTGGCTCTCATGGACCGCGACGGCGCGCGCGCCGAAACAGCCGCGGCCGAACTGCGCCGCGAGGGAATCGACACCCTAGCCTTCCCCGTCGACGTGGCCGACGCCCAAGCCGTGGCCTCGGCCTTCCAAGCAGCGATTAGCGTTTACGGCGGCGTCGTCCATGCGCTGGTCAATAATGCCGGCATCGCGGAATTCGCCGACGTCGAGGAATCCAGCCCGGAAGCCTGGGAGCGGATCATGGCGGTCAATGCCACCGGCACCTTTTTATGTTCCAAGGCCGTCTTGCCGGCGATGAAACAAGAGGGAGGCGCCATCGTCAACATGGCTTCCATCGCCGGCCAAATCGGCATTCCCCGGATGGCGGCCTATTGTGCCTCGAAAGCCGCGGTGATCGGGCTGACCCGGCAGATGGCGGCGGATTACACCGGGCTGGGCATACGGGTGAATTGCCTGTGTCCAGGACGGGTGGCCGGCACCGAACTCGACCGCTGGATCATGGCGCGCGACTCGGAGGCGGCGACGCGGGCCAAGATCGCTAAATATCCCATCGGGCGCTTCGGCCGGCCGGAGGAAATCGCGCGGGCCGCGCTATTCCTCGCTTCCGAGGAATCCGGCTTCGTGTCGGGCATCGCCCTGACCATCGACGGCGGGATGACCGTGCTATGACGCCAGCGATCCACACCCTGGCCGACAAACGCTGCGATCTGGCGAGCCTGGCCGCCCATGTACACGAGGGCGATTGCGTAGCCATCGGCGGCGGCTTGTCCTGGCGCGAGCCCATGGCCGCGCTACGCGAGCTGGTCCGAATAGGCACCGGCGGGCTCAAGCTGGTCGGCTCCGCCCACGGCATCGACGTGGATCTGTTGTGCGGCGCGGGGCTAGTAGCGGTGAGCGGCGAATCCTACGTGGGTTTCGAGCAGGATTTCGGCATGGCGCCCAACTACCGGCGGGCTTGCGAAGCGGGAGCCGTCGAGGTGCGCGACAGTTGTTGCTACACGCTGGTCCAGCAATTGCGCGCCGCCATCGCCGGGCTGCCGTTCCTGCCGATCCGCTCGGTGCGGGGCACGGGCTTCATGGACCTGCATCCCGAGTTCAAGACCATGACCTGCCCCTACACCGGCGAGGAACTGTTGCTGGTGCCAGCGCTTAGGCCCGATGTCGCGATTCTGCATGCCCAGTACGGCGACGCCCACGGCAATCTCCGCATCGAGGGGCCGCCCGTCGCCGATCTCCTGTTCGCCAAGGCTTCGGCCAAGGTGATCGCCACGGTCGAAAAGATAGTCAGCACCCAAGAACTCACGGCCATGGGCGGCGCGACCATCCCCTATTTCTACGTGGCCGCCCTGGCCGAAGTTCCGCACGGCGCCCACCCTACCGCCTGCTATCCCTTCTACGCCTACGACCGCCCGCACACCGCCGAATACCACCGGCTGGCCTGCGAAAGCGCCGAAGCCTTCCGCGAGCGCTACCTCCAAACCTATGTTTACGGCTGCCCCGATCATGCCGCTTACCTGGACGCCATCGGCGGCGCGGCCACGCTGGCGCGGCTGGCTTCCTGGCGGGACGGCGTGGAAGCCTGGAGGGAACTCCATGCCTAGCCCGACCCGCTGCACCCTGGGCGAAGCGATGATCCACCAGATCGCCCGCACCATAGAGGACGGCATCCTGGCTTTCCACGGCTTCGGCTCGCCTCTGGTGCAACTGGCGCTGCACCTGGCGAAGCGGACCCACGCGCCCCATTTGGTCTTGGTGGCGGGCGCGACTTATGGGGTGAACCCCACGCCGCCGTTCCTGACGCCGACCACCAACGATTGGGCGATGAACCGGGGCGCGGAATGCCAGCTCGATATCGAGGAATTGTTCGATCTAGCGGCGAGCGGAAGGGTCGGGCGGATGTTCCTGTCCGGACTGCAAATCGACCGCTGGGGCAATATGAACGTGACCCGGCTCGGACAAGACCGGCTCTGGCTCAAGCTCCCCGGCGGAGGCGGCGGCTGCAACCTATCCTGCGACGTGAATCGGGTGACGATCTGGACCGGCGCCCACCGCTCGCCCCCGGACGCCCAGGGGCGGCGGCGGTTCCGGCTGGTGGAAGCCTGCGATTTCATCACCAGCCTGGGGCACCGCGCCGCCGATGGAACGGCCCGCGCCAAGTTGGGCCATCGGGGACGGGGACCGGACAGGATGGTCACCGAACTGGGCGTCTTCGACTTCGACGAATCCGGCCACGCGCGGCTCGTGGCGACATACCCGGATACCACCGTGGAGGAAATCCGCGAAAACACGGGTTTCGAGTTCCCGGTACGGGAAGATATCGTCCCGATGCCGTTGCCCGCGCCTGAGATGGTGGAATTCATCCGGGCGTTGGACCCGATGGGTATCCACGAGCGGGAATTGTCCCCCGCGGAACGGGCGCGTGGCTTCGATTTGGTTTGAGTTGTAGAACGATGCGGCGGGCATGGGCATAAACCCACCCTGCCGCCAATTCCCGCGGATTCCGCGGGAACCGGAAAATTCACATAACGGAGGGGAACATGGGCGGAGAGGCACTCAAGGTCGGCAATCTCAAGAACCAAAGGAATTTCGTGCCCCTACCCTATCGCCGGGTGAGCTATCAACCCTACGAGGGCGAAATGTCGGAAGCGGCCATCGTCGCGCACCTGCTGGCCCGTGAGGTCTACCGCCGCACCGATATCGTCATCCTGCGCAACGACCGGCGGGAAGTGGCCGTGGCCGCCGTGCAAAGAGCCGATTCCGCCGAGTTGTTCGCCCGCGCCGAGGCCGTGGAAGTGCTGGCCCTGCCGGAGGATTGCATCTTCCTCCAATCGCCGGACACCGACCCCGCCAACCGTTCGGCCCTCGCCAAGCTGGCCCTGGCCCACGGCGTCGATTCGACCCGGACGGCGGTGGTCCAGGGCGCTTTCGACCACATCAACCTCATACACCGTCCCGATCCGCTGCTGCTCAGAGTGGTGGAAGTCGCGCCGCCGGAGCCTCCGAAGCTGTACAAGATGGCCGAGCATGTCCTGAGCTACGCCGACCTGCCGCCCATCTGCCTGGAACTGGAACGCATCGACCTGCGCGCACTGTGCCGACAAGTCCAGCCCGAGGCTTATCTGGTGCCCTGCCGCTCGGGCGGCCTGGACGATCTCGGCGCGCCCGTGTATTTCCTCGACGAGCGCCCACCCGAGCGCCAGCCCTGGACCCTGATCGGCTGCGAGCGCAGCCTGCAATTCCACCGCCATTATTACGGGGACGAACCACCGCGGGTGGAAATGTGCCCGCGCCGGCTCGCTCCGGAGTCGAACCGCCCCACCCTGCTGAAATGCTGCTTGCTCGAATTCGGCATCGAATGCGAGGGCAACAGGGCGGTGGTGCCCTGGGGCGCGGACTTAGGGATGGTCGAACAGGCGCTCGGCCTGCTTTCCCGGAGCGTGGAATATGCCTGAGCTCGCTTGGGACAACATCGTCGGCAACCTCATCGGCGACCGGCAACAGAAGCCCCGCGCGGGCGGCATCACCATGGTCATCGACACCGGCGTGGGGCTGGGCCTCTTGCGCGATACCTTGGAACTGGCCGGCCATTGTATCGACCATTGGAAGTTTGGCTTCGGCACCTCGGTGTTCCACACCGGGGAAATGCTGCGGCGCAAGCTGGATCTGCTCGCCGAGCATGGCGTGCTAGCCTTTCCCGGCGGCACCCTGCTGGAAGTTGCCTTGGTCGAGCATCATTGCCGGGATTACATGAAACACGCAAAGTCGCTGGGCTTCAAGGCCGTCGAGATTTCCGACGGCACCATCAGCCTGCCCGCCTTCCGCCGCCGCAACATCATCCATTGCGCGCTGGACGCCGGACTGATCCCCATCACCGAGGTAGGCAAGAAAGACCCGAGGCACCAACCCCCGGCTCGGGAAATCGCCGACCAAGCGCTGGCCGATCTGGAACAGGGCGCGAGTTGGGTAGTCATGGAGGGCCGGGAATCCGGGCGGGCGGTCGGCATCTACGACGAAAACGGCAAGATCATCGAGGAATCCGTGGCCGTGATCGCGGAGACCCTGGGAACTTCGGCCGATCGCTTGATCTGGGAAGCCCCCTTGCCCGCCCAGCAAACCCATTTGATCCACCGCTTCGGCACCAACGTGGGGCTGGGCAATATCCACCCGGACCAAATCCTGGCGGTCGAATCGCTGCGCTGCCGGCTGCGCTTCGACACCCTACACTGGGTCACCGACGAACTAGCGCGCACCGGCGCCTGGAACCCACAAGCCGTGGAACCCAAGCCCGGCGAAGCCATCGTGCGCTTCCATGCCCGCCAGCAATAGCCGCGAACCGGGCGCTACGCCAACCCCGGCGGACCGGGCGCTGGAAGTGGGCGCGCGTTTGGAACGCGGCCCTTCGGAACGGCTGATACGGACGGCGTTCAGGAAAGAACTCGACGACCAATTGGACTTGTTCGAGGCCATGGGCCTGGCCGATCTGGCCCATACCCTGGCGATGATGGAAGCGGGCATCGTACCCCCCGCCGCCGGCCGGGAACTCGTCGCCGCCTTGTTGAAGCTCCATGAATGGCCGGGCGATTTCGTCCCGGTTCCGGAACACGGCGATCTGTACACCAATCGCGAAGTTTGGCTGGCTAGGGAAACCGACGCCAGCGTCTGGCTGGGCGCGGGCCGGGCGCGGCGCGAGGCGACCACGACCGCTTTCCTGATGAAGCTGCGCGCTGGTTTGCTTGATCTCACCGAGGCGCTACTGGCGGCGGGACGGACACTCACGGCGAGGGCGAGGGAATTCCAGGCGGCCCTGATGCCTGATTACACCTATCTGCTCTCGGCCCAACCCACCAGCCTTGGCCATTACCTGCTCGGTTTCGCCTATCCCCTGCGGCGCGACCTGGATCGCGTCCGGGCGCTGCACGGCCGTGTAAATCAAAGCCCCGCCGGCTGCGGCAGCACCAACGGCTCGCGCTTGCCGCAACACCGCGAGCGTTTGCGCGAACTCCTGGGTTTCGACACGCTCGCCAGCCACGCCCGCGACGCCATGTGGCAAGCCGACCTGCCTATCGAAGCCGCTGCCCTGCTGACCGCGGTCCTGGTCAATCTCGACCGCTTGGCCGAAGACCTGCAAATCTTCTCCACCGAGGAATTCGGCCTAGTCGAACTGGACGACCGCCACGCCCGCGCCAGCAAGATCATGCCGCAAAAGAAGAATCCCTTTGCCCTGACCCATGTCCGGGGTTTGGCGAACACCATGGTCGGCACCCTCGCGGCCAGCGCGGCGCTGGGACGCACACCCTCGGGACAACCGGACAACCGCCTAGCGCTCTATGGCATGATCCCGCGCGCCATCCAGGACACGAGGGACGCGGTGGAGTTGATGGGCGAGGTGGTCGGCGGATTGCGCTTCAACGCGCCGCGCGGGAGGGCGCGCCTGAAGGAGAGTTTCGCCGCCGCGACCGATCTCGCCGAAGTGCTGGTATTGGAATGCGGCCTGGATTTCCGCCAGGCGCACCGGCTGGTCGGCACCCTGGTGCGCGGCCATTTGGACGGCGGCGGTTTCAGCGGGCTTACTCCCGATGATCTGGCGGAGGCATCGCGACGGGTGCTGGGCCGGCGGATCGAAATCCCCGAAGCGGCGCTAAGCGATGCGCTGAACCCCGAGGCCGCCCTCGCGGCCCGCGCCGAACCGGGCGGCGTGGGCCGCGAGGCCATGGCGGCTCTGTTCGCCGAATGCGAGCGGGCCTGGTCGGACGCCGAAACCTGGAGCGGGGATGGTCGCGGGCAGTCGCGGCGAGCGGAGGAAGCCCTCTTGGAATTGGCTCACGCTTGTCCGCGGGATTCGACGGCTAATACCTCGCGGCCACTCGGAGGCAGAGGCCGCGGCGATGTTTAATTCCGCCTCAACGCTGCTGCAAAAGGGCTTTGAGCCGTTCTATTTCCGCCAGTGCCACGTCTTTTTCCTCGCGTTCCCGCGTCAAGGAGCGTTCCCATGCCAGACGTTCCTGCTCCAAATCCCGTTCGGCCTGTTCACGTTCCCGTTCGGCCTGTTCACGTTCCCGCTCGGCCTGTTCACGTTCCCGTTCGATCCGTTCGAGTTCCTGCCTAGCCTGTTCACGCTCTTGCCTGGCCTCTTCCAACTCCATCGCGATGGTTCTTTGTTCCCGCAGGAAGTTCTCTCGCGCCTGGTAAGCGAAGTAGTTCAGATCCTTTTCGGAAAATTTTCTCAAGGTCTCCATGGCTTGCCTCATTTCGTCGGTGTTCATCCAATCAGGAAGCGCGGCTTCGTCGAGCCGGCCCCCTTCCTTGAAAAGCTTGAGCCAGCGTTGTTCCTCGGTTTCGATACGCTCGGCCACGAACTTTTCCAATTCGAGCAACCAGATGCCGCCGTGTTCCAGCAAGGTGCGTCCCCGCTCGTCGCGCAGTTTGTAATGATGGGCATAGCCGCCATCGTTCGGGATCAGGTTTTCGGCCAAAATCCAAATCCCATAGGTCGGCCTGAGCCGGTCATAGCTCTGCCCGCTTCTAATCTGCTGAGTGTAAATGTCGGCCCAGCCATAGACTATGCGGGCAGGCAGGTGGCGATAGCCGAGCAACTGGATTTCGATCTGGTAGATTCCGCCCAGGCTGTCTTGCGCCTTGACATCAACGATGCTGAGCTTGTCGTCGAGGAATTCCTTTTCGTTGAAAGGATTGAGGATTTCGACATGGCTGAGCGGGGCGCCGAGTTCGGTGGCGAGCACGGCGTTGAGGAAATGGACCAAAAGATTGCGGTTTTCTTGCGCGCCCAGCAGGGCCTTGAAGACGCAATCGATCTTGGGATCTATGGGGTGTTTCATGCACATGGACGGCTTTGGGGCGGCGGGAGGATTTTACCGGAACCGTCCGAGGCGCGCCGCAATCCCGAGCCTCAAGCAGGCAGGCCGCTCGCTGACACCCCGCACGCTAATCGGTAGCCATGCTTATGCCCGTACACATCAGCGACTCGGCCATTTTCGGCAATTCCTGGGCCACGCCCGAACTGCGCGCGCTGTTCGATGACACCGCGGCCATCGCCGGCTGGATCGAGGTGATGGCGGTATTGGCCGAAACGCAAGCCGAATTCGGCCTGATTCCCACGGAAGCAGCGGCAAAGCTCGCCGCGGCGTGCCGTTCCGTGAAGCTGGACGCGGTATTTTTCGCCGAGGCGCGCGAGGATTTCGAGCGCACCAACCACTCGCTGCTGGGCTTGATCCGCGCTATACAGCGCCGCTGCCCGGACGACAGCGGCGAATGGCTGTGCTACGGGGCGACGGTACAGGACATCACCGACACCCATACGGCCCGGCTGCTGGCCCAGACGCGGAACATCCTCGCCAACCGGCTTGCCGGCGTGGCCCAAGCCCTAGGCGAACTCGCCCGCCGCCATCGGGACACGCCGATGTGCGGGCGCACCCACGGCCAGCCGGGATTGCCCATCACCTTCGGCTTCAAGGCCGCCGGCTGGCTGGACGAAACACTGCGGCACCTGCATCGAATCGAGGCCATCGGTTCGCGCCTATGCGTCGGGCAACTCGCGGGCGGCGTCGGCAGCCTGTCCTCGCTAGGCCCGGAAGCGCTGGATTTGCAACGGCGTTTCCTCGCAAAGCTCGGGCTCGCGGCTCCGGCGATTGCCTGGACCGCCTCGCGCGACCGCCTGGCCGAATGGCTCAACCTGCTCGCGCTCATCACGGCCACGGGCGACCGCATCGGCCACGAAATTTATAATCTCCAGCGGCCCGAGATCGGCGAAGTCCGCGAAGGCTTCCAGCCGGGCACGGTGGGCAGCATCACCATGCCCCAGAAGCGCAACCCGGAAATCTCCGAGCATCTCGGCACCCTGGCCCGCGTGGTACGCCATCACGCCGCGCACATGGCCGAGAATCTGGTGCACGACCACGAGCGCGACGGACGCTCTTGGAAGGGTGAGTGGGCGCTGCTGCCCGGCGCCTGCCTCGCCGCGGGCAAGTCTCTGGCGCTGCTAACCAGCCTGCTCGAACATCTGGAAATCGATACGGAACGGATGCGGGAGAACCTGTTGGCCACTCGGGGATTCATATTCGGCGAGCGCGTGATGCTGGCCCTGGCCCCCAAGCTCGGCAAGCAGAGCGCCCATGCCCTGGTATACCGGGTGGCGATGGAGGCTACGGAACGCGGCATCCATCTTCGAGAGGCCGTGCTGGCCGAACCGCGCATCGCGGAGGCGCTAGGCGTAGAAGCCTTGGAGCGCCTCTTCGATCTGGAACAAAGCGCGGGCTGTTGCGGCCCCATGGCCGATCGAGTGCTGGCGCAACTGGAGGCATGGAACCGTGGCGAGCACTGAAGCGGTTATTTTGGAAGTCTTGGAGCGCCTGCCCCGGCCGTATCCGGCGAAACTCCCCACCCCGCTCGCGCCGCCATGGCGGCTGGGCCGGGAACTCGGCCCGGAACCGTGGCTCAAGCGGGACGGCCCGAACGGAATGCCTAACATCGAACCGGAGCGGGCGAGCCGGCATTTTTCACGGGGGAAGGCGAATGGCTGACGTAAACGGCGAGTTCGATTACATCGTCGTCGGGGCGGGATCGGCGGGCTGCGTCCTGGCGAATCGGCTGAGCGAAGACCCGGACAGCCGGGTATTGCTGCTGGAAGCCGGTGGCGAGGGCGGCGTGCCCGCGCTCCGTATTCCGGCGCTCCACGGGCAATTGCAAGACAGTCCCCACGATTGGGCCGACCGCACCGTACCCCAGGCGCACATGTACGGGCGCCGCGTTTTCATGCCGCAAGGCCGGGTGCTGGGCGGAAGTAGCGCCATCAATTACATGATCTACATACGCGGCAACCGCGCCGATTACGACCAGTGGTCACGCGACGGCAATCCGGGCTGGTCCTACGAGGAAGTATTGCCCTATTTCGTGAAGGCCGAGAACAACCGGAACTTCCGCGACCGCTATCACGGCACGGCGGGGCCGCTATCGGTGATTAGCCATCCGCCCTCGAACCCCCTGGTGGAGCGCTATTTCGCCGCCGCGCGCGAGCTGGGCATTCCCTACAACCCGGACTTCAACGGTGAAAACCAGGAAGGCTGCGGCCCCTTGCAAGCCACCATCGCCCACGGAGGCCGGTGCGATACCGCCGCGGCTTATCTGCGCCCGGCCCGCGCCCGCCCGAATCTGACGGTGCTGGCCCACGCCCACGCGACGCGGATTTTGTTCGAGGGAAACCGGGCCGCGGGGGTTGAATATCTGCGCTACGGCGGGGTGGAGCGGGCCCGCGCCGCCGGGGAGGTGTTGCTCTCGGCCGGCGCCTTGCGTTCACCCCACCTACTGATGTTGTCCGGCATCGGACCCGGCGACGAATTGGCTAGGCTGGGTATCGCGGTACGCCTGGATTCGCCGGGCGTCGGAAAAAACCTACAGGACCATTTGCACACCCGAGTACGTTGCGCGATCACCCAAGCACTCACCTTCGCCCCCTTGCCGGAGGCGGAAAAAGCCGCCGCGTGGCGGGAATACCAAGCGCATCGGACTGGGCCGCTGGCCTCGAACTGCCTGGAAGCCGGCGCTTTCCTGAACAGCGATCCGAACGAGGAGACTCCCGATCTCCAGCATTTCTTCCTGACGACGCTGCCACCGGACTACCCCGAGGCAGGGGCGACGAACCGGCACGGCATCACCTTCACCTCCTACATCAACCGTCCGCTGAGCCGGGGATCGGTCACGTTGGCCTCGGCCGATCCGCTGGACCGGCCGGTCATTGATCCCAATTATCTGAGCCAGCCCGAGGATTCGCGCCGCGCCGTCGCCGGCCTGCGCTGGAATCTCCGGTTTCTTCACGCCCGGGCCTTCGACGCTATCCGCGGCGAGGAAATCGCGCCGGGAGCGGCTTGCCGAAGCGACGCGGAACTCGAAGCCTTCGCGCGGCGCACGGCCTCGACCACCTGGCATCCGGCCGGCACCTGCAAGATGGGCGACGACGCGGCGGCGGTCGTCGATGCCCGGCTTCGGGTCCATGGCATCAAGGGCCTGCGAGTGGTGGACGCTTCGATCATGCCCCGCATCGTCGGCGGCAACA
>SXGT01129408.1_pt1 | contig 13093 bp, 11 predicted proteins | sample 3176221 | NCBI WGS metagenome assembly SXGT01 (sample SAMN11356862, study PRJNA531348) | freshwater metagenome | isolation source: freshwater sample F1-120 | place: China: Fuxian Lake, Yuxi | collected 2017-12-25
GCGTCTGACCTTGGCGTATAGGTCCATTTCTCGGTACATCCTTTCTACCTTTCTCCGATCCTTCCCAGGATCGAAGCTTAGGCTTCAGGACTGGCTACCTATCACCCCGTCACGTGGCTCCCTTTTACTCCGCCATTTACACCTTCCCCGGGCTCGCGATCATGCTGACCGTGCTCGCCGTCAACCTGCTTGGCGACGTGCTGCGCGACCGGCTCGACCCGAAGTCCAGCAGTCGCCGCTGATCGCAGTGCCTTCCGTACAGGGAGGTTGTCCACGAGCAACGTGTTCCGCACCGCAGTCCTCGTCCTCGGCGCCGTTGCAGAGACGTTCTTGCCTTCGGGGATCAGGCCGCCTGAAAGAGCGGCGGCTGTCGCGCTGGCCCGCTCCGCTGCTTCCTCTGCTACTTGCTCTGCATTCCTGCAATCTCGCCAAGCACTTCGTCCGGCACCGGTAAGGTGCCCGCCGGGTAAGCGTGGTGGGCGCGAACGACGCCCTCCGGGTCGATCACGATCACCGAGCGCTGCGGAAACCCGCCTTGCACGTTGTAGACCCCCATCGCCTCGCTAGCCTTGCCGTGCGGATGAAAATCCGACAGCAGCGGATAGCCGACGCCACCCATGGTTTGCGCCCAAGTCACGAGCGCGGGTAACGGGTCGCACGACAGGCCGAGCACCTGGACACCTCTTGCTTCGTATGCCTTCAACGCACGGTTGAAGTTAGAGGTCTGGTTGCTTCATTCACCTGTAAACGCAAACGGGTAGGCCGAGACGACCACCCACTTGGAGCCCTGTACTGCGCGAGCGAGATCTCGCTGCCGTCGTGGGCCTTGAGCTTGACTTCCGGTGCTGGTTTTCCGACATCTGCCATGGACCGTTCCCTTTTGGAAAAAGCGTGCGCACTCGAGATACTAGTATTGACGCGCCGCGATAGGCAAGGCCGTTATCCCGCATGAAAGGCATCCCCCTCGCCCTCGCTCGCTCTCAAACGTTGTGGTGCCTGCTCGTTCTGATCTGAGCCGGCCTGGGGGACTCGGCGCGCGTGCTCGTCTGCACCTACTCCGGCTGGATCTTCGCGATGCGCGCCAGCTTCGCCCATTTCTCCACTTCAGCCTTGATGAACTGCGCGTACTGCTGGGGTCCGCCCGTGCCGGGCTCCATCCCGGCCTTAAGCATCCGTTCGCGCACATCGGGCTGACCGGTGGCTTTCATGATCTCCGCGTTCAGCCTTGCAAGCACGTCTTTCGGGGTGCCGGCCGCCGCGACGACACCTCCCCAGCTGCTGGTATCAAACTCAGGATAACCGGACTCCGCGATCGTCGGTACGTTCGGCGCGATCGAGGACCGCTTCGAAGTTGTAACCGCGATGGGTCGCAGCGTATTCGCTCGGATATACCCCTCCACCGCCGTGATCAAATCGATCATCATGTTGGTGCGCCCGCTGAGCAGATCCGGGTGCGACGCGCTACTTCCCTTGTACGGCACGTGAAGGATGTCCAAGCCGGCGAGAGACCGGAAATACTCCATAGAAATCAGCGAGCCTGTGCCGCTGGAGGCGAAGCTTAACTTTCCCTGGTTAGCCTTCACATGGGTGATGAGTTCTTGGACCGACTTTGCCGGCACGGATGGATTGACGACCAAAATCAGCGGTACGGCGTAAACCAGCGCAACCGCATCGAAGTCCTTGATGGTGTCGTACGGGAGCTTCTTGAATACCGCCGGGTTGACTGCGTGGTTGATCGCCGCGAGGAGCAAGGTGTGGCCGTCAGGGGGGCTCTTGGCGACGAGTTCCGAAGCGATGAGGTGCTGCGCTCCGGTCTTGTTCTCCACCACGACTGGTTGACCAAGTGAAGTGGACATCTTCTCGGCGACGAGCCGGGCAGCCAGGTCCGGCGCGCCACCCGATGGCGCTCCGACCAGGATGCGAATCGGCTTGGACGGAAAGCCCTGGGCGAATGCCATGCTGGGACCTGCGGACAGCATGGCCGCAGAGAGCAGGAGTCCGGCTATCTTCGTGAGACGCGTCCGGCTGGAACAGCTATTCAACCTCATGGTTCTCTCCTTTGAGAAAGTATGTGCTGCGACGGGTACATTCGTGCGAGTCCACTGACGTTCCAACCTCAGTCTCGACGCGGCGCGAAACACCCCACCAGATTCATCATCGGGGTGATATCGCGCAACGACTCGAGCCCCTCCACCAGTCCGATCAATTCCGCCGCCGCCGCCGTCGGCAGCACGCCATTGACGCAGACCCTGAATTTCGCAATCCGCTCGTCGCGAGACAGCGGAACCCCCGGCATGCCTCTTGGTCGGTCGCATCGTTCGGAGAATACCTGGCCCGACTTCGTGTGCACGTGCACCGCCGCCCAGGTCGATTCGAAGCTGGTGGGAATGTCGTCCCGCACGTTCAGGGCGACAAGCGGCAGCAACGCCCGCAGGTCTTCCTCGAAGCGCCGCTGGTCGGCGAACGAGTCGATGGCAATGCGCCCGTCGAGAAACGCGAGGCAGGTCGTGTACTGGATGCTGAACTTGCCATCCAGACCCGACTTTGGCTGCGGTCGGTCGACATACACGACACGTGGAAAGTCCACGACGATCTTCGCGACCTGGCCGAGGTCCACGGCGTGCTTTTGCTGCAGCGCTAGCATCGCGTCCACCGGGCGATGCGTGTAGTAATTGCAGGGATGCTTCTTGAATCCCACGCCCGGATCGACCATCCGATACGGCGCGCCGAAATCCTTGAGCAGAAGTTCCGGATCTGCATTGCCCTCGCCATAGAAGAGCTCGAAGAACCCGCCCGCGCCCAGGATGTCCTCGTTCGCCGTCCAGCCCATCTTGGCGAGCATTGCGGCCTCGACGCCCATCCGCGCGGCGTGGCCGCTGTGGCTGGATTTCGTCATCGTGCCCGTGTTGGTGGACATCGACCCGGCGCGGGAGCCGCCGAGGCCGAAGGCGTTCAGGAACTGCCTTCGGTCTAGTCCTGCAAGCTTCCCCGAGGCCGTTACCGCACCCATCAGGCCCGAGACGCCCGGCTTGTGAAAGGTTGTTCCGGCCATGATGCCAGCCGAAGCGACGCGCATGCGGCCCTGCACTTCGAAGGCGAGGACGATCGCCGTCACGACATCGCGCCCCGGCAGCCGGTCCCGTTCCGCGATGGCGAGGATCGCTGGAAGGGTGGGGGAGGTCGGGTGGTTCAGCGGGAACCAGGTGTTGTCAAAATCCAGCGCGTGGCATAGCGTCCCGTTCGCATAAGCGGCGTTCTGCGCGGAGGTGCGGAAGCCCGCTCCGAACACGGTTGCTTCCTCCGTCCCGCCGAGTTGGCGCGTGTAGGCATGCGTCAGCTTGCCCAGCCCGAGCGGCTCGCGGATTCCGGCCAGGGTCACCCCGATGCCATCGAGGCAGACCTGGCGCGCGACCTCTTTTGCCGCCTCCGGCAGGTCCTCGTAGCGCGTCCCGATCAATTTGTCGACCAGCCTGCCCGTTAGCGTCATTTGCGTTTGTTCTTTCATGGCGTGGTCAGCCCCTGGCGATGCGCGCCGCATTGCGGCCCGCGATACGCCCGAAAATGGCGCCGGCCATCAGGCCGGTACCACTGGCATAGGCGTGATAGTAAAGGCCGCCAACCAGCTCGCCGGCCGCGTACAACCCCCGGATCGCCTTCCCGGAAGTGGACTCCACCTCAGCTTCGGTATTGGCCTTCAGCCCGCCGAACGTGAACGTGATCCCCGTCGTGACGCAGTACGCATGGAAGGGCGGCTCGTCGAGCCGATTTGACCAGTTCGACTTGTTGAGTGCGAGTCCTTCCGTGCGCCGGCCATCCAGAACGTTCGGATTGAACGGCGCGTCCGTCCGGACCGAGGCGTTGAAATCGCGGATGGTCTGAAGAAGTTTCGCCCCGTCGACCTTCGCGTCATCGGAGCGCGCAAGCTTGTCGACCAGCTCTTCGATCGTCGGCGCCTCGACCTTGGTAATCCGCGGAATCCGGTATTCGGCACGCAGCAACGGGGTCGCCTTCTGGTCGAAGATCTGCCAGGCAAAGTAGCCCGGCTGCTTGAGCAGCTCGCCGCCGTACCGGGCATAGGTGTAGCTGTGGAAATCCAGGCCTTCGTCGAGAAAACGCTCACCTCGCGCGTTCACCACGATGCCATACGGATAGTTATGCTTCTGGAACTTGTCACCGACCTCGATATCGCCAAACGGGGGCGCGTTGATGTCCCAGGCGACCGAGTGGCAGCCGGACCAGTGCCCGGTCGACATCGCGCCGGCGTCCAGCGCCATCTGGAGTCCCTTGCCGGTGTTGAATCGCGTGCCGCGAACCTTTGCAAGGTCCCAGCTCGGCCCGAGGTAGCGGGTGCGCATCTCCGCATTGGCCTCGAAGCCGCCGCACGCGAGCACGACGGCCTTTGCGCGGAGGTCATGCATCCGCCCCCCGTGCTCGACGCGCACCCCCTCGATACCGGCATCGCCACGGATTAGCGAGTGTGCCGTCGCTTCGTAAGCGATCGGGATGCCCTGCTCGGCGCATCCCCGGTGGTGGGTATCGACAAGCTGGCGGCCACCGCCGGTGATGTGCACCGCAAGGCCACCCCAAAACTTGAACTTGCCATCGATTTTGAACGCTTGCCGGCCCAGTCCCGGATGCATCTTCACGCCGACGTGCTGCCGGAGCCAGAGCACCGTGTCGAAACTCTTGGTGATCAGCAACTCCGTGAGGTCGGGATCGCTGCGGTATTCGGTCAGCCGACCCATATCGTCGTAGTACTGCGCCACCGTGTAGGTACCGAAGTCGACGTTCTTTAGTTCCTCCTCCACCATCTCCGGGCAGATGCGCTTGATGTCCTCGATGCCGTTGTGCGCAAACCGGAGCGCACCGCCCGTGTAGGAGGAGTTGCCGCCCTTCTGGTCCTCCGGCGCCGCCTCGAGCATCAGTACCGTGGCCCCGTTCTCGCGCGCGGAGAGCGCGGCGCAACTGGCGGCGTTTCCCGCGCCGACCACGATCACGTCGACCTGCCCTTGTGCCTTGAAATCCACTGTCACACTCCCTGTTTTCGGCTAAGGCTCCGCTGCCAGGCGTGGCCGCAACCATTGCGCATACTTCCCGAGTCCCTCACGCAGCGCCACCCGCGGCGTGAACCCAAGGTCACGTCGCGCAGCGACGATATCCACCTTGCCTCGCGTATTCACCGCGCTGTTCGGCGCGGGCATGTATCGGACCTCCACACTGCCTACAGATTCCGACACCTGTGCGGCAATTTCGTCTAGGCGCAGCGACGCCTTCCCGCAAATGTTGTAGGTCCGACGCGCAAACGCAGGCGATTCAAGCGCGCGCAGAACAGCATCGACCGCGTCGTCGATGTAGACATACTGGCGCCGGGTTTCAGGTGCAAAGCGGATCTCCACGGGGCGCTCCAACAGCGCGCCCGCCAGCAGCGAATTCACCTGGCACTCGGTCGTACGACCGGGGCCATACACTTGAAAAATCCGCAGCGCCACCGCGTCCAATCCCCACATCCGGCAGTACGCCTCCATCAGGGCTTCGCCGGCGATCTTGCTTGCGCCGTAGACACTAAGCGGATGCAGGGCATCCTCCTCAGTGATGGGCTCTCGTGGCGTGCCGCCGTAGACCGAGGCGGACGAGCAGAACACAAGGCGCCGCAGGCCCGTCTTGCGCATCGCCTCGAGCACCTGGAAGGTGCCGACAACATTCGCCCGGAAGATGTTCCCGGGATCGTCGATTGAAAGCATGCTGCCGGACACGCCGCCGCAGTGGATGATCGCCTCGACCGGATGACGCGCGAGTACCCCCTGCACGAGCGCAGGGTCGCCAAGGTCCCCGGCGACGAATGGGCCCGCATGGTCGCCCGGATTGCGCAGGTCCGTGCCGACGACGGTCGTGCCCGCGGCCGCCAGGTGCCGCGAAACCGCAGCGCCGACCATGCCAGCCGCACCCGTGACGAGAACCGAGGCGTACTTCATCGCGCAGCCGCAACCGAGCGGCGCGCGGTGATTCTTGATACGACTGACCGCCAGGCAAGCTTCGCCGCTTTCTCCGGTGCCTCCATCAGTTCCAGCAGCACCGGCACCAGCATCGGGAACGTGGGCGCTGACAGCGCACACGCCTTGTCGAGTATCTCCTGCTCCGACAGTGGATCGTTCGGGCTCCCATGTGCGATCCGGCACTCTTTCTCGTACGAGCCCCCGTCGTCCATCTTGATGGAAACGGTCACCGCCCGGTCCTGGGGCCAGGCGAGCGGCGGGTCATAGGGAACGACCTCCACCTTTCCTCGCAGGGCGACGATGTCTGGATCGACCAGCGTCGCGCCGCCGAATGCGCTTGCCTCGCCATGCCCAAGCACGACCATCGCCGCGAGCGCATGAGGAAACGAGAACCGCGTGGCCAGGCTGTTGAGCGGCTCCATGCTGGCCAGCTGGAAGTCGTGCGTCTTGATCACCATCCGCCGGATACGGCGTCCCCGCTCGTGATCCGGCAGCGCGCGGACCAGCTCCACGACCGCGTCCGCGCCCGCATGCAGCCGCTGGCACGTGGCGTAGCGTTTGTTGAAGCCGAAGTTGACGGACCAGACTTTGCCCAAGTCGGCGCACAACTGCCCGGGCCTGAATGTGCCGCCACGCGAGGCGCCAAAAACGTCGTGAAGTGCGTTGCCGAGGCCTCCGATGCCGACCTCGGCCCAGTCCACCGATTGCATTCCCGCCCTGGCGCCGACCGCCGCGTAGAAGTTCGACACCAGGCCGCCATCGACCATCTGAGCCAGGGGACCGATCGGACTGAGGGTGGCGGCGCCGGCGACGGCGTCCATCATCACCTCCAGGGGCAGGCGACGGGCAAGCGCCACCGCGCTCGCGGCACCGACGCCGGAGTACTGGGCATGGACATGGTGCGGCGAGCCAGCGCGTGGCCAAGTGCTAGCGACGCGGGTCACCACTTCGTACGCAAGCACGAGAGCCCGCAGCACTTCTCCGACGGAAAGGTCGCTCGCCTCGGCCTCCGCAAGCAATGCAGGAAGGACATACAGGCCGGCGTGGCAGCTGGTCTTCCGGTATCCCTCATCGAGCTGGCACCAGCAGCAGGCGGCCGCATTCACCATGGCCGCCTGTTCGCGGGATACGCGGCGCGCGTCGAGAAACACCGTCGATTCGCCGCCATCACGGTGCTTTGCCGAACGGTCCAGGAACCGAATCAGCTCCACTTCGTCCCTTGGCGCGACCATGGCCGACACATCGTCCAAGAGAATCGTGGCGGCCCTGCGCAATGTGTCGGACGGAATCGCGGACACCTCAAGCCCCGCCGCCCACCCCAGCAGGGATCGGAGGTCCTCCGCTGACCGCCGCCTGTCGTCACTCACGGCCATTTTCCGAATCTCGTGGCAGTTACCTTAGTACTCACTGAACATTCTCCGGATCTCCCTGCGGTCCTGCGTGACCGCAAGTGCCAGCATCGTCAGCACGCGCGCCTTCTGCGGATTGAGGTTGTCCGCCGCGATGAACCCGGGGTCCTCATCGCTGATCCGGGGAATGACCCTGCCACTACCCGCACGGCTGCTCAGCACGACGACGACACCCTGCTTCGCGGCCGCGACGAGCGCGCCACGCTGCAGCGAGGTCGGGCGGCCGGGCGCATTGCCGGCGAGGACGATCCCCTTCGCGCCGGCAGCCACCGCTGCGTCCGTCAGCGCGCCGTCCGCACCCGCATAGGAGTAGACGATATCAACGCGCGCAAGCGCATCAAGTTTCTCAGTGGCGAATTCCGTATCCGGCGCGTGGCGCCGCGTCGGCTTGCGGTAAAGCGCAACCTGGCCGTCGGGATCGACGTGCCCAAGACATCCAAAGTCCAGCGCCCTGAAGGTCTGCAGACGCCAATTCGAGGTCTTGGTGGCCTCGCGCGCGCAATGCACCTCGTCATTCAGAACGACCAGCGCCCCGAGCCCGCGCGACGCCGGCGAAGCGGCGACGCGAACCGCGTTCAGGAGATTGAGTCCAGCGTCCGAACTCAAGCCGTTAGGCGGCCGCTGGGAAGCGACCAGCACCACCGGAACCGCTGCACGCACAACGAGGTGGAGGAAGTACGCGGTCTCCTCCAGCGACGACGTGCCGTGCGTGACGACGATGCCGTCTAGGTCAGCCATCTCCTCCGCGAGCACGTCGATTCGCCGCGCGAGGGCAATCCAGTCCGCGGGCGTGATGCTACTGCTGCTGATGGCGCGAAAGCAGACGGGCCGCAAGTCCGCGATACCAGATAGTTCCGAAAACCGCGCGAGCAGTTCGTCCACTTCAAGGCGCTCGCCAAAGTCTGCGTACTCGTAGAGATCGAGGCTGTCGCGGGCGACGGTCGAAATCGACCCCCCTGTCCCGACGACCGCGACCTTGGGCAGCGCCAGTTTCACCTTTGGAACGCCTGTGCGTTGCCAGAGCTCAGCGGATCCTCACACCGTGGGATTCGTGCTCAGATAATGATCGACGATCTCCGATCCGGTCGCCTTCCAGACCCTTGCGTGGCCGCAGATGTACTCGAGCGCCGCATCGAGCGCGCCGATGCGGTGGGCGACGCCAATCACCCACGGGTGGATGCAGATCGCCATCACGCGTCCGGACTTCTCGCCCTCGCGGTACAGGGTGTCGAACTGCCGCTTGAGAAGCGCTTCGCACTCGCTGACCGTGTACTTCTTGTAGATGAACATCGGGATGTCGTTCGTGTCGTACGAATACGGAATCGACACCATCCTCTTGCCCTCTAGGTTCATGAGGAACGGCTGATCGTCGGCGACCCAATCGCTGATGTATTTCACGCCAAGGTCGGCCATGTGGTCGAGCGAGTTCCAAGTTTCCTCCAGCCCCGCCCCCAACCAGCCGACGGGCCGCTTGCCGGAGAACGCCTCGATGCGATCGAGGGTGGCCTTGATCTCGGCCCGGTCGTCGGGCACCTCGGTCAGGCGCTTGGTGTTGCTCTGGCAATGCCCCATCAACTCCCATTTCCAGTCCACCATGGACTGCACGATCTCGGGATGGCTGTCGCACATCAAACTGTTCAGCGCCACGGTGGCCCGGATGTCGTAGCGACGCAGAACCTCGGCCATGCGCCAGAAGCCCACGCGGTTACCGTACTCGCGCTGCGACCATTTCCGCACGTCCGGGTGCTTGGCGTTCGGGTCGGGCCGCTGGTTCTCGTCGCCGGGCATGCCGTGGTTGAGGACGAAGAATTCGACGTTCGGGATGACCCAAAGGGCGACTCGTGCGCCGTCTGGCAGCACGAACCTGGGCCGCTTGGTGATGGGAACGAAGGGAAAGGGGCCGTATTGTTCTTTGCGCATTCGGGTTGCTCCGGTGGTCGCGGGTCAGTGGATAACGTGCCCGCCGTCCACGATCAGGTTGTGACCCTGGATGAAATTGCCGTCGCAGGAAGCGAGAAACACGATGACTTCCGCGACTTCGTCCGGCTCTCCCAGGCGCCCCAGCGGAATGTGTCCGAGGATCTCCTGGCGAAGTTCCGGCCGGCCGCGCAGGCGGTCGGTCGCGTACTGCGTTTCAATGGCGCCCGGGCTGACAGTGTTGATCGTGATGCCTTCCTTCATCAACTCGAAGGCCATCGAACGCGTCAGCTGAATGAGGGCGGACTTCGAGGCCGCATAAAGCGAGATGTTCTGCTTTGCGACCAGGCCCATCTGGCTCGCGATATTGATGATCCTGCCGCCGCCATTGCGGCGCATGATGGGGATTACGGCCTGGCAGGCGAAGAACGGCGCGCGCAGGTTGACGTTCATGATCATGTCGAACTCGGCGTTCTCGAAAGTACCGAAGGGCTTGCGGCAGCGCGCGCCCGCGTTGTTGACCAGGATGTCGCTACGGCCGAACGCCGCGTCGGCGGCAGCCACCATCTTCTCGGCGGTACCGACCACGGACAGATCGAAGATGCCGAACTTCGCGTCGCCCTCGCCCTTGCTGCGGCGGCGGCACTCAGCGGCGACGGCCGTCAGTTCAGCAGCAATGCCGTCGGCCGCCAGATAGAGCGACGCGCCAAGCTCCGCGAGCTTGTAGGCCGTTGCCATTCCCATGCCGCGGGAGGCGCCGGTGACCAGTGCCACCTTTCCGGAAAGCTTTGCCATCTACGTTCTCCTGATACGTGCCGTCGTCTTCGAGAGAGACGCTTCCTACGCGCCAGCCGCAGCGGTCCCGGCGATGCGCCCGAAAACCGCGCCCGAAGTGAGCCCGGAGCCGCCCGGATAATTGCCGTGAAAGAGCCCACCAACCATCTCGCCGCAGGCATAGAGCCCCGTGATCGGACGCCAGTCCGTGCCAATCACCCGGGCGTTTGCGTCGATTTTCAGACCACCGAACGTAAACGTGATGCCCCCGGTCGCCGGGTAGCAGACGAACGGCGGCGTGTCGAGGCGCTGCGCCCAGTTGGTCTTGTCGATGGGCAGGCCCTTGGTGCGCAGTCCGTCCTTGCGAGTGGGATCGAAGGCGTGCTCGTCTCGCGCCGCAGCATTGAACTCGTTCAGCGTGCGCATCGCGGTCCCGCGGTTCAGAGGCAACTGGGCGACGAGGTCCTCGAGCGTCTGGGCGACGATCGGGGCGCTGGTCGAGTAGCGGGGCTCGAGCAGGTGCACGACCTTCTGGTCGAAGATCTGGAATGCGAGGCTGCCCGGCTGGTTGAGAATCACTCCACCGTAGCGGGCGTAGGTGTGAAGCTGCTGTTCGAACCCCTCGTCAAGGAAGCGCTCGCCGCGCGTGTTCAGCATCACGCTGTAGATGTAGGACACCCTGTTGCTGCGGTCGGTGAGCTTCCGGTCCCCATATGCCGGCGCGTCGGCAGCGATCGGCGTCGCATGGCAGCCCGTCCAGTTGCCGAAGGGCCTGGCGCCAATGTCCATCGCCATGCGCAGGCCGTCTCCCTGGTTGAAGGCAGTACCCCGGACCTTGGCGTGGTCCCACGGGCGACCCAGGTACTGCGCGCGCCACGCGGGATTGGATTCGAATCCGCCCGCGCCAAGGACGACTGACGCGGCTCGCAGCGTCTGCGGGCCGTTCGATCCCCTGTACTCGGCGCCGCAGACCGCGCCCTGCGCGTTGACCATGAGGCCCGTCGCCGCGGACTCGTAGCGGATCTCGATGCCGTTTCCCTCGGCAATGTCGAACCACATCTTCGACAGGCCAACGCCGTGATGCTCGGCGCGGATCACCGCACCCTTCGAATACTTTACCAGGTTCCGGCGCACGCCGTTGTGCGTTTTCGCAGCGAATTCTATCCTCACGCCGAGCCCGGCGACCCACCGCACCGTGTCGTAGGAGCGCGAGATCAGGAGATCCGATAGTTCGGGATCCGTCCGGCCATCGGTGACGCGCATGAGATCCGCCCGGAAGTCCGCGGGGAGATACGTCTGAAAGCCTTCCAGGTTGCGCTCCTCGGCCGGAGCGTCAGCCGGCAGCAGCGGCAGCAGCTTGGCGAGCTCGTCATACGCGAATCGGTAGATCCCCCCGCTGTAATGCGTATTCCCGCCGCGCTGCTCAAGGGGTGCCTTCTCCAGCACGACTACCCGCTTTGCACCGGCTTGGCGAGCGGCGACCGCAGCGGCCAGCGCTGCGTTCCCGGCCCCGACGACAACGACGTCGCAACTGTCTGCTTTGCCCACCAATCCTCCGCGCGCCCTTAAGGTTTTTACCATTATGGCGACCGGTTCAGATACATGTCCAATTGCATCTTTCTGTTAGTATTGATAAATTGTTTTTATCAGTTTCCCACGCAGGCTCCGACCGATGGAACTCAAACAGCTGGAAGCCTTCGTGTCCGTTGCCTCCCTGCGCAGCTTCCGCGCGGCCGCTACCCGCCTTCACATCACACAACCGGCGGTGTCCTCACGGATCACCGCGCTGGAATCGGAGCTGGGAACTGCCCTGTTTGACCGCGGCGGCAACCGGGTCCGCATCACCGGCAAGGGATTCGAACTGCTGCGCTACGCCGAAAACGCCCTGCATGTAGCGAAGCAGATGATCGGGGCGGCCCGCGGCCCCAACGCCGTGCAGGCCACGGCGCGCATCGGCGCCACGGGTTCCATGGTGCATTCCTGGGTGCCCAAGTTCATCGAGGCGCTACGCATCGAATATCCGCGCCTCGACGTCGAGCTGCACATCGACACGAGTCCGCGACTGCGCGCGCTGCTGCTTGAGGACGAGATCGAACTGGCGCTGATCATGGGACGCGTCGATGCAAAAGGCATCCAGAACCTGCCCCTTGCGAATTACAGAGTCCAGTGGGTCACCAGCCCCCGACTCAACCTGCCTCCTGACCCGGTACCCTTGGAAGTGATCGCGACCCATCCGCTGATGACTTACTCGCGCGATTCCGCCACGCATCTGGCGATCCAGCAGATCTTTCAGGCGCGCGGACTTTGGCCGGTGCGGATCGGCGGCAGCAATTCCACCGAGGCCATACTGCGAATCGCGGAAGCAGGATTCGCGATCGGTGTGGTGGTGGCCGACAGCAAGCAAGAGTCTTCCAGGCGCGGAAAGCTTCGCGTTCTCAAGCTCGATGCCCGGCTGCCGGAGTTCGAGTACATGGCGTGCTACCGGTTCGACGCCTCCAGTACGATCGGCAAGGCAGCCGCCGAACTCGCCCAGAAGGTCTGCCAGCAGGATGGAACATCTGTGCGCCGCCGCGGGCGAAGGCCGCAACAGGCGTAACCGCGCGCGTGGGATGTTCGTATTGTCCTGTGTCGCTGCCTGCCCATCTTGATACTCGCGCGAACCGCCGAGGCCCTCGCCTCCGCACAGGATCTGGCGTCGCCGCCGCGCGCACTGCGGAACAATCGATGCACGCCATCCCACTGACCTCAGTCAGAGTTCGTGACCAGCGATCCGATGTATTGACGGAGCCAGCTGTGTGTTGATTTCCATGCAAATCTGACCCGGGGTTTTCATCGGAAACTGACCCGGCTTTGTGAGTCGCAGTATAGCTATGGTTTTGTGGTTAGGTCTTCGGTTTCCTCCGTTTTGCTGGTTTGAGATTTCCGGGTTCGAACAGTTCGGCCAGGCTGCAGCCTGGCCGAACTGTTTTTGAAGCGCCAGGAGTCGTTGCCGGTCTCCAC
>SXGT01059681.1_pt1 | contig 13092 bp, 10 predicted proteins | sample 3176221 | NCBI WGS metagenome assembly SXGT01 (sample SAMN11356862, study PRJNA531348) | freshwater metagenome | isolation source: freshwater sample F1-120 | place: China: Fuxian Lake, Yuxi | collected 2017-12-25
ATCGCTGGATGTGGTGCCAGCGCTGCAGATCGTGCCGCAGCACTCGCTTGGCTCGCTCGCTCGTCCGGGTGTGGCTGGTCATCGTCCTGGTGGCCGCGATTGGGCTCCACGTTTCATCTCGTGCGATGTGAGCGCCACGCCACATTCACTCACTACGACTTCGCGAGACGGCGTTGCCAACTTGCGGTTGGACACTGCGCTGGAAATCACCGCGTCAGGAGCATTGCATGTCCGCGCCACGATCACCAACGAGGGTGATACGCGTTACTTGCTCGATGCCCTGACGGTGTCACTACCGGTGCCGGCACAGGCACGCGATCTCACGACGTATTCAGGGCGATGGTCACGGGAAGCAACGACACATCGATACACGATCGATCATGGTGCGTGGAGTAGCGAGAACCGTACGGGTCGAACCTCGCACGAATATCCGCCCATGTTGTGGTGGAGCACGCCGACGGCCAGCGAGTGGTCGGGCGAAGTGTGGGGATGTCATCTGGCATGGAGCGGTAACCACGTGTTGTGGGCAGAAGTGCTTCCCGATGGTCGTCGCTATGCGCAGCTCGGGGAGTTGTTGTTACCGGGTGAGGTGTGTCTGCAACCGGGTGAGGCGTACTCCACGCCAGTGGTGGTTGGCGCGTACTCAACTTCGGGATTCACTCCCGCATCATGGGTGATGCATCGAGATGTGCGCAACGTGAGTGGCCACAACAGCTCGTCGTGGCCGCAGTCTCCAGTGTCGCCACCAAAGGTTCGCAAAGTGCTCCTCAACACGTGGGAAGCGACCTATTTCGATCACGACACCGAAAAATTGAAGGCGCTTGCCGACGCTGCAGCCGACATCGGAATCGAACGCTTCGTCCTGGACGATGGCTGGTTTGGTTCGCGCCGCCACGACCATGCCGGTTTGGGCGATTGGGTGGTGTCGCGAGATGTGTATCCCAACGGGCTCGCCCCACTCATCGCACATGTGAACTCCTTGGGTATGGACTTTGGCATCTGGGTGGAGCCCGAGATGATGAACCTCGAGAGCGACGTTGCACGCGCGCACCCCGACTGGGTGCTGCACGCAGCCGAGTACGAGCCCGTGCAAGCGCGCAACCAAGTGGTGTTGGATCTCACCAACGAGGCTGCGTACGAGCACGTCCTTGAACAACTGCACACGTTGTTGCGAGATCACGACATTGCATTCGTGAAATGGGACATGAACCGACCATTGATTCATGCCAGTGCAGCCGACGGATCGTCGGGGGCTCGTCGACAGACACTGGCGTTCTACCGATTGCTCGATGCACTTCGTGCACGGCATCCGCAAGTGGAGTTCGAATCGTGTGCATCAGGTGGTGGCCGTATCGATCATGCCGTGTTGGCGCGCACCGTGCGAGTGTGGACCAGCGATTGCAACGATCCGCTCGAACGCCAGCACATTCAGCGTGGGGTGGGCATGTGGGTTCCCAATGAGATGTTGGGGATGCACGTCGGTGCGCGTCGATCCCACACCACCGGACGTTCGCACCGGATGGAGTTGCGGGCGCTTACCGCACTCTTTGGATGGATGGGCGTGGAGTGCGACCCACGTGTGCTCGATGACAACGAGCGCCTCGTACTGCGTGAGGCGATCAGGCTCCACAAGCAGCATCGAACTTTGCTGCATTCGGGTGATGCGGTTCGTTTTGATCTCGACGACGACACCGCATTGGCCCACGGCGTCTATGCAAACGATCGGAGCGAAGCACTGCTGGCCTACGTCCAGATGACGAGTTCGCCGTGGTTGGTTGCTCCGCGTTGGCGTATTCCGGGGCTCGATCCCGACCGTAGTTATGTCGTTTCCCACGTTGCGCTCGGACATGTGGGTGGTGTCGGACGCACGTTGCCCGAGTGGATGAGCACGCCGATCCGCTGCTCGGGACGAGAGCTTGAGATAGTGGGACTTCAGCCACCAAGTTTGTGGCCCGAGTCGGGCTTGCTCGTGCATCTGCGCTCGTAGCATTATTTCTCGTGCCCGAGCCGATTTCTCGCGAGACCGTCATGAAGGTGGCTCGTTTGGCTCGATTGCACCTCACCGATGCCGAGGTCGATCGCATGACCAACCAACTTGCCGGCATGTTGGAACACTTTCGCGATGTCGATGCCCTGGATTTGTCGAACGTGGAGCCATTGAGCCAGCCGATTCCACTATCGAATGTGTTGCGCGAGGACGTGGAGACGCCGTCGCTTGACCGCGACGAGGTACTTGCGAGCGCCCCGGCAGCACAGGATGGTCGGTTCCGAGTTCCACCGATCGTTGGATTCGAGGAATAGCCGATGACCACGCGTCGGACTGCAGTCGACGTGGCTGCCTCGGTAGCCGCGGGTGAGCTCACCGCCAGTGCGGTGCTTGAAGAGAACCTTGCTGCAATCGATGCACGCGAGAAGGACGTGCACGCGTTCAACGTGGTGACCGCCGATCGTGCTCGCGAACGTGCCGCTCAGATCGACGCGGACGTGAAAGCGGGCAGGAACGTTGGTCGTCTCGCCGGTGTCACCGTGGCGTTGAAAGACAACATGTGTACGCGTGGGGTGGCAACCACCTGTTCGTCAAAGATTCTCGAAGGCTGGATTCCGCCGTATGACGGCACGGTGGTGCGTCGCTTGGCCGACGCTGGTGCAGTGGTAGTTGGCAAAACCAACCTGGACGAATTCGCCATGGGGTCGAGCACGGAGAATTCGGCCTTCGGACCAACCCGCAATCCACTCGACACATCGCGTGTGCCTGGTGGTTCGAGTGGTGGTAGTGCCGCGGCAGTTGCGGCGGGCTTTTCGACGGTGTCGTTCGGCAGCGACACGGGCGGCAGCATTCGCCAACCAGCCGCTCTCTGTGGTCTCGTTGGTGTAAAGCCCACGTATGGCATGGTGTCGCGTCAGGGACTGATCGCATTCGGCAGCAGCTTGGATCAGATCGGTCCGTTCACCACCACGGTGGCCGACGCGGCACTGCTGATGGAAATTATTGCGGGTCACGATCCGCTCGACTCCACGTCGTTGCCACAACCGGCTCCAGCATTACTGCCGGTGTTGTCGCAGGGAGTAAAAGGAATGCGTATCGGACGCATCACCGATATGCCCGAGGGTTCGTCGCCCGATGTACTCGCGCGGCTCGATGCCGCTTTCGATGCGTTGCAACACGCTGGGGCAACCGTGGTGGATGTGCAGATGCCGTCGATGTCGTACGGCCTCACTGCCTACTACTTGGTTGCGCCGGCCGAAGCCAGTAGCAATCTGGCGCGCTTCGACGGTGTGCGCTACGGCTTGCGCGTGGATGCCAAGGACTTGAATTCCATGTACGGCGATACTCGTGCCGCAGGTTTTGGTGATGAAGTAAAGCGACGAATCATGCTCGGCACCTACGCGCTGTCGGCCGGCTACTAAGACGCGTATTACGGCAAGGCGCTGAAGGTTCGTCGACTCATTGCCGACGACTTTGCCAAGGCCTACCAACGCTGCGATGTCATCCTGACGCCGACGTCGCCAACGGTGGCGTTCAAGTTCGGTGACAAGACCAGCAACCCATTGGCCATGTACTTGTGCGACGTCTTCACGATTCCCACCAACTTGGCCGGTCATGCAGCAATGAGCGTGCCGTTCGGGACCGGCGAGGCAGGCCTACCCGTTGGTGTGCAGGTGCTTGCACCTGCCTTGGGTGAAGCACCGATGTTCCGTGTTGCTGCCGAACTGGAGCGAGCCGTATGAGCGCCACGCAAGGTGCCGTTATGAATCCGTCGAGTGTGGTTGCAACCGCCGAGCAACTCATTGACGGCTGGGAATTGGTGGTTGGTCTCGAAGTGCACGTGGAGCTCGCGACGAAGACCAAACTCTTCAGTGCCAGCGCCAACCGCTTCGGCGATGAACCAAACACCAACATCGACCCCGTCACTCTCGGTCTTCCCGGTGCGCTCCCCGTACTCAACCGCCATGCGGTGGAGTTGGCGATGCGACTCGGGCTCGCACTCAACTGTCGAGTGCAGCCGTGCACCTTCCACCGGAAGAACTACTTCTATCCCGACCTTCCGAAGGCATATCAGATCAGTCAGTACGACCAGCCGCTGAACGTGGATGGCTGGTTGATGTTGCCGGGCGACGTACGCATCGGTGTGGAACGCGCACATTTGGAGGAAGACACGGGCAAGTCCACGCACTTCGGTGGAGCCGAGGGACGAATTCACGGGAGCGATTACTCATTGATCGATTTCAATCGTGCCGGTGTGCCGTTGGTGGAGATCGTGTCGCGCCCCGACATTCGCACCAGTGAGCAAGCCAAACAGTACGTCAGCGAACTTCGTGCAATTCTCCTCGCCGTTGGGGCGAGCGACGCCAAGATGGAGGAAGGCTCGATGCGTTGCGACGTCAACGTGTCGGTGCACAAGCCAGGCACGACTTTTGGTACGCGGTGCGAGATCAAGAACGTGAACTCCATTCGTTCGGTTGGTCGCGCAATTGAGTACGAGGCTCGTCGACAAATCGATCTCATCAATAGCGGCGGGGTGGTGAAGCAACAAACCTTGCATTGGGATGATGCATCGGGACGCACCAACGTGTTGCGCACCAAAGAAGACGCCGACGACTACCGGTATTTTCTGGAGCCGGACCTGGTTCCGCTGGTTCCCGACGCAGCGTGGATCGAGAAAGTTCGTGCCGCGCTACCACCGTTGCCGGCTGCACGTCGGGAAGCGCTCGCCAAACTGACGGGTGCCGCAAAGGAGAGCGAAGCCGTTGCAGTCATCGTGGAGCGCGGTCAGGATGCCTACATCGGCGAAGTTGCCAAGGTCGGTGGAGACGCAGCTCGTGCTCTGGTGTACGTACAGCAGGCATTCGCAGAAGAACCTGCAACACCACGGGTTCCTGCTGGTGACATCGCCGCGCTCAGCTTGATGGAAAAGAACGCCAAGATCACCTCCACTCAGGCCAAGACTTTGCTCGCGGAATTGGTAGCCAATGGCGGAGGTGATGTGATCGCCAAGGCAAAGGCCAAGGGATTCGAAGCAATGGATACGGGGGCGCTCGAGTCGCTGGTGGACCAAGCCATCGCCACCGATCCGGACGCCTGGGCAAAGTTCAAGGCCGGCGAGCAAAAGGCGATGGGAGCCCTGGTGGGCGCGGTAATGAAGCTGTCGAAAGGCAAAGCCGACGGCAAGGCCGTTACGGCGCTCCTTCAGGCAAAAGCCAACGCCTGACCCGTCACCCGCAACGGGGTTGACAAAAGATGTTAGGCATGCCTAACATCGAGGGTATGGGTTCAAGTTTCCTCATCACCTTGCGCGAAGGCCTCGAAGCATCATTGATTCTGGCCATCTTGTTGACGTATTTGAAAAAGACCGGCCGATGGGCGGATGCGCGATATGTCTGGTCGGGTACCGCGACTGCTGTTGGAGTTTGTCTCGTTGCTGGCATTGCCATCTTCGTGGCGCTCGATGGACTGAATGGAAAGGTGGAGTACGCCGTTGAAGGGTTCATCGCTCTGTTTGCGATGGCCGTGCTCACCCACATGATTTTTTGGATGCGTTCGCATGCACGGACCCTGGGCAAGGAACTGCGTGACAAGGTGGACGAGTCGGTCGGTTCGGCATTGGCGATCATCGCATTCGCGGCGGTGGCGCGTGAGGGCCTTGAAACCGTGCTCTTCCTACTTTCAGCCGAGACGGAAAGCGCCTCGGGTAGTCAAGTCGTCGTCGGTGGAGTCATTGGACTTGTACTTTCGATCATCATTGGGTTTGCGGTGTATCGAAGCGGAAATCGACTCAATCTGCGTACGTTCTTCAATGTCACCGCCGTGCTCCTATTGCTGTTCGCTGCCGGACTCGCGGGAAAAGCGGTCCACGAACTGCGTGAACTCATCGGTTGGGAGAGTGGATGGTTGGTGTCATCAGCATGGTCGTTGGAATCCGGCGTGTGGGCGACGGGGACGTTCTACGACTTCATGCGCGGTCTCTTTGGTTGGCACAGGAGTCCCGAGAACATTCGCGTGATCGCCTACTTTGCCTACCTCGTTCCCGTTGTTGCGTTGTATTTGCGCAGCGATTCAGACGGCAGTCCTGCGCCAACGGACAAGAAAGACGTTGCACAAGTAGCCTGAAATCATGACCCCGCGTTCCGAAACGCGTGTCGACGTGAAGCCGCGTAGTCGCGATGTCACCGACGGTCTACAAAAAGCGGCGTCGCGCGCAATGTTGCGCGCAGTGGGACTCGGCGACGGCGACTGGGAGAAACCACAAATCGGAATCGCATCTGCATGGAATGAAGTCACCCCGTGCAACGTGTCATTGCGACGTCTGGCCGAGCAATCCAAATTGGGGGTGCGTGCTGCTGGTGGAGTTGCACTGGAGTTCGGCACCATCACGGTGAGCGACGGCATCAGCATGGGCCACGAAGGTATGCGCGCGTCGCTCGTCAGCCGTGAGGTAATCACCGACAGCGTGGAAACGGTGGTGCACGCGGAACGCTTCGACGGATTCGTTGGGCTTGCCGGTTGCGACAAGAGCATTCCTGCCATGTTGATGGCGGCAGCTCGTCTCAATTTGCCGAGCGTGTTCGTGTACAACGGCTCGATTCTGCCTGGCGTACACAAGGGGAAGAACATCGATATCACCACGGTGTTTGAAGCGATTGGTGCATGTGCCGCCGGCACCATGACGCTCGACGAAGTTACCGAAATCGAGCGCGCAGCATGCCCAGGTGAAGGTGCGTGTGGCGGCATGTTTACTGCCAACACCATGTCGAGCATTGCCGAAGCACTTGGCATGAGCCTGCCGGGTACCGCCTCGCCACCCGCAATCGATTCACGCCGCGATGTTGACGCGCGTCGGGCTGGTGAAGCGGTGGTCAACCTGCTGCGGCTCGGCATTTATCCGCGGGACATCATGACCAAGAAGGCGTTTGAAAACGCGATTGCTGTCGTGAACGCACTCGGTGGCAGCACCAACGCCGTGCTGCACTTGCTTGCCATCGCCAACGAGGCCGGTGTGGCGCTGTCGCTTGATGACTTCAACCGGATTGCGGCCAAGGTGCCACACATTGCCGATACCAAGCCCGGCGGCAAGTACCACATGACTGACATCGATCGCATCGGTGGTGTTCCGGTGGTGCTGAAGCATCTATTGGATGCAGGATTGTTGCATGGTGACGTGCTCACCTGCACGGGCAAGACAATGGCGGAGAATCTGGCGGAGATCAACCCACCGGCACCCGACAATGACGTGGTGCATACGGTGAGCAATCCCATCCACGCCGAAGGTGGAATCAACATCTTGAGCGGTTCGCTCGCCCCCAAGGGCTCCGTGGTGAAGGTGGCAGGACTTTCGAAAAATCAGATGACCTTCGAAGGTGTGGCGAGGGTGTTCGACGGTGAAGACGGCGCGATGGCCGCAATCATGGCGGGTGACATCACGCCGGGCACCGTGTTGGTGATTCGTTATGAAGGCCCCAAAGGTGGGCCGGGGATGCGTGAGATGCTCGCGATCACCGGTGCACTCAAGGGTGCCGGTCGTGGCGCGGACTGCGCGTTGATTACCGACGGGCGGTTCAGTGGCGGCACATGGGGTTTTTGTATCGGACATGTTGCACCAGAAGCGGCTGACGGTGGACCGATTGCGTTCGTCAGCGATGGTGATCGCATACGCATCGATGTGCCGAACAAGAAGTTGGATCTCCTCGTGGATGACGCCACGATGACCGAGCGACATCGTGGCTGGAAGCCGAATCCGCCCCGCTACACCAGCGGTGTGCTGGCCAAGTACGCCAAGCTCGTGCAGGGTGCCGAAACCGGTGCCATCACGAACATCATCAACTGACAAAAGAACGTTGGCGATGACGTGGGTGTGAGGTTGCTCGTCTTCAGCTAGTGCTCGGCTGGGGCCCGCGCTTTTGGAGGCGGGTGCCCACCAGCAACAAGCCGAGTACGAGCGTTGCCACGATCACGAACGGCGTCGCGATGCCATCACCAAAGACGAACCGACGGATTCCCAAACCCACACCAGTGGTAACGATCCACAACACGACTCCCGTGGACAGCGTGCGTGGTGCTCGCCACGCTTTGGCACCAACCCATGCGCCGAGCAGCGCGATGAGGAAGGGAGCGGCAGTCCGCAACGTGCCGACGGCATCGGTGGTTTCGTTGTGATTGCGTCGTCCAACGATCACGAAGATCACCACGCAGATGATGTCGAGAATGAACCGCATCGTGGCGGCGCGTCGTTGGGGAGTCACTGCTAGCGAATCTCGCGCCGTGCGGGAGTCATTGCTCAGACTTCGTCGTAGTACTCGCGGCCGAGATGGGTGATTTGCTCTTCGCCCATCATCCAACGCAGGGTGTTCTTCAACTTGGTGAGCTGGATGAACAAGTCGTGCTCGGGGTAGAGACCTTCTGCAACCTGTGGGCTCTTGTAATAGAACGACAACCACTCCTGAATGCCACCCATTCCGGCTCGCTGTGCCAAGTCGGAAAACAGCACGAGGTCGAGCGCCAGCGGAGCAGCCAAGATGGAGTCACGGCACAGGAAGTCGATCTTGATTTGCATCGGATATCCGAGCCAACCGAAGATATCGATGTTGTCCCAACCCTCTTTGTTGTCACCGCGTGGTGGGTAGTAGTTGATTCGAACTTTGTGGAAGACGTTGCCGTACAACTCCGGATACTTCTCGGGCTGGAGGATGTTCTCCAGCACGCCGAGCTTTGACTCTTCCTTGGTTTTGAAGTTCTCGGGGTCGTCGAGTACTTCACCGTCGCGGTTGCCGAGAATGTTGGTGGAGTACCAACCGGAAAGCCCGAGCATGCGAGCCTTCAACATCGGGGCGATGACGGTTTTCACCATCGTTTGACCCGTCTTGAAGTCCTTACCGCTGATGGCAACGCCGTGCTTGGTGGCAAGATCGCGTAGCACCGGAGTGTCGACGGCCAGGTTCGGAGCACCATTGGCGAACGGAATACCTTCGAGAATTGCTGCGTACGCGTACAACATTGACGGAGCGATGGTGGGGTCGTTGGCATCGATTGCCTTTTCGAAACTTTCCAGGTCGCGGTGTGCGGGGCCCGGCTCGATGAACTTCTCCGTGGAAGCACACCAAATCATCACCATGCGATCGACTTTCTTTTCGTCACGGAAACGATTGATGTCTTCGCGGATGGCGTTCAACATCGCACGCTTGTTGATGGTGCCGAGCGTGTTGTCGGCGCTGATGTTCTTCACGTACTCGCGGTCGAACGCCGCCTTCATCGGGCGAATGGCGCGCAAGGTATCGGAGATCGCCTCGATGTGTCGAGGGCCCTCGAGCACGCCCGCGCGCTGCGCGGCTACATAAGCGTCGTCCGGAAACGGATCCCATGCGCCCCACTCGATGTCTTCCAACTTGGCGAGTGGCACGAAATCCTTGATCATTGGCGATCGGTTGTCGGTGCGCTTGCCGAGTCGAATCGAACCCATCTGCGCGAGAGAGCCGATTGGTGTGGCCATGCCTCGCTTGGCGAGTTCGACACCGGCGATGAGGGTGCTCGATACTGCGCCGAGCCCTACGGTGAGTACACCCAACTTGCCGGTAGCAGGGGCAATCTTGCGGGGTGAACCAGAGGAAGATGGTGACATTGGTGCTCCTTCGCGCTGTGGCGCGGCTTACCTAGCCTACGCGCGATGTCGCAATAGCGTGAAAGCGATGACTGACGCCAAGCACACCACTGGTGGGGCGCTGGTGCTGGACGGCAGCGCACTTCGTGACCGCATGATTGCTGACGTTGCCCGCGAGGTGGCCGACCTGTCGAGCGTTCCCTGCTTGGCGACCGTATTGATTGGAGACGATGGTCCATCGCAGGTGTATGTTCGCAACAAGCATCGTCAGGCCCAACTTGCCGGAATGACCAGTCGCAACGAAACGTTGCCTGCTTCGGCCACCCAAGACGATGCCGAGCGTCTCGTGCGGGCACTGGCCAATGATCCGAGTGTGAGTGGCATCCTCGTGCAACAACCGGTGCCTGCGCATTTGGATGGCGAGAAATTGTTGGCGCTGATTCCGGTCGACAAGGACGTGGACGGGCTCACCACGGTGTCGATGGGACGATTCATGCGGGGGATGGACTCGCTGGTGCCGTGCACACCACTCGGTGTGCTTCGTCTGCTGCAGTACTACGGTGCATCAACCGTCGGTAAACGAGCAGTGGTGGTGGGTCGTTCGCCACTCGTTGGTTTGCCACTCTCGGTCTTGTTGGCTCGCAAGGGAATCGATGCAACGGTCACGTTGGCGCACAGTCGCACCACCGACCTGGTGGAGGTGTGTCGCGAGGCCGACATTCTCGTCTCGGCAACGGGTCAGGCTCGCAGCATTGGTCGTGCGCACGTCAAACCAGGAGCATGGGTGGTTGACGTCGGTATCTCGCACGGTGAGAAGGGCATCGTGGGTGATGTGGACTTCGATGCCGTGCAATCAGTCGCGGGAGCAATCACTCCCATGCCCGGCGGAACGGGACCAATGACCGTGGCGTGTCTCATCGAAAACACGCTCGCGGCGTGGCGCCTCCAGCACTAGCGCGCCTTACGGGTTGCGAGCGATGAAGTCGTTCACCACACGAGCGAGTTCTTCGCCAGCATCCTCTTGTAGGAAGTGTCCGGCGTTCACGATGGTGGTGTGCGGTTGGCCGTTGGTGCCGGGCACTCTCTGCTGAAATCCACGTTCACCGCCCCCAGTAACGGGATCCGAATCGCTGAACGCAGTGAGTACCGGTTTGTTGAAACCCTCGAGCACCTTCCACGCTGCTTGATTGGCCGCCGAAGACGGATCGTCGAGGCTGATGGGTACGAGAGTGGGAAACACTCGTGCACCTGCCTTGTACGTTTCGTCGGGGAACGGGGCGTCGTATGCGGCGACCACCTCTGGTGCAAGTGGTTTGCGCGCACAACCGCCCTCGACGATCCTTCCAACGGGGAATTGCGGCACTTCCTGGCTGAACTTGCGCCACCTCATGAACCCGTCACCCGGAGGGCGATCCCCCACCGGCAAGAAGGTGTTTGCCACGACGAGTCGCGCGAAACGATCGGGAAATGCGGCGAGCAGCCGTAGGCCGATGAGGCCACCCCAGTCCTGACACACGAGCGTGAGTGAACCGAGGTCGTTGGCAACGAGCCACTGACTCATCCAGTCGACATGGCGCTCATAGGTGTAGTCGGTCGTATGTGCAGGCTTGTCGCTGCGACCAAAGCCGACGAGATCCGGGGCGACCACACGATGGCCAGCCGCGGTGAAGACCGGAATCATCTTGCGATAGAGGTACGACCAGCTCGGTTCGCCGTGCATGCACAACACCGTGGTGACGGCATCGCGGGGACCAGCCTCGTAGTGGGCGATACGGAGGGTGTCGGCGCCTTGCGTTACCTGCGTGTACGTGGGCTGGAAAGTCCAGTCGGGGAGATCGACAAACCGTTCGTCGGGGGTTCGGAGAATCTGCATGAGCACACCGTAACGGTGGATCACGATGCGGGCATCATTGAGAGCGACTGTCGTATTTTGCGAATGACATTGATGCAAGTTTCAGATTGATAAACGAATCTGAAAAAATCTGTTAACGGTTCGGCATTCTCATCGTCCGAATTTGTATCTTTGGCGACCATGTCACACCGAAGCAGAACATTCATCGTCATTACGTCGATTGTCGCGATATCAGGGATTCTTTCCGTGCATCGCGTTACTGCAGATTCGGCTGGCACGTCGGCGACCCAGGCGGATGGGTCGCCGACTCAGATCGCAGCGCTGTCTCGCTATCTCGATGCGGGCGAGTCGCACACGTGCGTGGTGCTCAACGGGGGCGAGTTGAAGTGCTTCGGCTCCAATGCCGCCGGGCAGATTGGCTCAGGTGGCACGGCCACGCTGGGTGATTCGACTGCGGAGATGGGCGACGCCCTAGTTGCCGTGAGCCTTGGTACTGGTCGCACGGTGCGCTCGGTGTCAACCGGGACCATCCACACCTGCGCGTTGCTCGACAACGGGACTGTGAAGTGTTTCGGCGAAGGAGACAACGGTCGGTTGGGTTATGGAAGCACCAGCGATATCGGGCGGACGTCTTTCGCCATGGGAGATGCCCTACCAGCGGTGGATCTTGGGACGGGTCGTACGGCCACGCTGCTTGCGACTGGTGCGGCACACACCTGTGCGTTGCTCGACAACGGCAGCGTGAAGTGTTGGGGTCTCAACGATGATGGCCAACTTGGTGTTGGCGACACCGATGCTCGCGGTGACGGCGCAGGCGAAATGGGCGATGCATTGCCCGCGGTGTCACTGGGGCTTGCCAGTGGGGTGAGCGTGACGGGCATCGCTGCGGGCGATGCACACACGTGTGTGTTGCTGTCGAACGGCGCCGTGAAGTGTTGGGGTTCGGGTGCCAATGGGCGGTTGGGGAGCGGAGACGAGAATTCCCGCGGCGACGAAGCCGGCGAGATGGGTGCCGTGTTGGCAGCGGTGGATCTCGGTTCGGGCCGTACCGCAAAGGCGTTGAGTGCGGGTGGCTCGCACACGTGTGCGATTCGCGACACGAACGACGTGGTGTGTTGGGGTGTTGGCGCCACCGGACGGTTGGGCATCGGTAGCGAAGACGACATAGGTGACGCCGTGGGTGAAATGGGCGACTCACTCATTCCCGTGGCGCTCGGTACCGGTCGCACCGCGGTAGCTCTGAGTGCTGGGCGAATTCATACTTGTGCCTTGCTCGATGGTTCTGAACTGAAGTGCTGGGGTGGTGGATCCAACGGGCGTTTGGGATCTGGCGGACAGGACAACCTTGGTGATCAGCCGGGCGAACTCGGCGACAGCCTTTCGGCGATTGCACTGGGTACGGGTCGTACGGCACGCGCCGTCGTGGCGAGCATTGCGCACACCTGTGTGGTGCTCGACACGTTTGCGTTGAAGTGTTTTGGGTTGGGAACTTCTGGTCGTCTCGGCTCTGGCGGCACCTCCACGCTGGGTGACGCTGGAGCAGAGATGGGCGACAATCTCCTTGCGGTGAATCTTGGAACCGACCGCCGCGTGTTGTCGCTCACCGAACCTGGCCGTGCCGGTACACCCACCGGCACGGCTGGGGACGGC
>SXGT01548714.1_pt1 | contig 13091 bp, 9 predicted proteins | sample 3176221 | NCBI WGS metagenome assembly SXGT01 (sample SAMN11356862, study PRJNA531348) | freshwater metagenome | isolation source: freshwater sample F1-120 | place: China: Fuxian Lake, Yuxi | collected 2017-12-25
CAGCCATTTGAGCGACCGATCGGGTTGCATTTCAACGCAAAACGCTCTCGTTACTCGTCATGATCCACCGAAAATAGGTCGGAAACCCAGGCGGTTTTTGAGGCATGCACACATGGTGCGAGAGATGAGAGGGATGAGTAGCCGTCCTCGGGGGAAAGGGCCGGGGTTAGGGGGCTTCTCGACGAGCCGCGCCGTTCCCAACGGTCGCCCATCAATCCTTCAATTCCCCTGCGACGGGGGACTAGAACTCCGCGGGGTCGGCGTAGGTCCCGAACACCTCGCGGAGGACGTCGCAGATCTCTTGCTGGGTGGAGTAGGCCTTGGCCGCCAGGATGATGGGCGGCATCAGGTTCTGGCCCTTCCTGGCCGCCTCGCGGACCCCGTCCAGCGCCATCTTCACGGCGTCCGGCTCGCGGGAGGCCTTCACCTTGCGGAGGTTCTCGACCTGGCGCCGCTGGACCTCCTCGTCGATCTTCAGGAGCGGGATGCTCTGCGAGCTCTCGTCGGTCACGTATCTGTTCACGCCCACCATGGTGCGCTCTCCGCTCTCCAGCTGGCGCTGGAAGCGGTAGGCGCTCAGAGCGATCTCGCGCTGGGGATAACCCGCCTCCACGGCCTCGATCATGCCGCCCATCTCGTCGATGCGCTTGATGTAGGCCATGGCCTCCCGCTCCATGCGAGTCGTGAGCTCCTCGAGGAACCAGGAGCCGCCCAGGGGATCGATCGTGTTGGCGACCCCGCTCTCGTCGGCGATGATCTGCTGGGTCCGTAGCGCGATGGTGACCGAGTCCTCCGTGGGGAGCGCGTAGGTCTCGTCCAGCGAGTTGGTGTGGAGGGACTGGGTGCCCCCCAGCACCGCCGCCAGCGCCTGGAGCGCCACCCTCACCACGTTGTTGTAGGGCTGCTGGGCGGTCAGCGAGACCCCCGCGGTCTGGGCGTGGGTGCGGAGCTTCATGCTCTCGGCCTTCCTGGCCCCGAAGCGCTCCTTCATGAGGCGCGCCCATAGCCTTCTGGCCGCTCGAAACTTGGCTATCTCCTCGAAGAAGTCATTGTGGACATCGAAGAAGAACGAGAGGCGGGGCGCGAAATCGTCGATGTTCATGCCCCGAGCGACGCAGTGCTGGGCGTAGGCCACGCCGTCGGCGATGGTGAAGGCCAGCTCCTGGGCCGCCGTCGCCCCGGCCTCACGGATATGGTAGCCGCTGATGGAGACCGTGTTCCAGCGGGGCACCTCCGTGGTGCAGAACTCGATCATGTCGGTGACGATGCGCATCGCCGGGCGAGGGGGGACGAGCCAGGCGTGCTGGGCGATGAACTCCTTCAGGCAGTCGTTCTGGACCGTGCCTCCTATCCTGTCCCTGGGGATGCCTCGCTTGTCGGCCAGCGCGATGTAAAAGCACAAGAGGACGATGGCCGGACCGTTGATGGTCATGCTGGTCGTCACCTTGTCGAGCGGTATCCCGTCGAACAGGACCTCCATGTCCCGCAGGGTGTCCACCGCCACCCCGCACATCCCGACCTCGCCCAGCGAGCGAGGGGAGTCCGAGTCGTAGCCCATGAGGGTGGGGAAATCGAAGGCGGTGGACAGCCCGGTCTGCCCCTGCTCCAGCAGGAACTTGAAGCGCTCGTTGGTCTGCTCCGGGGTGCCGAAGCCGGCGAACATGCGCATCGTCCAGAGCCTGCTGCGGTACATGGTCGGCTGGACGCCGCGGGTGAAGGGGTACTCGCCGGGGAAGCCAAGGTCGGCCATGTAGTCGATGGGCGCGTCGGCCGGGGTGAGCAGATCCGCCACGTCGGCGTCGCTCCAGGTGGTGAAGCGCCCGAGGCGAGGGGGCATCCTGGCCTCCGAGCGGGCGACCCCTTCCCGGCGCCACTTGCCCTGGGCCTCCCGGAGGGCGGCCAGATCGCCCGGGACCTCCCCATGGGCTCCGAAGGCGTCGTCCGTGGGGGCGCCCTCCGGGAGAGCGGGTTTGCTTCGAGGGGAGGGGAGGGGAGCTTCATGCGCCATGATGCAGGAATCTAGCGCAGATCCGTCCTCCTCGACGCCGCGCGTTTTCGGGTGGCACGACTCCAGGAGATCGCGGAAAGGTCTGGAACCGCGAAGACTCCAAGACGGGGCAACGTACCGGGTTCAATGGCCATCTCGAGTTTTCGGAGGCAACGATGAAGCGTGGACATCTCGCGGCGGTGGCGATGCTGGCGTGCCTGGGGGTCGGCTGCGAGGCGAGCCTGAACGAGGTGACCCTTCCCCCAAGCCATCCGTCCTCCATGCCGCTCGCGGTCTTCGAGCCCGCGCCTCCTCCCGCGGTCTGGAGCGAGGCGTCGCGCGGGCAGGTGCCCGGCGGCGCGATGCCCGAGGGCGTCGAGCAGCCGCCCGGGGGCGAGCCCCTGTGGGCCTGTCGCGCCCGGTACGCCAGCCCCGGCAAGCACCCTGGAGTGCACCCGGGCAAGGTCGCGCCCCACCTCGGCGGGTGCAGGATCGGCTATGGCGGCGCCGAGGTCAGCGTCGAGTCCTACGAGGTCCTGGTCGCTCCGGTGCGCTGGATGCAAGCCTGGGACGGGGGGCTCCCCGACGGGGCCTACCCTGCGGGCATCGAGGGGCACGAGGACGGAGGAGAGCGGCTCTACCTGTGCAGAGCCCGATATCCCGAGGGGACGACAGGCCACCACGTGGGGAAGATCCGGCCAGGGTTCCAGGGGTGCAGCATCGGGTGGGGTGGGAACGAGATCGGGGTGGAGAGCTACGAGGTGGCGGTCCTCGACTCCGAGCCGGCGTTCAGGGGGGGCAAGCCGTGACACTCCGGATCCAGTCGTCGACCAGCTGAGCGCCCGTCGTGTCTGTCCTTCGTGTGGCGATGGGGGGCATGCGGCCCGGCCCCGGGGAGCGCAGGCGGAGCGATACGAGGGACGTCAGCGGGGAGCCCGGGACGAGCAGTCGCGCCCCGGCGACCCCGAGATCACCCGCGGTGGGCACGGCGTTGCACGAGCTTGTCTGTGCGAACGTCCGCTCGAACCGGAGATCCATGTTGCTTCGCCCTGGCCCGGTCGGGCGGTGGCAGTGCGAGCAGTTGGAGTGCAGGTACGAGCGCGCCCGCGCCTCGAGGGGCGCTGTGCCGGTGGGCGACGGGATCACAGGGAGGGTGGACGGAGCCGCGAGCGGTGTCGTGAAGAGGCCCAGGCGATCGAGCGTGGCCAGCTGGTTGGAGAGCCGGTTGGTGCTCGTGTAGACGAATTCGAAATTGAGCTGCCCGATCTCGAGCCCGAGCGAGCGTCCGGCGGCGGCCGTGTGGCAGCCCAGGCACTCGCCCCGGCTCGGGTAATACCAGCTCTTCCCGCCGGGCAGGGCCCGGGTCTTGTTGGCCGGGAGGAGCGTCGCGTCCGTGAGAGCGTCGTTCCACTCGTAGGTGTAGCCGCCCCATTCGCCGTCCGTGTGGCGGACGAAGAGGCGGGTCTCCACCAGGCGCCCGTCGACCCTGAAGTGCTTGGCGAGGACCGTGCCGTTGGGGAAATCGAAGTCGCCATTCGCGGCCACCGTGATCTTGGTGCCGTCTGGAATGGCAAAATAACGCTCTTTCTCGGCGCCGTCGGACCAAAATGGGCTATTTGGGGCAAAGGGCAGGAGCGCGGGGAGTGGCTTCTTGGGATCGGTCGCGTCGAAGCATCCGGTTTTGGAGAGCTTGTCCGGGAAGGGCGGCGCCACCGTGCCTGGCGCCTGATCGAGCGCGTAGACCTTGGAGCCGAACGTGATGAGGTAGAGCTCGCGGTCGTTGTCCTCGGAGAAGCCTATCCAGAACTCCGCGGGGCCAGCGGGATTCAGGATGGTCTCCGCGGGGATCCCCGTGGCCGGATCGGGGGTCACGTTGAAAAGCCAGCCAAACGAGCAGTCCGCGGCCAGGTACTTGCCCAGGAGGTCCGGCATCTTCGCGCCTCGATAGATCGGGCCGCCGATGATGCACACCCCCAGCGTGCGGTCGTGCTCCCAGTAAGGATCGATGAACCCGGCCGAGGAGCAGGCGGAGCCAGCAGGATGGCAATGGGCGCCTTCGCGAACACTCCAGCCGTAGTTCCCGCCGGCCACCACCTCGTCCACTTCCTCCCAGTTGTCCTGCCCCACGTCAGCGGTCCACACGGAGCCCGAGACCGGGTCGACCGTGAAGCGATACGGGTTGCGAAAGCCGTAGGCGAACGTGGCCGGCTCTCCCCCGCCTGCCTTGAACGGGTTGCCGTCCGGAATGGCGTAGGGGAAGGCCGAGTCCACGTCGATCCTGAGGATCTTGGAGAAGAACGAGTCCTTTCGCTGGCCGTTGCCGAAGGTGTCCCCGGCCCCGCCGCCGTCGCCGAAGCTGGCGTAGAGGTAGCCGTCGGGTCCAAAATGCAGGTCTCCTCCCTTGTGGTTGTCGGCGGGCTCGATGAAGGGCCCAAGGATGGTGACCGGGTTGGTGAAGGTGAGGCCGTTGTCGGCGCTCTGCATCCGGATGATCACGGACTCGAGCTGCAAGTCGGCGGGTCTTATCCGGTTGTACGTCAGGTAAACGTAGCCATTTGTGGCGAAGCGCGGGTGGAAGGCCATCCCGAGGAGGCCGCACTCGCCGTCCGTGTAGACCTGCCCAGGGACGGTGCCGACAACGGTCTTGCTGGTCGGGTTGTTCGCGGAGAACGAGACGATGGTGCCGGCGAGCTCCGCCGCGAAGAAGCGCGTCCTGTCGCCCGGGATCTGGGCGAGCACCATGGGCTGGCGGAGGCCGGCGCCGGCGAACACCTCCGTGAACCGGACGCCGTTCCCGCTGGGGGTTGGGCGAGCGGGCGCGACGCAGGTCGGGTTGGCCGGGCGGGTGTCCAGGCCGAAGGGCGCTCGGACGGGCGCAGGGGCCCCGTCCGACGTGTCGGCCGGCGCGTCGGTCGGCGCGTCGGTCGGCGCAGAGTCCGGGCGCGAGGTGTCGGGGACCTCGGAGTCGGGCGGGCGAGGGGAGTCGGTCCGCTGGTCCGGCGTCTCGCCGTCGGGCTGGGCGCCGCCGTCGACGCCATCGGCGGGGACGTCCGTCCCGCAGGCCGCGAAGCGCGCGGCGGCGGAGAGCGTGAGGGGCAGGAGGATCCGGAGCGCGCGACGGTTGCCCATGGCACCAGAAGACCATGATGTTCGCGCCGTGAGAACATTCGCTTTGGCCCCGGCGAGCGCGGCGGTCGCCGGGGATGGGATGATGCCACGGGCGTCGGGGCACGGCGTATGCTTGGGCACCACGGCTGGGTGGCGCTCTCACTCCGCGAGGGGAATGACCTGGACGTCGACGAAGAGGGACTCGCCGCCTCCTCCCACGTAGAGGGTGCCGGAGGTGGGGGTCGCGTCGATGTAGTTACGCCCCACAGCCACCCGCACATGCTCGGTCTGAGGGACGACGCCGTTGGTGGGATCGAAGCCTCTCCAGCCGACCTCGGGCAGGTAGGCCTGCACCCAGGCGTGAGAGGCCTCGCCCTGGCGATCCCGGGCGCTCGCGGGGCCCGAGGAGGGAGCTCCCGCGTACACGTAGCCGCACACGTAGCGCGACGGGACTCCGAGCAGGCGGGCCAGGCAGATGAAGAGGTTGGCGAAGTCCTGGCAGACGCCGCGCCGCTCCACGTAGGTCTGGAAGGCCGTGGTCAGGAGGTTGGTCACGCCGGGGCGGTAGACGTACTCCCGGAAGAGGGTCTGGTTGATGTCGAGCAGGGTGTCCAGAAGATCGAAATCGTTTCGCTCGACGAAGCTCATCGCGTAGTTGGCGAGCTCTCGTAGCTGGCTCTCCGGGAGCTCCGGGGGGAGGAGGTAAGGCTGCAGCATGTGGTGCTGCCAGGGCATCCACACCAGCGGGATCGTCGAGCGCGCGTGGGCGCCGGTGCCCAGCGGGTTCACGTCCGCGAGGCGGACGATCGACCTGGCGTGGATGACGAGCTCGGAGAAGGAGGTCTCCAGGCTCACACGGCGCACCCGGTTCCCGAAGACGTCCTCGTAGTCGTGCATGCTGCCGTCGACCGATACGTGGAGCTCGTGGTGCTCCAGTGTCTGCGACAGATCGTGGACGGGCTGGAGCCGCAGGAGGTGCTCGCTCCGCTCCACCGGGAGCGCGTATTTGTACGCTGTGCGATGCTCGATCGAGAAGCGCCGCAGCTCGGCGATCCGGGGCCTGGCCACGCGGATGCGCATGGTGCTCGGCCTGCCGGTGCGGCTCGGCGGCTCGAGCTCGGCGCGGATCGCCCCCTGCCGTACCACGGTGAGCGAGCCAGGGCGCAGCTTGCGCCAGAGCGGCGAGGGGCCCGCGCTCGAGGCGAGGGGCCTGGACGAGACGATGACGCCCTTGCGCGACACGACCGCTCGCCGGGTGAGATCCACCTCGAGATCGTCGTCGCCGAACATGACCGAGCCATAGGGCGGGCGCAGCTCCCAGAGGTGCATCTCGCCCTCGCCGTCGCGATCTGCGTACGCCACCAGATCGCGGCCGTCGGTGAGGACCAGCGAGAGGCTGCCGTGCGCGTTCAGCTCGTGGAACCAGGCGAGCAGGCGCTCGTGGGCGATCTCGCCGAGGCTCTTCTTCCCCAGCGCGGCGACGCGGCTGAGGAGCTCGCAGAACACCAGCTCGGTGTCGGTCGCCCCCACGGGCTCGAAGAGCTCGGGGGAGGACAGGGGGAACCGGCCCCTGAGCGAGCCGCCGTGCGCGATCAGCCAGTCGCGCCCTCCGTGGCTCCTGCAGAAGGGCTGGGTGTTGGCGTCGGTGTTGCGGCCCCAGCTCGCCCGGCGGACATGGAGCACGAACAGCGAGGACGAGAGGTGCTCCCAGGCCTTGACCAGCTCGCTGCGAATGCTCCCCCGGGGGGGCGCGGGCTCCTTGAGGACCGGGGCGCTGGGCTCTCCTCCGGGGTAGTAGCCGATGCCCCACCCGTCGGGCAGGACGCCGGCGTGCTCGAGGCAGCGCAGGGTGAAGGACGGCGCGAGCTCTCCCTCGAAGGACATCGCGAAGAGATTGGGCATGCACGGAGACGATAGCCGACCCCGCGCCGGATGAGGACGCTTACTGGTTCGACCTCACCGGGTCGCGCGAAGCGGACCGCGGCCGCGCCGGCGACCGGTGGGGTTATCTGCCGCGCTTACTTGCAGGCGTGCTCGGCGGCCGTCACCTGAGGGAGCGCGTCGCCTCGAGCGCGAAGCTCTCGATCACGATTTCCCGCCCTGAGAGCGAGTTCGCCGTGGCCGGGATCGTGAATGGGGTGGGGAAGGAGAGGGTCGTCGTCTGGCCGTTCGTTCGCTCCGTGGCCTTCGTCGCGCTGCCGACGGTCTCGGCGAGGTCGACGCGTGTGGCCGAGGTCGTCAGCGCGCGGAAATTCCAGTCACTCGTCGCGATGAAGTTGAGCCGCTTCGCCATGTTGCCAGCAGCGAGCGCCGTGAGGCACGTAACGAAGTACGTGGCGTCTCCGCCGACGCTGCCCGAGTCGCTTCCGGCGCTGTCCGAGTCGCCTCCGGCGTCGGCGCTCGCGTTGCAGAGGGCCTCTCTGGCTTGCTCTGGCCTGGTAAAGTACAAAGACCGGTCTCCGACGGACGCTTTCGCCCTGCAAATCCCAGGGGACCGGTCACAGTAACGACAAGATACCGTCGGAACTCTTACTCGTCTTGGCCCGCCGTGGAATGGAGCGCCGCTCGCCACGCGTTCCCCAGGACCACCATGCACCCCTACCGAGAGCCCGAGCCGCCGCTGCCGCCCACCAAGTCGTCGCTCCGCGCGGGGCGCCTGGTCCCTTTTACCCTGGGCCTCGGAGCAGGCTTCAGCCTCGGCCCGATGTCCGTCGTGCTGGCGCTCCGGCTCGCCCCGGCCCCACCCGCCGCTCGGTGCGAAGCGCCAGTCCCGGTCGCGCCGGTGTCCGAGGCCGCAGAGGCGCCCGGGGACACGGATCCCCCAACCCCGGCCGAGCCGGCCGAGCCGCCCGCGCCCCCCGCGGCGCGATTGAGCTCGGCGCAGGCGCAGGCTTCGATTGGCAACCTGGCTGCGCGGGCCATCAAGGCCATCGCCTCCCGTGATCTCGAGACCCTGGCCTCGATGGTAGATCCGGACCGCGGCCTCGAGCTCGCTCCCTACGGGGCGGGCTCCGTTCACAGGAGGCTCTCGCCCGCGGAAATCCGCTCCTGCTTCCGCGATCCGACGCGCCGCTATTGGGGAACGCGCGAAGAGTACGGCAACAGCTCCGGCGAGAGACTGTTCTCCACCTGCTCCGGATATTGGGAGCTCTTCGTTTCCAATCGAAGCTACGCGGCGGCGACCGACGTCACCTTCCAGGTGGCGCCCAATTACGGGGCGGACCGTAGAGCCGAGGTGCAGGTGGAGGGCGACGAGGCGTACGCGCAGTATTTCGTGCAAACCCCCAACGAAGAAGGGGCGGAGTTCGAGGCGCTGATCTTGAGCTTCGAGCCGCGAGGGAGCGCCTGGAGGCTCCGCCGGATTTCGCACCAGTCGTGGCCGGAAGGTGAATAGATAACGGGGGCGCGTCTCCGGGGTTGCTGATCCCGGAGCCCGCTTCGGGCAGAGCGGGTAGCCGCCCTACCTCGAGGTTTAGCCCAGCGCTACTCCTCCCTGGAGGACAGGGTCTTGATGGCCACGGCCCAGTGGAAGTACTTGCAGTCGGCGAGCTCGCCTATGGTCTTGACGCCGAAGGCCTCCGCGAGCTTCTTGGCGTCGGCCTCGCTCACCCCGGAGAGGGCGCTCACCGGGGCCTCCACGACCTCCTTGAGGGACTTGCTCTCCCAGGCCTTGTCGATGGCAAGGTTGATGTTCATCGTGGCTCTCCTGTCTTCTTCGTTCTTGGTTGGGGGACCCTCAGCTTCGGTCCGCTCGCCAAGGAGACATCGGCCCCGGGGAGAGCGCAAGGCCTACCTGCTCGCGCCGCTTGAATGGGCGCGGCCGTCTATTTGCCCCCACGCGGGTGTGGCCATCACCCGCGTAGACAAGGCGCTCCTCCAGAGCGCGACGTATCCGCTGCAGTACCGGGAGCTCCCGGGAGACCACAAAGGCGCGATGCGCCGCGCGTGTTCGGCACGGAGTCATCGGACGATCACACCCGCTGCTGGGTCCCCGCGTTGACACGCCCTCGCCTCAGCACCGAGTGCGCGCCAATGCCTGGGCACCCGCCGATGGACAGGCAACTACACCGGCGGCACGCTCCGTGCGTTGGAGTGAGGTATGCTCCCCGTCCCGCGCCTCGCCGCTGGCCTCCTCGCCGCCAGCGCCGGGATGATCCTCGCGGGGTGTGCGAGCCCGCGAGCGCAGCCGAGCACGGCCATGAACGCGAGGCTCCTCGAGGAGACCTCTCTCGGCACACCAAGGGAGGGCGAGGCTCGTCCAGGCGACGCCATCGTGCGAGTATGGATTGGGCGGGGCACGTGCTCGGGGGTGCTCGTGTCGCCGAGCGTCGTGCTCACGGCTCGCCATTGCGTGATGGAGCGGTCCCATGGCCGCGAGATTGGAGAGCAGCCGATGGTCGCCGGGGCGCTCCACGTCGAGCTCGGGGGGGACTACCTCCCCTGGGGGCGAATCTCCGTTACGAGCGTCCATGCCTGCGAGCCCACGGCGAACGAGGAGCGCGACATCGCGGCGCTCGTGCTGGCGAGGCCGGTCCCCTGGGACGTGCCGATTCTGTCGATGGCGAGCCTGTCGGCGGAGGTCGACGAGGGCGGCCCGCCCGCCCGGTATCGCGTGGTGGGGTTCGGCTCGGAGATCTGGCCCAAGAGCGCCGGCGGCATAACCCTCGAGGCCAAGCGCCGCCATGGCAGTAGTGGCTCCGTCAAGTCGACGAGCGACGACACGATCACGTTGTTCGCGCGCACCGCCCACGGAGACTCCGGCGGCGCGGTGATTGACCTCGACTCGCACGCCCTCGTCGCCGTGATCTCTCGCGGCGACTACGCGCGACAAGTGATGGGCGTGCGCTACGAGGACCTCACGATCGGCGCGCGAGTGGACCGCTGCGCGGCCGTCGTGTCCGGGGCCCTGGCCCGCGCCGGCGCCCCTCGCGTCACGGAGGCCGTCGCGAGCGCGCCTCGCTGAGCGGGCTGCGTCTGGCTACGGGGGCGGGACGCCGTGGACGAACACGTTCCGCCTCTGCAATCGAGGACGGTGGAGCGAGGGAGCGCTACGCCTTCCCCAAGTCGTGTGTCGGACCGAGGTGCGTTGGATCTTACAGGGAAGGAGCAAGGAGGAGAGAAGGGGGGGCCATGACCTCGCTCCTTCCTGCCCTTCGCGCCAACTCCTCGATGGCGTCTTCGTGACCCGGGGTGGCACTGGTGTACAGAAGCATGGTATTTTACAGGGAATGGGAGAAGAAACCGCACGCGAGCCCGATCGCCGCGATGGACAAGAGCCTCGCGTGGGCCGCGAAGGACGCGCACGACCTCACCGCGCGCACCGGCCCCCGACCTTCCCGTACTGGAAGGTCACCGGCTTCAAATCGCCGGCCACGATGAGCCCCTCGTTCGTGGCCACGGCTGACAGGTAGTTCTCGCTCCTCCGCGCGTGCCCCTCGTAGCTGTACCCCACGAGCGCGATGTGCGGCAGATTGCCCTGGTAGCGGAAGACGCCGTTGGTCCCGCGTCGCGCGCAGGGGGTCTCGCCGGCGGCGGGCCCCCTCGAGACGTCGCACACGTCGCGCACCTGGCCGGCGCCGGGGTTCACCGTGCCCACGGGCCAGGCCATGTCCATCATGTTGCCCCCGATGTCGTACCAGCCCTCGCCGCTGGCGGAGACGATCCGCGTGACGTCCAGGGGGAAGCGACCCGGCGCCGCGATGGCGTTGCTGTCGTCGTTCGCGGGGTTGTGTGGGAGCGGGTACCGGTAGAAGTAGTTCTGCGGGTTCACGCACCCTGGCCACGCGGCGGGGTTGCACGTGGTCCCGTGTCCGTTGCGCCAGTTGAACTGTCCCACGTCGAGGAGCGTCGCCCACGGGATGTACACGTTCACGGTCCCGACGCGCACGAGGCTGCGCCCCCACACCTCGCGGAAGTCCGCCGTGCGCGCCAGCTCGCCGCCGTCCCAGGCGCAGAACGCCGAGAGCATCAGCGCCATCACGCAGTTCATCGGCTTCTTGTCGAGCTCCTCGCGGGAGATGCGTCGCGTAGCCACGCCGAGCGGCGCGAGGTCGCTCGTGGGCTGCCAGTACGTCGCGTGCCCGTAGGCGCCGTCGCCCACGTAGCACCCGTCGAGGGCGTTGATGGGGTCGAGCGGGAACGCCCCGAGGTGGACGGGGAGCGGGAGGCGCGCCGTGGGGCCGGCGCGATCCGGGAGCACATCGATGAGGCCAGGGTAGTTGTTCACGACGTCGGCGAGCTGCGAGGTGGGGTTGGCCGCCGCGTAGGCTGTGGCGAAGGCGCGCACGTTGGGCACTCCGGCGTTCTTGTCCGCGAGATCGGTGATGAACGCGCGCATGCGGCCCGCGGTGATCTCGTAGCGGTCGAGGCGCCGTGTCGTGGTGGTGGGCAAGGGCAGGGATCGGCAGCAGCTCTCGACCACCGCGCCGGGCGCCCCGGGCTCCCCCGTGCCGCAGGTGTCGATGCCGGAGGGGCCGTTCACGCTCCCGCGACACGACGCGCCGGCCACGCAGACCTTGGCGTTCGAGCACACCGCGCTCGCGCAGTCGGCGTCGCCCACACACGTGCGGCCTTCGTCGCAGCCGCGCGCCGTCGGGCCACCGCAGTCGATGTCGGTCTCGCCGAGGCTCGGGGAGCGCTTCCCGTCCGTGTGCGTGGGCGCCGCGCACACGCCGCCCACGCAGAGCCCCTCGCAGTCGTCGTCCGTCGTGCAGCGCGGCCCGCCGTCCACGGGGCGGGCGTCGAGCGCGGCGTCCACGGGGGCGTCGAGCGCGGCGTCGCCGGGGCCGCCGTCGATCCGGCTCGCGTCGATCCCCGGGCCGCCGTCGACCGGGCTGCCGTCCACCCTGCCAGAGTCGATGCCGGGGCCTCCGTCGGAGGGAGGGCGCGCCCCGTCGGTCGGCGGGGTGGTGCCGCCGTCGGCCGGGATCGGGGGCTTGCTCGGGTCGTCGCCGTCGGGCTCGCTCACGCCGCAGGCAACGAGGACGAGCGCGATGGTGAGCGCCAACGGACGTACGAACGGGCGAGAAGAGCGCGGGCGAGCGAAGCGCATCTGTCTGGGGTACCACGTTTTTCGTTGGAGGCTACCCCCCCCCCGGGCCTGGCGAAGCCTCCGGACGCGAGGGAGCCCTCGCACGCCTCGATGTCGAACAGGTATGCTGCGCGCCCGATGAGATGCGGCGAGGGAGACCAGACGCTCGCGCGCGAGGGGATCAGGCGGGGCGATCCGCGTCACAGGGTGGTGCAGCGCCTCGTGCGCTTCGTCGCGGGGGCCTGGCTCGCGGCGCGCGTTGGAGTCCCTCGCGAGCGCTGTCTCTCGCTCCGGTGCGGCTTCATCGGGCGCTGCCACCTCCGCTGCGAGGCGTCGGATGGGTAGCTCGGTCCGCCGCGCGAGGCTCGCCGCGGAGGTGCGCGCGCTCACCGCGGGCCTCGCCCTCGGCGCGTCTGGCTGCGCGCGCGACCTCCCGCCGCCCCAGGGACCCGTGCATGGTGTGCTCGCGGGCCGCGCTCCGCCCGACCTGCGCCCCGCGCTGCTCTGCACCGAGTGGCGCAGGTCGGTCTGGTACGATCGAGAGGCCAGCTCGCACACCTCCTTTCCAGAGCGCGAGCCGGCGCAGTCCTGCTACGTCCGCGTCGATCACCGCTACGCTCAAGCTCGCGCCGAGCCCGCGCCCGGAGGCTGCGGCTACCCAGCTGACGTAGTCCACGCGCGCGCGACGCTGCTCGCCCGCGCGGAGCGGCTCGCTCGCCTCGCCGAGGGGGAGCCGCTGGCTGCCCCGCGCGAGCTTGCGTGCGCGCTCCCGGCCGGCGTGCGGGAAGGTGGAGCCGAAGTACGGGTCATTGAGTACGCAGCCGCAGAGGTCGCCATCCAGTTTCGCTGGGAGCGGGTAGACACGGCCTGGCAGGCGCACGGCTGGGTGGTCGGCACCGCTGAGCAGGGGCAGCAGGGAACGCTGCACCTGCGCGTGGGAGACACGGTAACCACGACGGACCTCAC
>SXGT01377781.1_pt1 | contig 13090 bp, 12 predicted proteins | sample 3176221 | NCBI WGS metagenome assembly SXGT01 (sample SAMN11356862, study PRJNA531348) | freshwater metagenome | isolation source: freshwater sample F1-120 | place: China: Fuxian Lake, Yuxi | collected 2017-12-25
CTTCAGCCGCACCACGCGGTTGCCCGCGCGCGCCCGGTCGACCAGGAACGCGTTGAGCGCCGCCTGGCGGCCGTCCTGGACGTCTTTCCGGTGGATCAGCGCGGCGCCCTGCCGGGCGAGCGACAGGATGGCCGGGGCCACCAGGGCGTCGTAGAGGACGATGTCGGCCTCGCGCAGCCGTTGCTCGCCCTTACGCGTGAGGAGACCCGGGTCCCCCGGGCCCGCGCCAACGAGGCTCACGAACCCACGCTCGGTCATGAACGGACTCCAGCGCCCTGCTTCAGCAGCGCCTCGGCGAGCGCCCCGCCGGTTCGTCGGGCGTAGGCCGCTGGCGACCGAAGGGACGCCCTGAAGACCGGCGTGCCGCTGGGGTGCGCGTAGAACCCACGAACCACCACGTCATGGCCGTCGAGCTCGGCGTAGCCGGCGATAGGCGTCTTGCAGTCTCCGCCTAGCCGCTCCTGGAGCTCGCGCTCGGCACTCACGCAGGTCCCAGTGTGGGTGTCGTGGAGCCCGATCAGCAGCGCCTCCAGCTCGAACGCGTCCGCGCGAGCCTGGATGCAGAGCGCCCCCTGACCGATGGCCGGCAACATCTCTTCGGTAGAGAGCAGGATCGCTTCGGGTACGGAGACGCCGAGCCTATTGAGGCCCGCCGCTGCGAGCACGATCGCGTCGACGCCCTCGCGCGCTCGCACCTTGCGCAGGCGTGTGTCGACGTTGCCTCGGAGGTCCGAGAACCGAAGATCGGGCCGCAGCGCCAAGAGCTGGATTCGCCTCCGCAGGCTGGTGGTGCCGATGACGGCGCCGTCCGGGAGCTCGCTGAGGGAGCGGATCGCCGTGCTCCACGGGATCAGCACGTCGCGCGGGTCCTCGCGCTTGGGCACAGCGCCAATGCGAAGCTCCGGGTGCATCTCAGCCGGCATGTCCTTCATCGAGTGGACGGCGATCTCCACGCGCCCTGCCAAGAGGGCGTCCTCGATCTCCTTCACGTACAGGCCCTTGCCGCCCACCTCGGCGAGCGGTCGATCCTGGATGCGATCGCCCGTGGTTGTGATGATGACGAGCTCGGTCGTTGCGCCGAGGGCCTCGAGCGATCGGGCGACCATGCCCGTCTGCGTCAACGCCAGCGCGCTGCCGCGGGTTCCAATTCTGAGGTGCATGAGGTCTCTCTGGTAAGGCCGCGATCGCGGGCTGGGGGCAGTGTAGGCCAACCCCCCGCGTTGAACGAGATCTTCGTCGTAGCGCGGTGGCGCGCCGGTGGGAGCGCGGCGGCCGCGCAGATCACCTCCGGCCCAGCGCACCGGGTCCAGCCCGCACCGCTCAGGTGGGCGCGAGCACCCCGACCCAGCGCGCTGCGCCGTCGAGCGCGAACGCCTCCGATTGGAGCAGATTCCACCCGTGCGGTGCCCCGTCCCACGGGGAGGTCGCGGCCATCACAGCCACAGCCCCGCCTGGGGCGAGGGTGGGCCGCGCTGCCTCGATGAGCTCGTCGGGTGAGAGAGTGGCGCGGCTCACGACCAAGTGAAACCGCTGGTTCAACCGGGCGTCTGGGAGGCGCCCCTCGAGCCAGCGCGCGTTCCGAATTCCAGCCTCCGCGAGGACGCGGTTGAGGAAAACGCCGCGCTTCTGCCGCGGCTCGAGGAGCGTCACGTCAGCGGCGGGGAGCGCAGCGGCCAGCGGGATACCCGGGAAGCCAGCGCCGCTGCCCACATCGAGCAAAGGTCCCGTGGCCTCGCGGACCCGCCGCAGCTTTAGCAGCGCGAGCGAGTCGAGCACATGCCGCACCATCGCTTCGGCGGGCTCGCTGACCGTGGAGAGGTTCATCTTTGGCGCCCACCGCTGCAGCAGCGAAAGGTGCGTGTCTACCGCGAGCTGCCAGGCCTCGTCGGCCTCGACCCCGAGGGACACGCGACAGGCCTCGACGAGGGTCACTCCTCGGGCTCTACCATCGGGAAGCCGCCCGGCTGCTCTCCCTTCTCGGCCTCTTCTGCGCGCTTCTTCAGCTCGACCAGCGCGTCGTCGAAGGTCTTGAGGTCCTCTGCGTTGCCTCGCCCCTCCACGGCCTTCCGAAGCCGGGCGACCGCCTCGGTCTTCTCGCTCAGCGCGTAGATCTGCGCCAGGGTGATCGCCACCTCCAGCGACTCGGGCCGCGCCTCCAGCTCCTGTTCGAGGAGGCCAGAAGCGCCATCGATCTGGCCCGTCTGGAGCAGCGCCTGGGCGATCCGCATCCGGCCTTCCGGGTCGTGCTTCATCAGCCGGTCGACCACGCCAGCCGCCTTCTCGGGCGTGCCCCCCATGACGTAGCCGATGTAGAGCATCACGTAGAGGTCGCCGGACTTCTCGTTCTTGGCGATCGCCTGCTCGAGGAGGTCGTTGGCACCGGCGACGTTGCCGCCTTGCAGCGCCAGCTGGGCAAGCAGCGCGTAGCCGTCGGCCGCCTCTGGGAACCTGTTCTTGAGCTCCGTGGCCACCTTCGACGCTTCGTCAGTGCGACCGAGCTGCATCAGCAGATTCGCGTAGTTGGCTAGCAGGTCCACGTCGTGTGGCGCTCGCCGTACGGCGTCGGACAGCGTGGCGACCGTCTTGTCGATGTCGCCGCGGTCCGCTTGGAGCTGCGCCAGCTGGATCAAGGGCTCGGCGTCGAGCGGGTCGGCCTTCGCGGCCGCGGCGAGGTGAAGCTCGGCGGCGGCGCTGTCGCCGCTGGCCTTCGCCATGTCGGCGAGCAGCATGCGGAGGCTCGCACGCTCGACGGTGTTGGCCGCGTCCAGCGCGAGCTTGAGCGCCTCGTCCACCTTGCCAACGACGCGCAGGCGCTGAATGCGTAGCTCGACCAGTCCAGGTGCGTCGGGCCCAACAGCGAGCAGCGACTTCTCGATACGATCCAGCTCGGCGTCGACCGTGGCGCGCTGGTCCTCGGGTACCTCCTGGCGGCGCTCGAGCTGCAGGCTGGCCAGCGCAGACAGTGCGCGGGTGTGCTTTGGGAAGAGCTTCACCGCCTTCTCGAGCGAGCGAAAGGCGCTGAATCGTTCGTCGGCCCGCAGATAGGCCACAGCGAGCTGGAAGAGCCCCTCGGAGTCCTCGGCGTCAGCTACGGCCTTCTCCATCTGCTCCAGGCCGTCGTCCACCTCCCCGCGAATCGCCTTCAGCTGCCCGTCGAGGAAGAGCACCGCTCCGTCGTCGGGAGCGAGGCCCTTCGCCTCGATAACCTTCGCGACGGCCTTCTCCACGTCTTGCTGTTCGGCGAGGCGAAGTGCGGCCAGGCCGAGGAACTGGGCCGTCTCCCCCTTCGTGTCGAGGGGGGCGCTCGCAACCCCCGACGAAAGCTCTCCGCAAGCGAGCGTGGGCTTGCCCTCCACGGTGACTGCGATCGCGCGGTGCCGGAAGGAGGTTCGACCCGCGCCATCGGGAAATACCACCGAGACGCCCGGCTCCTGGCCGACCGCGCGGAGAAGCGCCGCGGCGAGAGCGCCGCACTCGATGCCGGTGAGCGCCCCCAGCGACTTGGCAGCGCTCTCAGGGTCGAGCGGGTCCCGGCCCAGGAGGCCCTCAGTGGGCAGAAGCGAGGTCTTGGCGCGCAGCCCGGCCACGATCGCCGTGCCGCGAGCGGCGGGCTCGCTGGAGCCCACTAGGCTCGTGGCGAGCGCCGCCAGGGCCGGTTGCGTTCCCGGGGCGACGAGAACGGCCGACGCGGCCGGCGGAGCCGGCGGAGCCGCTGCAGGCGCCACGGCCGGAGCCGCTGGAGAGACTGGCGCCGGGGCGTCCTTCCGGCAGCCGGAGAGGAGCGCTATCGAAGCGACGACAGCGGGAAGCGCGCGAGTGAGCATGGGTCTCTTCGATGCGATCAGGCCAGACGCACGAAGCCCGTCTGGTTCAGTAAGAAGAGGACCATCAGGGCGGTCTGACGGCTCTCTGGGGTCTTTCCGTGGTCTCTGAGGAGCGCGGTGACCTGCAACGGTCGGGTGGCAAGCGCTGTGTAGACCCGGTGTTCCCGGGGTGCCAGCTTGAAACGCGCGACGTCGAAAGGAGGTTCGGACGTCAACCGGATCGCGCGCGCCACGTGTTGCTCCCCGAACGCCTCGAGGAACGAGGCGGACAGGTGACGCCTGGCGGCCTCGGCCAACGCGGTGCAGGGATCGAACGGGATGAGGGTGGCTTCGCTCCCTTCGTGCTGCGGGAGGTACTCGTAGGTCCCCCCGGTGATGGCGAAAAGCGACACGAACTTCTCGCGGAACTGCCGCTCGAGCGCCTCACTCAGCTGCTGGGGTGAGAGGACACCTTGCTCCACGAGCACCTCGCCGAGCTCCCGACCGTTCTGAGTGGCTACCTGAAGCGCGGTGGCCAGCTGAGCGGGGTTGACCAGCCGCTGCTCCATGAGCCGGGCCCCAAAGAGCTCATCTTTCTGGCTGGACGCGACGAGCACAGGCCGGCCTTTGCGCCACCAGACCTCCTTGAACACGCCAGCGGAGCGCACGCGGATTCGAGCTGAGCGCTGCCGGGCGATGAGGTCACCCACGAGTCGAAAGCCGGTCGCCGGTCCGAACTCGCCTGTTTCCAGGGCCGGGTCCTCTTCGGTCGCCAGATCGCTGGGGAGCAGGGCCTCTATGCCGGGGACGTCGCGCAGCGGCACCCACGGATCCCCGTCGATGCTCACGAGCTCCCCCAACGCCACGGAGCGCGCCTGGAGAAGGCGGCGCAGGTTCGGCGCGTCTACCGGACCGAAGATACCGCCGTGACCGGACTTGAACGCGAACTGCGCGCTGTCGAGCGCGATCGGCCGCGCATCGGGCACCTCGACCCTCCGACCACGGCGCGCCTCGGGCACCACGGTGAGGTTCTGGATGTTCAGCTCGCCCGATGCCGAGCTGTCCCGCAGGACCGGCGGCTCGAACGGCAAGGCTCGCTCCCGGCCGAAGAGCTCCTCGAGGAAACGCGCGAGCGTGTGCGGCGTGACGCGGAGCCGCTCCTCGAAGAGGTACTGGCTGATCGCCTCCTCCACCTCATAAGCCGACTGAAAGCGGGAGTCGACGTTACGCATCAGCGCCCGCTTGATGATCTCTCGCACGCCCTCCGGGACGTCGGGGTGGCGGTCGAGGCGGCCGTCTACGTCCGCATGCCGCACGTTATTCAGCGTCTCGACGTCGGAGCGACCGAGGAAGAGGCGCTTCAGGGTGAAGACCTCGTACAGGATAATCCCGATCGAGAAGAGGTCGCTCCGGTGGTCGACACGCTTGGCCGTGACCTGCTCGGGGCTCATGTAGCCCAGCTTGCCCTTGAGCCGTTCCTCGGAGGGGGACGCCACGCCGCCTGTGCTGGCCTTGGCCACTCCGAAGTCGGTGAGCTTCACCTCGCCGTCCCAGGTGGTGAGGACATTCGAGGGCGAGACGTCGAGGTGGACCATGTTCAGCGGCGCGCCGTACATGTCCGTGGCCGCGTGCGCGTAGCCGAGCCCTTTGCAGACCTCGGTGACGAGGTAGAGGGCGATCTCCTGCGGGATCTTGGTCCTGGTCCTCGCGGCCAGGGTCAGGATCTTCAGTAGATCCGGGCCGTTGACGTACTCCATCGCGATGAAGTACTCGCCGTCTTGCTCCCCCAGCTCGTAGAGCTGAACGATGTTGGCGTGGTGCAGGAGCGACGTGATCTTCGCCTCCTGCACGAACATGGTGATGAACTGCCGATTCCGTGCGTACTGCGGCAGGATCTTCTTGACCACGAGGATCTTCTCGAAGCCATCCACGCCGCTGAGGCTGGCTCGCCAGATCTCGGCCATGCCGCCGGAGCCGACCTTCTCGAGCAGCGTGTACTTGCCGAAGCGAGCGCCCATTGCTCCAGCCCCTTACTCCTGTTGCTTGGTGAGCTCGCGAACCAGGTCGAGGTCTGCCTTGCAAGCCTCGATGTCCTCGCGTGTGGCCTTGCCCGCCTCTCGCCGCAAGGACTCGCAGCTCAGCGTGACCGCGCGGATCTTATCGCAGGGGTCGGGCGCGCCGGGCGCGGGTTGCGCGGCAGACCGGCAAGCGTCGAGGTCGCCCCCTGCCTTCTCGCAGAGCGTGTCGGCTAGGGTGTGGCAGTGGTTCGAACACCCAAGCGCGAGCAACGAAGCCAGGGCGAACGCGGGCCGCGTCACACTGACCTCGCGCCGTTGCCCGCTGCGTCGGTGTGATCTGCGGGATCGTGCACGGCGATCAAGAGGGCCGTAATGTTGTCCACCCCACCGCGTGCGTTGGCCTCGTTGACGAGCGCCCGACAGGCCGCCCGCGGGTCGCCTGCCTCGAGCGTGACACGACAGATGTCTTCGTCCGTGAGCAAGTCGGTGAGGCCGTCGGAGCAGAGGATGAAGGTGTCGCCGGCGCGACTCTCCCGGTAGAACGTGTCGATCTTCACGCGGTCGCCAAGCCCGAGGGCCCGGACGATGACGTTCTTGTAGGGGAAGCGCGGCACGTCCTCCTTTCGGAGGATCTTCATCTTCACGTACTCGTTCGCCAGGGAGTGGTCCTCGGTGAGCTGGGTGATCTTGCCCGCGCGGATCCGATAGACGCGGCTGTCGCCCACGTAGCCCACATAGACCCGAACGCCCGCGAAGAGCACCGCCACGACGGTGGTGCCCATGTCCTTGAACTGCGGGTGTCGCTTGGCGGTGTTGAAGATGTTGAGGTTTGCGGCCTCGAGGGCCTTCCAGAGGCGGAACTCGTCGAAGGTGCGCCGCCGCTGCCCTTGCGTACGCCGGCGGCGGTAGGCGTCGAACGACTTCTGTAAGAGCTCTCCGGAGTCGCCGTTCTCGAAGAAGCCACGAATGGCCTCCACGGCCAGGCGCGAGGCGATCTCGCCGCTGTTGTGGCCGCCCATCCCGTCTGCGACCACGTACAACGCGTGGTCGTCCATGATGAGATCGCTGTCTTCGTTCTTCTCGCGCACTCGGCCAACGTCACTGAGGACGGCGCTTTCGAGTCCATAGAGCTGATCGGCGCGGGCGCGGGGGGTGGACAAGTCGTAACCTCGGAGGGTCGACGATAATCGTCCGGCGCCAAGGACGTCAAACGATGGTTTCGGGCGGACGACTTGCGCTCACGCGAAAGCGAGGCCGGCGATCCAGATTCCGGCGGTGGCAGCAAAGGCGGCGGCCCAAGGCGCGGCGGCGCGCCAGGCGAAGCGGCCGTCGTCTCCGACGAGGCGCCGCGCCAGGCCAAACAGCACCGCCACCCAGACCGCGAAGCCGATGGTGGCTACAAGCGCCCAGAACGTGTCGGGGCTCGGGTCGCGAGCCAGCAGCGCGGCGTGCCTCTCGACCTCCTCGGGCGGGAGCCCCGTCGTCGAGAGGGCGAGGATCCGCTGGTTCGCCCCTGTTAGGCGGTCCTCGAACGGCCAGTAGACGTGCCGGATCGCGAACAGCGCGCTCCTGAGGGTCCGCCAGGTACGCAGCGCCCGGAGTGCGTCTCCGCTGGCCTCCTGCTCGCGCGCGAGCGTCTCCAGCGCGTCGACGGCGTGGGCCACGGGGCCCGAGCCCGGTGAGTACCAACGGACAGCGTGGCCGTACGTGATGGCGGCGAGCTCGGCGTCGCCGCTCTGCAAGAGGTTGGAGGCGGCGTCCAGGGCTTGCCCTGACTCCACTCGCACCTTCACCCAAACGGCCACGACGCCAACGACGACGACGCCGACGACCGTGGCCCAGTGGCCCCGCTGCGCTGGTGAGTGGCTGCTCAGACGAAGTCGCGGCGTCCGAACAAGACGATGGCGATCACCAGGAAGACCGCCGTGAACGACACGGAGTACACGGCGGCGCTGCTGACGTAACCCCAGTGGACGGGGATCCCCGCCACCAGCTCCGAGGAGACGTTAAAGGCGTCGAGGTCGGGGATTACGCGCGTGGCTGCCACCGCGAAGTCCCGCAGAGGGCTGTCCTCGGCGAGCGCGCCGGTGCGGGAGGCGAGGTGCTCGTGCAGGAGGAACACGGTGCGTCCCATGATGAAATACCCGATGGTGAACATCCCAGAGAGGAAAGGTCGCGTCCACGCCGAGAAGAGGAGCGCCACGGAGGTGACCAACATGGCCTCCAGCACCATGAGCACCAGCGCGCGGCCGACCTGGGGGAGGATGCTCGTCCCATGTGGGGACAGGGCGTCCTGAGCGCCCAACATCAAGACCCAGGCGCCTCCCAGCAGCAAGGAAAGCCCAGCGACCAACGTCAGCAGCCCGAGGAACTTGCCGAGGACGATCTCGAACCGCCAAACGGGCTTCGGCAAGAGGGTGAAGATCGTCTTTCGGTCGAGCTCCTTGTAGAGCAGGATCACGCCCATGAGGATGCCGGACAGGGAAGACAGGGCCGACACGGCGACGTAGCCGAAGTCGAGCAAGACACGAGCCTTCTGTGAGGCGACCGCCAGGTTGGACAGCGCCCAGCCCGAGGCGATCATCGCGAGGCCGAGCACCATCACCACGACGAAGGCGCGGTTACGGAACGCCTCCTTTCGCGTGTTGGACGCGACCGCCAGGATCCGCCAGAACATCTAGCCCTCCGCCCGGACGCGCGAGCCGCCTTGCTCGGCCTCCCGCATGAACAAAGTCTCGAGCGACTCGCGGTTGGCCTGCAGGCGCTCAACCGACGCCCCCACCCGCACGAGGGTCTCGAGCACACGCCCCACCTCTGCGCGGGACACGAGCACGCGCTTCGAGTTACCCAGCGAGCTCACGGCGCCCCCGGCGTCGACCACGGCGACCTCGGCCTCCGTGGTGAGGCCGCGCACCACCACCTCGGTCTGCTGCTCCTCGGTCGCGAGGAGGTCCGTGAGCATGCCCTCACGCCGCACGGTCCCACCCACGACGATCGCAACCCGGTCGCAGAGGACCTCCACGTCGCTCAAGATGTGGGTGGAGAAGAAGACGGTCTTCCCCTTGTCGCGCTCCTCGATGATCAGGTCACGGATGTCTTTCCGACCCATCGGGTCGAGGCCGCTCATCGGCTCGTCGAGCACGAGGAGATCGGGGTCGTTCAGCAATGCCTGCGCGATACCCAGCCGCTGCAGCATGCCCTTCGAGAACTTGCGCAGCGCTCGGTTGCGCGCGTTGCCGAGACCGACGCGGTCGAGCAGCTTGTCGATCCGAGCGCGACGCTCACGCCACGGGATCTCGAAGAGCCTCCCGTAGAAGTCCAGGATCTCCTGCGGCTTCAGGTAGTCGTAGAAGTACGGATGCTCGGGCAGGTACCCGATCCGGTGCTTCACGGCCGGGTCACCCGGGGCCATCCCGTAGAGCCGAATGCTCCCGGAAGTGGGCCGGATGAGGTCCATGCAGGCCTTGATCGTGGTGGTCTTGCCGGCGCCGTTCGGGCCGAGGAAGCCGTAGACCTGCCCGTGGTCCACGCTGAGAGTGACGTCCGTCACCGCCTCGACGCGTCGATAGACGCCGCGAAAGTCCGCCGACAGGATCCGCTCGAGCTCCACCAGCGCGAAGCGTTTCCGGAAGGCGCGTATCTCGATTGCCTTCTGAACTTCGGTCATGCGTCCACCGACTCTGCCAGGGCTTTGACCACGGCCTCGACCTCGTCCTCTGTCATTTCGGGCCAAAGCGGGAGCGTGAGGCTGGTAGCGGCGGCCGCGAGGGAGCCGGGGACGCCATTCGCGGAGACCCGAACCCGTCCGACGAATCCGGACTGCGCCGAGATCGCGTAGGTGCCGATTGTGGCCTCCACTCCACGCTGCCGCAAGCGGCCTACCACTGCGTCGCGCTGTACCCCCCGCAGCACGACCACGAGGCTCTGGTAGGCGCGCCCGGGGTGCCAGGTGGCCTCGGACGTGACCACGGCCGGGAGGGCCTCGAGGCGCGGGCGGTACCATGCCGCCGCCCGGGCGCGGCCCGCCAGGAGATGTTCGAGTCGGTCGAGCTGGGCCAAGCCCACGGCGGCGTGGAGCTCGCTCATTCGCGCGGCGTAGCCGGGCTCAGGGAACGCGATTCGGCCATCGACCGAACTCATGCCGTGTTGCCGTAGGTGACGCAGGCGGGGCGCATGCTCGCGCGAGACGATGGCGCCGCCCTCGCCCGTGGTGAGGATCTTCCGCGGGTGGAAGGAGAAACAGCCGAGCCCTGTCTGCGTGGCACACGGGCCGGCCGAGTCGGTGGCACCCAACGCGCAGGCGGCGTCCTCGATCACGGGCGGTCCGAGCGCTGCGAGCGCGGGCGCGTCGCAGGGGACGCCGAACGGATGCACGGCGATCACCGCGCGGGTGCGGTGGGAGAGCGCCTCACGCACGTGCTCGGGGCGCATGAGGAAGCTCACCGGGTCCACGTCGGCCACGACGGGGGTGGCCCCGCTGTAGAGCACCGCGGTGGCGACGGACGGGAACACGAAGTCCGGAACGACCACCTCGTCGCCAGGCCCGATCCCCAGCGCGACCACCGCGAGCTGGAGGGCGGTGGTACCGCTGCTGACGGCCACGACAGACTCCGCGCTCACGCCCAGCCGAGCCGCGAGACCCGCCTCGAACGCCGCGACGGTGGGGCCTTGAACCAGCTGACCGGAGGCGAGCACCCGCTCGAGCGCCGCCAGCTCGGGCGTGCCGAGCGAGACGCGAGTCAGCCGGATCACGCGGCTTGCCGGTACCAGTAGATCGTTCGAAGGAGGCCCTCCTCGAGATCGATCTTCGGCTCGAAGGCGAGGAGCGTCTTGGCCTTCTCGATGTTCGGGATCCTGAGCTCCACGTCGGCGAAGGGCCACTGCACGAACTCGATCCGGGAGCCCGACGAGGACAGACGCACGATCTCGCGAGCGAGGTTGTAGATCGTGACGGTGCTGCGGGGGTTGCCGAAGTTGAAGGTCTGACCCACCGCCTCCTTGCGCTCGAGCACCAGCAAGACCCCGTCGAGGATGTCGTCGATGTAGCACCACGAGCGAATCTGGCTGCCGTCGTTGTGCACGGTGATGGGCTCATGCTTGAGCGCCCGGCGGATGAAGTGGTGGATCGCGCCCTGCCCCACCTGCCGCGGGCCGTAGATGTTGAAGGGGCGCACCGCGACGGTCTCGAGCCCGTACTGCTTGTAGTAGTTGTAGGTGAGGTGCTCGGTGGCGATCTTGGCCACCGCGTAGGTCCATCGGGCCTCACCCACGGCGCCGAGCGTCGTGACGTCGGCCTCGCCCACGTTGTACGCGAAGCGGCCAAAGACCTCGGAGGTGCTGAAGTCGACGAAACGCGAGACCGTACCGGCGTCGACGCAGGCTCGGAGCACGTTGGCGGTGCCGAAGAGGCTGATCTCCATCGTGGGCACCGGGTTCTTCATCACGTTGTCGACTCCCGCGATGGACGCGAGGTGGATCACGTGGTGGCAGCCGGCGACGGCCGCCTTGACGGCCTCGGCGTCTCGGACGTCGCCCCGGATCACGCGCACGTTCGGGTGCTTCTCCAGCGGGGTGCCCGTGAGCGCGTCTCGCGAGAAGGTATCGAAGATCACGATCTCGTTGGCTTGGTAGAGGCGCAACGCCAGGGAGGTGCCGATGAAGCCGGCGCCGCCGGTGAGCAAGATTCGTTGGCCTTCAATCACTCGGGGGACTCCGTTTCTGTCTGTCGGCTTTCGAGGGACTCGAGCGCACCTTGAACGGCGCTGCCCAGTCGATTCCAGTCGGTTGGGAGGCCCGCATCGGCCTGGCTGCCAATCATGGCGAATAGGTCGGGGCTCATGAACGGCGCCTCGGCGGTGTGCCGGTCGTCGAGAGAGCGCAGCTGCGATGCGAGCTCCGTATCGCCGATCGCCTCGAGGTTGGCGAGGAGCGAGGCCCGCACCTCCGGCGGCGCGTCGGCGACCAACGCCCGAGTGAGGTTCCTGGCCGCCCCGAGCTCATCCTGCCGCACGTACAGGTTCACGAGAAAGAGCGGATCCACCTCGGAGCCAGGCAGCATGGCGGCGATGGTGTAGTCGTTGAGTGCGTCGCGCTCGGTAGCGTAACGCTCCCGCCGCACGGCGCTCAGCTCCGCGAGGAGCCTCTCTCGACGTTCGGAGGGCGCCTTCTCGAGCTCCGTGGCCAGCGCGGTCTCGCGTGCTCGGATTCGCGGCCGAAGCTCGAAGTACCGGTTGAACGCCATCATCTCGTAGAAGCGCGGGTCGTCGGGGAATCGCACGGCGCCCATGGAGGCGAACCGGTTGGAGTCGGCGATTGTGGTCTCGTCGATCTCCTGCCCCAGACGTATCACCGTGCTAGCCCAGCGGTAGAGCTCGCGGTTGTCCGGGTCGAGCGCGACCGCGGCAGCCACGTACGTCTCGAGCCAAGAGAAGATCCGGTCCGAGTAGAAGTGCTTGAGCAGGTACGCGTGGGCGCGGATGAAGACCAGGTCGGCGGCGAAGGCCCGATAGCCGAGGGACGAGGCCCGAAGCGCCGTGTGGCCGGGCATGTAGATCACGTCGTCCGCGAGCTGTATCTCCAGCGGCACACGCTCCCACTTCAGGTCCTGGGCCCCATAGACCGTGCCGAAGCTTCCGAGACCCAGCGTGACCGCAAGCAGCAGCTGACCCAACGGGTGCTGCTGGGGTCGCCAAGCTGTGGAGACTGCGGCCATTCCGGGTGATCCTGTGAGCCGGGTAAGTGGTGCGGAGGACGACGTTACCGTGGGTCCTCCGGGAGGGCCAGCCGTCAGCTGTCGCCCGTGTCCTTCGCGATTCCGTACTTGTCCAGCTTGTAACGGATGCTTCGGAACGTCATCCCGAGGAGTTTGCCCGCGTCTGTGCGAACTCCGCCCGAGAGCTCGAGCGCCTTCACGAGATACCGGCGCTCGAGGTCCTCGAGGAGCGCCTCGAGGTCCATCCCCCCTTCAGGGATATGGATCGCGTCCATCGCCGGCAGAATCGCCTCTTCCCGACGGGCCGCCACATGCGGGGGGAGGGTCTCGAGAGCTAGCGTGTTACCCACGGCGAACGTCAATGCGCGCTCGACGATGTTCTCGAGCTCACGCACGTTGCCGGGGTACGCATAGACGGACAGCGCTTCCATCGCGTCCCGATCGACCCCGCGCAGGGTGAGCCCCATCTCCTGGCCCAGCTTCTGTACGAAGTGCTGCACGAGAAGGGGGATGTCGTCACGGCGTGCGCGCAGTGGCGGGATGGTGAGCTGAATGAC
>SXGT01315935.1_pt1 | contig 13089 bp, 10 predicted proteins | sample 3176221 | NCBI WGS metagenome assembly SXGT01 (sample SAMN11356862, study PRJNA531348) | freshwater metagenome | isolation source: freshwater sample F1-120 | place: China: Fuxian Lake, Yuxi | collected 2017-12-25
GCATCGATTTCAGCAACGATCCTCTACTACAAGGCCGATTATTTTCCTATACCGACACTCAGCTTTCCCGGCTGGGCAGTTCCAATTTCCACGAGATCCCGATCAACCGCCCGATCGCCGCAGTCAGCAACAATCAGCGCGACGGCCATATGCGCCAAACTATCGTCAAAGGCCGAGTGAGTTACGAACCCAACTCCTTGGGCGACGGACTACCGATGCAAAAACCGTGGGATCAAGGCGGTTTCGCCAGTTACGACGAACCGATGGAAGAAGAAAAAATACGCGTGCGTAGCGAAGGCTTCGCCGACCACTTCTCGCAAGCGGCACTGTTCTGGCGTAGTCAGTCGCAATGGGAAAAAGACCACATTGTCTCGGCATTCTGCTTTGAGTTGGGCAAAGTCGAAATTGACGCCGTGCGCAAGCGCATGGTCTCGCTGCTGGGCCAAGTAGATCAATTTCTTGCCCATCGGGTCGCCGAGGGATTGGGCATGGCGGCGGTTGCTCCGCCGGCTCACGGCGCGGAAGCGCTTCCTTATACCGATGAGCCGGAAATGGACACCGCCTTAAGTCTGGCCAATAGCCGCAAAAACTCCATCATCGGCCGCAAAATCGCCGTGCTGGTCGCGGATAATGTCGACGAAGAGTCGCTGGTGATCTGCAAAACCTTGGCGGCTGAAGGCGCAAGCGTAAAATTCATCGCTCCGCGTCCGGGCGAAGTCAAAACCAATGAAGATGAGCTTATTAAAGTGAACTACAGCCTGCCGACGGTCGGCTCGGTGTTGTTCGATGCGGTCTTTATTCCGGGCGGACAGCAAAGCGTGGAAACTTTATGTGCGAATGCGCATGCGGTACTGTTCGTTAAAGAAGCTTACAAACACGGTAAAGCGATTGCGGCCCACCATAACGGCACCTTGTTAATCGCCCAAGCGGCTCGCTCGGCGGGGGTAGCGGATGGCGCATTTAAAGGGCCGGGCGTCATTACTTTATCGTCCGAAACCATCTCCGACTCTTTCGCCAAAAGTTTCATTGCGGCTATCGCGATGCACCGGTTTCCCGAGCGTCCCGACCTGGATGCGGTTGTGGCCTAGGGCATCGTCTGCCACAGCAATGACCGCTCCCGCACTATCGAAACGATGAGAGATATTATTTAAATTAAAGGAGAACGGAATGTCGGATTACAGTCAATGGCCATTAAAACGGAAGTCGGCCAGCCGGATTTTTATTAAAGGGCTAATTGCTATTATCCCCATTACCCTGACCCTTTATTTACTGTTTTGGCTGGCCGGTACGGCTGAATTTGCGCTGGGCAAAATATTCAAGCTTTTCTTCCCTGACAGCTGGTATATCAAAGGCATGGGCTTTGTTTTAGGTCTTGTGGTGGTATTCTTTTTCGGGAATTTTCTTGAATCTCAAACTTTCCGCAGGCTGTTTCATCGGTTTGAAGAACTCGTTATTCAGATTCCTTTGGTTAAAAGCATCTACACCGCAATACGGGATTTGAGCTCTTTGTTTTCCAGCGAACAAAAAGGCAAGTTTCAACAAGTGGTTTTGGTCAAGGTAGCTCCGGGCAACAGTCAACAGATAGGTTTTATCACGGTTTCCGATCATGACAAGACGGCGCCGAGTTTTATTGCCGAAGATCAGATTGCCGTGTTTTTGCCGTTTAGTTATCAGTTAGGCGGTTATACGGTTATTATGGCCAAGGAAAATGTAGTTAAAATAGATATGTCGGTCGAAGATGCGTTGCGGTTTATCGCAACCGCCGGGATTGTCGGCAATGTTAACGATAAAAAAACGTAACGGCCGGTTAAATCCATAAGCATTCGCTGCATCGATTTTTCCTTGTCTTGGTGCTGTGGTGATGAAAAGGACGATCAAGCCGGCGAAAAAATTGCCAGCATTCCCACGCTCCGGCGCTCGTCTTTATGTACAGGGAGCCGCAAGACATTGTTATCAACGAGTATGCTGCCTATCAACTGAATTTCCTACTCTTTTCAGCCAACCAACAAAACCTACCCTTGAACAGCAACTCGATCACAGCCCACTGGGAACATTTTGAACATGAGGCAGATATCGGCATACGCGGTATTGCACCGACGCTTGCACAGGCGTTCGAACAAGCCGCTGTCGCAATGACCGCTGTCGTCACCGATCTCGACTCGGTTACTGCGGCCAAAGCCGTTTACATCCATTGCGAAGCGCCCGACCCTGAATTGCTACTCGTCAGCTGGATCAATGAATTGATTTATGAAATGTCCGCGCACGGTTTACTGTTCAGACGTTACCAGGTCGCTATTGAGAACGGCGCTTTATCGGCGACCGCCTTTGGCGAAACCGTTGACCGGCAAAAACATCAGCCCGCCGTGGAAATCAAGGGCGCTACTTTTACCGCGCTGCATGTCTATCGGCAAGCCGATGGCATGTGGCTTGCCCAATGCGTTGTCGACGTTTAGAGGGGCTAATCGATGGATATCCGCCAATTTATACAACGAGACGAAACCTGCTGGGAAATTCAGCCTACGAAAGCCATGCGCGTTCCGGCGATTATTTATGCCGATGCCCAATTGCTGGAAGCTATGGATCAGAAAGTTTACGAGCAAATCACCAATGTCGCGACCTTGCCCGGCATTGTTGAAGCCGCCTATGCAATGCCGGATGCGCATTGGGGCTACGGCTTCCCGATCGGCGGCGTCGCCGCTTTCGATCCCGACCAAGGCGGCGTGGTGTCGGCAGGCGGCGTAGGTTTCGATATTTCCTGCGGTGTCCGCACTTTGCACACCGGCCTTACGGTAGACCAATTGCAACCGCATAAACAGGCGCTGGCGGATGCGTTATACCGCACGGTTCCCGCCGGTGTCGGCAGCCGGGGCCTAATACACCTGAACCACCAAAGCATGCACGGCATGTTGACCGGCGGCGCGCAATGGGCGCTCGACCAGGGATTCGGCGAACAACAGGATTTGGAACGCATCGAAGAACACGGTTGCATGGCCGGCGCCGAAGCCCACTCTGTTTCCCCTAAAGCCCGCGAGCGGCAAAAAGATGAAATGGGTACCTTGGGTTCCGGCAATCATTATCTGGAAGTGCAACGGGTTGCGGAGATTTTCGATCAAGCTGTCGCCAAAACCTTCGCTTTGCGCGTTGATGACATTGTGATCAGCATCCATTGCGGTTCCCGAGGTCTGGGCCATCAAATCGGTACCGAGTTTTTGAAAGATATGGCGATGTCGGCAGCCCACTACCAAATCACCTTGCCGGACCGGGAGCTGGCCTGCGCCCCGTTAAACTCCCCCTTAGGCAAACACTATCTGGGCGCGATGCGGGCGGCGATCAATTGCGCGTTAGCCAATCGCCAGATTATCACCCATTTAACCCGACAAGCCGCGGCGACAGTATTCCCCGGCATCCATCTCGGCCTGCTCTACGATGTCTCCCACAACACCTGTAAAGTCGAACAGCACCTCATTGACGGCCGGAAAAAAGCGCTCTATGTCCACCGCAAAGGCGCAACCCGCGCCTTCGGCCCCGGTCATCCCGACCTGCCGGATATTTTCAAGGAGGTCGGGCAACCGGTGTTGATCGGCGGTTCGATGGGTACCAGCTCTTATGTACTGTGCGGCAGCCAAAACAGCGAGCAACGCTCGTTCAGTTCGGCTTGCCATGGCGCCGGGCGGGCGATGAGCCGAAGCCAAGCGACTAAACAATGGCAAGGTAAAACGCTGGTCGAACAGTTGGCCGCGCAAGGCATTATTATTCGCAGCCCGTCGATGCGCGGGGTGGCTGAAGAAGCGCCGTTGGCTTATAAAGACGTCAGCGCGGTGGTGGATGTGGCGGATCGGGCCGGATTAGCCCGCAAAGTCGCCAGATTGGAGCCGGTGATTTGTATCAAAGGTTAAAACCATGGCTTCGCTTTACATCGGCAGCAGCGGTTGGAGCTATCCCAACTGGCAGCCGTGTTTTTACAGCGGCGTCTCCCGAAAAGATTGGCTGAAATTTTACGCCGAACGCTTTGCCGCGGTAGAAATCAACGGCACGTTTTACCGCTTGCAAAGCCCAAAGACGTTTAAGAAATGGTTCGACGAAACCCCGTCAACATTCAAATTCGCCTTAAAAGCCAATCGCTATTTAACGCATAACAAAAAACTACTGGACCCGTTTCCGTCGGTACTGATTGAAAAAAACCATGCCGACCCGCTTGGAGAAAAGTTGGCCGTGGTCTTGTGGCAACTGCCCGGCTCGTTGAACAAGGATTTGAATCGATTGAAAAACTTTCTCGACGCCTTGCAACAATGGCCTGAACTGCGCCACAGCATAGAATTCAGGCATGTCTCCTGGTTTGACGACGAAACCGCGTATTGCTTGGCGCAAGCGGAAATCGCCGTGTGCCTGTCGGATGCCGCAACGTGGCCGATGTGGGACTGCATCGGCACAAGTTTGGTTTATATTCGCCTGCATGGGCACACACAAACTTATGTCTCCTCTTACAGTCCCCCCGAACTGGCTTACTGGGCCGAACGCATTGGCCGATGGACCCGGCAGGGTAAGGACATTCATGTTTATTTCGATAATACCGCCGAGTGCGCGGCGCCTTTTAATGCTTTGGCCTTGCAGACGATGTTAACGAGTCGGCAGCCGGGAAAGTGAAACCGGATACCTCATCCGTTAAAGACCCAAGCGTGTGATTAGGTGTTAGCACTGATTGTTTTGTTGAGTCGCGTCTTATATCGTTTACTTAAGAAATGCATAGCGTCGCCGAACTGAGCTAAGCCCGGCAGACGCCATAAAAGCATTTTGGAAAAGTATGAAGTCATGTATGGATTCTGTGATACAACCTATGTATTGCCGCGTCTTTTCCGGTGTTAGATTTATTATATAGTTTACTTAAGCCGCTCCGAATCATGCTGCTTTAACCGGGCAACATTCTTGGTATGGAAAAAAGCAACAAACCTTAATCGGCATGCAGTTAACCGTTACGCCTTAGCCTCATCTTGAACCGAGTACTTTAATTATGCGTTTCATCATTATCGGATTGTCTATTATATTTTTTACCTTATCAGCCATTATCACGTTTAAAGCCCTGGAATTCCCGGATACTGAGGCATCTTATCAAGCCAAGCAGAAAGATGTTTCGTCTGAATTAAACACTGTCATAAAAAAATTAGCCGAAGATCAGGCAACCAACAGGGCTATTGTTGCCGACTTACGAGCAACAATTACCCAACTTGAGGACAAACTCGAAACCAAACAAACAGCCCTTGAAACCATTAAAACCACAAAGATCGAAAGCAAGCCGCGAACCCTGTCGATCTTGAGCGGCTGGACCTTTCGTCCCGGTAAGAGCACATTAAATGACGTTGCTTTATCTACGATTGAGAATTTTGTCGGAGATATATTGGCTGAGAAAGACAGCCGCATCCTTATAGAGGGCCATACCGACAATATACCGACCGGTAAGCCGACCGATAACATGGACTTGTCCTTACGCAGGGCAAAAGCCATCGCGAATATATTGATTTCTCATGGTGTAGCATCCGACCGGATATCGGCCATCGGTTATGGCGACACCCGGCCGATAGATTTCAGCAACACCGAAGAAGGCCGGGCCAAAAACCGCAGGGTCGAGGTAAAGCTTATCCCTAAAGACTCTCAAGAAGGAAAAAGCTAATGCACATGTATACAGAGCACTTTAACCTCAACCAACTTCCGTTCGAGAATGTACCGGACCCCCTCTTCTTTTACGGCTATGGCAACCACGCGCTTGTCCGTAAACAAATATCCGGCTCTTTACAGAGCGGGCGGGGTTTGATTGTGGTGATCGGGCCGATCGGCTCCGGCAAAACGACGCTCAGCCAGATGGTAAAATTCGATTTTCCTGATCACATCAAAGTGATATGGATGGGCGAGCCGCCTGCAACCAGCGCTAACCTGTTTCTGTTTATTGCCCAAGAACTCGGCTTACAACCTGAGTCATCCGAAAAGACTTTCATTATAAGAGACCTCAGGAACGCTCTTTTAAAGATTAACGCCGAAGGGAAAAAGTGCCTGATCATCATGGATGAGTCGCATCTGATGTCGGACGATGTTATCAACGGCATCCGTTTGCTGAACAATCTTGAAGTCGGTTCGATTAAACTCATCCAGTTGCTGCTGCTCGGTCAGGAAGAGTTGATGGAAAAGATAAACAGGCCGGAAATGGAACCTTTTAAACAGCGCATCGCGACGCTTGAAGTGCTGGGCAAGATGAGTGTCGATACCGTACTCAAATATATCTCGCACCGCATTCGGATAGCCGGCGGCGCTCCCGAACTCATTTCAGATACCGGCTGGGAGGCGCTTGCCATTGCCTTTAGCAGCGGCGGGACACCGCGTACCATCAACTCATTGTGCGACAGATCGTTCAATGTCGCTTTTGAACGGGACAAGCCCGTCGTTGACGCTCGGGATGTTTACGAAGCAACCCAAAGAATGGGCTTGGTAACCGACGTTTTTCATTACATTTGCTTACTGAATACCCGAGAAAAAGAAATAAGAAGTCATAGACCGCCGCACCCCACAGCCGAAAGACCCGCCCCGAAAGCGCCCTCCCCGTCCGATCCACGGAAAACGGAACAAAAAAGCCGGGATACGGCCAACAAAGCTCCTGATATTTCGAGGCTTTCCAGGATAAAAAGAGGAATAGCCAAATGGCTCCCGATCGATCAAAAAGACTTAAAACTGCCTATGGTATTGTTATTAGTATCACTCGTCGCCCTAACATCTAGCATCTTATTTTTTTATCACCGAGCCCCAATTCCAATGGTTTTTAGCCTGTCCGATGGGCTTATTTATCCCTCCAGTAGGCAGCCGATTCTATTTTGATCGGATAAAAAAATGGGACCACCCATTAATTGCTGATCTTATTGGTTAAATTGGTTTAATTGCCGATACCACTCCGCAAAATGCGGACATTCGTTTAATAACTTGTCTATGCCGATATTTTCAATAGCCATGACACCGTGTAAGACTTTGTCATACTTTGGGTTTCGTAAGTGTTGTTTTAAGCGCGCCGAAGGTTTGCTGTCAAAACCGTCATTAATATGCTCTGGGGTTTGAGCGCTATTCCGAATGGCCTGTAAACCAGCTGTTGTTTTCTTCCAGTCGGCTTCAAGTTCTGTGAGTTTTTCAATAGCTGAAAACAGTAAGCCTTCAAATTCATAAGGCTGAATATAAGGAAAAAAACGCTCAGTAAACGAAGGATTGTTTTGTGCAATATCTGCTTTAAAGGCTTGTTCAAGTGCAGCTACTTTTTGATAAACATCGGTAAATTTATAGCTTTGTTGAAAGTCTGGAAAATGGCTATCTAACGCATAAAGAAAAAAGTAGTAATGACGGTATTTTGATCTTCCTTTAGGGAATTGATAACGAATCGCTTAACCCGTTCGTAAGTTAAAGCGCCGCCTTTATGTCCTTTGGACGTGTTGATTCCTCTGGCGGTTAGAAAAATTTGCCGGTGAGCTAGAATCGGTGCAAGTACATCGCGAACAAAAGTTTCTTCCATCTGACCTTCACAAATCACATACACGCGAATCATCGCGTCGGCCTCCCGCCTAAAATATTTTGCTGCCACAATTCGCCTAAGCTGTAGTCTTCCAGCCAGTCTTTTAACTGTTCTTCATCCAGGCGTTTGAAAGTGGACGCATCATTCACGCGGTCTACGATGACAATATCGTCGGCTGAAAAATGATTAATCAACTCAACCGATTGCGTGGAAATAATTAATTGTTTTTTCTCGGCCGCTCTTTTTATTAACGAGGCTAATACTGTCAGCGCATAAGGATGTAAACCTAACTCCGGTTCGTCGATCAGCACGGTGTCGTTCATCAGAGTAAACGGCTGTAACAGCAGGGTAGCTAGGCAGATAAAGCGTAATGTACCGTCCGATAAAACATGCGCTTTAAACGGCGTATCGGGATTGCCTTTTTCGAACCATTCAAGCTGGACGTTTGCTTCATCTTCTCTCTGCACAAAATCGTCAAAAAACGGTGCGACTAAACGAATGGTGTTAATGATTTGTTGATAACTTTCAGGATAGACGCGCTTTAAACGCATTAAAAACGCAGCCAAGTTTGCTGCATCGGTTTTGAGTTTTAGATTATCTGTTGCCGAGTGAATCTGTTTAACTAAGGCTGTGTCGCTGGTGTCATGAAAGTGATAAATACGCCAACTTTGAATTGCCGGTTTAATATACTCTGCGTACTTATGAGTGGAACTTTTAAGTACAGCTTCGTCATGCCCTGATTTAATAATATCCGATGATGGAAAGCGAGGCGAACCGTCATAAGCTGCATAAGCCCCGGTGAAATGAAGTTTTTCGTTTATAAAAATCAGTTGATTAGCTAATGTTGGCTTTAAACTGAACTCATACCCGTTAAGGGCAAAATAAAACGCCATATCGATTTGCTGAGTTTTTTTTCGTCCATAATGCAATAACGCATCCGGCCCTCCGCTAGTTTTTACATAATCCTGCAATTGCTGCTCATACATTTGCGGCAGAAATTTAAATACCGAAATAAAGTTACTTTTTCCTGCACCATTTGCACCCAATAAAATATTCAGGTTAGTCAATTTAAAATTTTCTAAATCTTGAATCGACTTGTAACCTTTAATAGTGATGCTATCTAACTTCGACATAGGTTTTAATATGAATTTAGAACTGTAGGGTAGCCAATAAGTAATCTAGCAAGGCTTTGAATGGATGATGATTTTCGAGTACATAGTGAAACCGGTCTATGCACTATCTTAGCTGATTGCATAATCATTATCCAAAAGGATTAGCCCGCGTAGGGCACGCAGAGATATGAAAGAAAAATGCGGAGCAAATCTTGCTTTGTGCATTTATCTAAAACAAAGCTCGATTATGCCCGATGCAAAGCTTGACCCGATTATTGCAGAGTCCACCGTTTTGTAGGATGCGGTGAGGTACGAACCGCATCGTTCGCGATTGGATACGTTTCCTATCGTCACCGCATCCTACGGGCTAACCGCACCGAAGGTATCTCTACACATCGGGGGCTCTCTGTCGTGCGGTTCGTGCCTCACCACACGCTACGTCGGAGCGCGTGGTAGAATTGCCGCGTAAAATTTTAATAGGATTCCAGATATGAACACAAACCTTCTACAGCAAGCAAGTATGCTCGATATTGACGAGCAAATTGAACTGGTTGAGGCTATATGGAATGGCATCGTTAGTCGTGGTGCCGTACCAACGTTGACGGAAGTTCAAAAAATCGAACTTGATCGCCGTCTCGCAGACCATTTAGCGAATCCAAACGATGTAATTTCCTGGGACGAGGTAAAAGCGGCCGCTCTGTCCAAAGTTGGACAATGAGCCTATCAATCGCTTTTCATCGTGACGCTAGCGCTGAATTTATTGAAGCTAGTATTATGGTACGAAAGCAAGCGATTTGGCTTGGCTCGTGAGTTTATAGCTGAAATAGACCGTTGCATAGTGCTTGCTTCCGAGCACCCTCTTCAGTATGCCATTATTCATAAGGATGTTCGTCGGGTTGTCGCCAATCGTTTTCCGTACAGCGTTTATTTCCGTGTGGAGGATCATCGCATTGTTGTTTTGGCGGTATTTCATAGCAGTAGAGATTCTGCCGCTTGGTTGGCAAGGACGCTGTAATAAGATAGATAGGCTTAGCGGTAGCGTAGTAACCCGACCTTGGCTAATACAGGCTAAGCATTTATTACGCTACCCCAGCAATTAACGCTTAGGATGTAAAAAAAATTGATTTGACTTTTCAACGGCTTGCTAGCTCTTATAAAATGCATCTTCTCCCACTTCCAAATACAATCTTGCTATGAAAATCGTACCATCCAATCAAACGAAAATGCCGAAATTGACCCATTTTTTAATCATGATTCAGGCATTGGGTTTTGCTTATTCGGCAACCTCTCATGCCGCAGGTGAAACCTTGTCTCTCGGCAGTAAAGTCGGCGATCAAAGTTCTTATGCAGGAACAACTTGGGCTTCACTTTCGGCAGAAGGCCGGTATATCGCTTTAACTGGAGTATCAGGATTTCTGCCGCACATTTATTTATATGACCGCTATCTAGGAACCAGCCTTGATCTGACTCCGCAGGTTAATAATCTGGGTATGGCCCCGGACATTTCAGCAAATGGTCAATATGTTGTGTTTGGGTCTTCCGCTTCCAACCTGACGACTGACGATAGTAATGGATTTATGTCCGATATTTTCATATATGACGTGCGCAATAAATCAACTCGATTGCTTAGTAAGGCTTCGGACGGTACGCAAGGTAATAATTCCAGTCAGTTTTCAGCCATATCAAATGATGGCCAGTTTGTTGCTTTTTCTTCATCGGCCAGCAACTTAACGGCTAATGATACTAATAACGCAATGGATGTTTTTCTGCATGACCGTAAAACCGCTAAAACCAGCCGTGTAAGCCTTTCATCTGCCGGCGAGCAAGCTGAAACAGGTATTAGCAATGGGATTGTCGGTATTTCGGGAAATGGTCAATATGTCGTATTCAGTTCATATTCCAGTAACTTGGTTGCAGGTGATACGGTCAGTGATGATGTTTTTTTACGCGATACTAAAGCGGGCACCACAACTTGGGTCAGCCGAGCTGTGCGCCAAACAGGTTTCGATGGCCAAAGCAGATTTCCATCCATTTCAAATGACGGGCGGTATATCGCTTTCCAATCGGGTTCCAGTAAGCTGGTTGACGATGATACTGACGATGTAAATTCAGATATTTTTATCTATGATCGGGTAAATAAAAAAAGCACAAAAATAACCCGGAATGCAAATGGCAATTCTATTTTGCCAACCATTTCGGCGAACGGGAATTTTGTTGGTTTTATCTCTCAGGCATCCAATTTAGTGGATAACGATACCAACGGAACTTGGGATACCTTTGTTTATGACCGCCAGAGCAACACCACTACGCGTATCAATATCACTCCGCAAGATCTGCAAAGCGCCGGTGATCCATTGTTGATTTTATCCAGACCCGACCTGTCGGCCGATGGTCGCTTTATAGGTTTTGAGAGTGCCGCCAAGGACTTATCCGGCAATGATACGGATAATGTTGTTGACGTGTTTCTTCGTGACCGGCTGCTAAATAAGCAAAAAAACGCCGACATCAAATTGACTCTAAGTGCACCGAAGACCGTTGTGAAAGGTCAGCAATACACTTATACCTTGACTGTTGCTAATCTAGGCCCGGTTAACGCAAGTCGAACTAACGCCATTATTAACTTGCCGGGGTCGCTGACTATAGATTCTGTTGTGCCGTCTCAAGGTACTTGTGTAAAAGCTTTAATTACCCAGTGTCAGTTGGGTAACATCAACAGCGGTGTCGATAAACAAATACAAGTCAAAGTAAAAGCGTTGTCATCCGGCAAGGTCAATGTTTCAGCAAGCGCTGAGTCAGTTGAGAAAGACAGCGTTTATGGCAACAATGCCGTGTTAAATACAGTTGTTGTAAATTAGCTGAGTTAACTAAGACGCCGTGTTCTTTCTGTCTTCATGGTGAATGGTGAAAGTAGCTGTTTTTTATTTGCTTTGGTGCATGAGGCTACAGTTATCATTAAAACTTGATTGTTCTGTAGAAATGAAAAAAGCAGAGCTAGCCGTTATACACGGATTACTTAACTAGCTCTGCTGCTTTTGATAGGCTCTGGCGTTTTAGGTTGGCGGCCGGTCTTCAGCTGCAACCTATTTCTCTAAGCAACAGCTACGCGCAAAACTTCTCAACCTGAGCAAGAATCCCCTGCACATCCAATCCGCACAAGGCCAGCAATTCCTCTCTAGTGCCTTGCTCGACAAAGCTATCCGGCAAGCCGATATTCAGCACCGGCATCAGGATGTGTTGCGCTTGCAGGAAATCGTTGACGGCGCTGCCCGCGCCACCGGCAAGAACGTTTTCCTCGACGGTAATCAGCACTTCATGACTCTTGGCTAATTCAAGCACCAGTTCGGTATCGATCGGTTTAACAAAGCGCATGTTGACAACGGTTGCGCCCAGCTGTTTGCCCGCTTCCAGCGCCGGAGTGACCATGCTGCCCCAAGCCAGAATGGCGATGCGGCTGCCTTGATGACGCACTTCGCCTTTACCCAGCGGCAATGCGGTCATGGTTTTATTGACGGCAACGCCCGGACCTTTGCCGCGCGGATAACGAACGGACGCCGGGCCTTGATGGATAAAGCCGGTATACAGCATTTGCCGGCATTCGTTTTCATCGGCGGGCGCCATCACCAGCATGTTGGGAATGCAGCGCATGTAGCTGTAATCGAAACTACCGGCATGGGTCGGGCCGTCTGGGCCGACAAGACCTGCGCGATCCAACGCGAACAATACATCCAGGTTCTGAATCGCGACATCATGAATCAACTGGTCGTAAGCCCGTTGCAAGAATGTCGAATAAATCGCCACCACCGGTTTGGCGCCTTGGCAAGCTTGTCCTGCGGCCAGCGTTACCGCATGTTGCTCGGCAATGGCAACGTCGAAATAACGCTTCGGATAACATTCGGAAAATTTAACCAAGCCCGAACCTTCGCGCATGGCCGGAGTAATGCCCAATAAGCGCTCGTCCTGTGCCGCCATATCGCAGAGCCATTCGCCGAACACTTCGGTATAGGTCGGATGCGGAGACGGCGTGGATTTAGGCAGGCAATCCTTGCTCGGATCGAAAGCCGGTACGCCGTGATAAGCCAACGGGTCTTTCTCGGCGGGCGGGTAGCCTTTGCCTTTTTGGGTCACGATATGCAAAAAACGCGGCCCGGAAATATCTTTCAGGTTTTCCAGCGTCGATACCAGCATGTCCATGTCATGCCCGTCTATCGGACCGATATAGTTAAAACCCAATTCTTCAAACAAGGTACCCGGCACGATCATGCCTTTCATGTGTTCTTCGGTGCGCCGCGCCAACTCCCAGACGCTGGGCATGCTGCTTAAGGCTTTTTTGCTGTTTTCACGCACTGATGAGTAAAATTTGCTGGATAAGACCTTGGTCAGGTAATTATTCATCGCGCCAACCGGCGGCGAGATCGACATGTCATTATCGTTCAGGATCAC
>SXGT01623977.1_pt1 | contig 13089 bp, 6 predicted proteins | sample 3176221 | NCBI WGS metagenome assembly SXGT01 (sample SAMN11356862, study PRJNA531348) | freshwater metagenome | isolation source: freshwater sample F1-120 | place: China: Fuxian Lake, Yuxi | collected 2017-12-25
CCGTCGGTGGAGCCGTTGTCCACCACTACCACCTCGGCGAGTGGGCAGGTCTGCGCATAGAGCCCTGCCAGGCATCGGCCCAGGTACTTCATGCCGTTCCAGTTGGCCAGTGCAGCGGCGGGGGCACTCATCTTCGGCGCTCGATCCTCCCGGTGATTTCCACAGAAAAAAAATGTAACCCCGGCCTCCATCGGCGGCAACCGCGCGCGCTTGACAGTTTAGAGCGCGGGGCGGTATATAGGGTCATGTTCGCCTTGTCCCCTCCCGCCCATATCCACCTGATCGCCATCTGCGGCACGGCCATGGGTTCGCTGGCGGGTATGCTGCGCGCGCGCGGCTACCGGGTCACAGGTTCTGATACCCACGTGTACCCGCCGATGAGCACCTTCCTGGCCGAGCAGGGTATCGAGGTGCAGGCCGGTTTCGACGCGACCCGCCTCGAGCCGAGCCCGGAGCTGGTGGTGGTGGGCAATGCGGTGTCGCGCGGCAACCCGGAGGTGGAGGCGGTGCTGGACCGCCAGCTGCGCTACGCCTCGCTGCCCGAGGTATTGCGCGATCTCTTCCTGCGCGGCAAGCGGCCGGTGGTGGTCACCGGGACCCACGGCAAGACCACCACCACGGCGATGGTGGCCCACCTGCTCAGCCAGGGTGGCCTCGATCCCTCCTTCCTGGTCGCCGGCCTGCCCCGCAACTTTCCCCGGCCTTTTGGCCTGGGCAAGGGCGAGTATTTCGCCGTGGAAGGGGATGAGTACGACAGCGCCTTCTTCGCCAAATGGGCCAAGTTCTTCTACTATCTTCCCGAGATTCTGGTGGTCAACAACGTCGAGTTCGACCACGCCGACATCTACGAAAACCTGGCGGCTATCCAGAAGGCGTTCAGGCAGGTGATCAATCTGGTGCCTGGGCGGGGGCTGGTACTGGCCAGCAGCGGGGACCCGGTGTTGGCGCGGCTGCTGCCGCAGTCACCGGCCCCGGTGCAGTCTTTTGGATTGGAGCCGGGCGCCTACTGGCAGGCCAGCGAGGTGGTGGTGGCCGCGGAGGGGCAGCATTTCACCCTCAACTGCCAGGGGGAGCGCCTGGGGTGTTTTTTCCTGCCCCTCAGCGGCGAGTACAATATCCGCAATGCCCTGGCCGCCATCGCCGTGGGGCACAGGGCCGGAGTGTCGGCCGAGGCGATGGCCGAGGGGCTGCGCTCGTTCCGGGGGGTGCGGCGGCGCCAGGAAGAGCTCGGCGTGGTCAGGGGCATCACCCTGATCGACGATTTTGCCCACCACCCGACGGCGGTGGGGCAGACCCTGCGGGGGTTGCGAGAGGCCCATCGCCAGGGTGCCTTGTGGCCGGTTTTCGAACCGGCCAGTGCCAGCAACGCGCGCGCGATTTTCGAGGATCAGTACCTCCAGGCTTTTGCCCCCGCAGACCGGGTGGTGATCGGCAAGGTGCCCCGGCCCGACCGGGCGCGCGGCGACGAGCCCTTTTCCGGGGAGCGCCTGGTTGCCGGCCTCCGGGCGCAGGGCAAGGGGGCCTGGCATCTTCCGGAGGTGGACGCAATCCTGGCTCATCTGGAGGCCCAGGTCCAGCCAGGCGAGGTGGTGGTGTTTATGAGCAATGGCGGCTTTGGCGGGGTCCAGAGCCGTTTCCTCGCCGCGCTGCAGGCCCGTTATGGCACCGCTTAAGCCGGGGGTACTGCGGCCAGGGGACCTGATCGCCCTGGTCGGGCCCTCGGGGCCCGCGCCCAGGGAGCGGCTGGAGGCGGGCATCGCCTACCTGGAGGGCTGCGGTTACAGCGTCAGGCCGGGGCCCCACCTCTTTGACCGCCACCACTACCTGGCCGGCACCGACCAGCAGCGGGCCGCTGACCTGGGGGCGGCCCTGGCCGACCCCGAGGTGAGGGCGGTGTTCTGTGCGCGCGGCGGGTACGGGGCGGGGCGGCTGCTCGACCGGCTGGACTACCGGGCGGTGGCAGCGGACCCCAAGATTGTGCTGGGTTTCAGCGATACCACCGGGCTGCACCTGGCGCTGCAGGCCCGCGCCGGCTTGGTGTGTTTCACCGGTAGCCTGGTCTCCATGGACCTGGGCGAGGACGGCGACGCCTTCACCAGGGAATGGCTGTGGAAGGCGTTGACCACCCCCGGGCCCTTGGGGCCGTTGCCTTTGGGCGGGGAGTTCCGGGTCTTGCGCCCGGGCAGGGCCAGTGGGCCGCTGCGGGGCGGCTGCCTCTCGCTGCTGTGCAGTTTGCTGGGTACCCCCTACGTCCCCGACCTGAAGGGCGCCATCTTATTGTTGGAGGATGTGGACGAATACCCGTACCGGCTGGACCGGATGCTGAACCATCTGCGCCTGGCAGGCGTCTTAGGGGATATAGGGGGATTGGTCCTCGGCCAGTTCAAGGACTGCTTCACCCCTGAGGAGATGGGGCGTTCGCCGGATCTGGAGGAGATGGTGATGGAACTCACCGATGGCCTGGACCTGCCGGTGGTGGCCGGGGTGCCGTACGGACATTTCCGCACCCGGCTCGTGTTGCCGCTGGGTGTGCGGGCTGTGCTGGACACCCAGGTCCCTGAGCTGAACCTGGTGGAATCGGCGTTCGGGGACGAATGAGCAGGTCGGTTTTGAAACCCACCCTTACCCGCGCGATGGCGGGGGGCTATCTGGTCCTGTTGTGGGCCGTCGCCATCCAGGCCCAGGACGCCCATATCCAGCGCCTGGCTCAGGAATTAAAATCGCAGGAAACGGGCATCCGTATCCAGGCGGCGCGCAGCCTGGGCCGGGCCAGCCAGGCGCAGAGCGTATTGCTGCTGCAGCAGGCCCTGCCCGCCGAGCGCAGTGCGTCGGTGCGTCTGGAGATGGTCCGCGCCCTGCGCAACATCAGCTTTCTCCGCTATCCAGGGTATCCCGAGGCGCTGCGGGCGTTGGAGCAGCAGTCCAGCGACGCGGTGGAGCCCGACGAGGCGGTGCGCCTGAAGGCCACCGAGGCGCTGTGGGAGGCCAGCAAGAAGGACCTGCTGGATCCAGTGCCCTTCCTGCAGCGCAATCTGGGGGACCGCAGCCCGCGCTTGCGCCTGGCGTCGGTGGAGATGCTCAGGAAGTTGGGGACCCCGGCCACCATCGACGCCCTGGGCCAGGCCGCCCTCGATGCCGCCCAACCCGAAACCGTGCGCCTCAAGGCCATCGAGGCGATCGGCGCCGCCGCCCAGGTGGACCTGGGGCCGGTGGGGCGCCAGGTCCAGGAGGCCAATATCGAGATGGCCCGGCGTTTTGGGGCCGAGCCCCTGGCACCCGCCACCTCGCTGGCCCAGCGCCACCAGCTGCAGATCCGCTACCTGAGCGCCCTGCTCCGCCAACCGCGCGCCGGCTCCTCGCTGGCGCTGCGGGCTGTCAAATCCCTGGGGCAGGTGAAGGACCGCTCGGCGGTGCCCGTCCTGCAAGAGGTGGTCGCCGGCCATCCCGACGAAGCGGTGCGGCTGCAGGCCACCAAGGTGCTCAACCACGTCCTCGCCAGGCAGTACGAATAACCCCCCATCCAGAGGTTTCCGGATTTTTGTTCCCCAAGCGGTGCCCATCTGCCCAGACAGGTGCAGGTACCCGCTGGCCGGGGCGGTGGACGGTGAACTGCCGGGAGGGGAAGAGCGGGTGGATCAGCGCAGGCCCAAGGCCTGTAGATAGGTTTCGCCGGCGCGGCTGAGGTCGGCCAGGACGGTCCGCGCTTCGCTGCCGACGCGGTCCCAGTCGGGTTCGCGGCCAGCGGCCCGAGCCCGCTGGCTCTCGTGGAACTCCTCGCGCAGGGCCACCCGATCCCAGAGCCCCACGCCGATATTGGGTTCGATGAGCACCACCCGCCAATCGGCGATCTGGGCCGGGAAAGTGCGCTCGCCTTCCTGGAGCAGGAAGGTCGATTCCACGCGGCGGCCCGCTTCATCGAAGCTGGGCTGCACGTCCACCAGCATGCCGGCCGAGCCGAAGACCGGGGCGACGAGGAAATCGAGCATCATGTAGCGGGGCACGCCGTAGGAGAGCCCGGTGAGATCCTGGCCGACCGGGCGACCCATCTCGGCCTGATAGGTGGCGGCGGTGCGGGTCTCGTACGCGGCCAGGGCTTCCATCACCTGCCTGCCGGCGCGGGCCAGGAGTTCGAGGATGCGCTGCCGGTGTTCGGGGCGGATATGTTCGGGCAGCAACTGCTCCAGGCTGCCGCCGCGCCCAACGTTGGTGATCAGCTGGGTGCTGTTCAAGGTGATCCAGTGGGAGATGTGCCAGCGGTCCTCCAGGTCGGGGGCCGCCGGGTCTGCGGTGGAGAGGATGATGCGGTGAGAGCCGTAGATGGGGGTGCGGGGCCGGCGGCTGCGGTCCACCGGACAACCCCAATCGGCGATCTGCCGGCGCACAAACCCCTCCATAAATTCCTCGGTGGCCCAGTACTCGGGCGAGGAGCGGATGACCTCCTGCACTGCGGCGTTGTGTTTTAGCGAAATCTGGTGGACGAAACCCACGGCGGCGTCCACCTGTTCGGCGTCCAACTGCCCGTCGAGGCGGCGCAGGGCAAAGGCGCGGGCATTGCGGCCCCCCGACTCGGCGGCGTCCTTGATCATCACCAGCGGGTGGCGCTGGGCAAAGGCCACCAGCCCTTCGTACGGGGTGCCCGGCAGGCCCTCGGCGATCCACTTCCTGATCTGGGCTTCGTCGCGGCTGCGGGTGGTGTACTCGGCCAGCCAGTCGATCTCCGCCGGGGTCTCGACGCCGGAGGCAGGCGGGAAGATGTCGGGGTACTTGGCCTTGTCGTAGGTGGTCCAGGTGTGGAAGAGCGACTGCACCGAATAGGGCAGGCCGCAGGCCTCGAACTGTCCGCTGGTGTACAGCGGGTCGCCGTGGAAGGGGTAGATGAGGGCGGCCAGCACGGGTGTGGTAAAGCGGGCGGCGACCCGGATGCCTTTGGGGTGTACCTGTCTGGACGCCTCGGCGGCCTGGGTCGGGCTCAGGCCCTTGTGCCGGCTCAGGGCGAGGGCATAGGTTGCGGCGTCCACATAGAAGTGGGCGCTGCCGCAGCAGACCACCGGGCGCGACAGGCCGGGGCGTTGTTCCAGGCTGGGGTGGCGGCTGATGAACAGGTTCGCCCCGGGCCGGCCCTGCGCCTCCAACTGGCGGGCCAGGGTGGGGCCTTCGCGCAGGGCCCGCGAATAGTGGGTGCGGCCCACCGGCAGGGCGATGAGGTGGTTGGTGCGCTCCTGGGCGCGGATCAGCACTGGGTCGAAGTCGGCGAAGACCACGGGCAGCGGGAAACCGTCGTTGCGGATGAAGGCCAGTTCCCGCAATTGGCCGTACGAACGCCAGGCACGCTCGGCATCACCCGGGGCGCCGGCGCCGATGGCCTCTACCTGACGGCCGTCGAGGAAGTTGCCCAGCAGCAGATCCTGTTCGCCAGGAGGCAGGTCGCCTACTTCGGTGCGGGTGACCACCACCTGGCGCAGATAGCGATAGAGCCAGGTATGGCGTTCGAGGGCCAGCTGGTAGAGATCCTCGCCGGATAATCCCGCAAAACCGATGCCCCGCGAATAGATCCAGGGGTGGTACTCGTAGAAGTGATCGTCGAGGGTTTCGGCGAAGAAATCGGCCAGCCGCCGCCACAGCAGCGCCGGGTCAGCTTGGCCCTCGCCGCTGCGGGTGAACTCGATGGTGTGGTCCAGGGCCAGCAGGATGTAGAACAGCTCGGCGCCCTGGGCCAGCAGCTTCAGACGCCGTTGGCATTGGGCGTCGGTGAGCCGCCCCTGTGGGCGCGATTCGACGAGGCGTTGGGCCAGGCGGCCAAAATCCCCAATGTCTTCGTACCCGCCGCTGATCTGCCGCCAGACGGCCAGGTCCAACTGCCTGCCGGTGAGCAGCTGGGCGAGATGGGCGATGAATCCCTGGGTCAGCTGGGGGTGCTCGTCGTCGTGGAACTGGCTGGCCAGAGCCAGCAGGGCGTTGCGGGTGTAGCCGATGAAGGTGCCGAAGGCCCGCTCATCCACCGGCTGGTCGCCGGTGCTGAGCGCCGCCATGGCCGCCTGGTACGCGGCGGGGAAGGCGATGGGCTCGGCCTGCACCGCGGCAAAGGCTGCCTGGCGCTGGTTGAGGGCCTGGGCCTGGGCGATACGCGCCGCCAGCTGGCGGCGGGCCTCGATGGCCATCTGGGGCCGCTCCTCAGCGGCCTTGTTCGAGCTCTCCAGGCGGCGCTCCTGGCGGAATTCCTCGGGCTGGGGCCAGTAGTGCGGGTGCAGCAGGGACCAATCGCTGGCGGGGGGGGCACCGCCCAGCCGGCGCAGACCGGCGGCGAAGCGTTCGGCGTAGGCGTGGATCTGGGCGGTTTCGGCGCCTTCCAGCAAAAAGATCCCACCCAGGGCCAGGAATTCACCAAAGCCCAACTGCTCCAGGGGCAGACCGCGCACCAGGCGGGCCTGCGCCTCGGCGAGAAAGTGGTCTCGCCCCCGGTCGCGGCCGAAGCGGCGCAGTTTTTCAGACTCCTCCAGCCACTGACCCACCTCCTGGCTCTGCCGCAACTCCTCAATGGCGCGGGTATAAAGCTGCCTGGCAGCCGGGTCGCCATCACCGATGGCCTGCCCCAGACGCTCGGCGCGCCGGCGCAAGCGGCGCATCTGGGCCCGCCAGCTCTCCACGGTCTGCTGTCCCAGGCCGATGCCGAGGTACACCGGCTGGCGGCCGAGGCGCTCGCCCACCGCAAACCAGAGCATGACGTCGAGCCGGTTGAGGGCGCGCCGCCGGGCGCCCGAGGCGCCGTCGACGATGACCAGGCCGCTGTGGGGGTTGCCCGCCAGCATCAGGGTGCAGATACGCGCCGGATCGGCCAGCAGGGCCTGCAGCGAGCGGTGGGGGATGCCGGTGTCGAGCACGTCGGCTCCCTGAAGGGCCCGCTCGTACGAAGACTCGGGTCCCAGCACCCGCAGGGCCAGAGCGTGCAATTTACCCCCCAGGCGCGCGGTGAGTGCCCTGGCCCTCGCCGGTTCCAAGCCCGCCCGCCCTGCCCAGGCCTCTAGCCGCGGCCCGTGGCTGCTCAGGTTGGCCTCGATCTCGGAGGGGCTGAAGCCGGCGGCGAGCAATTCGCGCTGGGCGTCCTCGGCCAGACTGTCGAGTTTTGAGTCGCTGGTGTAGCTGAAGAGGTCCTGGGTGGAAAGGCCGGTGGGGGAGACGAGGCGCAGTTCCGCGGGCAGCGCGTAACCGGGATAGAGGTGGCGCAACTGCGCCAGCGAGGTCTCGTCGGTGGGGTCCAGGTCCAGCAGGTGCAGCAGGCGGTGGCCCCGGCCCCGCGCCTCCAGGGCCGGAAAACCCTGGTGCAGGAGCACGGCCAGTTCCTGGGCTTCGGCGTCGAGGGCGTGTAACAGGTGGTCGCCGGTGCCGGCCAGGATCTCGAATTTCCGCATCCCCGCCGAAAAACGGCCATCCTGGGTGTCTGGTTTGTATTCGGCGCTGAGCACGGCGACCAGGGCATCGGGGTTGACCTGCGGATGGCGGCGGGCCGCTTCGCGTATACCCTGGCGGATGAGCCACGCCTTGTAAAAGGGCATGAAGCGGTTCAGGTGCTCGGCGCCGGCCACCATCTTGTGGATGCCCCAGCGGGCCGACAGGACCGTGGCCACCCGGTAGGGGTCCAGCAGTTCGGGCTGACCCAGGCCCTCGAGCACTTGGGTCAGGCGGGTGAGCTGGAAAACGGGCAGGTCGGCGGGCAACAGGGTGCGGGCCCAGGCTTCCCAGGCGGCCTGGCTGGGGAATTCGCCCCGGCGGTCGAGCAGCTGGTGGGCGAGATCGGCGACCTGTTGGTGCGCCTCGTCGGGCAGCCCGAGCTGGCGCAGCTTTTCGGTCCGCCCCAAGGTGAGCACAAATTCGAGGAAGAGGCCGTCCTTGGGCACACAATACCCGCCGTAGCCCTCGCCGGCGGGGTGGATGAGGCGGTCGCGGCGCCGGCTCATCTGGTCGCCCATCTCCTCGATATCCCCGTGGCGGGCGGCGCCCACCATCAGCGAGAGGGCGTTCGAGAAGGCGAAGTGGGAGGCCATCGAGGCATTTTCCCCGGTCTTGAGCACCTCGGGTTCGGCCAGGCTCGAGAAGCTGCGCACCGACTTGTTGATCAGGCTGTAGATCTGGCGGCCCACCTGGGCGGCAGCGCGGTCTGCCCCGCCAACCCACTGCGACCAGCTCTCCACCGATTCCCGCTCCCGTTCCCCCAGGTCTACGCGGCTAGGGGTATAGAGCAGGTGATAGCGTTTGTTCGGGCCGGTGGCCTGGAAGGCGTGGGCCGGGTCCATGGCCAGGTGGTTCAGGCCGCGGCCGGATAACACCTCCTTGCGCGCCGTGGTTTTGCCCAGGCGCTGATAACGCCGCAGGAAGGTGCGGGCCTGCTCCTGTAGGTGCAGCTGGGGGTGTTGGCGGTCGAGTTGCTCCAGCGCGAGGCGGCGGGCGCCAAACCGCATATAGGCCTGCAGGTCCTGGCGGAAGTGTTCGTCGGCTTCGACAATGTGCAGCAGGGCCTGTTCCGCGGTGGTCTGGGGCTGGGCGAGCCGGTAGCGGTCGACCTCCCGCTGCAGGGCGTCGCCGTTGCGCTGCGCCACCCTCGCCAGGGACGAGGCCTGTAACTGAGCGTGGTTGCGGCGCAGGCAGTCGGCGGCCGCTGCCGGCTCGGTGGGGGGGGGGCCGCGGGGTGTTGCCGTTCCTCGTATTCGCGCAGGGCACCCAGGCAGGACAGTTCCTCCTGCACCTGGGGATTGCGGCCGATCACCCGCTGCACTGCGGCGCCGGGCGAGACCTGCTCGCGGGCACAGGTCTCCTCGACCTCGACCCAGATGCCAAGTTCGCGGATCACCTGCTCGCCGAGCAGGCGTATACGCGCCAAGTACGCTTCCTGGTGGGTGCGTACCTCCTGGTGCAGGCCCAGGCTCTCCACGGCGTTGTAGAGCGCCATGGACTCCTCCAGCCAGGTGCGGACATAACCTTCGGTCATCCCGGCCGACTGGGTGGTCAGTACGTGCAGGGTGGGCAGGAGGCGGCGCGTCTGCCCTGCCTGGGGCAGGAGCCGGGCGACGGTGGCCACGAAACCCGTGGCCTGCCCCGCCTCGACGAGTGTTTGGTGGGCGGCGGTGGCCCAGGGCTGGCCTTGTTGTTGCAGGGCGGCGGCCCGCTGCAGCAGCGCATGGCGGGGTTCGAGCAACACCTGGCAGAGGGCCTCGAAGGGCGGGAATTCCTCGCTCTCAATCAAGCCGCGGATGGCGGCGGATTCCAGCCGGTACAGGGCGGCGACCATCGCTCCGAGCGCGGCCTCGTTCTCGGCGGCCGGGCCGGCGCCGAACTGGCGGGCCAGGGCCAGAAACTCGCTGTCCAGCACCAGGGCCAGGTTCTGGGCCCACAGGTCGGCCATCTCCTCGCGGAAGGATTCCTCCATGCCGGCGATGTCCACCACCGTGCGGGTGCTCTCCCGGCCTTCCAACAGCCGCACCTCCTCCTTGATGAAGAGGGGTATGGCTTCGATCCAATGGTCCGCCACCTGCAGCCAGCGGTAGTCCGGGCTGCTGTAGAGGTGGTCACCGGCTAGCCGCGAAAGTTTGCGCAGGTTTTCGGCCTTGCCCAGGTAGGGTTCCTCAAACTCGTTGATCTTGACCAGGAGGTGGGAGCCGGTGGGGGAGGGGCGCTGGCTGATGACCACGTAGGCGGCGCGCCGGCGGGGGGCATCCAGCAGGGCCCGCCGCAACTCCTGGACCAAGGTCAGGCGCCCTTGGGCGGCGGCGGCCACTTCGCCGGTTTGGAGGTTTGGCACCTCGTGTCCGCTGGCCTCGTCGCCGTGGTCCTCCACCAGCTGCCTGGCCCGCCGGCAGCGCTCCAGCAGCGCCTGCTTCTGCTCCTCCAGGGCGGCTTCCTCGAAACGCTCGCAGGCGCCCTCGGCCTGGGTGAGTGGCACTTCGTCGCCGCTTTCCAGGAGCAGACGCAATTCCTCGGCAAAGGGCCCGAGGAGCGGGCTGCCGGCAACCGCCGCCGCCAGGCGCGGGCCCAGCGCGGTCCACGCAGGGGTCGGCTGCAGCAACACGGCGTCGGCGAATAGGGTGCCCTGGTTGTGGAAGGCGCGGCTCATGCGCCCGAAGATGAGTTGTTGGTCCTGCTGGCGGGCCCTGATCGCCAGGCGGGCGATATTGCCCTGCTCCAGCTCGCGGTCGTAGTCCCGCAACAGTGTGTAGAGCAGAAAACGTTTCTCGTCGGGGTCCAGAGGGCGTTGCAGCAACTCGGCGGCGGCCTGGCGGTCGTAGGGCAGATCGACCAGGTCCTGTCCCAGTAGCCAGGTGATCTGTTCGTCTTCCCAGTGGCGCAGGGGTTGCCCGGAACGGAGGGCGGTGCTGCGGCGCAGGAAAAGGGAAAAGAGATTGCCGCTGTCCAGCACCCTGCCCTCCAGCACCTGGTGCAGGCGCGCCTGTTCGGGAGGAGAGCACGCCTGGTAGAGGGCTAGGGTCTGGTGCAGGGCGCTCCTTTGGGAGGCGCCGCACAACACCTGGAAGAGGTGGTATTGGCCGAGGGCGAGCAGCAGCTCAAAGCCGTGCAGGGATTCGGGGTTGGCCGCCTGGATCTCGGCCTTGCCCTCGCCTAGGCTGAGGCCGAGTTCCCCGGCCACGTCGCCGGCCACCAGGATGGTCGTCGCGTCGAGATCGAGGAGCAAATCGTGGCCGGCCACCACCCGCAGAGGAAACTGGCGGCCCTGCAGCCACCCCAAAAGTTCACCAACCGCCTCGTGGGCCTCGAAGCGCCGCAGCACCAGATGCAGGGCGCGGGCGGCCAACTGGGCAATCAGTTGGGCCTCGGCCGGGGCGCCGGATTCGAGCTGGAGCTGGCACTGGACAAAAGCCGGCCCCCCCCAATGGTAGCTGCCCTGGGCCATGGGCTGTCCCGGGCCGCGGCGGGCTTGCCACAGGCCTTTCTGGCTGAGGTGGCGGGCGACTAATCTGAGGGGGAATCCGCAGAATGGCACGAGGTAGCTCCGCATCGCCGCCGGCGGCACCGGCGGTTAGTGGCGATCTAGCTGACGGCAGTCTGCTGCAGAAAACCGATGGTGGTGGACCGCATCTTGGGGCCCAACATGTAGCAGAGGAAGAAGAAGTCCTTGAAATCGATCACGTCGCCCAACCATGGTAGGTGCGTTGAGGCGTTTGAGCACGTCCCCCAGTTCGGCGAAGACCTCCATGCTGTGGAAGGCGTTGCGCACCGAGTCCGCCTGGGTTTTACCCGGTTTCTTCTTGGCGATATCGGCCACTCGCGCAAAGATGCGGCAAAAAGGGTCCTGGGTGTCGGTGGCCGGGTAAGGGAAAAGAGTATAGGCTGCCATGTCAGCCATGGCCACGGCTTTGGACAAGTTGGGATCGCGGGCCTGTACCGAGTGGTGACCACCAACCACCTGACAGGTTTTGTCGTCCATCTCCCATTTCTTGGCCAGGCGATAGCCGATGAGTTGGTGGTCGATGTCCCCCATCAGCATGTGCTCGAGGTCCGGCAGGGCGTGGGCCCACAGCTTGCCCTCGTCCTGGGCCTCCTTGACCTCGGCGGCGATGAGGGCCGTGATCAGTTCCATCGACTCTTCGAGGCACATGATCATGGTGATGATGCCGATGTCGTGCAACATGCCGCAGGTGAAGGGATCTTCCTTGGGCTCTAGCGCCAGCTTTTCCCACAGCCGCATATTCTGGAGCAGTTGGATCTGCTCCTCATCCAAGCGGTAGCGGTTGAACTCCACCCGCTGGGCGGTGCTCTGTTCGGCCGGGTCGGCGGGCAGGACAAAGAGTTTGGTGAAGAACCCCACCGCCAGCGAGTGGCGCCAGAAAGCGTCGATGCTTTTTTCGTCGGTTTTCTCGAAGAGCTGGCGGATCTGGCAGGCCAGCACGATCTCGCGCACGGTGCGCGCGCTGGCCAGCTGCACGGCCTGATCGATGGTGCTCACCCGCGAGCGGAAGCCGTAGTAGGCGCTGTTGAGGATGCGCAGGATCACCGTGCGGGTCAGCACGTCGGGGTTGATCGCCTCGGCCCACTTTTTGGGGTTGTCCATGTCGTCGAGCTTGGCCACCCGCTGCTGCGTTTCTGGCAGGGAGGGGAACTTGTTGACCGCCTCCAGGCGTTTCTCGATGCTCTCGGCCCGCTCCTCGGGGGGCATGGCCGCCAATTCGTTGTCGGCGGCGGAACCAGACAGCACCTGCTCGCGGATCAGGGGCCTGAAAAACGCCTCGGTGGCGTTCTGGCTCATAGTGGTGACGATGCCGAGTGTTTCCAGGCTGGAGCGGATCTTGGCGTAGAGAGGGTTGGCCAGGGCGGCCGGCTCGAGGACCAGCAGAACGCGGACGCGTTTGCACAACATCCGCGCCAGCGTCCAGGCATTGCCCTGGAGTCCGGGCCCGATCATGATCAGTTTGACACTGTAGCGGTACTTGCGCAGGGCCAGGGCGATCTCGGGGCTGTTCTTGCAGACCGCGTATTTGATCGCCTCCTCGCCGGAGAGAGCGAGGTTCTCCTGACGCAAGGTCTGGAGAAAGGCAGCCAGGTGGGGTTTGCGCTCGATCTTGTCGGCGATGATTACGATCGGATTTGCAGCCTGGGCCGATTCTTCGGCTGCGGGAGGACGGAGCATAGGGATAGCTTTCGTCAAAACCGCTTGAAGTTTCTGGAAAAAATGGACAATGGTCGAGTAGTCCAGAACCGAAATTAAAGGAAAAGCTATATAAAACGCAACGGCTGGGCAAACAAAAACGGCAAAGACCTGGGCGCTCGGGAGAGCGCCCAGGTCCGGGGTTGGCGCAAGGTCGATGGGGGGCGGAGGAAGGTCAGGCGCTTTCGGAGAGCAATTCCCCGGCGTATTTGCCGCTTTCCTTGAAGGCGTCCATGGCCCCGTACTCGTGTAATTTATTGCGCAGGGTGCGGGTGCTGATGGCCAGTTTCGTGGCCGCCTCGGTGCGGTTGCCCTGACAGGCCTCGAGGGTCTTCATGATCAGCCGGCGCTCCATCTCGGAGACGGTCATGCCCACCTGCAGACCGTCCTCTTTGGCCGCCGGATAGGGGCCGGCCACCAGTTTGCGCGGGAAGTCCCAC
>SXGT01857217.1_pt1 | contig 13088 bp, 27 predicted proteins | sample 3176221 | NCBI WGS metagenome assembly SXGT01 (sample SAMN11356862, study PRJNA531348) | freshwater metagenome | isolation source: freshwater sample F1-120 | place: China: Fuxian Lake, Yuxi | collected 2017-12-25
CATTGCGTTGAACGCTGCCGATTGCGTCTGGTCTTGCCGGTGTATCCATTTGGTTAGCGGAATAGTGAGCCCGCCGATTCCGCCCTGATACTTCACCTGATGCCCGTGCATTAACCGGAAATCAAACCCCGGCGCTATCGGGACCATCTCAACGCCACCCTTGGCGATCACAAACTCAAACCGAGAATCCGCGAATTGACGCGCAAGCTCCGCGTAGATAATACTCTCGAAGCTCTTTTCCGTCCCGTTCTTAAACTGCATCTTCTTGGTAGTCCGCCCGTGGTTTCCCACAATGCAGACCACGCGGATTTTCTGGAGGTACTTCTCTGCTCGGATCGCATCGAGCCCCCGAGCGAGCAACTCCCGCGCAAATACGCAAGCCTCCGCCGGTCCAAGCAAGTTGGTTTCACAGAGTTCTTGATGAATATCCCCAGTGATAAAATCCCCGCCGAGGACAAGCAGACAGGATCGAACGTGACTCGATAACCGGGCGTGGCGAATCATCTTTACCGTACTTTCCGCGCATTTCTTGGCGCGGGACTCGGCTATCTTAAGATTGTATTCGTTTTTCCCGAGTGTCTTTCGCTTGTCTACCATCTCCTCTACGTGCCAATCGGACCAGAGAAATATCGGGACAGCCTCGTTGGCCTTGCTCTTGGGTACAAGGATCTTCTCGGGCTTCTTCCGCGTCTCCTCCAAGAGGCAAATCAGATCAATCGTTTCCTCAAGCGTCTGAATCTGCCGGTCTTTCGATTCAATCTGCTTCCGAAGGTCGCTGATTACTGTCTTGGACGCCCTAAGCTGTCCGTCCAATCGCTGCTGGAGCCCTTCGCTTCGAGCCTGCTCCAGTCTTTCAGCCGCCAAACTAGATAATGCTTTTGCCATTCTGAACAGCCCTCAAGGTGTCGCGGACTACTGGGACACGGCGATCAATCTTGAATTTCTCTATGACCGCTTTAGCGAACGGGGTTAATGGCCCGTCCCATTTTTTTAGTTCCGCGAGAATTTCCTTTCGCTGTGCAATCGTAAGGATTTCCCACCAAGACTTCTCACCAGTACGGCTAACCTTAGCCCTTGCCATATCAATCAGGCTCATCCTACGCCCCTACTACAAACGGTGTATCCGACAAATACCCTAAGTGATTTAGCACGTGCTGATAGTTTCTGCCTGCGCTCGCGTTCCACGGCTGCGGAAAGAGAATCGCTGAACCACCAGCCCGCCAGAATCGACCTACGTTGTATTCCGAATCGTCAACCAGAACACTTGATTTACCGGCCATTAACCATTTCTTCCGGCCAATCATCACATCGTCCGGCTCGATTCCGAAATAACTCTCTAACCAGTCTAGCTTAGCGCCTACGCAAATCTCAGTGTTAAAATTTGTCGGCGCCGTGCAGATAGTCACCTCGCCAAACTCGCGCAAGGATGACAGCAAATCGTTGGCCCACTTATAGGGCTTGATGCCTAGCCAGAAATCGCGCGTTGCCAGCGGCGCCCAGAACTCCTCGGGCTCCATGCCCCACTCAATCCAGAAGTCCCAAGACATTACATCTGGGCTCTTGCCGTGTACCTTAGCAGCCGCGCCTACAAAGTCCGCCAATACTCCGTCACAATCCAAAAGGATTCGCACAGTTCGCCTCCGTGTCTAAACCTACTTCTTCAGAGATGCGATCTCTGACTCTAATTCCTCTACTCGCTTAACCAACTTCGTGTTTTGTCGCTTTAGCTCTGCGATCTCCGCTGCCGCTAGTGCGCGGCTTGATTCACAGTCGATGTACTCCTGATTGAGCTTTCTAATCGCGCAGGTTAATTGTTCCCGCGTGTCGTTGCACTCTTTCTCTAGCGTATCCACGCGACTGAGAGCCGCCTTGAGTTGATCGTTGAGCGTCTGGAATAACTTAGCCCACTCCGCATTAACCGAGGCTCCACCCTTGAGGACAGCCTCGTAGTCATCCTTGGTATCTGGCGTTACCGATACGTTCTTGAATAGTCCAGCAAACAAACCGCCGAGCCATTTCCAAAACTCACTCATGGGGGACGTTCTTTCTCCGCGCAGAGATAATCGCGGTGACTAATACCAAGGGCCAAAATATGAGGACGACCATTCCCCCGAATGATAGAGCTAGATGCTCCTTTAGTTTCGCATCTATCTGCCTTGTTTGCAAATAAACACTAAACCCAGTCATCGCCATAAAGCCTATAAGAAAGTACCAACCAAGCAGCGCCATTAAACCACCTTCGGCAAAGGTATCGAGTTAATCAGCTTCGAGAGTTTCGCGTACACAAACCCAACTAGGAGTGCGCCGCCAATGAGCAGAATCGCACACCCCCCGACAAGGTAGACGGCGAACCAAAAGAACCGCTGGCCGAGCGTCCCTTGAATCTCAATCAACTGAGCCCGAGCCTCTGTTAGCTTCGCGTTGGCTTCCGCTAGTTCCGCCTTGGCTTTGATAACCTCAGCCCGCACCTCTGCCAGCCCGCTAAGTAAACCAGATTTCACCCCCCGAATTTCTTGGGCGTTTTCCTTTACTTGCTCAACCAGACCAGCCAGCGGCGCAAGCCGTCCAGCTATATCCTCGCGACTGGCTAGGATTTCGCTTAAAAGCCCCGAGCGGCCTTCCGTGACCGCTTTTAGGATTCCATCCCTGTCTCGGGCTGACTTTTCAGTAAACTCACTCAGCGTGTCACGCAGGGGCGTTAAATCGAATCGCTCGATTAGCCCGCGAATTTCCTCTCGCTCTTTGCGGCTGTCGGCTAGTTCCTTCCTGATCACCTCTAGGGCTGGCCACAGCCTTACCGACTCATCTAGCCGCGCCTCTATCGCCTTTAACCTATCGACAATCCGCAAGTCCTCGGACTGGATCGCTTGCCAGTCCTGACACGCCAGAGCCATCATTACCCAGATCATCCGATCTCCGTTTCAAACTCTGCCCCGCAATGTCCACAAACCACCTCAAACGGGAACGCACAAAGTAGCGTTTCCCCGCTGTCTTCGCCAATCTCATCGGCCAACTCTGCCACTCGCTCAGGGTCCACCTCGGGTAGAAATGTGCGCTCGAAATTCTCCCGCCCGCACTCCTCACAATCCCACATCCAAGCGATGTTGAGTTGAACCGTTGGAAGTTTCATCGGCGCCCCCCAGCCTCATACGCTTGACTCAGCCAGTCCTTAACCAAGAGCTTGAAGTGGAACTCTACCCCCTCAAAGTCCTCCTCGATGACTTCTTCATTCTCCTGATACCAATCGACAAACTCCACCGGCTCATAATCAGCAATATCAGCCGCGCAGCAATCGCAGATATCCGCCAAGTCGCCAATCTCGTAGTCAACAGGGCAGGGCTCTACCGTGTCCAGCGTATACCCCTCCCACTCTGGCGCGACCACAAACTGAGTCAACGGATCTACCCCCGCGATATTAAACCCAACCCACTCGCGCCAATGCTCCGCGTAATCGTCTCTCGCCATCCTACTGCCCCCTTAAAAACTTCCCCAAATCCTTCCCGTCATACTTGCGAACCGTCCACTTCTCGCCAGCCTTGGTGTATTCCAGCAGACAAGGAACCAGACCGCTCGGATTAACCTTTTTCGCCGTGTCTGGGTGCAAGTCCACATCCAGAATCACGATATCAATCCCGTTAGCCAATGCTTTTGAGCGAAGCTCTGTCCTCATCCGCTTGCACGGCTCGCACCACTCCGCACTAACCAGCACGTAGTGCCGCCCATCCTTGGGCTCGCTTTGCCACCAAGTCCCATACTCAACGAACGATCCGATGTTGAGCGTGACAAATACCAGACTCCAGAGCTTGCGTTTATTCATGGCTTCCTACCAAGGATTGTGATCCAACTTGTCCACTTGCTTTGGGTAGCCTTTGAAGTTACTTAGCGCGTAACTATCCGCCTGCCGTAACATCGCGTCTGCCGTCTCCGCATCCACCCAGAACGAGCCGACCGGCTGATCATGCCGCTTACCGCCTCGGAGGTAATCCCCCCACGAGTTTTGACAGAGCAAGCCCGGTCGCGAGTGCGAATCATCAACACCCGTAAAAGCCATACAGTGAGCCCAGCTACCCTTGCGTTTACAGAACCCTTCCGAGTCGCGCTCCATCGTGAACCCAATCCCCGAGCAAACCATCACCGGGTAGCCGTTAGCGATTGAGTCCCGAGCCTCCTCGTAACTCTTTACCAGCGCCGTAGCGCCGATGGGATGCTGGTCCGCCGTTACTTCCATCTCGAAGGGGAGACCGCGAAAACCCCATTCCTTCGCCCGCTCGCCAGAGTACCGCGTGAGGTCTACTCCGTTGCCGTAATCCTTGCGAATTAGCGTTCCGTTTTCCTTGACCGCAGCTTGACACCAAGACCCCAAGGAACCGTCCGAGTTCCGCAGCCGACCGCCGCCTTGAATAACACGGCTTGTCCCGTAAATCCACTCCGTAGCACAGTCCGCAAGGTACTGCTCCGCTTCACCCTTAAGGGCAATCTCAACTGCCGAAACAATGTCAACACAATGCCCGGTCCCCCAGCCGCAGCAGTCTCCAATAGCCTGCTCCCTTGGAGCCATCGGCTTGCCGAGTACCTTCTCAAGAGCCTTGTAGAGCAATACCACTTTGCCCGCGCCGCTATCAGTCAGCGGAGCCGCAACGCTTGAGAACACGCTCGCGACCGTCAATAGTTCATCATGCCGCTTCGCTACTTCGTAGGTCCGCTCCTCGGGTGGAACCCATCCATCCATTCGATCCCAACTCATCAATCCGCCTCCTTACTTAACCTTATCTAGCCCGTCAGCAATCGCCCGATAAGCCTCAATCAACTTCTGCTTATCGCTCACCGGCTCAAGCTGTTTCGCAATCTCTGTAGCCCAAGAAGCCCAAGCGGTTCGCGCGTCATCCGATAACGCGCCACGATTCCCCTCTCTAACTTGCTGGGTCATCTGTGCGGCTGTCATGTTCGGGAGCGCCGATGCTTGACTTGCCGCCGAACGATACACCTGAGCAATAGCCTTAGCTTCCGCCTCACGCCCAACGCTAAACACCTTCATTGCCGCTTCGTAGCTAACCTTTGCCAGCCCTTGCAAATCAATATCCGGGATAACCGGATCAACCGGCTGAGGCGGGCCACCGATTACAATCTTGCCGCTATACTTCTCGACCTTGCCAGCCTGCCAGCCATACACACGCACAAGGTACTCGCCGGGAGGCGCTACAAACCCAAACTCTCGCCCGCTAACGGACTTCAGTTCTCTATACGGAACCGATTCATCGAGGCTTTTCCATACCTCTACATCCACCTCAAGACCGTCTCCAGCCTCAACGCTAATCACCGCGAGCTGATGCTCGCCAACCTGTTTGGGAATCTTGACTGTTAAATCAGCCCAGCAGAGGGAAGGCAACATCGCCAATCCTACCGCCAATATCCTATACGCTTTCACCACCTTTTCGCCTCCAATACTTCTCAAAATACTGCGCCTCCAACCAACCTGCGAGCCACGATTGACGCTTGCCAGATTCATAGTCCGGCTTGTTTTTCCCGTCATGCTTATACGGGCAATCGTCTACGCTCAGGCCGTTTCCGAATCCTACCATGCCCGCGCGGAAATCGTCAGGGAAAATCTTTACAGGGACTTTCACTGTAGCGCCTTTTTAATCGCACCAAGAGAACCACACCGAACCGGCCACGTAGCCTTGAGTACCGCGCCGCTTTCCGTTCTCGCAGTCTTGCGCGGACTCCAGCACATGCCGCCAGAAACCACACCGATCACCTCGCCTTTTTCATTCAGCGCCGCACCCCCAGAATCACCCGGCAATACATAAGCATCAACCCCGAGAACATCATCGGAGAAAATACCCACATGGCCCGAGAAATGCCGCAGAGGTCCACTACCACCAAACCCGCAGATTTCAACGTAATCACCTTCCATCGGAGCTTGTTCAGCCACCTTTAGAATCGTTACGCCGTCCGGTGTCGCGTCAATCGAAAGCACCCCTACATCAACTTGGGTATTCAGATTGACTACCTTGGCAACCTTGGTGGAACCGTCGAAAAAGATAACCTCAAACGTGAGGCCATTATCGAGAACGTGAGCCGCAGTCAAAACACGATTGCCAGAGACAACCATACCGCTACCGCTCCAAGAGAGACCGCCACCACCTTTAACCTTCACAGCCACCATCCCCTTATGAATCTCGGATGGTTCTGTCCAGTTCCAGTGAGTCGTCTCTTTGCCGACCTGAGCAAAGGCCGAGCCAGAGAGAAATACAATCGAGCCACAAACACAGAGGGCGCGAAGGAGATACACAGATCACCTACCCTTCTTTGGTTAGAGCCTGCCTCCAGTTGGGCGCAACGTAGCATAGCCTATTTGCCCTTGTCAAATTGACGCAACGTGTAGCCGTTTGCCGATAGCTTTTCTGAGATTATCCTCATGCTCTTTGGCCCTATCTGAGGAAGTACCCGCAACTGCTCCTCGGAGAATTGGCACAGGTCGTCTACGCTACAAATCCCATGAGCGTAAAACGCATCGGCTACCTCGTCTGGGATTCCAATAAGCTCCAGCGGTGGGCTCTCCTCCGGCTCATCGTAAACCGTCAATTCCTTAAAATACCAATCAATCATCGCATAGCAGCGATCTTGGTTCTTCTGGTCTAAGGCAATATCGAGCTTCGCGTAAAGTTGCTCCCTTACCTTTGGTTCAACCGCTTCCGAGTTCTTTTTACTCAAGGCTCCATCCTCCATGATTCCTTTTCAATGCGTTGCTTGTAGCCGGAAATCATTTCCTGCAACTCCTCTACCGTAAAGTTCCGCGTCTCGTTCCGTTGGCGCCGCAGTTCATCAATGACCCCGCGCCCGTACTTGTGTTCCATAAACAGAAAGTATTCTTCCTTCCGCCCGTTAAACACCACGTTGCAGACGCCGCATTGTGGGTGAATTCCACGCTCATCGAACAGAATCGAGTTGAACCGCCCGTCGATGAAATGCCCCGCCTGAATCTCTTTCCACGGCATCCGGCGATGACAACTACAGCAAGTCACCAGCCCCTCACAGTCTCGCCCCTCCAGACGTATCGCCTGAGAACAGAGAGACCACGCTTTTTTCTTCAGTGTCTTGAGACTCACCTTCTTCTTACCGCTAGGTGGCTTTCTTGCCTTTGGCGGTTTTCTCTTAAATCCAGTTCGCTTGAGCGGCGTCTTGCGTTTCAGCGGCTTCCGTTTCAATCCGCATATCCTATAACGAGTTGCCGAACCTCGCATACAGCCTCTACCGGCTTGACTCGCGGGCGGCTTGCTTCCTTGTCCAAACCCAGCATCGCGGATTCAAGCTCTCGCAATTTCTGGTCAAGCTCAACTCCATCGCTTCGCTTCTTGCGTTCATCCTCAGACCAACCAGCTTGAATCTCGGCCCTGATAATAGCATGGCGAGACCGTTCTTGTTCGGTAAAATCTTTCTCTCGGCTAGACTGGTCGTTTTGCTCCCACTGATGCCCCCACGCCGTAAACAGTCGCGCGAGATGCGCCTCGAACTCAATACGCCTGCGCTCGCTCACATACTCTCCGAGAATGTTTCGCCAAAGATTAAAACTCGGTTTCATTCCTCGCCTCTGTTGTGCAATTGCGCAATAAAAATCTGATTGTTTTTGTTACAAATACCCGCCCGGTTTAGGTTGTGGGTGGGGTGGTGCTGTCGATTACTGCTTGTAATGCTCCAACGCGGACAGCCAGTTCACCTTTCGACTGTCCAAACATCGGTGGAAGCCTCATGTCATTGCACGCTGCGTGGTCAATCTCATTACGCAGCTTGCTGACAATCACCACGCTTGCCGCTTTCGCTGCGGCTAGTTGGGCTTTTGCTTCCGCCAAGTGCCTAGCCATTTGCTGACCGGCAATTCCCATCCATTCGTTTTCATCACGCAGCCGCTCGACTTCCTTGGCAAGAGTGATTGCCACTACCTCCGCAGTAAACAAAGGCTCTTGACATTGCTCTTCTGCCACCAAATAAGCCTTCGCCGTTTCCATCGCCTCGTCTACGTTCATGTTAGTACCCCATGTCCAATTCCTGCGCCTCGTCAACCAACTGCTGCAATGCTTCTTTCTGAATCGCCTCGCGCTCCGCTTTCTGCCCGGCAGCGTAGGCAGCTTGCCAAGCTGTCCACGCAATGTTTCGCGTGTAAAAACCGGTTGATGAAGTCTGGGCCAGCATGATGCCGCAATCATTATCTTCCGCCCACGCCTCAAACTCCGCCCGCATCTTGTCGTCGCTCATTCTCTGTTCCTTCGTATGCACTTGCGAAAACACCTGCGTTATACAGATGGCTGCATAATGGTTGTTCCACGGACCTACCGACGCCTATCGTGCACGTCAACGATCCAAAAATCCTCGTTCGGCTTGAGCCGCTTCTGAAACTCATCCAGCGTCAAATGCGACTGCTCGCCGCCATGCTGCCGAATCTCTTGAAGCATCCAACGCTCCGCGTCGTCAACGCTGCTAAACAGGTGGACGCCATCCGTGAAACCTACGGTTTCAACGTAGACGACAACCGCGACAGTGCCCGTTGGGCACATCGCTTTACACAACGCATCAATGCGGCGTCGGTCTTGGTCTGACAATTCAATCGTGATTGTGCTACTTGCCATGCTATCCCTCGATGTTCCACGGACCTACGCTCGGTCGATCCGTATCTGTTCCGTTGGTTTCTCCAAACTTGCGTCGCCAACCACTTGGACTGGTCCGCACTTCTCCGCTGCCGCGATCCGCAGGGCAGACTCAACCGCGTTGCGTAAATTCTTGTCGCTGCAAACTTGTACGCCCTGCTCGTTGCAGACGATGAACGTCTCCACGCTAACCCGCCTGTGAGCGTTCCAGAAAAAGTTTCGTGTCACCGTCCACGTTTTCACGCGGCTTTTGTTTTCGATGATCCGTTTTGCTATGTTCAAACCTTTCATAACGCCATCCCAATACTCTTGAAAATGTGTGAAACCTCCTGCTGCGTTGTCGTCGCGGGTCGCTCTAGCGTCCTCGAACTCCTCCTTCAGCGCTGCCATAATCAACTCACGTTCGTTCATTGATTTGCACCCTTGCCGAAAAACTTTTGCATTTGCGGGTCTGTCTCAAACAATGTTTGGCAAACCTCAGAGAAATTCTTGCAATGCTCGTATGGGTTTTCTGTTGGTATCGACTTGATCGTCATATCAATAAGACCAATGACCTCATTGAGAGTATTGAACTTCATAATCCACTGGCTGCGAATGACACCCTCCATGTTGTCAGCCCTTGCAATCGCTGTACCTGCTTCCTTCTCAATCGTGTTTCGCAACAACTGCAAAACCTTGATGGCCGTGGAACAATGGGATGCATCGAAGCACCCGTCAACGTCTTTTGGTTTGTTCATAGTTTTTCTCCGGGTGCTCGATGATCCCAAGCGTTATGCGGACTAATCTACCTGCCACCCATCGGCAAGAATTTCGTCCGCTGAACCGTACTGTACAAACTGACCTGTTCCACCGTCCCACACGTAGCCCAGATTCACGTCCCAACATCCTTGAATGATGAATCCGTGTTGACGCTCTCCGTCTCGCTCGCGAATGACGCACAGATACCGTCCACCATCACGCATTCTCGGCCACTCCGAAACACTCAATAACTGACTCACAAAACCTCCAATCCGCATAACAAACCCATGCACCCCAGCCGCCGATAGGGTCTTTTGAAATGGTAAGTCACCTCGCGGCGGCGGGGTGATTGGTAGCGTTATCCCACTCAGAACAGTACGCCCTGCTCCAATCGCTTTTTGCTGATCTCGACGTATTCCGGGTTTAACTCGATCCCGATAAATCGCCGTCCATCTGCTCGCCGCGTACATTCCCAATATCAATCGCCACACCGTAGCCGTTGCCAGTGGTCATCCCCGAGAAGTCAAACCGAATCAGGCTAGAGGTCTTGCTCATACCTAATAGACTAGCCGCGCCTCCTGCTGTGTTTGCCGTCTGGTATGCGCCGTAGACGCCATACCCAAGATTCTCGGGAGTCTGGAGAACCACCGGAGTACCCGCAAAATTAAAAGTAGCCCGAACCATCTCCCAGCTCGCATCGCTCCGATTGTCTATCACAATCTTTGGCGAGCCGCCCGAGTTAACCTCCGCCGAAAACGTGATAAAGTCCCCGTAGCAGGGAGAGGCAACCAAATAGGCCATAAACCCTATAATCAAACGCATAACAAAACCTCCTTAAACGCGCTTGCCACCATGCCGATAGCCACGCCCTTTATTCTTCTCCAGTTTCAGCCGTACCGCCGTGTCCATATCCAGCCCGAGCCCAGCGCTGAGGTCCAGCACCCGAATCAGCGTGTCAGCCAACTCCTCAGCGAAGTTAGCCGCGTCATCCTTGCGGAACGCTTCCAGAGCCTCAGACACCTCTGAGGTAATCAGAGCCAGCTTTGCCGGTAGTTTGTACGCGCTCGCTGTCCAGTCGCCGGGCTGAGAAATGTCCCAGCCGTTATCAAGATTGATTTTTAGTATTTCTTTGCCTAGTTCGTTGAGCATTTTTCTTTCTCGCTATAAAAAACCTTGCCTTGCCAAGCCTCGCCTCGCCTCGCCTCGCCGTGCCAAGCCGCGCCCAGCCCCGCCTTGCCCCGATTTATTTCTCCTCAATCTCTACGCGAAACGTCCCGTAAAGCGGACGATAGGTTCCCAGACCAATCATCCCCGCCTGCTGAAGCATCTTCACCATAACAGGCCAATTACACTCCGGCGTTGGGTTAAACGTAATATCAAACTCGCACTCCCACGGCGCATCAATTAAAGGGCGAACCTTTGGATTAGGAATACCCTTCTGAAGCCGGGCAACATGATGGACAATCCGAAAATCCGAATCGAAGTTGCTTCGGTGGAACGGGCGTCCGTTGCGGGTCAGGATCAGATCCTCTTGGTGAATCTGGAGCCAGTTGTTTACTGCCATTGACAGAGGTTTCGCGTTCTTGCCGTAAAACATCTTCGCTACCGACTTCGTGTTTTCTGCGGACAGCGAGGAGTAAAGGTTGATTTGCGGGAGGCACGCCTCGTCGTGACGAGACCAATACACCTTCTCGATAGGTTCCGGTTTTGCTTGATTGTTCCCGTGGTATCTGTCGAACAGCAGCGATTTCAACCCAATCAATTTGACTTTCGCTTCCACCATAGTTCACCAATTCCTTTGCTTCGGACTCCGTTAACGCGAACCATTCTGTGCCACCTCCTGAGAGTAGGCGATGTTGGTATTTGGTATGGAGTCGTCTTTCCAAAACAACACTGTCTTCACAATGAATACAGCACACTAAACTCAACCCAGTCGCGCTCCACGTTTTGCCTTGCCGCAATCTCTCAGGGGCGTTTCCTCGCCCTATTTTGAAATAGCGACCATCGCTAATCACGTAAACGCAATCCATGCAAAAACCTTGCCTTGCCTAGCCGTGCCTCGCCGAGCCGAGCCGCGCCCTGCCTCGCCGTGCCGAGCCGCGCCGCGAGTTATCCGCCAACTAACTTGAAATCTTCCACCGGAAAATCCACCACCGGCTCTTGGTCCTGCCAGTCGCCCCTATCCACCCGCCCGCCAAACCTCAAAGGTCCAATCCCTTGAACCTTGAGGTAGGCGAGACAGTCCAGCCATTCCACCACCAGAAAAAACGGCAGTCCTGTTTGCCGTTCCAAGTCCAAGCCATGAGCCACCTTGCTCAGTGAAAGCATGAGGCTTGGGTACTTGTTCTGCGTGTTGTGGCGCTTCTTGCACTCACACCACGCAGCGATTTTTCCATCCCTGAGTAACGCCCAATCAACTCGGTATTGACGCGGGAGCTTCCGATACTCGACGCGCCAAACCCCCGCAACCTTGCGGATTGTGGCCTCCTCTGCGGCCAGCGTGTTTCCGTTCTCGTAAGTCGGTCGCCGTTCCATGACGAAGATTATTATAGGGTTTTAGCCCTAGACGGGAAGTCCTCTAAGAGATAAAATTTTCGCGTCACAAAAAAGGAGGCGAAACGAATGGAAACGGAACTTACCAAGAGCGAGCAATCGGAACTCGCGCGGCTGTGCAAGGTGGTAGACGAGGGGCTGAGTAGCTTTCTGGCTGTTGGTACGGCGCTGGTTGAGATCAACGAAGGGCGGCTCTACCGACAGAATCACGAAACCTTCGAGGCGTTTGTGAAAGAGCGATGGGGCATCTCTCGCCAGCGAGCCTACCAACTCATGGAGGCCGTTGAGGTAAAAGATGAATTGACAAAAATTTTTGACAACCCATCTGAGGTTGATTTGTTTACAGCCGAATCGCAACTTCGAGAGCTATCCCGCGTAGGAACTGAAGCCCTGCCGAGCGTCCTTGAGAAGATTGTGGAAAAGTGCAAGTCAGAAAACTTGAAGCCGTCTGCGAACGTCATAAAAGACGTAGTTGCTAAGGAACTTGGAAAAGACAAGGACTCACTAGGCCGCGAGGTTAAACACCTTGCCTTAGCCCGAAAGCATCTCAGCGGGCTTCGACTAGCCGTCTCAAATCTCGGTGCTGGTAAGCGGTTCGATGAATACTGGGCAAATGTCGAAGAATGGCTCAACGGATAAAGGATAGGGTATTGTCAATGAATTGCAGATATTGCGGTAAACAGTTTGAGGATGAGGCTGCTCGCTACCTCTTTTTAGCGAAGTTTGTTCAATCGCGCCGGGAGCGGGCTTGCTTTGATTTCTCCTGCCTCAAGTGCGGTGAACGGCTGGCACTCAAGGAACGCGAATACAGGCGGGAGCGGTTCTCACAGGACGAAGAACCGACCGTTACGCTCGAAGAAGCCATGATGAGGAGCTTCCGGTAATGGAACTTTGGCCACACCAAGTCCGAGCGATTGAGCAGTCGCGCGCCATGTACCGAGCAGGAACTAACGCTTGGGCTATCGTTGCGCCGCCGGGCGCTGGAAAGTCTCGCGTCATGTTTTCGATTGCAGCCCCAGCAGCGCAGGCGGGAAAGAGGGTGTGTATCTACTCGCCTAGAATTGCAATTACGAGGCAACTTGGGGAGGAGCTGGCCGAGGGCGGATCGGATTACGGCATTATCGGGGCTGGTTTTGAGCAGCAATACAACCCATC
>SXGT01007611.1_pt1 | contig 13087 bp, 9 predicted proteins | sample 3176221 | NCBI WGS metagenome assembly SXGT01 (sample SAMN11356862, study PRJNA531348) | freshwater metagenome | isolation source: freshwater sample F1-120 | place: China: Fuxian Lake, Yuxi | collected 2017-12-25
CCGGGAGTGATGCTGAACGCTTCGCCGGTGTTCGGTTCCCAGGCGATCAACTCGCTGACGAGGGGCGATGGGTTGGCGCGTTGCAGTGTGTACTGCGCCACACCGAAGCTGGCCAAGCAGGCAACGACGATGGCGATTCTTCCGAGCATCGCCGCAGTCTACGCCGCCAGGGTCACTTCGCCGCGGCCTCAGGTCCGTGCCGGTGGAACATCCAGGCCCCGAACGCGATGCCGAACAGGCTCAGCAGGTGCACCGCCGGAAAGAAGATCACGTGCTCGAGCCAGATCATCCAGAACTGCTGCTGGCTCGAACCGGCCTCGAGGCGCGGGTCGAACTGCATCTGCGTCATCGGATTGACGATGTCGATCACGTTCGTCACGTCGAGGCACGTGCCGAGCTGGTGGTCGCTCGCATACTTGCTGAACAACGCCGCCGGCAACCGCATCAACAACGTGCCCGCCGACAAGAACAGGAACAGCCGCATCGCCTTCGTCTGCGTCCAGGCCGCGATGAGGGACGCCGCCAGACCGGCCGGCCACAGGAAGCGATCGAGTCCGACCGGCTGCACCAGCATCTCCGGGGCCGCCTTCCACTGCAGCCCTAGCCACATCGCGGTGCCGCTCCACGCATACAGAACCGGCAGCAGCAACGGATTGCGCAACGGAGCCTGCCCCAGCACCCAGAGGATCGCGATCCAACCTCCCGCAAAGCCGAGGAACACCATTGGCCAGTGCCAGCCCGGGGCCGTGAAGGTCCCGGTCGGAAACGCCACCATGGAGACTTCGTGGGCCGCGCCTTCGTAGCCGGCGAAGGTGTGGAAGGTGGTCAACGTGCGGTCGCCGTCGGCGAAGCCCGCCTGGGCCACCGACACCACCGCCGCCAGGGCCAGCAGGCCCATGGCGACGGGCCGGAAACGCGGCAGCGGCAGGGCAAAACCGAGGCCGAGCAAGGCGGCGAGATGCAGCAGCGTGAGCACGACGTCCATGGGCAGGGGCCCCGGCAACGGCCGGAAGGGCGAGGGGTTTTCGCGGCGCATCCCCAGGAACGCCAGACTTTTCCCCAGACCGCACTTGCTGGCTTTTGCAGCCATCGCTAGGTTTCTTCGCCTTCCAACGACCTGCGAACCGCGTCGGCAACAACTGCCGCCGCTGGGACGAGCAGAGAGGACGATTCGAAATGACGAAGCAGAAAACCAAGAAGGCCGTGGTCAAGCGGATGAAGCTGACCAAGAGCGGAAAGGTCAAGTTCCGCCACGCCTACACGTCGCACCTGATGGTGCGGCGCAGTTCCAAGCGAAAGCGCCAACTCCGCCAGAAGGGCATCTGCAAAGGCAAGATCGCCGTCAACATGGCCGAACTGCTGGGTGGGAGGTAACCGCTCATGACTCGCGCAACCAATGGTCCTGCCACGCGGCAGCGTCGCAATCGCCTCCTCAAGCGCGCCAAGGGCTACCGCCAAGGCCGCCGCAACCTGTTCAAGATGGCGACCGTCACGGTGCTCCGCGCCGAACGGTTTGCCTTCGCCGGCCGCCAGCAGAAGAAGCGCTTCTTCCGTGGCCTCTGGATCACGCGCCTCACGGCCGCGGTCAAGGCACATGGCCTGCGTTACTCGCAGTTCATCCACGGCGTGCAGAAGGCGGGCATCAAGCTGAACCGCAAGGAACTCAGCGAGCTCGCGATCCACGACGCGAAGACGTTCGAAGCGATCTGCGGCAAGGCCAAGAAGGCCATCGCCTGAGCTTGGAGTTCTGGGTGCCACGCACCCAGTAGCCCATTCCCGCACGGCGCTGGCCCTCCAGCGCCGTTGTGCTGTACGGCCCGAACTGTTCCCTCCCGGCCGCGCGATGCGGTCGTTCCGACCATGGACATGAATGCATTGCGTGACGGTTGGCTGCGCGCGATCGCTGCCGCCAGCGACGACAAGGCGCTCGCCGAAGTCGAAGCCCGTCTGTTCGGCGGCAAGGGTGAAGTGCTCGAGCTGGTGCGCTCGGTCACGGCCCTGCCGAAGGAAGAGCGGCCAGCGTTCGGCAAGGCCGCCAACGGCGTGAAGCAGGAAGTCGAGCAGGCGCTCACCGCCGCTCGCGATCGCTTCGTCGCCGCCACCACCGCGAAGGAACTGCAGGCCACCGACTTCGATCCGACCGAGCCGGGCCCGCGCCTGCCGCGCGGCACGCTGCACCCGATCACGATCGTGCAGAACGAACTGGTGGACCTGTTCACCAGCCTCGGCTTCCAATGGCAGGACGGCCCCGAAGTCGAGTCCGAGTACTTCAACTTCGACGCGCTCAACATCCCGGGCGACCATCCGGCGCGCGAGAGCCAGGACACGTTCTGGCTGACCGACAAGAACCTGCTGCGCACGCACACTTCGCCAGTGCAGGTGCGCACGCTGCAGCGCGCGACAAAGAACGGCTTCCAGCCGCCGCTCAAGGTGATCGTGCCGGGCCGCTGCTTCCGCAGCGAAACCGTCGACAAGAGCCACGAGCACACCTTCTACCAAATGGAAGGTCTGGTCGTGGACCGCGTGCACGGCGACCAGGGCGTCAGCACCGCGAACCTGATCCACACCATGAAGACCTGCCTGCGCGTGATCCTCGAACGCGACCTGCAGGTGCGGCTGCGCCCCGGCTTCTTCCCGTTCGTCGAGCCCGGCTTCGAGCTCGACGTCAACTGCCCGTTCTGCTCGGGCAAGGGCTGCTCGGTGTGCAAGCAGTCGGGTTGGATCGAAGTGCTGCCGTGCGGCATGGTCCATCCGAACGTCCTGCGCCAAGGTGGCCTCGACCCCGAGGAATACACCGGATTTGCGTTCGGCATGGGCCTGCAGCGCGTCGTGATGCTGCGCTACGGCATCGACGACATCCGGCAGTTCATGGGGGGCAATACGCGCTTCCTGCAGCAGTTCCCGGAGGTGAGCCGATGAAGATCTCGCGTCGTTGGTTGCAGCGTCACGTCGATCTCACCGGCATCGACAGCAAGCAGATCCTCGCCGACCTCACCATGAGCACGGCGGAGATCGAAGGGCTGATCCGCTTCGGCGCCGGGCTCGAACCGTTCGTCATCGGGCACGTGCGCAAGCGCGACAAGCATCCCGACGCCGACAAGCTGTCGGTCTGCGAAGTCGATCTCGGCAAGGCCGGCGGTGTCGTGCAGATCGTCTGCGGCGCGCCCAACGTTGCGGCGGGCCAGCGCATCGTCGTGATCCGTCCCGGCGACACGTTGCCGGAGAGCGGCGGCAAGGGCGCGCTCAAGATCAAGGTCGGCAAGATCCGCGGCGTCGAGTCGCACGGCATGATCTGTTCGGAGAGCGAACTCGGCCTGTCGCAGGAACACGACGGCATCCTGGTGCTGCCGCCGGAGACGCCGATCGGCGAACGCTTGGTCGATGTCGTCGCGGTGCAGGACGACGTGTTCGAGATCGACAACAAGTCGATCAACCATCGCCCCGACCTGTGGGGTCACTATGGTTTTGCGCGCGAACTCGCGGCGATCTACGGCCGGCCCCTGCGGCCGATGCTCGCCGATCTGCCGATGCCGGCGAGCGGCAAGAAGATCGACATCGCCATCGACGACAAGCTCGGTTGCCCGCGCTACTGCGGCCTCGTCATCGACGGCGTCGTCACCGGCCCGTCGCCGAACGAACTGCGCTGGCAACTCGCCGCGGTCGGCCAACGCGCGATCAACCTGCCGGTCGACCTCACCAACTCCGTGATGCTCGACCTCGGCCAGCCGATGCACGCGTTTGACGCGCGCCACGTCGGCAACGGCCCGATCCGCGTGCGCAAGGCCCGCGCCAACGAGTCGCTGACGACGCTCGACGGGCAAGTCCGCAAGCTCAACGACCAGGACCTGCTGGTCTGCGCCGGCGACAAGCCGGAAGCGCTCGCGGGCATCATGGGCGGGGCGGGCACGATGGTCGAAGCCGGCACGACGACGCTGTTCCTCGAATCGGCGAACTTCCACGGCTCAACCATCCGGCGCACCAGCATGCGGCTCGGCCTGCGCACCGACGCCAGCGCGCGCTTCGAGAAGGCGCAGGATCCGGCCAACGCGGAACTCGCGGTGCACCACTTCCTGCGCCTGCTCCAGCAGCACTGCCCGACGGCGAAGGCGGCCGGCCCGATGGTCGATCCGGCCGGCTTCCGCTACGTGGGAAAGACGATCACGCTGCGGCGCGCGCGCCTGCTGCTCAAGCTCGGCGTGCGGCTCGACGACGAGAAGGTCGCCGCGATCCTCACGTCGCTGCAGTTCGGCGTCACCGTCACCGCCACCGGTTTCGACTGCACGCCGCCGAGCTTCCGCGCCACCAAGGACATCGCGATCGAAGACGACCTGATCGAAGAGGTCGGCCGCATGTTCCGCTACGACAACATCCCGGAACGGCCGCTGCACGGCACGGTGGCGCCGCCGCCGCGCAACGAAGAACTGTTCCTGGCGCGTCGCTTGCTCGAGATCTCGTGCCTCGAGCTCGGCTGCAGCGAGATCTACAACTACAGCTTCGTGCCCGACGCGGTGCTGACGGCGGCCGGTTCGATCGAGCACGCCTACGTGCAGGTCGCCAATCCGGTCGCGCCCGAGATCACGCGCATTCGCCGGCACGTGCTGCCGAGCCTGCTGTCGGCGGTGCCGCAGAACCTGCGCACGCAGGCTTCGGTTCGCCTGTGCGAACACGGCAAGGGCTACCACGCCGAGATGCGCGACGACCACAAGCTGCCGCACGAAGTGCGCGAGCTCGCGTTCGTGTTCGCGGTGCGCGAAGGGCCGCATCCGTTCGGCATCCTGCGCGAAGCGATCGCCGGCCTGCTGCAGCGCGTCGGCTATCCCGCAGTGATGGGCCGTGTGTGGCACGGCAAGGACCAGCCGTGGGTGCATCCGACGCGCGCGGTCGCGATCGACCGCGACGGTTCGCCGTGCGGCTACGTGGCGCATCTGCATCCGGGCATCGCCCGCGCGATGGACCTGCCGGTGACGACGGCGATCGCGTGCCTCGACGTGCGGGCGCTGTTCGCGAACGGGCGCAAGATCGCACGGCATACGCCGCAGCCGACCTTCCCGATGCTGCCGGTCGATGTCGCACTGCTGGTCGACGAAGCGACGCAGGTCGCGGCGGTGGTGGAGTTCCTGCGCACCACCGGGCGCAAGCTGGTGAAGGACGTGCAACTGTTCGAGGCCTACCGCGGCGGCAAGCTGCCGGCGGGCAAGAAGAGCCTGAACTTCACCGTGACGCTGGGTGCTGACGACCGCACGCTGACCGACGAGGACGAGACGAAGTTCCTCGGCAAGGTGCGCGACAACGCGAACCAAATCGGCGCCGAACTGCGCGGCTAGCCGCCGCGCAGCACCGCCAGCAGATCGCGCACGAAGCGGGCGGTGAGGCCCCACAACAAGTCCTCGCCGAACGGGAAGTGCGGGCTCGTCTTCGGCTGGTTGCCCGTGGCACCGCCCGGCGGCGGCCGTTCGTGCCAGCGCGACTCGTCCTGCAGCAGGCGCAACGGCACGTGCAGGATGCGCACGACTTCGTCGGGATCCGGCTGCGTTGCCACCGGCAGCAGGCGGGCGACCACGGCGTGCGCCAGGATGCCGCTCGAACTGGTGCGCGGCGGCAGCGCGCCGAGCAATTCGATGGCGTCGTCGGGCACGCCGATCTCCTCGCGGCACTCGCGCCGCGCCGTCGCCGCGATCGATTCGTCGCCGTCGCGCATGCCGCCCGGGAACGCAATCTGGCCGGCGTGCTGGCGCGCGTTCGCCGGCCGCACCAGGAACAGCAGGTGGTCTTCCCCGTCGTGCTGCACGATCGGGCACAGCACCGCCGCGAGGCGCAGGGGAGTCCCGTGCCAGTCGCCCGGAGGTGCGAGTCGCGTGCGCAGCAGGTCGTCGAGTGGGAACGCCACGACGCTTCCGTAGCGGGCCGGCTTGTGCGGCGCCAGGGGATCGCCACGATGCGGTGCCCATGCACGTCCACCTGATCGACGGCACCTACGAGCTCTACCGCAGCTACTTCGGTGCGCCGCCGGCCACGGCTCCCGATGGCCGCGAAGTCGGCGCCGTGCGCGGCCTGCTCGCCAGCCTCGTGTCGCTGCTCGGCAAGCCCGAAGTCACCCACGTGGGCATCGCCTTCGACACGGTGATCGAGTCGTTCCGCAACGGCCTGTTCGCGGGCTACAAGACCGGCGAGGGCATCGAGCCCGCGCTGTGGGCGCAGTTCCCGCTGGCGGAACGCGCGATGCGGGCGCTCGGCCTCGTCACCTGGTCGATGGTGGAGTTCGAAGCCGACGACGCGCTGGCGACGATGGCGGTGCGCGCGGCCGCGGACTCGCGCGTCGAACGCGTGTTCGTCGGCACGCCGGACAAGGACCTGGCGCAGGTCGTGCGTGGCGACCGCATCGTGCAGCTCGATCGCAAGAATCAGGTGGTGGCCGACGAGGCGGCGATCCGCACGAAGTTCGGCGTCGCGCCCACGTCGATCCCCGACCTGCTGGCGCTCGTCGGCGACGACGCCGATGGCATTCCCGGTCTGCCGAAGTGGGGCATGAAGAGTGCCGCGACCGTGCTCGCGCACTACGGCACACTCGACGCGATCCCGGACGACGCGGCGGCGTGGGCGGTGCCGGTGCGCGGCGCAGCCGGACTCGCCGAAGTGCTGCGGACGCACCGCAACGAAGCCAGGCTGTATCGAACGTTGGCGACGTTGCGCCTCGACGTGCCATTGGCCGAAGACGTCGATGCTCTGCGTTGGCGCGTGGCTCGGCCCGAACTGGCCCCGCTGCTCGCCGAACTCGGCTACGAACGCCTGCTCGAACGGGTGCCGCCCGCGCGCTGACCGCGTGGGGGACTGCCGCAAGTGCGCCCCGTGCGGTACTTCTGCGCCGCGTGACGATCCTTCCAGAACGAGCTCCGGTGCGGCCTCGCGTGCAAACGTGCGCCGGTGGTGTCGCTCGATTGCTCGAAGACGAAGTCGCCGAACTGCTCGCCGCGGGGCGAGCCGCACGCGTCGTGTTGTGCGGGGCGCCGCAGAGTGGCAAGAGCACGGCCTTGGCGCATCTCGCGGCGGTGTTCGCCGGCGAGGCGCGGCTGGGACTGCGCGACGGCAGAGGCATGCCCGCCACCGATGCCCTGGTCGAGGTGGCCACCCTTCCCGGCGTAGTGTCGGCGCCAGGCACCCCACGGCAGGTCCGGCCGACCTGGATGATGGCGAAGTGGAGCGACGACGACTGCCTCGAGTACTTGTGCTCGCGGCACAAGGAACGCACGGCGGTGGCCTTCGCGCGTTGGCAGGCCTGCAGCGAGGACCACGGACTCTACCGTTGGCCTGGCCACTGCACTGCGGTGTTGGATCTGCTCGCCGGCGAGGATCTGGCCGCGGACGCGTGGCAGAGTCTGCGGCTCGTGGTGCAACGCACGACGGCGGATGAGCACGCGGTTCTCGGCCTACGCGCCCTGCAGCAGTTCCTCGCTGTTTCGAGGCCGATTCCCGCGGCGACAACCACGCTGCCCTCCGCCACGGGTGCCGCGTGGTTGCAAAGCGAAGCCGCCGCGGCCTTGCTCGCGGCAGAAGCACTGCTTGACGACGCCGCAGCCTTGCCATCGATCAAACTCGCGTCGCTGCGTTGGCAACGTCGCCTCGCGGTCGCGCTGCACGTCGTGATGCAGATGCAGCCGCGCCGCCGCGAGCACCTCCGCGACGTGTTGGAGCATGCTCCTGCCGGCATCGATCTGCGGTTGCCGTTGTCGCTGCTGGCGGCAACCGAGCAAGGCTTCCGGCCGCCGCGAGCGCGTTTCGAACGGCTGGCGCATGCGATGCTCGCCTACGCCGATCTGCACGACGTCACGATCGCGGGCGACTGCTCGCAGGTGAATCTGGCGTTTGCCAACCTGCGCGGTGCCACGCTCGATGGCGCTTTGTTGACGGGGGCGCACCTCGAAGGCGCGGACGTGTGGGGAGCGTCGCTGGAGCGAGCCCAGGCGGCGCGGGCCCGGGCTGCGAACGTGATCGCCGATGGTGTGCGCGGCGACGACGTGCAGTTCGCCTATGCCGACCTGTGCGGCGCCCGCTTCGTCGGAGCCAGCCTGCGCCGTGCGGTGTTGACCCACGCGCGCCTGCGCGGCACCAACTTCACTTCAGCCGACCTGCGTGGCGCCGATCTGTCGCACACCGACTTGCGCGAGGTGGTGTTCGAAGGCGTCGATCTCGCGTTCACCAAACTGCATCGAGTCAACGCGGAAGGCGTCGAGTGGCCCAAACTGGCGGCAAAGGGGTCGGACTGGGCCGACTCGCAACTCACCGGCGCGCGGTGGCACGAGGCCCAGCTCGACGAGGCCGCGTTCCATCGCTGTGGCCTCGCCCACGTCGATTGGCAAGGCGCGAACCTGCGCGGCGCCGACCTGCGCCAGGCGACCTTCCATCTCGGCAACGCGCGCAGTGGGCTCGTCGGCAGTGAAATTGCGTGCGAAGGCAGTCGCACTGGGTTCTACACCGACGAATCGCTCGACGACCTGGTGCTGCAGCCGGAGGTCGTGCGCCAAGCGAACCTCAGCGAATGCGACCTGCGCGGTGCCTTGCTCGACGACGTCGATCTCTACCGCGTCGATCTGCGCGGCGCCCGTCTCGACCCCGCCGCCCGCGACTGGGCGCGACGCTGCCGCGCGATCCTCGATGACCCGCCGCGGGGTTGATGACGCTCAGCGCACCTGCAGCACCGCGACTTTGAGGTAGCGCGTCTCCGGGCACTCGAGCGCGACCGGATGGTCGGGGCCCGCACCGCGCAGATACAGGATGCGCGCATCGCGCCGCGCTGCGGCGGCGGCGTCGCGCAGCATGCGCACGAACTGCTCTTCGCTGACGCTGCCCGAGCACGAACACGTCACCACGATGCCGGAGCGCGCCACCTTCTCGAGCGCGAGCCGGTTGAGGTCGGAATACCGAGCGAGGCCCGTTTCGATCTCGTCCTTGTTGTGCACCCACTTCGGCGGATCGAGCACGATCAGGTCGTGCGCGCCGAGCTGGGCTTCGCGCAGCAGGTCGAACGCATCGCCGTGCACGGTGGCGATGCGCTGCTTGTTGGCGGCCGCGTTGACGTTGGTCTGTTCGACCATCGCTTCGTCGAGATCGGCGGCGAGCACCTTGGTGGCGCCGCCGGCGACCGCGTTCATCGCAAAGCCACCGCTGTTGCAGCACAGGTCGAGCACCGAACGACCCTTCGCCAGGTTGCGCACGAGCCAGCGGTTGTCGCGCTGGTCGGCGAAGAAGCCGGTCTTGTGGCCGGTGCCCGCCTGCACGGCATAGAACAGCCCGTGCTCGCGCACGGTGGTGGCGACGGGCGCGGCGCGCGGCGCCTTCTCCATGCCTTCGCGCTCGGACCAGTCCTTGTCCTGCAGCAGCACCAGCTTGGCATCCGGGTACTTCTCCATCAGCCACTCGCCGAGCGCTTCGAGCTGCTGCAGCATGCCGAGCGAGCTGACTTGCGCCACGAACGCGTTGCCGAGCTTGTCGAGCACGAGCCCCGGAAAGCCGTCGCCTTCGGCGTGGATCACGCGCCACGCGTCGGTGATCTTCGCCAGGTTCAGCGTCTCCTCGCGCAGCTGGCACGCGCGCCGCAGCATCTCGATGAAGTGGGCGCGAATGTCGGGCACCGCCTCGTCGGCGAACATGCGCAGCGCCAGCTCGGCGCGCGGATTGTAGAAGCCGGTGCCGACGTGGTTGCCTTCGCGGTCGCGCACGAGGCAGGCGCTGCCGGCGGGCGGTGACGGCTCCGGCTTCTGGATCATCTTGCGATAGAACCAGGGATGCCGGCCGTGCACGCGCACCTTGAGGCGGAGTTCGGGCAGACGGCCCGTAGAGCGGAGCGGAGAACGTCGGGTCATCGGCCAGTCTTCACAGGGGACGGCGGCGGGGTGGGCAGGGGACGGGGATCGGTGCGGATCTGTTCGAGCAGGATCGCGATGCCCTTCTCGAGCTGGGGGTCGCTGCCTTGCAGCAACGAGTGCACATCGTTCTCGACGAGCACGTCGGGTTCGACGCCGAAGCCTTCGATGGTCCATTGCGGACCCGGCTCCGTGTTGCCGAACTCTGGCACGTTGACGACGCCGCCATCGAGCAGCATGCCGCGGTTGGTGATGCCGATGATGCCGCCCCACGAACGTTTGCCGACGAGCTTGCCGAGGCCGGCGCGCCGGAACATCGCCGGGAAGATGTCGCCATCGCTCGCCGACGTTTCATTGAGCAGGCACACCAGGTGGCCGTGGAACAGCGCCTGCGGGTAGGGGCGGTAGCCGGTGGTGCGGCCGAAGGTGCACATCAGCAACTCGCGCGACAACCGGTTGAGCACCATCTGCGACACGTTGCCGCCGCCGTTGTGGCGGTCGTCGATGACGAGGCCCTGCTTGTCGCGCTGCGGGTAGTACTGCTTGATGAACTCGCGGATGCCGTCCTGCCCCATGTCGGGCAGGTGCAGGTAGCCGAGCTTGCCGTCGCTCAACGCGGCGGTGCGTTCGCGGTTCTTGACCAGCCACTCCAGGTAGAACAGCTTCTCTTCGCTGCCGATCGGCTCGATGGCGACGGTGCGGGCGCCGTCGAGCTGCGGCTTGTCGTGCACCAGCAGGCTGATCGTGCGGCCGAGCTTGCCGCGCAGCAGGCGGTAGGGGCTGACGTCGGGTTGCAGTTCGTCGCCGTCGATGGCGAGCACGTACTGACCCTGCTTCACGTCGACGCCGACCGCGGTCGCCGGCGAACGGTACATCTCGTCGTCGTTCTCGCCGCGCAGGATGCGCTCGATGCGGTAGCGGCCGGTGACCACGTCGAACTCGAGCACGAGCCCGGGCAACGCCACGTTGCCGCGTGCCGGTGCATCGAGATCGCCGCCGGCGATGTAGGCGTGGCCGACGTTCAACTCGGCGATCATTTCGCTGATCACGTAGTTGAGGTCGCTGCGATGCCGCACGTGGGTGACCAGCGGCGCGTAGCGCTGGCGCAGCGACTCCCAATCGTGGCCATGCATGTTGGCGACGTAGAAGTAGTCGCGGTAGCGGCGCCAGACCTCGTGGAAGATCTGCCAGTACTCATCGGCCGGCACGCGCTGCACCGGTAGGCCGCGCAGGTCGAACTTCTTGTGGCCGTCCTTGCCCTTGGTCGAGGCTTCGGCAGCCGCCCAGCCGGCGTCGGTGCGGATCACCACATGCGTGCCGTCCGGCGACAACGACAGGCCGCGCACACCCGACGCGAGCTGCTCGCTCTTGCGTTCCTTCGGGTCGAACACATGCAGCGTCACCGGCTGGTCGCTGTCGCGGCCGTAGTACGAACCGCCGCGCTTCATGTAGAGCAAGTGGTCGCCGGCCACCGCCAACGTCGCGTAGTTGTCGAGCGGCAACGGCACCGCTTCGACGCGGTCGGCGAGGCCCTCGAAGTCGATCGCGATCGGCGCCTCGAACTTCGGCGCCGTTTTCGGATCGGTGGCCGGTGCCACGGCTTCGTCGCTGCGCTTGCCGAGCCACGGCCCCGCGCTCTTCTGCAGCGCCAACGCGTACACGCCGTAGGCGCGATCGACCTGGAAGTCCCATTCGTACTCGTCGGCGAGGCGCGGCTGGAAACCGCGCAGGCCGAGGAAGAACAGCCGTTCGCCGCGCTGGTCGAACACGGGCATGCGGTCGTTCGCCAGCGGCCGCGACAGCACGCGCAGGGTCTTGTCGGCGAGCGACCACAGATGCAGCTGGCGGCATTCGGTGCCCGCCGTCATCGAGAACGCCACGTGGCCGGAACACGGCGACCAGCGCGCGTCGCGCAATTGCCCACGCGGTTCGTCGGCGATCACCGTCAAAGCACCCGTCGCGGCATCGCACAGCCGCAGCACGCCGTCCTTGTCGGACAGCAGCAGCCATTTGCCGTCCGGCGACCAGATCGGCTCGAACAGCATCGTGGCGAGCCCGGTGGTGAGCTGGCGCTCGGGCGTGCTGCCGAGATGGTCGACCAGCCACACCTGCTCCTCGCCGCTGCGGTCGCTGATGAACGCGATCGTGCTGCCGTCCGGGGCGAACGCGGGGTGCTTCTCGTGGGCCCCTGGCGTGCTGGCCAGCGCGCGCACATCGCCGTGTTCGCGCGGCACGGTGAGCAGTTCGCCGCGCGCCGCGACCGCGAGCCGCCGCGCGCCGGGGCTGGCGGCGAAGTGTTCGACGAACGACGTCGCATCGACGGTGGTGGAGCGCACCAGCAGGCCTTCGTCCGGCACGCGGATCGGGATCGCGTGTTCCTCGCGGGCGCGCGTGTGGAACCAGAACAGCTCACCGCCCTTCTCGTAGACGATGCGTTCGTCGGCGGCGGCACCGGCACTCGGCCAACGCAGATCCCAGTTCGTGCTCGACGTCTCCTGGTGCACGCTCTTCGTCGCGAGGTCGTACGACCACAGGTTCAGCGTGCCGGTGCGGTCGCTGGCGAACCAGATGCTGTCGCCGATCCACATCGGATCGCGGTCGGTGCGCACGTGGTCGGTGATGTTCTCGGCCTGCCCGGTGGCCGGATCGAACACGAACAGATCCGTGGCCCAACCGCCCTCGTAGCGCTTCCACGCACGGAAATCGCGAAACTGCGGCGAGTAGACCAGGCGCAAGCCGTTCGGCGAGAAGTCGCCGGCACCCGCCTGCGGCATCGGCAACGGCACCGGCAGCGCCCCGCGCACGCGCGCCACCGCCGGCATCGCCACCGTGTAGAGCCGCGGCGCCGCGGTGGTCCAGGCCTGGGCATTGCTGCGGAACAGCACCGCACCGCCGTCCGGCGTCCAACCGTAGACCTGGTTGTCGTAGCCCCAGCGTTCGGGCAGCGGTCCCTTGCTCGGATACCACGTCAACTGGCGCACGTCGCCACCTTCGCTCGGCACCACGAAGACCTGCTCGTCACCGTCGATCTGGCCGGTGAACGCGATCCAGCGACCGTCGGGCGAGAACTTCGCAAACAGTTCGACGCCCTGCGCCGAAGTCACCCGCAGCGCGGTGCCGCCGCGCAACGGCGCCCGCCACAGATCGCCACCGTAGGTGAACACGACCTGGTCGCCGTGCACGTCGGGGAAGCGCAGCAGCTTCGTCTGGGCTGGCAACGCAGCGTGAAC
>SXGT01242968.1_pt1 | contig 13087 bp, 13 predicted proteins | sample 3176221 | NCBI WGS metagenome assembly SXGT01 (sample SAMN11356862, study PRJNA531348) | freshwater metagenome | isolation source: freshwater sample F1-120 | place: China: Fuxian Lake, Yuxi | collected 2017-12-25
AACAACGCCGAAGGAACCCGCGCTCCCAGCAGCCGCGCCCCACCCAGCGCAAACGCGATGTCGGTGGCCATCGGCACACCCCAGCCCGAAGGAGCGGTTTTCCCTGCAAAAGCGAGGTACACCAGCGCCGGTGCGATCATCCCGCCGATCGCCGCGACCAATGGAAGTGCCGCCTTTCGCCAAGTGTTCAGCTCGCCGACCAGCAGCTCACGCTTGATTTCCAGGCCGACGAGCACAAAGAAGCCCGCCATCCAAAAATCGTTGATCCACTCCAGGACCGACAGCGACCCAAGCTCCGATGTCCACAGTCCCGCATAAAACTTGGAAAACCCGGAGTTCGCCATGCCCAACGCCACGGCGGCCGCGACGAACAATACCACCGCAGAGCGGGCTTCGGTCGCAAGAAAACGCTCAAACGGGCGCAGCAGCGCCGACCAACCAAGGGAACGATCCATTGAACACCCGGTTCAACCTTGGAATGGTGGCCCGCCCATTCCGGATCCTGCAGCTCCTGCTGCACCCTTGCCGCGAACGTACGCACCTCCTTCGGGGAGGCAATCCGGTTTGGGTAATTCTGGGCGCGCCGGCTGACGCCGTCGGGTGCTCCAGGGGTTTCGCCGCCTTCGCTGCGCTTCGTCGGCCGCTGCGCGCCCTTCCGCCCCCTCGCGCGTTCGCGCAAATGGTAAACCCTCTTTACGATCTACCCCGCATACCGAAAGGTTGCCGTCACCCCTAAGATCTCCTCCGGGATCCCCTCGTCCGAACGGATCTTCATCTCCCATTCGGTCAGTTCCTCCTCCGGAACCCGGTACCGCTCGGCGATCTCCGAAAGCCACTCTACGCCCATCACCGCATCCACGCGCGCCGCGGAAAGCGCTTGTTCTTTCTTCAGATCCGCCGCACCCGACCAGCCGCGCCCGTTCAGCGCTTCCAAATCCGGGCGCAGCTTGTCGAGCAGCGGATCCGCAAACAGGGTCATCACCGCCAAAGCGCCGTTGCTTTCGAGCGCATCCACCAACACCCACCCGGCGCCCGGCAGCCGCGGCAGGTTCAAATCCCCGACCACGGACTCCAACGGATCCCCGGCGGCCAAAGCGTCAATACGTCGATGCAGTTCGTCCGTATCGAACGTCATCGGAGCTCCACGTCCGCGGGGGAAAGCTGCATCGCTTCCAACACGTCCGACAAGGCGGCTGCCCCCTTGTGGGCGCTGCTGAACATCAGTCCCAGCTCCAAATCCTCGGGGTGCAGGGCCGGGTCTCGGCACAGGTGCGAGTATTCCATCCAGTCGTCGCTGCCCTCACTCACCAGCGTCGAGTGCACTCGGGCAAGCGTTGCGGAGTCCAACCTTTCGCGGTCCACCACCAGCGCGGCACTCGCAACCGCGACACTGAAACCGGTGTTGGTCGGGGCATCTTCGCGTAGCCCGTCCGGTCGGTGCCCCCCCGAGGTCTCCAATATGCGGATGCGGATCGGCACCGTGAGCCCGCGGTGCCAAGCCACGAGATCGCCTCCACCATATTGCATGCCCGCGGCGATTGCTCTTGAAAAACGGTCGGTTGCTTGGGTCTTTGGGTCCATCGACGCCTCGTTTGCACGCATTGTTACCATAATGTACCAGGGTGTTGTGGCCGGACGAGAGTTCGCGTAGGGTTTTCCTATGAACAACCCACGCTTTCTCTTCGTCGCCGCTTTCCTTTCCGCTTGCGCCGGGGCTGACCCAGCGGATTCGGACCCGGTCGACACTTCGGAAACGGACGTCGATACCGCGGAGACGGATCTTCTCGACACCGATCTCGTGGAGACGGACCTTCCGGACACCGATGTCGTGGATACCGATGCTCCGGATACGGACGACACCGATGGGATGGTGTTCCTTCCCCAGACGTTCACCGCCGAGGCGGGCTTTCGGATCCGCCACGCCGGCAATGCGAAAGCGGGGTACAACGCCGACGCAAATGCCGGTCCTGTGGGTATTTACCTCTACCACCAGCCGAAGGATGGCACCGAACCCAGCGGCGGTGGCGGCGGAATGTTGTCGACGATCTTCGCTTATTCTGAAGACGGCCTCACCTTCGATGCCGCCGAATACACCGAGGTCGCGACCGGTGCCTGCAATGGCCAGGATGGAGCGAGAATCGTGGGGCATTCCGAGCGGTTGGCGTTGCCCGAGGGCGGCTACCGCCTGTACCGGTTGATGCAGGGACCCATGGCCGCCTTTCAGTCGTTCTCCAGCATGTACTCCGACGATGGCGTGGTGTACTGCAATCTGCCCACCGATCACTATGAGCTTGGCCCCAACGACAACGGCACCATGGGGATTTACACCACCTTTGTCGCCGAGCATACCGAAAACCAAGTGGTTCTCCTGTATTTGGGCGATCTTTTCGGCGACAACAACACCCGGCGCGCGGTTGCGGGCGGCGATGGCGATCAGTTTGAATGGCACAGCGACAATGTGCTCGGCGATGCCGGGGGCGAGGCGTCACAGGCGTATGTCGATATCTCCACCGTTCCAGCAGCTCCAGGGGTTCGTCGCCTGTTTTCCATGCAGGGTGGAAACGGCATCTACAGCTTTATCACCCACGATGACGGCGTCTCTTTCGTTCAAGAACCAGGACCTCGGCTTACTCCCTCCGATTTCGACGGCCTGCTCGGGGAGGATTTCACCACCTGCGCATTTTTCGACCCGACGCTCGTCCAAATACCGGATGGTTCGGGCGGAATCGCCGCCACCCGCATGTATTTGACCTCGCGGGTGTGGGACGCCAGTGTTCCCGGGTGTGACGCCTACGATCCGTGCACCATGCACCAAGAATGCGACGAAGAAGTGATTTTGAGCGCGGTCACCACCGATCTCTGATCACTGGTACATCCATTTTCAGTAGATCGATCCATTTTTGATGTACCACTTGGGCGCCTCGGGCTTCGCCCGACCGGGCTGTCCGGGGGTTTCGTCGCTCCGAGCTGTGCTCTCCGCGACTGCTTCGCACCCCTCCCATCCCTGGCGCGGTCAAAGTTGTAAACAACGACCCTCCGTTTGTCAACCGAATGTCAAACTGGCGCTCGGCCATCGAGGGTTTCGGTGCAACGCCGTTCCCATCGACGGGGGATGCCATGTCCGGACGGTTGGGGTGCCTGTGTCTGGGGTTGGCGATCGGGTGTTCTCGGGAGGCGCCGACCGATGAAACATACGCTTCTCCGGAGCTGACGCTCACTTCCCCGTCGCCGGGGTCGGAGCTGCGCGCCGATGAAGAGGTGGTCATCGAGGCCATCCTCGTGGATACGGACACCCCCATCGAGGAGCTGGCACTGACATTTTCGAGCGACGTCAACGGAATGTTGGCCGGCGACGTGCAGTGGAGCGGCGGACATCTGGCGTTCACCGGACCGATCTTGTCGGTTGGCGGTCACGTTCTCAGCGTGACGGCAACGGATCCGGAGGGGAATGCGGTACTTCAGCAGGTGGGTGTGCAGGTCGTGACCCCGGAGACGGTGGACACCGATGGAGCCGACACGGACGACACCGATTCGGAAGACACCGAAGATACGTCTGATACGGGGGGATCGGACACGGATGTCGTCGACACCGACGTTACCGATACCGACGACACGGCCGATACCGGGCCGATGGTGGACGGGGATGGCGATGGGCACGCGCCGATTAATGAAGGCGGCGACGACTGCAACGATGGGAACAACCTCATATTTCCTGGGGCCACGGACGCCTGCGGCGACAACATCGACCAGAATTGCGACGGCCAAGATTTGGCGTGCGTCGCCCAGCACTGTGGCGTGATCAGCGAGGATGAAGTTTGGGAAAGCGACGTGCAACACTGGGTTACCTGCGATGTGTTCGTCGAAGGAACCTTGGATCCAGTGCTCACCATCGAAAACGGCGCCGACGTGCGGTTTTGGAACACCACCCACCTGTTCGTTGGGCTGAACGACGGTGGTTCCCTGCAGATCAGTGTGGGCAACCAGGTGACCTTTTCCGCGTACGACATCGTGTGGGATGGGGTGTTCGTCGGGGAGTTTGGCGATATCGATGTAAATAACTGGCGGTTGGAAGGGGCAAACAATCCCTTGAGTTTTGGGAGCGCGACCGGGACCGTCGATAACCTCACCATTGAAGGCTCCCTCAACGCGTGCGTCAACGCCACCAACTCCGACGTTCGCCTCTGGAACACCACCCTGCAAAACTGTGGAACCGAGGGGATCAAAGCGAGCGATTCGCAGCTCGACCTCTGGGTGAACATCCAGGATCCGGGTGGAACGGGCTTCGAGTGCGCCGGAACATGCTTTTCAGAGGCCAATCCGGATGTGTCGATCGACGTGGAAGGGGCAGGGGATGCGGCGATTCGGCTCGCCTCCGCGGAAGACCTGTCCTGTCTCGCGGGCAATCGCGATTCTACGCCACCAATGCCGACAATGCGGTGGTTGTTCGCGATCCAGGGCTCGTGCAAGGGGGAGCGCCAGAGGTGTTGGCTCCCCGAAACCGGCGGTGGGACTATCCAGGGATCCCCGTGCGTTTTGAGCATTCGATCACCATCGAAGGCGATGGAGCGGCTCAGACCACGTTCGGACCGGGCTTTGCGCTGGAGTTTGCGACCGGCACCGGGCTTCAACTGGGCGCCCCGAATGCTCGGGTTCGTATCGACTCTTGGGGGATCTCCAAGGTGCTGCGGGGTGATTTTGAGGCCCAGTGGTACCTGATTGGGCAGGTCGCCGGATTTGAGTTCGATGGGGTATCGCTGAACATCGACTTCGAAGGCGACGGTTGGTTTGTCGATAATGTGGTGCACGACGCCGATCATGGCCCGGTGTTGCACAGCGACCACCATTGGGTGGACCTGGTCAATAACGACCTGTATGACCTCGATGGCCCTGGGTTTACGATCGAAAATGCATATGAAACCAACATTGAACTACAGACAATCCAAAACGTCAAAGGGTATGGGATAAGCATCGAATCCGACCTCCGCGATTTGATCAAGGATGTGCACATTTCCGGGGTCGTGGCCAGCGCCGATGGGCCAGGCGATGGCTTTGTGGTCGAAACCAGCAATCGTTTTGAGTGGCTGTACGGCAATGAAATCTACGAAACTGATGGATACCCGCTTCGATTGAAGGATCCGAGTTCGTTGGCGAACCTGCTTCAGGCGCAAACCATGGTGTTTGCTGACAATGCACAGAACGCCATCGCCTTTGATTTTCCGGTGTTGAACGTCAGCACGATCATTCAACTCTCCGACAAGGGCGCCGCCTATGACTTTCTCGGGGATATGCAAATCGATAGCGGTATGCAAACGGCAGGAGCGGGCGTAGAATTTCGGTTTGCGGGCGGTGCGCGCCTTCAGGTCAGCAGCGGTATGTTCTCGGCGGACGGCGCCAGCTTCGACGCGATCGATCCCGCAGAGCCGTGGGATGGCATTTGGCAGCAAACCGGCGCCGTTGTCAGCGTCCTCAACAGCTCATTCGACCACGGGGATTCGGTGTTCATCCACTACGAATCGCCGCCGTCGCATTGGGGTTTCAAATACAATGAATTGGGGGCAGTCAACGGCTACGGGGTTTCCTGCGATGGAGGCTGCGATTGGGACTCCACGAACACGGGGTTGTTGATCGGCGACAACGTCTGGACCGGCCCGTTTGGTCTGGGGGCTTTTGAGTACTGACTTGGGCGCCTCGGCAGCGGGCCGCTGCGGCCCACCGCCGACCGGGCTGTCCGGGGGTTCCGTCGCTTCGAGCGGCGCTCTCCGCGACTGCTACGCACCCCTCCCATCCCTGGCGCGATCGACGATCCTGAACATAAGATCCGCATTTCGGGGAGCCCGCTGCGGGCGGCTGCCGAAACCGGCGACCGCTGCCGATCGTCAACCCCTTTACTTCGCGGCCCACCGGGTTAGAAACGGCGAAAGCTGGAGTTTTCCCCATGTCCGTCTCCGACAAGCCCGTTCCGCCGCCCGCCGCACCGCTCGCTCCGACCACGATGCTGCAAAATCCGACGGATCGCGCCGTTCGTCCTGGCTTTCGGAGCCCACCGAATGCGGGTTCCAAGGCTCAGAAAGCGCAAAAAGGAAAGGGAAAAAAGAAATAGCCGGCTCGGAAGTAGCCGTTTATGCGGCTTGCCGACTTTCCTTTGCCGCTTGCTGTGCCTTCGCACGGCTTGCGCGGCGCTCGGCATCGGCCTTCTGTTTGTCCGTTCCTAGGTACGGTTTCCGCGTTCCCAGAATGTGGTCGAACCACGGCCAGGTGACACCCCAGTTGCAGTTCTGGTCCGGCGCCATGTGGTGATCGTAGTGCCAAGGAAGGTGCTTTTTGGCCCATTCCGGGTCTTGGTGCGACTTCTTGTGGACGTGGTAGTAGTACATTCCGCTGCCGATCATCGTCATCGTAAAGAAAGGTGCGACCGGCATCATCGGCAGAAAAAGGACTCCGGCCCCGACCAGAGCAGCGGCCTCCTTCGACTGCGAATTCCAGCTGCTTAGCGGCCGTTTGTAGTTTTCGTCGTGCATATCGTTGCGACGGGATTCGGCGTGGTGCTCATGCCAATGAAAGGCCCAAAACGATTTCTTGTTTTTTCCCAGTCCATGCAGGACATACTTGTGGAACGCCCATTCGAGGGCATTTGCGGTTACCAGACCCAAGGGGATGCCAATCATGATGCGACTCCATCAAACCGTGACCGAGTGTTCACGGTATACAAAGTGACGGCAGTGTCGTCAAGCGGTTTTTCACCTATTCGTGTTCCCGGCGATCGCCCTGGGCAAATTGGTGGTCGGCGGGATCAAAACCGACGGCAACGGACTGAAGATCTGTGCCGCGCCTGCCTGTCGCGTTCACTGGTCGTCGGTTTGGATGCGGTCACCCTGGAAGGAGTGGCTTCAGACGCTGGTATTTCGAAGGCGGCCTTTTACCGCTACTTCAACACCCTGCCGGAGCTGATGACCGCGCTGGTGGCGCCGCTTTCCGAGGCTCTTGTCGGCGTAGGACAGCGTGCCAAAGGGAATTTTGAGTCGGCGCGCGACGTCAATGACCTCCTCATCGCCTACAGCTTTCTCGCCGCGGATCTCGTGAGCCACCTCGCTCCGGAAGCTGAGCTTCTTCGCCTTTATCTCCAGGAACGCCACGGCCCCGCCACCGCGATCCGCGCCCCGGTGCACGCGCTGGCGACTCAGGTTCGACAGATGACCCTAGATCTCACCGAGCTTGTTCAAAAGCAGGGGTTCATCAAGGCGAATGCCGAGGTCAATGCGATCATCGTGCTTGGCGCTGTCCACGAGCTGATCGCCGACTTTCTCCATGGCCGGCTGTCGACGCCGCTCGATCAGCTCGCTCCGCAGATGTTGGACATGCTGCTGAATGGCGTTCGAAAGTAGATTATTCGTGAGTGAGAAACTCATGGATGAAGTACATGCGGCCGAGCGCGGAAAGCATGAAGGCCACGCCTAAAACCCGAGCCGGCACCCCGTCAAATCCGACGTTGTTGACACGCACCTCCCCAAAAGCGAGCGCGGCGGCGCCAAAGCCAAATCCCCCCGCCAGCATGGCGTATTGGGAGCCCACCCAGGGGCTCGCCAAACCCCAGCACAAAATTCCGGCGACAAAAGGCAGATATCCCATCGACACTCCACGGACCGCCACTGTAACCGGGTGGGCGCCTCGCGTTACGGCCATTGCCAAGCATGAATACCTAAGGTGCCGTCTGAAGTGGTTCCATTCCAACGGTGCGGCCAAGTCGCCGCCACCAACCATCCGTTTCCAACCGCCGGCGGCCCGATGTCCGACTGCTCAAACATTCGTGTATGCCAAAGCTCTTTTCCGGTAGTCGCTTCGATCACGCTGAGATCGCTGTCCGGAACATAATCGCCGCCCTCATTGAGCAGGCTGTGGATCCGCTTGTCTGGAACGACAATTTGTCCGCTGTCATACTTGGAATAGCCGTGCTGGCGTGACCCGCCCTGCGGAACCGCTTCCCACTGCACTCCCCCGGAAGCGGTGTCATATCCCCGGTAGAGATCCTCGCCCACGTGAGTCCAGGTTCGAACGATCAAAATGCTTCCATCGACCGTCATCGGGTACGGGATGCCGAGGCCAGCGCCGTGGATCGGAACCGACCAGGCCACCGACCCATGCGTGAGGTTCACCGCGGAGAGGGTGTGTTCGTCGAGGCCGTCGATAAAGGAGGTGGTGGTCGACCCATCGGGGTTCTTCACCGTCTGCGAGGTCGATTTGCTGGGTCCTTCCAATACTTCAAACCTACGGACCCCGTCGGTGATTGCGGTGTTCGGTGCCGTCGTGGTCATCGGGACCAACCCACCGTTTGCCCCGTCATAGGCGTGAATTTCGCCGTTGGGAAGGCTCGCCACCACCTCCGTTCCGCTCACCCACAGCACCGCCTCGATCGGTTCGGTGGTTTTCCATTGTTCGGCGCCCGAAGCCAAATCCAGGGCGAACAACCGGCGTACATTGTCGGTCCCGTGCGCCGCAACGAATACCCGATTCCCCGAAAGTACTGGGTCTCCGTCGGCAAACAGCGGCGCCGTCCACACCGGGTCGCGGCGGGGCCCCTCCCACGCCGGTCGACCATCCAGCAGGCCAGAGCAGGCGATCAGGCTTCCAAAAATTCCGGCCGCAAACCACTTTCGCATCGGGTTCCTCGCCGCCATTTTGGCACAGTGCGGCCTGGGAATCACTGGTACATCAAAATGTGTGAATTCATCAATTTTTGATGTACCACTTGGGCGCCTCGGGCTTCGCCCGACCGGGCTGTTCGGGGGTTCCGTCGCTTCGAGCTGCGCTATCAGAGGGTGTTTGCCGCTGCAGACGCCCAAATCTGGCGGCCTTCCGACAGCAGCCCCGCTCGGATGATCGGGTTTTCAGCGATCGGCGATCGCTTGGTCGGTGGGCGCACGATACGAAGCACATTTTCGGAGGGGATCCGATCGCCTTTGGGAGCAATTGGATCATTTGAGGGCGTCTGCTGAGGTTGACCCGCCAAAACGAGGGGGCGGCCGCAGCAGACCCCCTGTTTTCGGGATTTGTACACGCGTCCTCCCGATTATGGCGTAGTCGAATATTCTCCGACGTACCGCTGGGTCCATTCGTTTCGGGCGATGAGCTCAAGCTCAAACCTCCCCGCGGATAAGCTTGTTCTTGGAAATTCCCCAGCATGAAGCTCTAATTGGCTGTCGACATCTTCAGAGGCCGAACCGCCCAACGCATCGGCAAGTTCCGGATCGATGTATTCGACGAAATGGCCGTATTTATCGACACTCAGGAACACCTGTGCATCGTCGAGTTCGCGGGCGTAGAGCAGGCCGCCAAATCCTACGGACAGGCTCCCGTCTGGGGCCGCCAAGATCGCGTCGAACGGAGGGGTGAGGTAGTTGCCAGGGCTGCATTCGGGTCGTGAGCTTTCGACTATCGTTGTGAACGCCACCCCTTCACCGCGTGCGAGGGTGAGCGTCCACAGGCCGTCGGCGGGATAGGCCGTCGAGTCAGGATCCCAGGCGATTGCCCAAGATCGAGGTGCGGCGATGAATTCGGTGAGTTCGGCTTCGGAGAAGGGGAGTTCGATGCCGAGGGCGGAGGTGTCGCCGAAGATGGGGGTTTTGGGGCAAGGCTGCTCCCAGGGGACGAAGGCGTTGCAACCTGCCAGAACGAAGCAGGCAAATAGGTTTCTCATTCAATGTGCCCCAATGCCCCCGTTCGGAAGTTCGCAGATCGTGGGCCACCGTTGAAGTACTGAAACGGACCGTTGTGGTTGCCAGCGAGGATTCCTGTAATGAAGAGGCTTCCGTAGTCCTCGGTAGGGTAGCACCAAATCGCCGACCCCGACTGGCCCACCATTCCGTCTAAATTAGTACCGAGGTACCGTTCTCTACGTAGCTTTCGGGCGTCTCAACGCGATTTGGCAGGGGGTGGTACAATAGTCGCTTTCAGAGCCTGCAATGGCGAGGCGGGTCATAAGTACGAGGCAGGCATGTGTTCTCCTTGTACAGGAAGTGTCCTCGCGAGAAAGGCGGCTGTCAAACTTACCGCTGCTGGCCGATTCCCGCGAGGCTGGCGCTCGACCTTCCGCGGCGCATTCCATAGGCAGCTCGCTGGTACATCCAAATGCCGAATTATTGCGATTTTTGATGTACCACTTGGGGCCTCACCCAACTCCCTACTGCGGCTCTCAGCGCCGAGCTGCGCTCTCCGCGACCGCTACGCGCCCCTTCCATCCCTGGCGCGCTTTTCAGACAACCGGCGTCGGACATCTTCGTGGCTCACGGTACGACCGGCCCGGATGTCAGATAGTCCCGCCAGTATGCCCGACTCTTCTGCGGTGCTGAGTATGGCGGGCTCCACCACGTAATCTCCCGCGGGTAGACTCTGCAGCTCGACGGGTAGATCGGTTCCGTTCCAATGTACGACAGGCATAGGAAAAAGGTACCTATCTACTCCACGAGTGTCAAGGCACACTTCGCAAGGCTACCGCACGATCGGTGGGCGGCGTTGATCGTGGACGTGCACAACGAGGAATGCTCCCTCCTCTCGCCGGTAGAAGATCCGAAGTGGCGGAACGGGCCAACTTTGGACATGTTCACCGGTTTTCAGCTGAAACGTAGGTCCGTCGAACTCGCCCGCTGCGAGCGACTCCACGACGCGGCAAATGCGCTCTACCTCGACGTCCGCAACACTGACATTCCTCACCAACAAATACGAGTAGTAGGCGTCGAGCTCATCAGAAGCTGCGCGCGACCAGACAATTTGAACCTTGGTCATCGCCTCACTCCCCAATCGCCACCAACCTCACCAGTGGCCCCTCCGGATTCGTATCCTCCGACAGGTCAATCCTCCCATGGATCGCCCACGATCCCGTATCGGCCACATCGTCCTCGTGCCCTTCCACCCGATAGGTCTCGACCTGCCCGGCTTCCGGCGGAAACAGCACCTGCTTCACATCCCACAAATGCGGTCCAATCGGTGTAATGACGGTATTGTACGCCAACCGCGATCGCCGATCAAAGCCCACCGACCCAAACTCCTCGAGGAACGGACCGATCGCCGCGCGAATTTCGTCGGGACTCCAACCCTCTTCCTCGGGACGAACGCAACCCGCCGCTTCCTCCCAGTCTTCCTTGGACAACGCCCGCACCAAGGCGTGCAGCTCCGCCCGCACACGCGCAGTAAAAGCCCGCCGATCCGATGAAATGTCGACTTGCCGGGCTACTTCCGTTGGCGCGTCGCTTCCGTGAAGCAGCTCTTCCCACTCGGTGAGCAGGCTCGAATCCACCTGACCGAGCATCGCCCGGAAATACGCCATCAATTCCACCAAAGCATCCGACTGATCTTCGAGCGGGACGTTTTGCTCCAACGTCTTGTACACCTCGGAAAGGTACCGCAGCAGCACCCCTTCCGAGCGTTGCAAGCCCAGATCCTTGACGTATTCGCTGAACGAAGCGGCGGTCTCCGCCATCTCCCTCGCGACCGATTTTGGCCGAATCGCTTCCCGGCTGATCCACGGATGTTTGTCGGCATACGCATTAAAGTACGCGTAAATCTCCTCTCCCAGCGGCTTCGGCCAGCTGATCTCTTCGAGGATTTCGATCCGCTCCTCAAACGGAACCCCCGCCGCCTTCAATTCGGCCATCTTCTGATCTTTGGCTCGATCCACCTGCCGAAACAACACCGCGCGCGGATGCTCTAAGATCGCTTCCACCCAGGAGATCACGTCGAACGCATGGGTTGGGGAGGCCTCATCCAAGGTCGCGATCGCATCCAGCAAGAATAGCGATAACGAGTGATGCAACGTAAAATCGTGCTGCAAGGTAGGATCGAGTGAGAGTCCCGTGGATGTCCGCTCCACCACGCCCACTTGCTCCAGCTGAGTCACCAGAGTGGTCGTTTCAACGCGCAATTCCTCCTTGCGCTTCTCGGAAACGTGGCTGCGGGAAATCAAATCCAGCATGGCATCGACACCTTTTTGGGCGTCCCCATGCACCTCTTCGGCGTGCTGCATGAGAGACAACAGGCGCCCGTGATCCACCGAAAACTTGCCTTCCAACGGCTCTGGCGGCCGTTCGATCAGCTGCTGGAAGGTGGTTTCATCCCAATGCTTGTAGCCCTTGGTCGGCGGCTGCGCTTTGACCATCTTCTTGAGCTTCTTCGGATCTCCGGCGCGCACCCGCGCATTTTCGATGATGTGCGCTGGTGCCTGCACGACCACATACCCATTGGTATCGAAACCCGCGCGGCCGGCCCGGCCGGCGATCTGTTTGAAATCCCGCACTGGCAGGATCACCACCTTCTCTCCGTCGAACTTGCACAACTGGGTGAACAGCACCGAACGGATCGGCACATTGATCCCCACCCCTAAAGTGTCTGTTCCACAGATGATTTTCAGCAGCCCCTGCTGCGCCAAACGCTCCACCAACAGCCGATACCGGGGGAGCAACCCCGCATGGTGCAGGCCGATCCCGTGCAACACGTATTTTCGTACCGTCGCTCCAAACGGGCTGTGGAACGAAAACCCGCGTACCGCGTCGGCGATCGCCTTTTTCTCCTCCTTGGTGCAGTAGTCGACGCTCATCAGCGCCTGCGCCTGCTCCGTCGCGGCGTTCTGAGTGAAATGCACCATATAGACTGGCGCTTTCCCCTGGGTGACGATCTTCTGAAGCGCTTCGTGGATCGCATACATGCTGTACGAGAATTCGAGCGGAACGGGCCGGTGAACACCGCGAACTTCGGTGACCGGCTTGCCCGTTCGCGCGGTCAAATCCATGCGTATCATTTCGGTGTCGCCCAACGTCGCCGACATCAGCAGAAAGGTCGTTTTCGACAGCGTTAACAGCGGGATCTGCCAAGCCATACCGCGGTCGCGGTCTGCATAATAATGGAATTCATCCATCACCACGCTGGTGATCTTGGCGGAATCCCCCTCGCGAAGCGCCAGATTAGCGAGGATCTCTGCGGTACAACACAGGATCGGCGCATCCCGGTTGACCGCGCCGTCGCCCGTCATCATCCCCACATGTTCGGGCCCAAACGTCCGGCAAAGCTCGAAAAACTTCTCGCTGACCAGCGCCTTGATCGG
>SXGT01461290.1_pt1 | contig 13087 bp, 10 predicted proteins | sample 3176221 | NCBI WGS metagenome assembly SXGT01 (sample SAMN11356862, study PRJNA531348) | freshwater metagenome | isolation source: freshwater sample F1-120 | place: China: Fuxian Lake, Yuxi | collected 2017-12-25
CATTTCCAATTACAAGCTGTTGGGAATCAATAATAAGGATAGCTTTAAAGAGCTTAATTTAACCCCAGAGTTAAAAGCTAAAATTCTTTCTCTAATTAAGAAGAATAAAAATAAGGATATTAAGAATAATGAAAACGACAAAGAGCCCAATAAAACCCAAGAGATCTTATTTAGTGATCTAGAACAATTTATTAGAGAATCTTCTAATGAAATTTCTAACGAAGAAAAGATTCAAATAGCAGGGCTTTTGTTAGTTCATACAGAAAATAAGATACTGAATAAGGACACTAATACTGCTATTGAAAGCCTAATTCAAAAATACCAAGAAGATCCTCTTTTAAAGGAAATAAAAAAAACAGACAAAAAGGGGTTGGATTTACTCTTTGAAATTATTGCAAGTTCACTTGCAAACCCAGAATCTTTAGACTCTCTTTTCAATCCCATTAAAGAACAGATTTACAATTCAGAACTAGCAAAATTACCGTCTACAACCCAACCCTTAGTTCCTAGATTCTCAGAGGTTTTAAACACCCTTAAGCCTTTAAAGGCTATAGAACCTCAACTCCCCAATTCCTCTAACCGCTCCATAGGCCCTACCTTAAATCCTTTTTCGGGAGGAGGAACTGGAGGAAGTTGTAACTCTAGCGGAAGATTTGGTGTTGGAAACTCACGCACAATACCTAATGGAGGGTTCTCCCCTATTCCTGCTTCTGAGGACACTGAAGCGCTTCAAGCTTGTACCAATGGAATTCGAGGAAAGAGATTTAATGTAGAACTAGGACTTCCTGGGGCTCTATGTGCGAGTACCCCCATAGCCAAAGATCCAGACGAGGTGATGAAGTTATTTAGAAAAAACCCCCAAGCCAGCTGCGAAGTTCATTTAGCCTCCGCACTTCATTGTATTGAAGGAAAAGGAGAGCTTACGGGAAGAACTATTAGAACCAGTATGGGGCAGGCCAAGATTACTCAAGTAAGTTCTCCTGACAGAATCACGGGACAATCCGTACAAAATGGAAATCCTGATTTAATCGTCTTAAAAGTAGAGATTCCTTGTGAATCGGCTTTAAGCCTTAATATCGCTAGAGTTCCAACTCCTATTGAAATCACTGAACTCACCCAAAATAGTTCTCTGCCTCTTGTTTTACAACAAAACGCCTCTATTAACGCCTCCTCTCAGGGTAGAAATCAAGCTACCATTGCTGCGACAGGAACTTTCGACAGAGCTTCAAATGGAGAGCTTGGAAATTTTATTCGTTTTAACACTAATAGTAGTTTCAACTCTTCATCTGGAGTTGATAGAGGCCCTTTAACTCGCTCACCTGGTTTGGTTTTGGATTCTAATCGAATTAAAAGCGGAGACTCCGGAGGGGCCGCTTTAACCTGCAAACTCGAAGACAAAAAAGTAAAAGAGGTTCTATTTATGGGAGCTATTTCACATATCTTAGTACGAAATGACGGAGATGAAGGTAAAGAAGGGGGAATCGCCTCAGGACAATCCCTGATGAACCTAAGCCGAGCTTTTTGGGGTGATAATAGAAATGTAAGTACCAGTAGGCTTGGGGTTGCCTCTCAACCTAATAATGCTCACTAAAATATTTGTAATGGATCAGATTCCCCGCAAAGCATCACCCCTCATTTGGCCCCCAAGAGGGGCTAAAACACTCTCTATCCGGCGGAGAAATTTTTGTCTTATGGGTGCTATCCACAGTCATCACATAAATTCCATAGTGCCCCTCTTCATTATTTGAAAAGGCAAAATGACGTCCTGTCGGCGCCCACGAAGGATTTTCACTATTAATTCTTCTGCCGGGACGACTTTCTCCGGCAGTCATTCTAGTTAGATTATTTCCATCGGGATCAATCATATAGATATCAAAATTGCCTTCTCCAGTTCTCTGAGCCGCAAAAAGAATTTTATCTCCTCGAGGAGACCAAGAGGGACTTGCATTGTATTGACCTGCAAAAGTGAGTTGATTTGCAACTTTTGTCACAATATCCAAAACATAAATCATGGGGTGCCCAGTGCGAGCACTCGAAAACACAATTTTCTTTCCATCAGGTGCCCAGTTAGGCTCAACCTCAAAAAGTAGCGAAGTTTGATTAGATTGAAATCCGTCTCCTAAAAGTCTCTTCCATTGAATATTTCTACTCAAAGGCTCTGGCCCACCTCCACCGTCTTTATTTAAGAAATAGAGTTCAGGTCGACCTGTAAAACTTAAGGTTGCAACCCCTTGACTTGCATTAGAGCTCCAAGAGGCCCCGCTGTTCATGCCTTCTCTTGAGGAAATAACCTGTCGTTTTCCATTCGTGAGATCGTGTTTTTTCAAAACCACACCTCGAGTTCTCAGACCTCCTCGATTGACCCATTCGTACTGACTATAAGTAATATTTTTACCATCTCGCATCCAGGTAGGGGTTGTTGATAAAGTTTTATCTGAGGTAAGTGGTGTTAAATTTCTTCCATCTGGATCCACAACATAGATCTCTTTAGGTGGAGGTGTTTTATAAGGATATTTCCAACAGGTCATAAGAATTCTGCTGGTAAACAAACCTTTTTCCCCTGTAAGTTCCGCTAAAATATCTTCCGATATCGCGTGAACTAATCGATAATATTGAACTGGCACTGACTGGTATTTTTTTCCAAATATTCTTTTTTGGCCAGGAACATCGTAAAGATAAACCTCAACATTTAATTTTCCGCCCCAAATTTGATAGGCAAACTTCAGAGCAAAAGCGGCTCCTGCAGAGGAAAATTCCTCGTAACCAATTTTGGTAGAGTCTTGGGGCAAATCCGACTTTAAAAAATCCGATTCAGGTATGAAGTCAAAAAGATTACTAAACAAAAGATCCGCTTTTAACTGTTCTCGGACATTTCTTGCAAGCTGAGGATCCAAGGCCCCCCCCTCTGCCATTGGATGAACTTGACCCATAGCAATTTTAGCTCTTTTGACATTGGCTCCACTCACTGTCAGATATATTGTTCCCCAACATTGCAGAGAAAAAAACATAAATAATACTAGAGCTCGCATAGGTGACTCCTCTTAATTAGGGCTTAAAGGTAATTTGAAAACCCTCTTTGAGCAAAGAAATATCTTCAGGAACTGGCAAAGGCTGTGAAGTATCAATCGCCTGCAGAACTGCCGAATCAAAAAGAGGATCTGTCGAAGCCTTTACTACCTTTCTAGATTTGACTCTTCCATTGGGATAGACCTCTAAGTAAATGTCAGCCAATAGAGTTCCTCTCTTTTGCTGCCATAAATAAATATTGAAATGTTTTCGAATGGCATCACTCACCAAGGCTCGATACTGATCACTTGCGGTTCCAATCATTCCCACTGCGGAGTTTCCCTGCGATAATTTATTACCCGCTAGTTTAGATCTCCCTCTTTTTCCTTCTTTAGCAGTTAAATTCTTCAAAGCCTCTTCTCGATTGGCCTCCTCTTGAAGTTTTTTCAAAGCCTTGGTCTGTTGCTCCAAAATTTCCTTTCTGGTTTTTCTGTCAGATTCTTCTTTGGCAGCCTTTTTATCGGAAATTTTCATCAGATCAGCAGGCGTTGAAAGATTCTTCGGTTTTTCAATAGGAACTACTGGTTTATCAACAATAGGTTGGCTCATATCGACGTTAGGAATGTTTTTAAGTAGTTCATCGGGAAGAGCCACCACATCGACTTGAATAAAACTCTGATAGGGCTCCTTCATCTCCTTTTTTTTAAAAAATGAGAAGTCATCCATCACATGGAGACTTAAGAGCCCCATCAAGACAGCTAAGTGAGCCCCTACTGAAATAAGAACTGATGATAGGGGTATATTAACAAAGCTTTGAGTAGTCGAACTCGAGCTCATTGAACTCCTTAAAAAAACTTATTTACCTGGTGGCAGGGTCACAAGACCGATTTTATTGATCCCAGCATTTTTAACAATAGCCATAACTTCAGCAACAAAGCCGTAAGTCAAAGAACTATCTGCTCTGATATAAATCTCTTGTTTATCCCTGTTCTTATAAAACTGCTGTAATTTGTTACTAAGCGATGCAAAGAGAATCTCTTCTTTTCCTAAAAATAGTTTCATATCCTTTGAAATATTTAAAGTAATAGGAGACTCCCCCTTGGGTAGAGCTTTACCTGAAGCCTTGGGGAGTTGAATAGGAATACCGCTCTCTAACATTGGGGCGGTCACCATAAAAATAACCAGTAGTACCAACATCACATCGACAAGCGGCGTGATATTAATATCGGCTACTGGGCCTCTGTCATCTGATGAAATTTTGAAACCAGCCATAACTTACTATCTTAAAAGAAAAGGGGTTATCTTAACTACCTAAGAAATTTCGCTTAACAATATTTAAAAAATCGGCTCCAAAATTTTCCATTCGAGCTCGAATACCGCGAAGCTTATTATTAAAATAGTTGTAGCCCATCGTTGCAGGAATAGCACATGCAAGTCCCACCGCTGTAGCAATCAAAGCTTCAGCGATTCCAGGAGCCACCGTGGCCAAACTAGCCCCTCCTTGAATCCCAATATTTTGAAACGCATTCATAATTCCCCACACGGTTCCAAACAGTCCAATAAATGGAGCAGTGCTTGCTGCAGTCGCCAAAAAAGTCATTGAGCTCTCTAATTTTATAGTCTCTCGTCTCGAAGCTACATTTAGAGATCTCTCCAAGTTTTCAATAGAGGACTCAGGTGGAACCATAGAGCCCAAATCTGTAGTCGCATGATCTCGGGAAGAAGATTTTTGCCTTTCCTTGTCCATCAGTCTTTGGAGCTCTTTGTATCCCGATTGAAAAATAGTCGCTAGTGGAGTGCTGGGATATCTCTTAGATTCAGAATAGATATGATCCATACTCTTTCCACTCCAAAAAACCTCCAGAAAATTCTCAGTACTCTCCTCTGCCTGTCCCAAGATTCGCCATTTGTGGATAATAATGGCCCAACTTATCAAAGAAAAAACTATGAGAAGTAAAAGTACAATCATCACCACTGGACTGGAATTAAGAACAATCTCCAGCATGTTGAGAGAGGTTACACTTTCACTGGGGGCCGGATTGGCTGCTAAGGCTTGAGTTGTTATGTATAGTATGTGTGGGTTCATGTGTAAGAAATGTTTGTGAAAAAGTTAGCTTTTAGTGTAAGAGAACGATTCCCTAGCGTCAAGGAGTCTAGATGCGTCAAAATTTAATTCATGTTATCGGTGCTGGACTTGCGGGTAGTGAAGCCACTTATCAGATAGCCATGCGCGGCATTCCAGTCATTCTTCATGAAATGCGTCCGCACAAAATGACCGAGGCCCATACGACATCCCAATTTGCTGAGTTGGTTTGCAGCAACAGCTTTGGCTCCGTATCTGAAAATTCCGCCTCCCGCATTCTAAAGGATGAACTGAAACAGCTTGGGGCCTTTGTATTATCGGTCGCCGAATCTATCGCTGTTCCCGCCGGAGCCTCATTGGCTGTGGATCGTATTAAACTTTCCCAAATTATTACAGAGACATTAGAAAAACATCCCTTAGTGACAATACAAAGAGAAGAGATCAGTCAATTACCCAAAGATGGCATCACTATTTTAGCCACAGGTCCTCTAACCTCAAAAAGTTTAATCAGCTCTCTACAACCCATTTTTGGAGATAACTCTCTTTATTTTTACGATGCTATTTCGCCCATAATCTCTACAGATAGTCTAGACATGGAGAAATTATATTATGCAAACCGTTACGATAAAGGTGAGACTAAAGACTTTTTGAATGTTCCACTTACAGAAGATCAATACAACACCCTTGTCGATGATCTGCTCTCAGGAGAGGTTGTTTTGCCTCATAATTTTGAGGAAGAAAAATATTTTGAATCTTGTATGCCGATAGAGGCCATTGCAGCTCGCGGCAGAAAAACTCTAGCGTTTGGACCTATGAAACCGGTAGGTCTAAATGATCCCCAAACCGGAAAAAGACCTTTTGCAGTTGTTCAGTTGCGAACTGAAAACAGATACAAAACCTCTTATAATCTCGTCGGTTTTCAAACTAAATTAAAATACAAAGAACAGGAAAGAATTTTTAGAAAGTTGCCAGGACTAGAGAGAGCAGAATTTTTAAGATTGGGCAGTATGCATCGAAATACCTACATTGATTCTCCCAGACTCTTAAATCCCTCGTTACAACTTAAAACACAGCCCGAGGTCTTTGTGGCAGGTCAGCTCACTGGAACAGAAGGATATCTGGAATCAACGGCTACGGGTCTACTTGCAGGAGTTAATGCCTCTCAACTCTACCTAGATCGAGCTGAAATGATATTACCTGACACCACCATTCTTGGAGCCTTACTACAAACCATCACAGATCCGAATAGAACTAATTTTCAACCCATGAATGTAAACATGGGGCTTTTTCCTCCGTTAGAAAACTTCTCAGGAAAAGATAAAAAGCTAAAAAATAGTTTACTGTCAGTAAGAAGCAATGAGATCTTAAGCTCTTGGAAAACGACAAAAAACTGGCCTTCAATTTAGAGTATTAAAATCTATCTTCAGCAGGTGGATTATGGATCTTAGATGACTTAACTCCATGATTGTGTCCTGAATGGCCCGCCTCTGAAGATGTGGAATTTCCACTGGGAGGAATTGTATTATTGGCTCTTTGTTCAGAGGCCAAATCTCTAGCACTAAGGGCAGATCCAAATGAACTAGGACCCCGACGTCCAGTTTGAGATTGAGATAAAAGTTCTGCATTAGAAGGAGTTTTAATCATAGAGTCTACCTCTTTTCGAGGAGGAAGACTTGCCTCTAAAGTTTTTAACTTAAGATCCACAATGGTATTAACAAGAGTATTCATACTTTTTTTGTTTTCAGCTAAAGCGTTGTTAGAGGCTTCCCTAGATTTTTCTCTTGCCTCATCTTGAGATTTCTGTTTTTCCACCAATTTCTCTATAATTTCTTGGTTTTGATTGGGCTGATTAAGGATCGTCGCGATTGCTTTCTCCGAGTTTTGGCTCGACTCCTGAAGCGCCTTTGTCGCGCTCTCTCCAATTTTAGTGATCTCCTTAGCACTCTCTTCACCTTTTTTTAAAATTTCCTGAACTAAGGGATTAGGCTTGTACTGAGCACCACCGCCGTTGCCGCCGCCATTGCCGCCGCCATTGCCGCCGCCGTTGCCGCCGCCATTGCCGCCGCCGCCGTTGCCACCGCCTTGGGGGCTAGGAGCAGGCAAAACCCCCCTGCCCATAATACCTGGATTCCCAAATCCACCGCCTTGGGAGAAAGAAGAAGTAAGTTCTGCAAATAACACTGAAGAACTCATTAATAGCGGTAAAATAGGAATGAAAATTTTATTTAGCTTCATGTATTTTGCCCTTTTCCTGTTTGTAAATTTAAGAACTGCAGAACCCTTGCCAAAACAGTCAGATTGATGTGCATTATTATTATAGCAATATCAATATCTTAGGTTCTATGGCTGGGGTTTTTACGGTGATGAAAATGCACATCATATAAAAAAAAATGACTCCCTGTAAAAAAGGGAACGGTTGAAAAACTAATTTACAGTTGATGCGAATCTATCGAAAACTTTGATAAGATTCGCTTCCCGGATAAGCCTTCAAATTAATGATATAGCGTTCCAATCTTCTATTTTAATCCTATTCTCTTTCTTCCGATAAGTTAGGGAGAGATCTATTCTATGAACAAAAATACTCGGCAAACCATTTTAAATTACCTTGCCATACTCAGTTTATGTATTTGTTTTTTAAGCCACGCAGGGGAGGATGAAATATCTCCTGAAACTTTGCCTGATGAAATTCCAAATGAACAAAATTTTGGAATTCCTAAAACCTCTGAAGAGAGCCAAAGAGAGGTTCAATCCATAATCTTAATACCAGTCGAACCTTCTAAAAAAAATGAAGATGCTAAACTTGAGCCATCCATGACTCCGCTTTTTCCCACTGAGCCGATAGCCATTGAAATGGCAGAAAGCAATCCCGAAAAAAAAGCAGGAAATGATGAAGAGTTAACACAACCCGATCCGAGCTATATACCACCTCAACCCTTAGTAATCGCCCCCCAAAAAAAAATAGAAAATGATGAAGAGTTAACACAACCCGATCCGAGCTATATACCACCTCAACCCTTAGTAATCGCCCCCCCAAAAAACCTAGAAACTATTATTGAACCCAAAGCAGAACCGCCCCAAAAGATAACTCTAAAAAAAGAGGCTAAAAAGGAAAAGTTAGCTCTTCCAATTATACCCACAGATCCCATTCAAACCGATTCAATTCCCGCATCTATCCCTGCAAAACTAACCTTCTCAAAACCCAAACCCACTAAGCGACCTCCATTGATTTTAGCTCCTGAACTTTTGCAACAATTAATGGCAGACTCAGCCCATCTGGTCCCTATTGAGACCTTTATCGCTCGACTCTCAGTTCCCCCGACAACTCCCTCTCGCCCCCCGAAAGGAGTTTCCGATTTTTCAATCATTCTCTCCAATAATGAATTTTACCCCTCAAAAATAGTTCTAAAATCGGGGGCTTCTGTACGGCTACTTTTTACAACAACCAACAAAAAATCGGCTGCCCTAGTCATTGAAAAACTAAACATTCAACGCTGGGTCTCTTCGCAAATAGACGGAGACACAAAAAAAGAGCTAGATCGAACAAAGTTTGAAGTAAACCGAGAACTCTCTGCTAATCGAGTTACTGAAATTGAATTTCAGCTCAAATCTGGAGTTTACAGTTTTCATGATGTCATCACCGGTGCATCTGGAGAAATCTCTGTAGAGGAGCCCTAAAATGTCAGTTTTTGATGCCAGCATTCAGGTTTTTCTAGCACCCGTTCTTGCTTATCTTAAAGATGACTCAGTCACTGAAATCATGATCAACGGACCCGCTAATATTTTTGTGGAAAGAAAGGGCTTTGTTGAAAAGATTGATGCGAAATTTGAAGATGAGGGAGCTCTTATTGCTGCCGTAAGAAATATCTCTCAATTTGTAGGTCGACCTATCGACGAGGAACGCCCATTCTTAGATGCAAGACTTCCAGATGGTTCAAGGATTCACGCAGTCGTACCCCCAGTCGCAAAAAATGGGACCACAGTAGCTATTAGAAAGTTTTCCAAAACAAAATTAGAGATGAAAGACTTAATTACTCGAGGAGCACTCACAGTTGATGCAGCCCGATTTATTGATGTTTGTCTCTACTTAAAAAAGAATGTCATTATATCAGGGGGAACAGGTTCAGGGAAAACTACGATTCTAAATATCTTAGCCAGTCGCTGTCAGCCCAATCAAAGAATTCTTGTCCTCGAAGATTCTGCAGAATTAAAAATTCATAATGCTCATGTAGTTTACTTTGAGGCCCGCCCTGCTGATGAATATGGAAAAGGGCTCGTCACTTTGAGAGATCTTGTAAAATCATCTTTGCGACTCCGACCTGATCGAGTCATAGTCGGAGAGGTGCGTGGTGGAGAAGCTATGGATCTCATCAGTTCTATGAATACCGGTCACTCTGGATCTATGGGAACTGTTCATTCCAACAACCCAAAAGAATGTCTCACTCGTCTTGAAACTCTCGCAATGATGACTGAGTCAGATGTTCCAATCCAAGCAGTTCGTTCTCAAGTTGCCTCAGCTATCAATATTGTTCTACAACTCTCCAGAATGCAGGATGGCTCGAGAAAGGTAACACATCTTTCCGAAGGGCTCGGAATGGATATTCATGGTAACTACCAAGTCCAAGACATCTATCTTTTTGAACAAACTGGAAGAGACAAAGATGGAAAAGTGCTTGGAGGTCTAAATCCCACCGGCAACATACCCAGTTTCATGAGAGAAATTGAAGTTAATCAGCTTCCTTTTCCTAAGGAAATGTTTCTAAAAAAGGTAATAAATCCGAATTCACCACCTCCACCTCATCCGCCAGGCAAACCCGAAAATCAAGCAGCTTAGGGCTATTCTCTCCATTAAATGGTTCTTTCTAATGAGCTACCAAAACCGCAGGTCGAGAATTGAGTAATGACAAACACCTCAGAATGGGAGCCACTCGATTTTCCACTTTGTATCGAATGACGCTCTATAAAAATACTCGGTAATCGATATTCAAAATCTTAGAAAGACGCTTGGCCATAGATTTTCCGATCGGTCTCTTTCCGTTTTCCATCTTGGACAGATTCCCTTGTGGAATCTTCAGCTTCTTTGCAAGCTCCCCCTGACTAAGCCCCTCTTTACCACGGGCTCCACGAAGAGCAACTCCTGGTCGCGTATACTTTTCATCTAAATCCCTAAAAACTTTGTCTGCTGGAATAGACTTTTCTTCCTCAATCAAAACGCCTTCGTTTTTCAAAGATCGCAGCAATTTATTCACACGACCCGAAGGCACTTTAAAATGCCGCTCCTGTTTTTCATCGTAAACAGAAAGAATAACCGTTCCCTTAGTACGGAGCATTTTCATGGGTACCGGCATAGTAGACCTCCACCACCTGAGTTATTTTATTCACTACCAGCCAACACGCAATATATGTTGGCCGCCCTTTTTTTATATGGCAGTGATGCTCGTTCACACCGAGCTTTGAGTAATTAGGCCAATTCCCTCGAACTGGTCCTACAGTTTGAATTTCTAGTATGAGAGCACGAAGATTCTCACGTGCGAACTGAGGTAGTTTTTCAATACCCTTTGATGCCTTCTTCGTGATATCTACCGTCCACTTCACACTACTAAGATTATGTCAATTAATGACCATTGTCAAATAATGACATGCATGATTAGCGATTCTCGGTGAAGGGACTTATTGGCAGAAAGGCTTGAGCCTAGCTTCTAAAAATTAGTAATGGTCAACTGAGATGCGCTCTTGGGAATAACCACTTTGGAATTTGGATTCTGCGCTAGAGAGGTCATTCCAGTTGTTAAGTTGTTCTTCTTTTGAGCTGGCGTTAAATCGTTGATAGTTAATAGGGTCTCTCCCTCACCTAATTTGTGAGATCTAATTTTGTCTGCTGTATTTACAAAGGTGGATGATTCGGCTGAAATAACTTCCATACTTCTAGCAGCCACTTCCAGCTGTCGATTATAAGCTTCAATTTGATCTTTGGGTGTTAGCTGCTTAATTTGAACCTTTCGATCCCCCTCTTCTTCTGAGTCCTCAGGTCCTACACTTAAGTCAGAAGCAATTTGACGCTGGGAAAGCTGAATCTGTTCGGGTTTTTGTATCTGATCAACAGTGATAAATGGATTTGAGATCTGCTCCACAGTCGCACGGTACGCCCACTCGTCATATCTCTCTTTATTGGAATCCCCAGCTACCCATTCATCCCCTTGAAAAGAGGGGTTAACTACGTCGATACTGGCTTTTTTAACTGCTTGGGCTCGAGCGACTCGGTCCTCCAAACTTATCCCTTCGGTCTCCGTATCCAAGGGGGCTTGAGCTTGAAGCCGCTCCTCTGCTGACGCGTTATTATCCTCTTGCTCAACTTCAGATTTATATTTCTGAGGATCTCTATCTGTATTTGTAATAACTTCAATCCCCTTTTTAGCCGATTGAATACCTGTCCACTTAGCGACTGAGTGATTTGCAATGCCTCGAGTAATATTGATAGCTACGGCTCTTAATACCTCGGGAGGAGGAGCTATAATTTCATCCTGCTTAGGAGCTTCATCTCCAAGAACAATCTTCAGTGCCTGCTCAGCCGATTTTTCACCTAACTCAGAGGCCACTTTTGTAGCCTCTTCATTAAGTTCATATTTTGACAAACCTTGAATATTAAGACGACCATGAGAATCGAGTAAGTTTTCACCCGTTCTTAAAGCTATATTCCAGATTCGATAGGCCCCTTCGCTGATTTTCTGTTTTGCCCCTTCCCACATCTGATATATTTTTCTCTCAAGCGGGGATGAATCTCCACTTATTTTACCGTGTTCAGAAACATCCTTATCTAACCATTCTTTACATTGAGCCCCATCAGCTTTTCCATTTCCACCGGAAGTTAAGCACATAGCTTCGCTATTAGTGTGGTGAGCAATACTTGATAAACTGGTAATCTGATCATCAACATTAAAGGACCCATTTTTTGATTCTTCTGGATTGGTGGCTACTGAAGTTTCAATATTAGTATTAGCTCGATTGACTAAATCGGTCATATTCTTTTTAGCTCTCTCGGTGGCAGAATCGGGATCCTCCCCATTCACTTCAACCGAGTCCGATGAGGAATTAGAATTTTGTTCAGAGCCCAAAAAAGAATAACCATTCTCTGAAGAATTGGCCGTAGAAATAACAACGCCAATCACAGCAGAGGTGCGATTCGAAGAAGCTGTAGTTGATACAGAATTCACCAAAGGAGATACTGACGCTCTATTCACGTCAGATGCCTCACCTGTTTTATTATTAGTTTGTTCTTCTAGTTTTTCTTCAGAGGGTAAAGCCTCTTTTTTATCCTTAGTTTCTATTTTATTATTGGTCTTTTTTTCATCCTTGGTTCCTAAATTCTTTTTACCTGTAGTTGAAATTTTATTGACGAAAGTTTTGTGTTCCCCTTCATGGGCAGATAAAGGAATACAACCAAAAAGTAGAACCGGTATAAAAACAGCTAAAAGAGCTGGTCTTTCTTTTTTTAAACCCAAAAAAATCATGTGTCCCCCACCCTTATTTCAGAGCAAGGCGAATACCAAAAGAAACTAACTAAAATCAGCTCCTTATCCCATTGAGGTTGTCTAAAAATTAAATGGCCACGGCTCTACATTAATAATTATTATAAATTCAATTACTTAGGGTGTGTCTTATCTTAACACTCGCACCAAATATTTTTTTCTCTGCGTTATTAATTGTGTGGGAACGGGCAACTACATGAATATTTGATTTTTTTTAATTTCTAATTTTAGAGAGGTGTCATCTACGGACTTAGATCACCTGTTGAATACACTAAAGCCAAGACAACTCAGCTATCTTTTCATTTGTCTAGCCTTGGGGGGTTTGGTACTTCTGTGACAACTAAATGAAAACCAAAGTAGAAAGTTCAATTCCCCCTTCGAACTCGTCAACCTCCACAAACGCTACTGTGACACCTATGTTGGCTCAGTACTTAGAACTCAAACGCCAATACGAAGATGCGATTGTGTTTTATCG
>SXGT01817758.1_pt1 | contig 13087 bp, 10 predicted proteins | sample 3176221 | NCBI WGS metagenome assembly SXGT01 (sample SAMN11356862, study PRJNA531348) | freshwater metagenome | isolation source: freshwater sample F1-120 | place: China: Fuxian Lake, Yuxi | collected 2017-12-25
GAGGCCGATTTTCGAGATATGGCCACCGTACTTCAAACGAACCTGCCCTCCGACTCTGCCGAGACCTGCGGCCGTACCGCGCAAGTGCCCGAATTTTTCGCCATGTGCTGTTTGACATAACTTGGTGATGCATAATCCGGGCTAGTTGCTCGTACCGACGGGAAAGTCGACGAGCATCTCCCAGCCCATCACCCGTTGCTGGGTCACACAGGTGCCATCCTTGAAGTTGCACCCTAGCGCATTCTTCTCCATCACGTCCGCGATGTGGGGCGCGCAGGTCGAGTCTCCCTTGCACACGACCTCGAGACACTGGGGGACCTTCACGCACGAGGCGACGAAGTCCGCCAGCAGCTCGTCTCCCGTGGCGACGTCGCAGGTGTGGCCATGCAGTCGATTCACGGTCCCCATAATGAGCTTTTTGACATTGATTTGGGTGGACGGAATCGCCTCCTCGAGCCGAAAGTGCAGCCAGATGTTGGTCGCTCGCCTGGGAAAATAGTGGGTCGTTGTGTCCACGCCTGCTGTCTCGCCAGGAAGGTCTTCCACGACATACGATCGCCCAAGCACGAGCGTTGGGGGGAGCTTGACTGAGTACCAGTCTGCGCCGTCAATATCCGTGACCTTCACGTCCGTCAGAATGGTCGTGCTCGAACAACCGCTCGCGTCGACCGAGTCAGCTGACACGGTTCCTTCACACACCACGAGATCGGTCGCTTTTTTCGGGTTGGTGCACTTGGCGGCAGGCGTGGAGAGCCGACCCTTCCACTGAGGCGTGCCTCGATAGATGCGCAGCTGAGGCTTCTTGCCTTCGAAGAACAGCTCGTAGCGCGTGCCATGGAACTCCTCCAGATCCTCTGTGCTCCAATGGTCGAAGACCGTCTTGTGGTAGCCTTTTTCGGAGGGTGTGTCCAATCGTCCGTCGTAAAACCAATTCTCCGGACCGAACAAGTTCGGCGGGATATCGCCCAGGTGCTCGCAGGACGTGGGACTCGGAGCGTGTTTGAGTCCGCTTGGCTTCTTGATGGAAATGTCGTAGACGCGCACGTCTTGGCGCTTGCACGGACACGTGTTGGACACAGCGCACGTGTCTGCGACCGCGGTCGCGGTCTCCGCGTCGTGCGAGCATGCGTCGGTGCAGCCCGCGGCATCGGTCGCGGTGCTGTCAGCATCCCCCGCGGTGTCCGCCGCGGGCTCAGTGTACGCATCGACCTCAGGCTTGCTCTCTGAGTCTGGCGAAGCCAGCACAATCAGGTCCGAAACGACCCCCTGCTCACTCGCGGCGGCGCCACAGCCGAGACCGGCGATCGCACCCACGAGAAACACGATGTGTGAAATGCGCATCAGTTAACCCCAAAGTGGCCCTTGGGCCCGTTGTCGGCCGAGATGTAATCAAACCTGAGGAGGACGTCCTCGATTTGGTCTACGTCGATTCCCGTGTCGAAGAACCCCTCGTACGGAAAGAGCAGCAGGTACGTCCCATAGAGGCCGCGACCGGCGAGCTCGTTGCTCGCGCCCTCAGCGTAGGCCTCACGATGAAAGTCGGTGCGCTTCACGTTGATCCAGGCCTGGAGGTAGCTCCAGACGAAGCCACTGGTCTCGTCGCTACGCGCGCCGCTGCCGCCCTTGAACAGGTTGACGGACGGTCGCGTCGTCGCGACCTGGCGCAGGCTCTCGCCGTCGCCGCGGCCCTCGCACCACTGGCTCTCGAAGCTGTTCTGCTTCAGGACGAAGAGTGGCAGCGTCGGTGAGGTCGTGCTCAGCAGATCGCCCTGGAGCGACGCCGTCACGGTCCAGAGTCGCTCGGCGCATCGGTGCACCAGCTCTCCTTGGGGCGTGAGCTGAATCGGGATCGCCTGGCCCAGGTAGCGTCCGCGATCGGAGTAGTACGCAAGCCGCGGGTCGCGGAGTGCACGGCGCAGCCGCTCGTCCGCGCAACCCGGCTCGCTGCCATAGCACTGCAGGCAGGAGTCCCCCGATGCAGAGCAGTCGCAGGCATGTGTTCCGGCCTCACAGAACTCGCAGCCGTCCGCCCGAAGGCGGCAATCGCACGCGTGGACCAGCGCTGGCGGACGCACCTGCGCGATCATGCCGGCGACGTCCAGGGGCGCGCACGTCGGAGGCGACTGACCTGTTGCGCCCGTTTGAGTCGCCGTTGTTGGCACGTCAGGTTGCGATGTACAACGTACCCCCCCCCAGTGAAAGGGAGACGGACGCAGCAGCGAGGTGGACGGCCCAGCGTCCAACGGAGGCAGTCTGGGTTACCGGCGGCATGCGATGCACGTTGGCAGCCCTTCATGGGCTTGTCAACCCCCGGTTTCCGCAGTCCCCCCGTCTACACCCGCAGCAGCCGAACGTGCCGTCCCGCAGGCGTGACGAGCGTCTCCATGTGCCCGGGGACCGCGCGCTCCGTGCGGCGATCGAAGACGACGAGCCAGCCGTCATCGCGTCGTACGCGTTCGAGGTACCGATCGAGCTGGTCGAGCGCCTGCGTCGCCGGATCCGGCCGGCCATCACGCCAGACCTTGAGCTCGAGCGCATGTTCGTCCCAATCGCGCGACTGGAGGGTGCCGTCGATGGGCCACCGCACGAGCAGATCGAGCCGGCCGGTGCCGAGCGCGTACTCGCGATTGACGTGGCCGCCGCCATTGATGAGCCGCTGCAGGAAGGCCATGAGCACGAGCTGACAGGCGGCCTCGTCGTAGAGCTGGGCCCGCACGAGGAGCTCGCCGTCGCGACTCCAGAAGTCCACGAACGCCGCCATGAGCCGCTCCAGGTCGAGGCGGCCGTCCGGCAGCGCCCAGACGCGGCCGCCATCGTGATCGAGCACCATGACGTCCTCCGCTACGGCCGTGAGCTCGCGCGGGATGACCTCGCGGTAGATCGGGTTGGCGATCTCCAGGTTGCGGCCGCGGCGCTCGACGAGGCCGAGATCCTTGCAGTACTCGAGGTCGGCCTGGCTGACGTCCTCCGCCATCTGCGTACCCGCCAGGAGTGGCTCGATCACGCGCCGGACGCGGTCCTCGCGGAGCTTGTCCATGAGTGAGTCGAGGTGCGTGGCCCGTGAGAGCACGAGGCGCTCTTTGGCCTCGTCGACGTGCTGCACGGTGATGGGCGTGGGCGGCGCGATGGCCATCTCGACGACGACCTCGTACGCCAGCGCATTGACGAGCCACGGCTGGCCCCGTGTCAGCTCGTAGGCGCGGTCGACCGCTCCGGGCGTGAACGGCTGGCCCGTGTCGGCGGTGTGCTGGCCATAGAGCGCAGAGACATCCTCCGCCGAGAAGCTTCCAAGGGTGAGGCTCTTGACCTTGACGTTGAATGGCGACGCCGTGCCCAGGTGCGGCGAGCCGCCCGAGGCGACCTTGTAGTCGCGGACGTCGCGCAGGCCCACGAGCGCGACGCTCGCGGGGAAGCTCTGCGGCCGCTGCGCATAGCCCGCGCGCAGCTGACGGAGGACCGAGAGCAGCGCGTCGTCTTGCAGCGCGTCGATCTCGTCGAGCACTAGGAACAGCGGCTTGCTGAGCTGTGACGACCAGCGGCTCAGGAGAACGGCCAGGGCGGTCGGCCCCTGGCAGCTCGCGATCAGCGCCGCGTCGGGCTGAAGCTCGAGCGGGAGGTCCACGCGTGCGTACATCTGGAGAGCTTCGATGACGGCCTGCGTCGCCTTCTCCGGATCCTGGGAGAACGGCCCGCCCATCTCGCACGTCGTGTACAGCCCGATGTGCGTGCCCGACGCCGTCAGCTCCCGCGCGAAGGCGCGCATGACCGTCGTCTTGCCGCTCTGCCGCGGCGCGTGGACCTCGAAGTACGCGTTGGAGGCCACGAGCGGCGCGACCTCCGGAAGGCGCGCCATCGGCGGCAGCGTGTAGTGGTAGCTGGGGTCGTTGGGCCCAGCGGTGTTGAACCAGCGCACGCGGGAAGGGTAGCCCATCACCGCATGCGGGTCCATGCACGGCGGCGGCTGAAGTGCACGATTCGCGGCCACTTGACACCCTCCGGCGCTCGTGGTGCCGTTCGCGGTCAGGAGGACCCGTCATGCGCCCCATCACCCTCGGTCTCATCGCGTTGCTGGCTCCCGCGCTCGCGTGGGGAGACGACATCACCTTCAAGGACCCCCGCGGAGACGACAAGGGCCCGGGCACCTACGTCTACCCCACCAATGCGGTCTACAAGTCGGGCTCCTTCGACATCCTCGAGGTCAAGCTCAAGGACGCCGGCGCCGACGTGGAGGTCTCCGTCACGGTCGCGGCCAAGATCGAGGACCCGTGGGACTCCAAGAAGTGGGGCGGCAACGGCTTCTCGCTCCAGATGGGCTTCCTGTTCATCGACACCGACCGCAAGGCCGGCAGCGGCTTCGACGAGGGGCTCCCCGGTCTGAACGTGCGCTTCCCCAACGACGCGCGTTGGGACAAGGTCGTGCTGCTCTCGCCGCAGGGCAAGACGCGGCTCGAGGCCGAGATCGGCTCCAAGGCCGCCAAGATGAAGAGCGCCATCGTCATCCCCACCACGACGCGGGCCCAGGGCGCCACGCTCGTCGCCAAGCTGCCCAAGTCGGCGCTCGGGGGGGCGCCGTCCAAGACCTGGGCGTTTCAGCTCATCATGCAGTCCAACGAGGGCTTCCCGGACAAGAAGGACTTCCTCACGCGCAAGGTGAACGAGGTCAAGGGCGAACACCGATTCGGTGGGGGCCACGACTACGACTGCGATCCGCACGCCATCGATCTGCTGGCTGGCGAGGGCAAAGGTGCTGCGGGCGAGGCGCAGGCGCAGTACACCGCGCTCAAGGCACACACCTGTGACGACAACAATCCGGACGGCGGAACGCGCGCCACGGTCCCCATGATCGTCCCGAAGTGACGCGCGCGCTGCTCACTCTGGCGCTCGTCTCCAGCGTCGCCCAGGCCGAGAACGTCAACTTCGAGGTCAACGGCAAGATCTATACGAAGTGGCTCTACCGCAACAATGACTCGCAGGGGCTCGTGAGCCTGGGCAACCCGTTCTGGCCCGACAACATCACGGGCGACAACGGCGTGGGCTCCGAGTTCGAGCTCGGGTTGCTGGGTCGCGTCGGCAAGCACGTCGAGGCCGGCGTGCGCATCGCCAGCCGCTTTGGCGCGCTGTGGCAGGACTGGTGGGAGAACGGCGACATCAAATACTCGGAGGAGAACACCTCGGGTGAGTCTCTCGGCATGAACCGCAGCCAGTATCTGAAGCTGCGCGGATATTGGGTGCGCGCCACGTTTCCGACCCAGTGGCTGGAGTCGGTGCTCATCGGCTCGTCGGACTTCGGGATGTGGAACGAGTGGACGATCGGCAAGAGCCGATACATCGATCGCGACAACGGCAAGGGCGTCTTCCTCCAGGGCTCGCCACATACCGAGTATTTTCGATACACCTTCGGGCTCATCGCGCTACCGAAGCTCTTCGTCGGTCCGGGCTGGACGACCGGTCCGGGCGATTCCTTGTTGCGCGCGCCGTTCTACTCGCAAGACTGGGCCTACGGCCTCAAGTTCGAGAGCAACCCGTTCGAGGGGGGGCGCATCACCCTGCTCGGCACCATCACCCGCGACTCCGAGATCGACACCTCGGACCCCGACGCGGTCGGCTCCCTCTACCCCGACTGCAAAGACGAGCTCGGCAACGCGGTGCCCAGCTGCCAGAAGAACGGCGCCGTCGACGCGTTCAGCCGCTACTCCAATGCGGTCGTCACGCTCGAGGCCCAGATCGACACGTGGACCGGCGGCTCCTTTAATGCGCTGGGTGGCTGGAGCTACTCACGTGTCGATCCCCAGCTCGCGACCAACGGAGTCAAGAACAACGAAGGCGTCTTCCCGCTCGTGTTCGATGACGTCCACGGCTGGTTTGTGCGCGCCCGCGGCGAGCTCTTCGACCTCGGAGGCGCCGATGGACTCACGCTCAAGTTCGAATACTTCAACATCGACCAGCACTTCATGAGCATCTTCGGCCAGCGGCGCGAGGGCGATGTGCTGCTGACCGACGGCTTCCTCGATGGCGGACAGCTCCCCACGCTGAACTTGGCCAACGAGTTCATCGATTTCGACGATCTCTGGTACGAGTCCTGCGTCGGGTGGCACGGGGGCACGGTCCTGTTCGAGTATTCGACCACGCCCGTCGACGTGGCGCTCGAGGGCACGGTCATCGGCTACAACACCGACGGCCAGTATCGCGACGTGGCGGAGGTCTACCCCACGTTCCTGCATTCGGACGGCTACACCGACACCGATCTCTACGACTACGCGAATGTGCTCGACCGCGGCCGTGACCCCCGGAATGTGTATCGGCAGTTCCAGAAGCGCCTCTCGGCCATCGTCATGCTCAAAGGGCTCTGGCGCACCGGCGCAGGTCGGGGCCTGGACGTGGGCTGGAAGCTCAAGTTCATCTACGACAAGGACCGCCGCGACACCTCCGAGGGCATGACGCAGGACGACTACCTGGGGCTCATAACCACCGGCAGGGTCTGGCTGAGCTATCCGTTCTTCGAAGGCTTCACGGTGTCTCTCGGCGCGCAGGTCAGCTTCTGGAAGGAGGACAACCGGCGCGGCACGCCCAAGGCCGGCTATGGCGATGACTCGACGTTCAAGGCCAAGCCTTTCCTGGATCTGCGCTACAGCTACGAAGGCCTCTCGTTTCACTATTACCTCGAGTATCTCTACAAAGACGCCGAGCGCGAGCGCGACCCCAGTCGCACGTGGCATGTCATCCGCTCCAAGGCCACGCTGGAGGTGGCCTGGTGAGAGCCTGGGTCGCGGTGCTGAGTCTGTGCGTCGCCGGCTGCGGCCTGGATCACGCGATCTTTGGCGAGATGACGCGCGGCGGTCAGCAGCAGGTGCCGGGCGCGGGTAAGACGATCGTGTTCGGGCTGGTCGACTCCGACGCGCTCAAGTCGGCTCCGGTCACATTCTATGCCGCCTCGGGGACGCCGGTCGAGGGGTACAAGGCCACTGTCGACGACAATCGCCGCTTCGAGATCGCGGTGCCGGGCGCGACGGAGCTCTCGAACCTCGTGTTCGAGGCGCGCCAACGCAATTACCAAGCGGTCGGGCTCGTGCCCACGATCCCGCGCAAGCCGACTGTGTTCGAGCCCGATCCCGTCGTGAGCTTCGGCGAGCTGGGTGCGCTCATGGCGTCGCTCGGCAATGACAGCACGACCGTCACGCTGCTCGTGCTCGCCAAGGCGCGCGATCGCGGCGGACTCGGCACCGTCGCGCCGTCGTCGGTCAAGGCGGCGCTGTCGGACCTGCGCGACCTGCTGGGGCAACACGAGCCGCGCCTCGAGGCCGTGCGGGGCATGGTCCAGAAGCTCGCGGCGGCCCCGACGGCGCCGTGGCGCCTCTTCGCCAAGGCCAACGAGTCGTTTCTCGATGGCGCCGCGGTCGCCTCGGGCTTCGACTACGCGGGGGACGGTGCGGCCGAGACGACCACGGCCGACTTCGACGCAGCGCTCGCGGCGGCCTTGGACACGTTCATCTTCCGGGCCTGCTACCCCGAGGATCGCATCCGGGTGGTGCTCCAGGCGGACTTCCGCCCCGGTCAGCTGGACCGCAACTGCACGCCGCTGGACCGCTTTCGCTGGGCCAAGGACGCGCCGGGGAAGGCGCTGTTCGTGACGGGCGGAATCCATGAGACGACCCCGCGGTGCGCGACCGGAGCCTCGCCGTGCCTCGATGACGCCGCGATCGACGCCGCGACGCAGCAGCTCGGCAATTGGAAGCCCAACGTGGTCAAGTTGTCCGATGACGGCCAGAACGGCGACGCGGTGGCCGGCGACGGCATCTGGACGGCGGCGTTCGACTTGCCGTGGTTCAAGCCCTCGGACGCCACGAGCGCGGGCGTGCGCATCGGCTACAAGTACACCTGGGGCCTGCAAGGGCAGGGCTGGACCGCCAGCGAGGAGTGGCCCGGAAACAAGCGCATCCTGGAGCTGCGCGACGTCAACGGCGACCAGATCATCACCCGCGTGGATCGCTTCGGGGACGAGACGACCAACAAGGACAAGTCCAACCTGCTCAGCCCCGGCAACCAGGGCTGTGGCGGCGTCGCGCTGTTCCCCGACGAGTACGCGGCCTACCAGCAGAAGACCGGGAAGGCGTGTCTGACCGATACGCTCGAGTCCAAGGTCGACACCAACGGCGACTGCAAGACCCTGGACGAGGTCTGGCCCAAGCCGGGCCTCGTCGCGCCGATTACGGTGGACTGCCCGCAGCCTTAGAGTCCACCGGGACGCGGAGCTTGAGCCGAAGCAGCCCGTCCTTGCGCACGATGCTCGTGAGGATGACGTGCATGTGCGGGTTCTTGGCCAAGAGATCGACCAATTCACCCTCGCGGTCGGCCGCCATGAGCAGCGAAACCACCAGGCCCGTGCCCTTCTGCTCGGTGCCGATGAGCTCGATGGTCCCGACCGTCTCGAACGCCGCGCGATCGCTGGCTGCGAGTGGGACCCGGCTCGGGCGGAGATCGATATTGGGCGTGGCCAGATTGGGAATGGACAACACCCACACCGCGGCGACCGCGATGATGAGCAGCACGCAGGTGGCCAACTCCACCCGAAACGAGGTCCACGGGTCAATGCCGAAGGGTCGGCCGCGCAGGCGCTTCTCCAGGCGCTTCTTGACGAGGCGCGAGAACGCGGGCGGCGGGACCTCCCGGGGGATGCCGCGCACGAGCGCGATGGTCGTGCGATACGAGTCCAGCTCGCGCTGCAGCGCGTCGTCGGTCGAGAGCACCTCCTCGATCTCACGGCGCGCGTCGGGGTCCAACGCGTCGTCCAGGTAGGCGTCGAAGTCTTGGCGGTAACGGGATCTGTCGGTGGCGTCGGTGACGTTCATGGGCACGGGCCTCGCGTCAACATAATGAAAAACATTGTACTGTCAACCTCCCGTCCGGCGTCGAAAGACGGGATCGCCCCGCTGAAAGCGCTCGAGCGCCCTCTGGAGCGTGGTGCGCGCCCGATGCAGGCGGCTCTTGACCGTGCCCTCGGGGTGGCCGGTGACGAGCACGATCTCCTCGTAGGTGAGGCCCTGCACGTCGCGGAGCACCAGGATCTCGCGCTGCTCGTCGTCGAGCGCGGCGATCGCCTCTTTCAAAAACGTCTCGGTCTGACGGGCCACGAGCTCGCGATCGGGCCGCGTGGGCTGGTTGTCGGAGACCTCGCTGCCGAGCTGGTCCTCGCCGAGCAGCATCTCGTCGAGGGTCTCGTGCCGCACCGAACGCCGTCGTCCGTGGTACTTGATGCGGTTGCGGCAGTGATTGACCGCGATGCGGTAGATCCAGGTCGAGAGCCGGCTCTCGCCACGAAAGCCCTCGATGGACTTGAAGACCGTGACGAAGACCTCTTGGCTCACGTCGAGCGCGTCCTCGCGCTGGCGGCCCAGCATGCGCGCCACGAGGTTGAAGACCGGGACCTGGAACTCGCGGATGAGCTCGTTGAAGGCGCGCTCCTCATGCCGCTTCAAGCGCGCAACCAGCCTGCGCTCTTCCTCGGGTCCGCGCTCGCTCATCGGGCGAGGCTCCACCGCGCGCGGTGCCGCCAGGCGAGGGCCGCGAGCAGGGCTGCCAGCCCGAGCCACGACAGGAGCGCGCCGTGGCGGCGGTAGAACGTGGACGGTGAGGGCTCGCGTGGGAGCGTGATGCGCAGCGTGGTCATGGCGCCGACGTCCGTGCGCGCGACGACCTGGCCGTTGGGCGCCACGAGTGCGGTGACGCCCGTGTTGGTGGCGCGCACGAGCCAGACGCCGTTTTCGATCGCGCGCTCCTTCTGGAGCATGAAGTGCTGCTCCGGCTCCGCCCAGTCGCCGAACCAGACGTCGTTGGTCACGTTCAGGATGACGCTTGCGTTTGTGGCCAAGAGTCCCTCGCGCACGAAGGCGCCGTCGATGGCCTCGTAGCAGATCGTCGGGAGCGCCACGAGGTGTCCGAGCGAGACCGGGCGCGGCGTCCCGGTGCCGGGCTCGTAGTGGCTCATGCCGGAGACCAGCGTCGCCAGTGACGGGAACGTGTCGGCGAGGGGGACGCGTTCACCGAAGGGCACGAGGCGCTGCTTGTCGTAGACGACGGGCGCCGCGGCGAGCGGCCGATAGTCGAGCAGCGCGTTGCGGATGGCGCCGGAGTCCGCGACCCGGAGTGTGCCCGCCAGCAGCGGCAGGCCGAGGCCGCGTGCGAAGCGATCCGCGCGGCGTGAGACCTCGGCGCCCAGCGTGCCGCTGCCAGCGACGTACGGGAACGCCAGGCTTCCCTCGGGCCAGACGACGGCGTCCGGGCGCGGCCCGCTCTCGATGGCCGTCAAGGTCAGCGTCTCGGCGCGGAAGTGCGCGGCCATGCGGCGCTGTGGGTCCGACGTGGTTTTCTCCGCGACCGTTACCGCAGGCTGCACGAGCAGGACGCGGACGCCGTCAGGGGGCAGGGTGACGTCGTGTCTGAGCAGGAGGCCCACGCCGAGCCAGACCACGACCAGGGTCGCCAACGCTCCGAGGCGACTGCGTTGAGGTTCACGTCGATGGATTATAGCGTCTGCGGTCAGCAGCGAGCAGAGCACGACGACGAAGCTCGCCACCGGGATGCCGCCCAGGGACGCGGGCCAGAGCAGCCACGCGACCGCGTGTAGCGGGCTCGCGGCGGTGTAGGGGAAGAGCACCGGGACGTGGCGCTCCGCGGCGACCCAGAGGACCGACAGGGCGAGCGGCGCCAGCGCGGGTCCCGAGACTGCGCGCACCGGCCGGGAGAGCACGCCGATGAGCGCCCACGGCAGGCCCGAGACCAGCGCGTGTCCGAGCAGCACCAGCACCGCTGCCCACGAGGGCAGGCCGCCGAGGTTCTGCATCGCGTGGCCGATCCAGTGCTGCGTCAGCGCCATGTGCACCGAGCCAAAGAGCAGGCCGAGCCCGAAGCGACGCCAGCGTCGGTCGCAGTCGATGGCCCAGAGCGCGAGACCGGGCGCCGCCAGCGTGAGCGGCCAGACGCCGACGGGTGGAATTGCCGCCGCGAAGGCAACCGCCGCGGCCACAGTGGCCAACGCCTGGCCCGCGGTGCCAATCAATGTCAAGATCAGTGGCCGCGAAGTCGCAGGAAGAACGCGATGGCCCCGAGCAGCGCCACGACGAACAGCGTGATCTTGATCCAGGACAGCGGTGCATTGCCGGAGACGGTTCCCGTCTGACCATTGACGACGTAAGTGTACGGCTTGCCCTGATACCGATAGCTCGCAATCCACAGCGGGAACAGGCATAGCTTGTAGGTGCGGCTGAGGTAGCTCGTGGAGACGTTGACGTTGCGCTGCTCGTCTCCGCCGACGCGTCGTACGCACTCGCCGTAGATGACGTCATCGATGCGCTGCTTGGCGCGCGGCCAGCAGGCCAGCATGTCCTCGCGGTAGTCCTCGGCGCAGAAGCCCGAGAGGAAGTCCGGCGAGTAGTTCACGAGCGACTTCGTGTCCCAGTTCTCCACCTCACGGATGAGCTTGGGGCTGGCTGACGGTGAGCCGGGGATCGGGACGTCGTCGAAGACCTGCTGATGCTGGCCCGACACGTGGGTCCACGCCGTGCGCCGAACGCGCCGCGTCTTCCACTCGCCATTCTCCAGGTAGCTCTCCTCTTCGTAGTAGTGGTCGCCGCGCTCGCCCTCGTACCAGGAGTGGGTGAAGCTGTCGTAGGTCCAGAAAGGCAAATAGACGCCGTGCAGATCCTCCGGCGTGGCCTGCTTCTTGAGCGCGTTGGGCCGGAACCACAGGCTCTTGACCCACACGCGAAAGCGCTCGAGCGCCTGCTTCTGCGCGATGACGAACGGGATGAGCGACTCGGGCCGATGCAGGCGGGACGACCCCGTCTGCGGCTCCACCTGGTTGCTCCCGCAGAACGCGCACTTGAAGGAGGTGACGTGTGCTGCGACCGCGGTCTGCGAGCCGCACTGGTTGCACTTGAAGCGCTTGAGGTCGGCGCCGTAGTCGCTCGTGTCGGGCTTGTAGTCCTCGAATGCGTGCTCGACGACCTGATCCTGCGACTGTGGGATGTCCTCGGCGTAGGCGCAGTAGTCGCAGATCAGCCGCGTCGCGCCGGGCTTGAAGGTGAGCTTGGCGCCGCACTGCTTGCAGGGGTAGCGCAGCGCGTCGGTGCGGCCGTCATCGGGAGGGTGAGCGCCGTCATGGGGTGCGTCGGACATGGCGCGGAGCTTACGTCGCTGGAGCGCGAGCGCAACCTTGCGTGCATCGCGCGCGGTTTGACCGGGCTCGGCCCGCGGCGTTACCGTGGCTCCATGGGAAGTCGCTCGCGCCGGTGTGCCCTGTCAATTGCAGCGGTCCTGATTTCAGCGAACGCGCGTGCGGGTACGCCAGAGACGGTCTACCGCGCCGCGGCGCCCGGCGTCGTGGTCGTCATGGCCACCGACGGCCCTGACGGGGGCGTGTCGCTCGGCTCGGGCTCCATCGTGCGGGCCGACGGCGTCGTGCTCACGAACGCGCACGTCATCGGCAACCACCAGGTGCGGGTGCCGTTCAAGTTCGTGAGCGTCTACAGCTACCCGGGGCGCATCTCCGGCTCCGACAAGGACGACCTGCGCAACCGCCACGAGGCGACGGTCATCGCCGCCGACTTCGATCTCGACCTCGCGGTGCTCAAGTTCCGCGCACCGAGCGAGGGGCTGTCGGTGATTCCGCTCGCGCCCCCCGAGTCGGTCAACATCGGCGAGGCCGTCCTCGCGATCGGGCACCCCGGCGGCGGCGGCTTCTGGACGCTCACGGCGGGCATGATCTCGTCGCTGCGGATGTCTCAGACGGCGGACGGGCGCGACATCTACCAGACGGACGCCAACCTCAACCCCGGTAACTCGGGCGGGCCGCTGCTGGACCTCGAGGGCAGGCTGGTTGGCGTCAACACGTCGATCCATCGGCTCACCGGCGAGGGCATGGTCGTGACGGGGATCAACTTCGCCATCCAGTCGCAGGCTGCGCGGCGCTGGCTGGCGAAGCAGGGCTACAGCCTGGCCTTCGCCGCGGATGCGCACCCGTCGCCGCCGGTCGCCGAGCTCCAGCGCGCGCCTGCGCCCGTGATGTCGCGCGAGCTGAGCCTCGAGCGCGCGC
>SXGT01882254.1_pt1 | contig 13085 bp, 8 predicted proteins | sample 3176221 | NCBI WGS metagenome assembly SXGT01 (sample SAMN11356862, study PRJNA531348) | freshwater metagenome | isolation source: freshwater sample F1-120 | place: China: Fuxian Lake, Yuxi | collected 2017-12-25
AAGTGGCGTTCATTGTCGACAATTGCGGTGCGCAGATCGCGATCGGTGACGACGATGAGCAGATCGACAAATTCCAAAGCTCGATCGCCGAAGGGAAGATGAAGTGCGCGCACCTGATCACGATGGGCGCGTCCAAGGAGGGAGTGAAGTCGCTCGAAGATTTGAAGGCCCTCGGTACGGCCGTTCCGGATTCGGTTCTCGACGAGCGGATCGCAGGCATCACCCTCGAGGAAACCTGCCTGTTGATTTACACCTCGGGCACCACCGGCACTCCAAAAGGGGTGCAGCTCACCCACCATGCGATCGCTTCGTTGATGGACGCGATCCGCGAGCGGTTTTCGCCGATTTGGGACAACTATCGCGTGGTCAGCTACCTGCCGCTCTGCCATGTGGCCGAGCAGATCTTCACCACGTTCACGCATTTGCATACCGGCGGGGAAGTCTGGTTCTGTCCGGATTTGAAGGAGATCAAAGACTACCTCGCCGAGTCGCACCCGACCGTGTTCTTGGGCGTGCCCCGCGTGTGGGAGAAATTCCAAGCGGCGTTGGAAGCGCGCCTCGGAAGCGCCACCGGCGTCAAAGCGGCGCTCACGAAGTGGGCGCGCAACACCGAGTTGACCAGCTTCAAGGAAGAGGTCCGCCTTGGGAAGCCGGTGACATCGATTTCACGGAAGCTGGCGAACCGGTTGGTGATCCGGAAGGTGAAAGCGGCGCTCGGACTCGATCAGTTGATGCTCGCGGCCTCGGGTGCGGCGCCCATTTCCGTGCACACGCTCGAGTTTTTTGCGTCGCTCGGGATCGTGATCCACGAAGCGTACGGCATGAGCGAAACCGTCGGCGTGGTGACCATTTCTCATTACGGCCGGCCGCGGTTTGGAACGGTCGGATCCGCGATCAAAGGGGTTCAAGTGCGGATCGCCGAGGCTGGCGAAGTTCAGGCAAAAGGCCCGGTGATCACCAATGGTTACTACCGGATGCCGAAGGAGACCGCCGAATTGTTCAGCGACGATGGCTGGTTGTGCACCGGTGATCTGGGCGAGATCGACGCCGATGGCAACCTCAAAATCACCGGCCGGAAGAAGGACATCCTGATCACCGCCGGCGGAAAGAACATCGCACCCGCAGAGATGGAAGCCTACATTCAGACGATCGTTGGGGTGGCCCAGGCGGTGGTGGTCGGCGATCGCAAGCCGTACTTGTGCGCATTGGTCACCTTGGACGTGGAGGCGCTTCCTGCGTTGCGGACGGCGACCGGTGCGGCGGCGGAAGATGTGGCGGGGTTGTCGCAGGATCCAAAGGTGCAACAATGGATCTTCGCGCAGGTCGAAAGTTCGTGCAACGCGCGCATCGCGAGCTACCAGACCATCAAGAGGATCACCGTGTTGCCGAATGAATTTTCCGTGGATGGGGGCGAGCTCACTCCGACGATGAAACTGCGCCGAAATGTGGTCGCGAAGAAATACGCCGACACCATCGAGCAATTGTTTGTCTGATCCAACCGGGGCAACGCTGCAGTTCGACGGAACCGTAGCCACGATCCGCATCGACCGATCTCCGGGCAACCGGTTTTCGTTTGGGTTGATGGTTCAGCTGCAGGGGATCCTGATCGACCTCGCCAACCGCGGCGATCTGCGTGGGGTGGTGCTGGTCGCCGGCGGGTCGGATTTCAGCTTTGGCGCCGATCTCACCGATCCGGATCTGGCGGTGCGGATGTCGGGCGGCACGCTTGGCCAGCGCGAAGTGGCGGCGCTCGGCGAGGAGATCATCGATCGGTGGTGCGGACTGCCGGTGCCGACAGCGATCGCCGCGCGGGGACGCTGCATTGGCGCGGGCGCGTGTTTTTTGGTGGGCGCGGATTTTCGGTTTGTGGCGCCGGATCTGCGGGTGCAATTTCCGGAGGTCGATCGCGGGTTGCACCTGAGTTGGCGGATTTTGCCGCGGTTGGGAAGGGAGTTCGGTTGGCCGCTGGCCCGGCGGCTCGCGTTGACCGGGATCGGCGTGGGGGTGGAGGCGTTGCCGGCTGCGTCCGTCCAAGTGTGCACCGATCCGGAAGCCGAAGCGTTTGCGTTTGCACGTTCGCAAGCAGCGAAACCCCCGTTGGCGGTTCGCGCGATCACCGAGGTGTTCCGCGCCCACGACCGCGCCGATCGGGAGCACACCCACGGGGATGTGGACGCCTTTGCCAGCACGGCGAGTTCGCAGGATTTTGCCGAAGCGATTGGCGCGTGGTTTGCGAAGCGTCCGGGGAATTACACTGGCCGGTAGGAGCCCCGATGTCCGCGATCCCCGGTGTGTTGTACGTCCCGCGGTTCTTGAAGAACCACGAATCGGTGTTCGAATGGGCGGTGAAGCACGTCGATTGGGACGATCGGATCCGCGCGCGAAAGACCGCGAGCTATGGCCTTCCGTACAACTATGCGGGATTGGAATACCTGGAGCGGCCGTTTCCACCGGTGCTGGACAAGGTGCGGGTTCGGGCGAGCCAGTACCTGGGGTTCGACGCAAACAACTGCCTGCTCAACTATTATCCGGACGGGCATTCGCGCATGGGTTGGCACGCGGATCGGACTGAGGGTCTCCGCGGCGGGGTGGTGATCCTGTCGTTGGGTTTGACGCGAAAGCTGAAGTTTCGACGCATCGCCAACCTGGAAGAGCGGCACGATTATGAGCTCGAATCCGGCTCGCTCCTGTACCTTCCGCCCGAAGTGCACTTGGAATGGCACCATGCGTTGCCGCGGTGTTCGAAGCCGTTGCCGAGGGTGAGCCTGACGTTTCGGTCGCTGGCAGTCTGAGCTTGTGATCGCGGTGGAGGCGGATCGGCGCTTCCGGACGCGGATCAGCGTTCCGGTGCGCCGGGATCGGCGGATCCGGACGCGGATCAGCGTTCCGGCGCGCCGGGATCGACGGATCCGGACGCGGATCGGTGCTCCGGCGTGTCGGGATCGACGGATCCGGACGCGGATCGGTGCTCCGGGGTGTCGGGATCGGCGGATCCGGACGCGGATCGGTGCTCCGGGGTGTCGGGATCGGCGGATCCGGACGCGGATCGGTGCTCCGGGGTGTCGGGATCGACGGATCCCGACGTGGATCGGTGCTCCGGGGGCCGGGGTCGAGCGGTTTGTTGCGGTTTGTTGCGGTGATTGTGGGCTTTTTACCCGCCGAGGTAGAGGTCAGCGTCGGAGGAAAACCATGCGCGGGTTGACCATTCTGGGTTTTGTCTTGGGGTTGGCATTGGTTCCGGAGTCGGCGTTCGCAGGGAAGTATTTCCTTCGCAATGGGAAAACGTGCCCGGATAACAGCGTGTTTGTCCAGGGGCCCATTCGCGTGGAAATCTCCGAATTCAAGTCCGGAGGAATGTGGACCAATGTGTACGCCAAGGCGGTGGTGCGAAACACCGGCACCGAGGCTGCGGATTTTGACCCGGGTGCGTTTGAACTCGTGCGAGACGACGGGATCAGCCATTTCCACATTACTCACAACGCGAGCGTCATTCCCGCCTATAATCCGGCTTACTTTGGCGGAACGCCCTTTGTGCCAGGCCCGATGCGCCCGGGGCAGGCGATCGAAGGGCTGTTGGTGTTTCAGACCGGTGTGGGGGACACCAAGATACCGGGATTTCAGGTTCGGTATGGTGAAACCGTGAACACCTACCCCTCTCCGACCGGGTGCAAATAGCCAGTCTGCGTGAGATCGCGCACCGGGGTGCGTGAGTTCACGCACTGCGGGATGGCGCACGGGTCACTTCGATGCGGGGTGCGTGCGGAAGGCGATCGGTATCGCTCGCCGGCTTGGCACGGATGCTGCAATGGCGAGGCCAGTACCACTGGAGCAGCCATGTTCGTTGCCCGATTTTCTATCGCTCTCGCTCTGCTGCCGCTGTTGGCGTGCGCCCCCAAGGGGACCCGTCCGCACGACATGGGGGTCGACGCCCATGAGGCTAAGGCCGCGGAGGCCGATGCCTCATCGGTACATCATACCGAACAGTACGATCCAGCAGCCAGGGCACCACTCGACCGGTGCGAAGGCGGGAAGGGGGGCCGGATCTGTTGGACGGAGATGAATAATCCGACGGAGGGGCACCTTCGCGAAGCGGCGGCCATGAGCGAAATGGCGGCCAAACACCGAGAAGCGTCCGCGGCGCTTCGTTTGGCTGAGGAGTCGGCCTGCGCGGGGATCGCCCCGGCGGATCGCGACATCAGCCCCTTCCACCACACGGCGGACATCGTTGGTGTGGAGCCGTTGACCCGAATGGGGGAGGGTAAACCTGCGCCGCATCAAACGCTAGGGGCGATTGTGACGGTTCAAGCGGGGCCTGGGCTGACCACCGAATGGCTCCAGCGAGTCGTGGACTGCCACATCGCCCGCAATGAGTCTTTGGGTAATCCCGTCAGCGAAGATCCGAATTGCCCCTTGGTTCCGAAGGGGGTTTCTGCGAAGGTTAGCTCGACGGGCGCAGGCTTTGCGGTGGAGATCCGGGCATCGGACGAAGCTGTGGGTGCGGAGGTCCTGGTTCGCGCTGAACGGCTGCTTCCTACCCGCGCCCCGTGATCTGGGTCAGGCCGGCGAAGTCTTTCCTCGCGGCCCTCCCCCGGGCCATGACTGGGGCGCTGCTCTGGGTTTTGGCGATCCCGGCCCTCGCGGTGGAACCGGTGTCCGATCTGGATGCTCTGGTGTCTCTCGCACTGGAACGCGACCCGGAAGCCGTAGCGTTGGACCGCGACATCGAGCAGACCCGATGGCTGGCGTCGGCGGCTCGCCGTCCGATGGATCCGGAACTCATGGTCGGCGTGGATGCGCTGGGCGCGATGGAGGACGCGGAGGACCCCACCATGTTCATGTTCGGCGTGTCGCAGATGCTCTCTCCCTTTGGGGAGTATCGAGCGCGCGGGGGCCGGGCGGAGGTTGAGGCGGTTCGCGCCGAGGTCGACCGGAATCGGCTGGAGGCGGACGTGCGGCTGCGGCTGTGGACCCTCGCGGCGCGGATCGACGCGTTCCAGGACGAACAGGCACTGTTGGACCAACGCATTGCCACTGCGGAACAGCTGCTGAAACTGGGTCTCGCTCGGTATGGGTCGGGGGTTGGCGCGGAGGCGACCCTTGGATCCTCCGCTCCCACCGAAGGCGATGCTTTGATGGGCGGTCAACCGCCGGTCGTGTCCCGGGGGGCGAGTCGTCCTTCGTCGGGAATGGCGGGGATGGAGTCGATGGGCGAAGCACCGGCGGGTTCTGCCCCGGCATCGCCAAGCATGGAAGGCATGGGCGAAGCGCCGATGACCGGCATGGACGGCAGCGGTATGGGCAGCTCTGGTATGGGCGGTTCTCCGGGCCTGGCTTCGCTGCTGCGGCTGGACGCCGAGGTGGCGTCGTTGCGGTCGAGCCGGACCGTGTTGGATGTTCGGTTAGAGGCGGAGATCACGCGGGTTGGGCTGTACGTCGGAACCGACGTGGCGGCGGCGGTGGCGTCCGATCCGGAACGCTTCCTGGGCAGCGTGCGCCCGAAAGGACCGCCGCCGGAGCTTCGGTTGGCGGAGGTGGAAGTTCAGGCCGCAACGGCGGATCTGGCGTTGGCTCGGGCGGAACGCCGCCCGGATCTGATGCTGTCGACCGGAGTGCGTTGGATGCCCAGTGGCATGTTCGCCGGGGTGGACGTTGCCGTCGGGATCACCGTTCCGACGTGGACCGGACGGCGTCGGATTCGGGCCGCATCTGCGGGGGTTGCGGCGGCCGAGTCCCGGCAAGACCGGGTGCAACGGGATTTGGAGGTCGCTCGAGTGGTAGCGTATGCCGAGTTCCAGGCGGCGGAAACGCGCGCAGACACGCTGGAACGGGAGGTTCTGCCGCGCACCGATCGGGCCCTGGAGGTGACGGTCGCGCTGTTTGGCAGCGGCCGTGCGACGGCGGAGGAAGCGGTGTTGGCGTGGACCGCCTCGCTGGATGTGGCGCGGGAAGGGGTGTCGGCTCGGAGGGATGCGCGTCTTCGCGCTGCAGACTTGGACCGGTTGGAGGGACCATGAGAACGCTGCTGCTTTCGCTCCTTTTGGTGGCGTGCGGGAACGGTCCTCCGGCGCATGCCGGTCACGATCAACCGCCCGAACACGCCGGCCATGTTTCGGATGCCAGCGCGAGGCCGGCGGTGGTGGTCAGCGCGGATCACGCGGTCGCTCTGGGCATACGCACGGTTCCCGCCCGCGTTGGGGGAGCCGAAACCTTGGGCCGGGCTCCCGCCTGGGTGGACTACGATCCATTGGAGCGTACCCGGATCACCGTGCAAACGGGCGGACAGATCCGGCGTCTGCTGCTTCCGCGCCCGGGGGAGCGGGTTCGCGCGGGCGCTCGGATCGCCGAGGTGTACGAGCCGAGCGTCGTGGCGGCCTTCGAAGAGCTGCAGATCGCCAAGGAGCTCGGTGCCCCTTGGTTGGAAGCCGCGCGCGCTCGGCTGCGAGCGATGGGGGTTCCGGAGGCCGACGTTCGGGCGAGCGTCCAAACGGGAAAGGTGCCGGCGACCTTTTTTATGGTTGCGCCGCGAACTGGGGTGGTGGTCGAACGCAGCGTCGTCGAGGGGGCGTGGCTGGGTTCGGGCGGTTCCCTTGGAGTCATCGCCGATCCCGCGAAGGTGGTTGTTGATCTCACCATCTCTGGGGAGCCTCCAGGGCCGGGGGTGGCGGTGATCTTGCGCGACGCCGTTAGCGGTGAGCATTGGGCTGCGGAGGTGGGGGAGCTGCTTCCCTCGGGTGATATTGCCGGAAAGAGACTTCGGCTGGTGTCCACCGCGTCCATCCCGGTCGGGCGCCCCTTGGTGGCGGAGTGGCCGCTTCAAACCGATGTTGGCGTGTGGGTCCCTCGGGGTGCGCTGATCGACACGGGGACCCGACGGGTGTTGTTCGTCGCTGTCGGTGAAGGTCGGTTCGAGCCGCGTCAGGTGGTTCCCGGGATCCGAACCGCCGATGAGGTGCAGATCTTGGAGGGCCTGAAGGAGGGGGAGCATGTCGTCGCGGCGGGCACCTTCCTGTTGGACAGCGAGACCCAAATTGGCGGCATGGGCCACGCCGGGCACGGGGGCTGATCATGATCGCGCGCGTCATCGATTGGAGTGGTCGGCACCGGGCGGTGGTGTTGGTCGTTGCGGTGCTGTTTGCGCTCGCCGGCCTGTGGGCCGCGAAGGACAGCCCGCTCGACGCCCTTCCCGATTTGTCCGATCCGCAGGTGATCGTGTTTGCGGACTGGATGGGTCGTTCGCCGGAGCTGGTCGAAAACCAAGTGACCTACCCCTTGGTGACCGGGCTTCAGTCGTTGCCCGGGGTCCGTGCGGTGCGCGGTTTCACCATGTTTGGGATGTCGTTCACCTACGTGTTGCTGGAGGAGGGAACGGACGTCTATTGGGCGCGATCTCGCGTGCAAGAGCGGCTTCAACAACTCGAGGCAAAACTCCCGCCGGATGTGGAACTGTCGCTCGGGCCGGACGCGTCCGCCGTGGGCTGGGTCTATCAGTACGTACTGGTCGATCGCACGGGTGAGCGTTCAGTGGCCGATCTCCGCGCCTTGCAAGACTGGACGCTTCGATTCGCCTTGGAAGGAGTGGACGGGGTTGCCGAGGTCGCAACGGTCGGAGGTTTTGAACGACAGATTCAGGTGGTGCTCGATCCGGAGCGCCTTCGGGCTGCGGGGGTGAGGTCGCAACAGGTGACGAGCGCCGTTGCACGCAGCAACCGAGAAACCGGCGGCCGGGTAATTGAGGACAGCGGTCGGGAACTGTATGTGCAGGGCCGAGGGTATGTGGAGACCCTGGCGGATCTCGATCGGATCGCCGTTGGGGTCACCTCCGATGGCGTTCCGATCCCGTTGTCGGCGGTGGCGAGTGTGGAGTGGGGTCCGGACATCCGCCGCGGGGTGGCCGATCTCGACGGCCGTGGGGAGGTCGTTGGCGGCGTGGTGGTCGCGCGCCAAGGTGAAAATGCGTTGAAGGTGATCGAGGGGGTCAAGGCGCGTTTGGCCGACGTGCCCTTGCCGAAAGGGGTGGAGATCCTACCGGTGTATGATCGGTCGGAGTTGATCCATCACTCGGTGGACACGCTCGCGGAAGCGCTGGTCGAGGAGATCGTCATTGCGGCGCTGCTGTTGGCGCTGTTCTTGTTCCACTTCCGTTCGATGTTGTTGCCGGTGATCATCCTTCCGCTCGCGATCGCGGCGATCTTCCTACCCATGTGGGGACTCGGTCTCACCATCAACCTGATGTCCCTGGCCGGCATCATCATCGCGGTGGGCGACATGGTGGACGCGGTGGTGCTGCTGCAAGAAAACGCCATGCGGCGGATCGAGCGCGAACCGGACGCCGATCGGACCGAAGTGATCCTCGCCGCCGCGCGCGAACTTGGGGCGCCCCTCGTTTCCTCGCTGCTGCTGACGGCCGTTTCTTTTCTTCCGATCTTCGCCCTGCAGGCACAGGAGGGCCGGCTGTTCGGGCCGTTGGCGCTGACCAAGACGTTTGCGATGATCTCCGCGGCGCTGTTCACGATCACGGTGGCTCCTGCGTTGGCCGTTACCCTCCTTCGCGGCAAGGTACCCCGGGAGGCAGCGAACCCCGTCAACCGCCTGGTGCGTTGGTTCTACCGACCGATGGTGGGGGTCGCAACCCGGTGGCCGCGGATGTGCGTGGCGTTCGCGCTTGTCGTGACCCTGGCGACCGTGCCGATCTACCGCAGCCTCGGCCGCGAGTTCATGCCGCCCCTGGCTGAGGAGTCGCGGCTGTTCATGCCGGTGACACTTTCCGGGGTGTCGGTGGAGCAGGCGCGCGAGTTGTTGGCGGCCCAGGATGCGATCATCGCCGAGGTGCCGGAGGTGAAGCATGTGTTCGGCAAGGCGGGCCGGGCCGAAACCGCGACCGATCCGGCGCCGCTTTCGATGATGGAGACGATCATCACGCTTCGACCCCGGGAGGAGTGGCGGCCGGGGATCACCGTCGAAGACATCACCGCGGAGTTGGAGGAAAAACTCGCCTTTCCCGGTGTACAAAATGCCTTCACCATGCCGATCAAAGCACGCGTGGACATGATGACCACCGGGATCCGAACCCCGGTGGGAGTAAAGGTTCTCGGGACGGATCTGGCGGCGATCGACGATGCCGCCCAACGCATCGAGATGGCCCTCAGGGGCGTGCCCGGCACCCGCAGCGTGTATGCCGAGCGGCAGCTCGCCGCGGTGTTTGTGGACATCCAACCTCGGCGAGAAGACCTTCTGCGCCATGGGGCAACCGTTGACGACGTACTTGACGTGGTGGACCAAGGGCTCGGCGGCATGCCCATTGGCCGCGTGTACGACGGTCGCGAACGTTACTCGATTATCGCGCGCTTTGGGCGCGACTTTCGAGCCGACGAGGAACGGCTCGGTCGGCTGCCGGTGGTGACGGCCCTCGGAACGGTTCCGCTGTCCCACCTCGCAGACGTGGAACGCAAGCCGGGTCCGGCAATGTTGGTGGATGAAGGGGGGCTTCTGGCGGCCTACATTTACGTCGATCCCGGCGAGCGGGACCTGGGCGGGTATGTCGATGACGCAAAACAGGCGGTCGAAGACCTCCAGTTGCCTCCCGAATTGGGGATCAAATGGACCGGCCAATATGAGTTCCTGGAACGGGCGCAAGAGCGCTTGAACGTGATGCTGCCGATCACCTTGATCGGGGTGTTTCTGCTCATGTACCTCGCCTTCCGGACGGTGACGGAAACGAGCATCGTCCTGTTGACGCTGCCGTTCGCGGTGTTGGGGAGCATTTGGTTTCTATGGATCGCAGGGTACAATCTCTCCATCGCGGGTTGGGTCGCGATGATCGCCATCATCGGCGATGGCGCGCAGATCGGTTCCGTGTTGGCGGTGTACCTCGATCTGGGCATCAAAGAAGCGCTCGCCCGCGGCGAAGTCCTTACGGCGGTGCGCTTGGCCGAGGTCGCTGCGGACAGCGCAGCTTCGCGCATTCGCGGCGTGGCGATGGCGGTGATGATCGACATGCTCGGCCTGATCCCGGTGCTCGTGTCCACTGGGGTGGGCTCGGATCTCGCGCGACGCATGGCGGGCCCGACCTTTGGCGGGATGATGAGCCTCGCCTTCATGACCACCCTGGTCCTCCCTGCGATGTGGGTGATCTGGCGCCAACGCCAACTTCGCCTGGGCACCCTGGAAGAGTCGCTCTCGTTCGTACGCGCGGAGGTCTAACGTGGGACGTACCGGACTCAGCCAGGAAAGCGCGCTGCGCCTGCTGGCGGAGCACGGCCCGAACGAAATCCAGCGGGAGTCGGCAACCCCTTGGTGGCGCATTCTGGTTCGCCAATTCGCGAGTCCGGTCATTGCGCTGTTGATGGGGTCGAGCGTCATCGCGTTGGTGCTCGGCGAGGTTTTGGACGGGGCTGCGATCCTGACCATTGTTGCGTTCAACGGAGCCATCGGGTTCTTCCAGGAGTTCCAAGCGGAAAAGGCGGTTCTCGCGTTGCGGGCGATGACCGCGCCGCGGGCGACGGTGCTTCGGGAGGGGCACACGGAACAGATCCCAGCGCGGGAGGTGGTGCCGGGCGACTTCCTTCTCCTGGAAGCCGGTGATCTTGTCGCCGCGGACGCACAGCTTGTGGAGGTCCATGCGCTGACCCTCAACGAATCAGCCCTCACCGGCGAAAGCGTGCCGGTGGAGAAAAGCGCCACCCCGCTGGAGGATGACGTACCGTTGGCGGATCGCCGGGATCGGGTCTTCGCAGGAACGGCGGTGGTTGCGGGAACCGGCGCTGCCGAAGTGTTCGCCACGGGCATGGGGACCCAGCTGGGCAACGTCGCCCATTTGCTCTCCACGGTCCAAGAGGAGCCCACCCCGCTGCAGGTGCAGCTGGCAGGGGTGTCTCGGACGTTGATCAAACTCTGTCTGGTGGTGGTGGTGGTGGTGGCACTTGCGGGCTTCGCTCGTGGGCACAGCGCGCTCGAAGTCCTGCTTTCTTCGGTTTCGCTGGCGGTCGCTGCTGTTCCGGAAGGCCTGCCGGCGATCGTGACCGTCGCGCTGGCGCTTGGCATACAGCGGATGGCGGCGCGGAACGTCCTGGTACGTCGGCTCCAGTCGGTCGAAACGCTGGGCCAGGCGACGGTGATCTGCACCGACAAAACCGGCACACTCACTACCGGACGGATGACCGTGCGGCAGGTCTGGGGACCGGATCCGCAGGCGGTGGTGTTTGCAGCAGCGGCGTGTTCCGACGCAGACCTCACCACCGGCACTGGCGACCCTACGGAACTGGCGCTCCTCGAGGCTGGTGCCGAGAAGGGCATTGCCCGAGAGGTCATTGAACGCGATCTGCCTCGTGTGACCGTCCATCCGTTCGACGCCGATCGCAAACGGATGTCCATCCTTCGGTCCGATGGGGTTCTATACGTGAAGGGCGCTCCCGATCTGACGATCCCAAGGTGCAAGGCTGGCACCGAGGGAGCGGTGGAGGCGAACCACGAGATGGCTGCGCGTGGCCTGCGGGTGCTCGCCGTTGCGAGGGGTTCAGGCTCCGCTGAGGAGGACCTGACCCTGCTCGGCCTGGTGGGGATCGCCGATCCACCCCGTCCGGAGGCGATCGAAGCGGTCGCTCAGGCCCGCGCCGCGGGGATCACGACGGTCATGATCACCGGCGACCATCCGATCACCGCTGCGGCCATCGCCTCTGAGATGGGGATTCTTCAGTCGGGAGAACAGGCGGAGAACCGTATCCATGCTCGGGCGACCCCGGAGGACAAACTCCGCATCGTCCGGGCCTGGAAGGAGCGGGGTGCGGTGGTGGCGATGACCGGCGACGGTGTAAACGACGCTCCGGCGTTGCGCGAGGCCCACATCGGCATCGCGATGGGGCTCGCCGGCACCGAGGTCACGCGCGAGGCGGCGGACATGGTGCTCTCCGACGACAATTTTGCCAGCATTGTGGCCGCCGTGCGCGAGGGGCGTGGCATTTTCGACAACATCCAAAAGACCGTTGTGTACCTGATGGCCGGGAACTTGGGGGAGTTGATCGTGATGTTGGGTGCAGGGTTGGCGGGGCTTCCGCTTCCGCTGCTTCCGCTCCAGTTGCTGTGGATCAACCTCGCCACGGACGGGTTGCCGGCCTTGGCTTTGGTCATGGATCCGGTGGATGAAGGGGTTTTGGCGCGCCCGCCGCGTCCCCAAACGCAGCCGATGTTGGGGCGGGAACAGTGGGTGCGGATCGCAGGGATCGGACTGCTTCAGGCGGCGGTCACGCTGGGGATCTTTGTGTGGACGCTTCACACCGACGGCGTTGCCCAAGCGCGCAACATGGCGTTCACTACTCTGGTGTTTGGGGAATTGTTTCGCGCCTTTGCAGCCCGGAGTCCCTCCAAAACCCTCTGGCAGCTCGGGGCGCTCTCGAACCTTCGGTTGTTGACGATCGTGTTGTGTTCGGCGGCGTTCCAGATTGCGATCCACCATTTCGCCTTCACCCAACGTCTGTTTGGGCTCGCCCCCATCACGATGGCAGAGTGTCTGTTGTCCATCGGCCTGGGCCTGGTGCCGGTCACCGTTATCGAGCTCGCCAAGCTGATCAAACGAGGGTGAACTCGCCTACGGGCGATACTTCTGGCGGAATCGCCGGATCCGGAGTCGGAGGCGTGCTCCGGTGCGCGGACATGGGGTTGGACGGCCCTACTTCGGTGAATTACTCCCGCGCATGACTGCTCCCGCCCTCGGCCTCCGCGCGAATCTTGCCCAATTCTCCCTGCTGGTGGTCGTCAACGGGTTCGTTGGCGCGATGATTGGGATGGAGCGGAGCATTCTTTCGCCGATCGCCGAACAGGAGTTCGGCCTCGAAGCGAAGGTCGCGATCCTCTCGTTCATCGTGGTCTTCGGCGTGAGTAAAGCGGTGATGAACTACTTTGCCGGGCGCCTCTCGGACGCGGTGGGCCGCAAAAAGGTGTTGATCGGTGGTTGGTTGGTGGCGGCGCCCGTGCCGTTTCTGCTGATGTGGGCGCCATCCTGGGGTTGGGTGCTGTTCGCCAACCTGCTGCTGGGGACCAGCCAGGGTCTCACCTGGTCGACCACCGTGATCATGAAGATCGATCTCGCCGGC
>SXGT01602925.1_pt1 | contig 13084 bp, 7 predicted proteins | sample 3176221 | NCBI WGS metagenome assembly SXGT01 (sample SAMN11356862, study PRJNA531348) | freshwater metagenome | isolation source: freshwater sample F1-120 | place: China: Fuxian Lake, Yuxi | collected 2017-12-25
CTGATGCTCGCGGCGATTCCTCAGAACAGACAGTTGCAAGGGTTGATGGCTGGCGTGATTTTTTTGGGATTGCTGGTTGGGATTTTGATCATCTTCAGCACGGTTCCGTGGCTGCTGATGGAAACGATTTCGTTCGATGAGACCGAGTTTTGGGTCGGGACCGGCAGCTTCTTGGTCGCGGGGTTGTCGTTCTTCTTTCTGTTCACGCAGATCGCAACCGCGCATTTGACGTTTGACGCGGATAATCGCAGCACGGGGATTCGTGTCGCGTGCTCAATGCAGTTCTTCTTGTATTGGTTGGTCTTTGTCGTCTCGCAGCTTCTGTTGGGCCGAGCCACCTACAGTGGGGACATCGACTCCATCGTGACATGGAGCGTGCTGTATGTGGCCGTGAGCGGCTTCTTCGCAGCCACCGAACCGGACTTTGTCTCACGGCGTGTACGGCGCGGCATTCCCAAAACAACTCTCTTGCGATTGCTGGCCGCTCCGTATCTCCCCGGAGGGCATCGCGGTTTTCTGTTTCTGCTCCTGCATCTGGCGTTGATTCCAGTGTTCGTGGAGTCGTTGTTCGTGGGGACGTTTACGGGCAGCCGCTGGGAAGGCTGGTGGACGATCACGTTTCTGTTGTACGTGGTGATTTACGTGGGCTTAGGCTCGGCATTCGGCCGAGCGTTGCGGCGTGTCTCGTCCGAAGTGCGGCCGATGCACGTCCGAGTCATCATCTTCATTCTGCTGGCGATGGGCCTGATCGTCCCCTCCTTGCCGTTGTTGTTCGGCCCCAGAGAGTACGAGTGGCTGTCTCGCTGGTTGCGAGTCACCAACCCGATCGAGATTCTGCGACTGATGCACGGCAGCATCTCGAACGGGAACATCGCAACTCACGAAATCATCACGCTATGGTCGGCCGCCGGTTTGGGCCTGCTGCTCAACGTGCGACCGATGTTGGTCGGCGTCATGGAAGTGCTCCGACAACCGCTCGTGCCGACGGTGACGCACGCTCCGAGATCCGCTCAGACTCCTGACTCGTAACGGCCGAGCACCTCATGCGATTCGCCCCCGAAGTGCAACAAGCCGCCGCGAGATACCAGCTCGGACTACCGCGCATGCCGGTGTCCGGCCGGTCGGGAGAATTGTTGGGGCGCGGCACAGGCAGCTCGCTCGAATTTCAGGAGTACCGCCAATACCAACCGGGTGACGACATCCGGCATCTCGACTGGGCTGCGTATGCTCGCTCTGACGCGCTGATGGTGCGGCTGTATCGCGAAGAGATCAGCCCGCGCATGGAAATCCTGCTGGACGCCAGCCGCTCAATGACCTCGGTCGATCCGACCGGATCGCTGCCAGAATCCGAGTCGATGAAAGCAGCCGCCGCTCGGCAACTGGCTGGCTTGTTCGCGCTGCTCGGAGGCAATCTCGGCGGACGCCCTGCGCTGATTCCGATCACCGATCACACACCGCTGGAACCGCTGCCGTTCGAGTCGCTCGACGGTTTGAACACTCTGCCGTTCGACGGTTCCCGCACGCTTTGCGAGGCGCTCGACGCCCACGCAATCCCGCTCAAACGGCAAACCGTGCGAGTCGTCATCAGCGACTTTCTCTTCCCGCACGACCCCGACTTGCTGTTGCGCCGCCTGGCCGGAGACGCCAGCGTGCTCTGGATCCTGCAAGTGCTCAACGCCTGGGAAGCCCGCCCCACGACACTCGGCGGACGCAAACTCGTCGATCTGGAAACCGATGAAGAGGCCAACCTGCAAGTCGTCGAGAAAACGATCGCCGACTACTCCGCCCGATTGCTCGCGCTGCAACAAGAACTCGCCCGCGCCTGCCGCCGAGTCCACGCGACGTTCGCGATCCTGATCGCCGAACGTGGCCTGCTCGACCTGTGCGGCAATGAACTCTGTGCGGTGGAAATCCTGCGGCCGAGTTGAATCTGAGAGCGGACGCGACCTTCAACAAGAGCCGCACCGAATGGCCGGCATTTCAAATCCGGCGGGATTGCCGTCACGTCGATCGTCAGGGGCACGGGTTTGAGGAAGCGAGTCGAACGCGATAGTCTGAACTGTCGAATACACGTTGCCCCAGGACATCGGAATTGGAGAAGCGGTTCATGTGGAAGCTTCCGTCGCCGCGCGTTCGGACTCGGGTTCGATTATTTCGACGATGCTTGGCCGTTGTTGCGTCGGTTGCGATCGCGGTGCTGATCGCAAGTTTGATTGTGGGGCGTGTGGAGCGGTTTGAATTTCCGTTTCAGCGAATCGAACAGGCTGCGGATCGCGCGGCCGTGATGGAGTTATCGTCCCAATTTCATATCATTCAAAATTGGCGGCCGCGATCGGCCTCTCCTGAGATCGTCGAAGTTTTGTCGGACGCGATTGCATTGCCGGAGAACACGAGCGTCACGACTTTCTTGGGCCTCTGCCGTACGGAACGTGATGCGTTCGGTTCGCTCAACGCAACCGTGCAATTGTTGACGTCGGAGCAATCCGAGGAATCCGATTTGAATTCACTGCGGCGGATGTCGCGCGAGGTTCGTGTCGAACGAGTACATCAGCTTGTTGAGCAGGCGGTGCAGTCACGGCGGTTGGAAGCAATTGACCGTCTGCTGCGCGAGCGGCACACGGCGCAATTGCTCACGAAGCTTGAATGCCCGGCTTGGCCGGAACCGCCAAGTCGCTGGAGAAAATTGGCTTGTCGCTGGACGGGAGCAGTCGCGGATGGGCGAAGCGTTTGGATGTCTGAGTTCTTGCGCGGCGCGGAACAACAAGTGCGACCAACGGCGATTTGGACAACGCGGTGGCTGAGGTCAACCGAGTTGGCCGATCATGCGGACGCGGCATCAGCGGTAGTTTGGCAACCATTGCCCGGCACGGCAGCACTGGATTGGGAGCATCGGCGAACGACCTGTGACTTTCGTGTCCTGATCCGCGTGAAGGAACTTGTCGGCGCGGAGCGGACGGACCAATCAGCCATCGGTCAATCGGGTTCGAATGATGCGCGACTCACCATTGACACCGGGCTGCGTTTGTTTGGAGTGGAAGTCGTTACTTCCAACGGACACATGCCGAGCAATGAGTCGGAAGCCGCACAGCCACCGCGTTTGAATTCTGAATCGGGGTCTGTCGCGGTGGACCTAACTCTGTTTCAAAACTTTCTGAGAACAACCGGACTGTCCGACGAATTGACCGTCCATCAGGCGGAGGCGAGTCGGGTCGGTGAGAAATCAACGACTGAAAAGTCGTCGGTCCGATCCGTGTCGCCGCCGCGATTACTATCGGGGTTGGAGGTCAAGTTCACGCTGCGACATCGTGATGTGCCGGTGTATTCCGGGAAACACTCGCTGAGTTTTGCGACTCAGCCTGACCGTGCGGAGCGACTTGGTGAAGTGATTCAATTCCAGACGCTGCCAGAACTGCGTGCGGCGTTTCGGAAGCAGTCGAAGTATCGGGACTTCCCGGTCGAAGTGGCTTCGCACGGGCCTGCGTCCTCCGAAAGCGAATCCGCACTTCGAGTCCGTTTCAAACCCAAGAACTTGAAAGACGGATTGGATCTTCCAGTCTCTTTGGGCGACGACGGCCGGTTGGCTTGGGGGCATCTGCCCACCGCCGCTCAGCGTCAGAGCGTCGTGGAATTGCTGACGAACCGCGAGCCGTTGTTGAAGCCGGTGGCCGGATTGCTGTCGGTTTCGCGCGCAGCTCCAGTGGGAAATCCAGCCACGATCGACGGCACAGTCGAACTGGCTCTCGACGATTCAACCGATCGCAAAGTGCCGGCGCTGAGTTGGTCACTGACGTCCGCAGGCAAGATCACGTTGCATGTGCGGCCGGAGGAAGTCCAGGCATTCGTGAAACATGCGGAGCCGATGCTGGCTTCGGCACCGGCCGTGACAACCAACAAGACTGATGTCGAGACGCTGGTTCGCGAGCACTTACGATCTTCCTATGCGATCCTAGCCGGATTGGTGCGACCACAGACGGTCGCGTCACCGGCAGGAGTCGGGCTGAAGTTGAGCCTGCAATTTGGCGATTGGCCGGAGATCGAACTGGGGCCGAAGCTCATTCAGTCACGCGAACAAGTGGCCGAGTTAGTGAATCGCATGCTCAGTCCCGAATCGATCTCGGCGGCGTTATCGCGCGACTGGACCAGTCGCCTGACCCATCCTCGGTTTGGGATGTTGACCGTCAAATTCGAGACGTGGGATGCCGTGCAAGGGAAGCTCGGATTGAAGGTCGCCCCCGATCTGCCGACGATTGGCGAACAACTCAGTTGGTCACATCCGGTGTGGGTTGAGAACGGTGGCTGGCGCGAGCAGGCCGAATCCCAAATCATCGAATGGTTGGATGAGCGTGCTCAATCCGTGGAAACGACGCTGAATGATTTCCTCGACAAAACGGCAAACATCGATTTGCGCTTGGAGGCGGATCGAAGTCGATTCGGCAATCAAAAATGGTTTCGATTGTCGCCACCGATGGTCGCACTTCGCGGTCGCGTGAAATTGCCGTGGCTGCCGTTGCGTGTCTCGGCGAGCGGCGTGACATTGGATCGAACGGGATTTCATTGGCCATCGGAGGCTCGCGTCACACTGATGATGACCGTGCCAATTGGTGCTCCGGCCGCGCCGTTTTGTTCGCTGTCAGACCCGTCGATCACATTGCGTCCAAGTCCCGGTTCGGCCGAGCGAGTTTTGGCGGGTGAGATGAATGCGCTGGCAGATTGGGAAGTGCATGTCGGCGGAAAAATCACGCCGCCGATGATTCCCTTGCAGCTCATCTTTCCAGAAGCGGACGGTCTCGATCTGGAGCAACTCTCGTCAGAGCAGCACGGTATGATGGTCCGCGCTTACGGATTGGACCCGGACTTGCTGCCGCTGCCGAATCGGATTCGGTGGGACAATCTGTGGCTGCACGTGATCTATCTGGAAGGCAATTTCGGCGGGCGGTTGAACGATCCGTTATTGCACGCAGATGCCGGCGTCACGTTGCTCGATCACATGTCTGTGGCAGATGCGCGAGTCGATTGGCTCATCCACCAAGAACGCTTGCAGGCACAACTCCGATCCGGTTCTCAAACGGTTCGGGGCTTGCCGCGATTGAACGGCGATCTGGTGTTGGATGCTGCTCGCGGGTTGGCGCTGACCGGTGACACGTGGATTGGCGGCGTGCAGTTTGACGGTCAATTCCTGTATCGGTGGAAGACTCAACCGGCGCAGGTGGATGCGGAGGGGACGGCCGCCCTCGAATTGCCGCCGATGTTTCAAGCTTGGTTTCCGCGTGCGGAGTTGGCTCGCTTTCACGGCCACACCGACGCCAGCTTGAAGAAGTACGATCTGCAAGCACGCATGGCCGGCACACGAACTCCGTGGGGCGATGCCAGCTTGCTGCTGACGTTGCATCACGAGCGGGGATTCGATTGCCAACTCATCTTCGAAACGCCGAGCGGCACGATCTCGGTGAATTACGAAACACCGTATCTCGGCGGCTTGAGTGACAGTTCTCACTTTGCCAAGTCGCTGGAACAAACGGAGCGCCACGAGGTCCACAAAGCGCGGACTCCGACGGAGTCCGAGGTTCGCTTGTTGTCGGCTCTGCCCGCGCCGCCGCCGAAGGTCATTCCGCCCGCCGGAGAGTCACCACTCGCGCCCTATGTAGACCGCCCTTTGAAATTGCTCGCCGAGGAATCGCCGGAGAGCGTGGGCAGTGCCGGAGAACGCACTCCCGGCTCGCCGCTTCCACAACCGCAACGCGCGGTGGACAGACTGAAAGTGACGACCGAACGGGACGAACTCGTTTTAACGCGGCAGTCCGATCGGCGGGTGATCTGGCGCGTGCCGCTGACAAAATTGGGGCCGGCAGCCGCGAGCGACCGATCGTTTCGCTTGTTGGTTTACAGCGATGTCAGTCCCAAACGAACTCTGGTGGTCGTGGACCACAAACGGAAGTCGATTCGTTTTGTGCGGACTTTGGATGGCACGTCGTTTCAACTCATCGATCCGACCGCGAGTCTGGCAGCGCTGGAATCGCTCTTTCCCGAACGCCGGGATGACCCGCAGGTTCGCGTGGCGTGGACGCGCTCATGGGACGCGGTCGACCACTTGGCGAATCTCGCGTATCACGAGGAAGCTCTTGAACCGGTTGCCGTGCTGGCCGACGGATTGCTGATCACAACGGAAACACAAGGAATTTTTCTGTGGTCGAAAGCTGATCAGACACGTGAGGCTCGATTGGCTCGCGATTGGTTTCCGCGTGAGTCGTGGACCGAGCCGGTCCTCCGTTTGTTGGCATCGATCGATCCGCCGCCAGGGACTTTGGTTGTCGGCACGGACGACACTTTGAACCCGCGCCGCCTCGCCGCAATGGAATCTCGATCTCGCACGGAGTTCGTCATCCGTATGGACATCGGCGGCGATAATCACGAGACGTTGACGACGATCTTCGCGGACGAAGCCCCGGAGAACGATGCGGCTTGGTGGCGGCCCCTGGCGATTCGCGCGTTGCCAGGACTGTGGAACTGCCCGACTCACGTCAAACAGATGTGGATTGGTCCGGACGGACTTTTTGCCGAAACGGCCGACTCGCTGTTGTTGATACGGCGTGCTGCGTCAGGTAACGAATTCAGCATCGTGCCGCATGAGGTATATCTGGCTTGGGACAGCGACACCCGGCGTTTGCTGCCGCGCGCGTGGCAAAGCCGAAGTAGTCGCCAGCAACTTTCTTCCGCGGAGATCGCTCGTGTCATGGTTACGGATTGGCGAAAGCATCGCGAGCGGGACTCGTGGGGAGCGTCACCGCCCGGACTCTTGTTGGGGTTAGTCCGAATGAATCAACCGTCATCGCCCACATCAACGAATGAACCGGGAAGGACCGAAAGCCGATGACCGCAGCCGTTGATCCCGTCTCCCGGTTCATCGCCGAGTTTGAATGGAATCGTCCCGCAGCCTACGGACAATTGGCCCTGCGTCTATTGCTGCCAACGCTGCGTTTGCCTTTCTTCCGCAGCTTGGGAAGTGCGGTGATCCGAGCCGCGCTGCCCGCTGTGACATTGACGATGGGGTTATTCCTGGTCGGGAATATGTTTCTCAGCGCGGCGGTCGAGCGGCAGTATCTCTCGCTGCGATTACCTGTGTTGCGAGATTGCCCAGATGCTAAGAGCGCCACGGCACGGTGCATCGAATTGGGTTGGGCGGATCAGCGGCTGCGCGGTTGGCTCGAACAAGCCTTGGTCGTCAATCCGGCACAGCGACTTTCGTCGGAGCAATTGCTCGACGTGTTTGATCATGTCGGCATCGTGCAGAACCAGGAACGCAGCCGCCGCCAAGAGACACTACATCGTTTGCTGACTGGCTCGCGCACCGAGTGGCTGTGGGGAGCTTGCGGAGTTTCGGTCACGGCTCCGCCACCGCAAGCGATCTACGAAGCACTGTCGGGCGGGACAACGAGCGGCTTCAGCAAGATGTTGGCGAAGGACTCGGATAGGCTCGGTGATCTCAAGCGAAAATTCTTGGAACGATACATCGCCGCAATGTCCGTCGAGATGGCCGAGCCGATTCGTGAAGTTCGCCGCTGGAATGGTTCGGTCCAATGGGCAACGGTCCTTGTGGCGTGGCTCATCACTTGGCTGGGGCTGCAACGCGGTTGGTTGGCTCGGACTCTTGATCGCACTTGGCTGCCGCATCTGACCGGCGAACTGGCGGCATCACCTTCCGAGGAAGTACAACCGCCCGCGTCGCCGCAGAAACATGAACTCGCAGCGTTATCCGGCCGTCTGCGGACGATGAAAGAGTCGGGGCGTGACGCGGCTGAGATTCGTGAAACCTTAGACCGCGAACTGCGTGTTCTGCGCGAATCGATTGAGGAGGAAATCTACGGAACGCTGCACTTTCTGTTGGGTGTGCTGCCCGCGCTCGGATTCATCGGCACGATCATGGGGATGGGGAGCGCTCTGCTCGCAGCCGACGGACTCTTCAGTTCTGCCAATCCGCAACATGCCGTCGCGGACATTACTCAGCAACTCGGCTTCGCGTTCGACACGACACTGGTGGCGCTGCTGGCTGGCATCGTGACCGGCATTTGGCTGGCGGCGGTTCGCCTCTACGAACGGCGATTCCTCCAACAGGCCGAGATCGTTCTGGTCCAAATCTTTATCGAGGCGTCTGGGCATACTCTTCCGCTGGCCACGAGATTGACATGAAGAAATCGGCGGACGTGTTCTCGATGTCGTTTCTCGACGTGCTGACCTGCGGACTCGGCGCGGTGCTGTTGTTGTTTTTCATCCTGATGACGTTGCGAAAGGAATTCGTGGTGTCTGCCGCTCGGACGGCGCGCGGTGGAACAGTCTCTGGGGCCGTGGATGCCTCGCCGTTTCTGATCCTGGCCACAACGCCAAGTGAGACTGGCATCTGGGACTCAGAGGCCAACGCATGGGACATCCTTGGCGAGCCTCAGGCCGAACTACGAACGGAGTCCGGCGCAAGCTATGCCGTTGTTTATGGAGAGGAAGCCCCCTCGCTGGAAACACGCATTGTGCTATCGGCCCTCAAACCAGACACGTTGCTGCACGTGCAAGTTTTCACGCGTGGGAAGTGGTTGTACTCAGCCGAAGGCACGGCTGAAAAACTGGGTGCCACGAATGGGAAACTGTTGCTTTGGCCCGATTCGGGGAGGACTGAGCCATGAGCCGGCGCGGAGCGCTCTTTGGTGCGCTGTCTTTTCTGGACTTGATCTGCTGCTCGCTCGGTGCAGCGGTGTTGATGTTGATCATTGCCGTGACGGCAGACCCTGCGAACCGTCCCCGCGCGCCGCGTCGGCCGTTGATCGTTGTCTGTCACTTTGCGGGAGGCGCACGTGCCGAAGTCGCGATCGAATTTCGTCGGCCGAATCATGCCTCTTGGGAGCGCGGCAGTTCCCCCACGCCGCGAGACACCGTTTTGCCGAGCGAGACAACGGCAAATCCACAGTTCGTACGAACCTCGGCAGTAACCGCATTTGCCGCTTCGTCCGAAGCCAACTCCGGTTCTTACGCCGTTGTGCTCATCACCGATCCTGTGCCGGGGCGCTGGGAGTTCCGGCCGCTCTTAATCGACTTTCCCAAAGACATGACGGACGAACCGGTTATCGTCCGCATGGAGATCCTGTCACGAAACCTCGACGCTCCGCCGGACTCCGCCAACGACACCTTGCGTTTCATCGGAGATACCGGCCAGACCATTCCGGCATTCGTGAGCAACTCGCTCACCGAAGACTCTCCGAACGGGCCGAATTGAAAACATCGTAGGTGATGTCTCCATTCGAGCCGGTGTGTCGAAGGCAGCCATTCGATTTGGAGCAACCGCGAATGCCATTAATCGGCGACGACCAAACGGACTTCGGATTCGTCGGTCACCGGCCAGCCGCGTTCGTCGTTCATAGTCGCTCGCAATTTGAGTGAGCATTCCGGCCCCGCCGCTTTGTCGGCGACCGCCTCGGCGGAGAAACGCAGTGTCAGGACGCCAGCACCGGCATCTGCGGGGACTTCGACCGCATCGCAGATCAATCCTCGCACCGATTTCGGCGAGACCAATTCGATTCGGACCGCGCCACGCAGGCCGACGCCCCGACTGATCCGGAACGGGATGCGGATTTCGCTGTTTGGAACGCGACGGACGCTGCGTATTGAAGACTCGATGCTCAGCCGACCGGGATCGACGATGACGATCGCTTGTTCGTTTTGCTCTTGCGACGTGTGGCTGACGATGTGTTTGGTTCCGTCGGCGTCCACGACCTCGCCTAAGACGGCGACGCAGGTGCGACTGGTGCGGCCGATCTCCATGTTGGGGGGCAGCGTGAAGGGGTACTCGAAGTCCGATTGTTCGGCGGTCAGGTCCATTCGCGGACCGACGACCCCTTGCAGATGCCGAGCTTGGCGGTCGGCGATCTCGACCCACAGCGGGCCGGTGAAGCCGTTGCGATCGACATGGAACTCGCGTGTGAACACGCTGCCGCGCGGCGCGTACTTCGTCGCGAAGACTCCCTTCAGTTTGAACGGGGTCGGTACGCTGACTCGCAGCAGCAGTTCATTCGCTTCCGGTTCGCCGAGCGGTCGTTGAATCACGGCAACGGTCGAGCGTTCCGCGTCGCCGACTTTCCATTTGCCGACGATCCGCAGTTTGCTGGTCGCGATCTTCGTCGTGTCGGCCGCTTTCAAGACGAGATCGACTTGATTCTGTCCTTTACCGAGCTTGCCGGTGACGGTTACTCCTTCGGGCAAGCCTTCGAGTTCCAGTGGGATCTCGTCAGCAAAGCCGGCGGGTCGTTCGGCGAGGACTTTCAGTTTTGCCTCGCCGCCGCGATTTAGCGTAAGGACATCCAGCGTCGTGGTGAGTCGCAGTGAGGATTCAGTCGGCTTCACAGCGTGCACGCGATAGGCGAACTCCGGCCCGCCGCGCGAGCTGATGCGTTCTTCGACTTTCAGCGTGAAGACCCCGTCGGCCGGCAATGTCGCGGTGAGTACCGCGTCGGTTTGTCCGTTGCTGAGGTCATCGGCGGTCGCGAGTTTCTGTCCTTTTTCGTCAAGCAGCGTCAGCACTCCATCCAGCGGTGAACCGAGCCGGCTGGCTCGCAAATCGAACGACCACGCTTCGCCCTTCTTGCCATTGAACTTCCAGAGGTCCACATCGCCCGCGCGGTCGATGCGGCCGTTGAAAATGCACGGCAACTCGCCGGCCTTCGCCAGAGCCGCGTCGTCGTTCGGTTCCGCTTCGAGATGCTCTGCGAACTCATCGGTCTCGAAGAGGACCGAAAATGGATGATGTTCGGCCGGGAATTGGAAAACCGAGAGTCCCTGAGTTGTGTCGGTCGCGGGCACGGCAAACGGTTGAGTCTTCTGAGCCAAGTTCGCTCCGGCCAATTGCAGTTCGACCGATTTGCCGCGCTGTCCGCCGAGCGGATAGACGCGATCCAGCCACGGGCCGGAGGAGATCGTCAGGCGATACACGAAATGTTGCAGCCCCTCGAAACGGATGTCGTGAATGCGGACGGTGTAGGTTCCGTCTTCCGGTGCCGTGAAACGGACGAACGAGTCGGCTCCGAAGGTGTCCGAGTTCTCGGCGATCACTTCGCCGCTCGGGTTGAGGACTTCGAGCCGTGAATCCAATCCAGAACCGAGCCGCGCGGCATTTACCTCGCAACTGATGGTCTCGTTGGCCTTCGCCACGAACGACCAGTCATCGACATCTTCGCGCGGAAAGATGCGGCCGTTGATCGTGACCGGCAACGTGACCGGCTTCGCCGTCGTAAGACCATCGACTTCCTCTTCGAGGAATTCCGGCAAGTTGCCCACGACGAATCGCATTCCAGGAGTGATTCCCTGCGAGGTCGAACAGTTCCAGTAACGAACTCCCAGCGGAGCATCGGCCGCGATCTTCAGTTCACCGGCATAGTCCTTCGGATAATCTTCTTTCGCTTGCGACGCGGGTTGCAGGATCAACGGTCCCTCAAACCAAGTCGTCGGCATTCGCTCGATGGGGGAACGACCGGTGACGCCGGCTCCGCCGATCATGAAGTCGGCCTTGCCGTGCAGAAAATGGCCACCGATCCGAACCGGGACCGTCGCACCGCGCTGACCACCGGCGGGGAAGATATAGGCGACCGTAGGGGATTCTGACTTGGCGGAGTCACCGCTAAAGAGCAACGCCGCAACCACAAACACGCCGACGAACAAACGAACGACCATGACACACCTCCAACATTCAGCGTAAGCCGCATCTGCGCGAGTCTCAAGATGTAGGATGGGCACTCTTGCCCGTCCGATGCGTTTGGGACGGGCAAGAGTGCCCATCCTACACGTATCAGTCAACACGCCTCGAACACCGTCGCGACCCCTTGTCCTTGTCCGACGCACAGCGTGGCCAAGCCCAGCTTCGCGCCGGTGTCTTTCATGCGGTGCAACAACGTGGTCGCGATGCGTGCTCCGCTGGCTCCCAGCGGATGGCCGAGCGCGATCGCTCCGCCGCGCGTGTTGACCTTCGTTTCGTCGATGCCCAACAGTTTCAACACCGACAACACCTGCACTGCGAACGCTTCGTTGATTTCGATGCAGTCGATGTCAGATAGCTTGAGGCCGGCGCGTTGCAGAGCTTTGTGAACGGCCGGAACCGGGCCAATTCCCATTTCTTCGGGAGCAACACCGGCGACAGCCATCGATCGAACTTTCACCAGTGGTTTGAAGCCAAGTTCGCGTGCCTTGTCCTCCGACATCATCAACACCGCCGCCGCGCCGACGCTGACTTGTGACGCATTGCCGGCGGTCACGCTGCCTCCGGCGGGATTGAATGCGGGCGGAAGTTTGCTGAGTCCATCAACCGTCGTGTCTTGACGGAGTCCCTGATCGGTTGCGATCAGCGACCTCAAGCCGATCTCATTGCGGCCCCAGGTCGGCACGATCTCGGCGGCGAACGCGCCGGATCGAGTCGCCTCACAGGCCGACTGCTGGCTGCGCGCGGCGAACTCATCCTGTCGCTGGCGACTGATGCCGTACTTCATCGCGAGGAATTCGGCGGTCAGGCCCATGTTCATGATCGCTTCGCTGTGTTTGCGAAACAGACCGGGGGCGGGGTTGTAGTCCTTGTTGGCCGGGATGTGATCCATGTGCTCGACACCGCCGGCAATCTGGATGTCCTCAACGCCGGCCATGATCGCCATCGCCGAGTCGTTGATCGCTTGCAGGCTCGATGCGCAGTTGCGGTTGATTGTCACGCCACCCACCTCGATCGGTAGATCGGCCATCAGCGCGGCGATGCGTGCGATGTCGTAGCCCTGCTCTCCTTGCTGTTGGACGCAGCCCCAACGGACGTCATCGATCAGGTGCGGATCAATGCCAGTTCGCTCGACAAGCGATTTAATAAGCGACGCCGAGAGTTCATCAGCCCGCACATCGCGGAAGTAACCGCTGTCCGCGGAGGCTTTCGCAATCGGAGTCCGAATGGCATCGACGATGACGGCAGTTTTCATGGCTCGCTCCTTCGAGGGATCAAAAGTGACAAGAAACAGTTTCGAAACCAGCACGACGCGCGAGCGAGTGGTTGTTTTTCGACGTTCTGACCACTCGCTCGCGC
>SXGT01823053.1_pt1 | contig 13084 bp, 9 predicted proteins | sample 3176221 | NCBI WGS metagenome assembly SXGT01 (sample SAMN11356862, study PRJNA531348) | freshwater metagenome | isolation source: freshwater sample F1-120 | place: China: Fuxian Lake, Yuxi | collected 2017-12-25
ACTCCAGGCCCTTGGCCGAGTGCAGGGTGGCCAACGTGACGCCGTCCGCCGTCGGCGCGTGCGCCGTGGCGGCACGCCGGTCGAGGTCGGCGACGAGCTCGGTGAGTCCGGCGGTGGCGTCGTCGTCGGCGAGGTCGGAGGCCATGGAGACGATCGCGTGCAACGACTCCCACCGGTTGCGCGTCTCCCCCGCCCCCGAGGGAGGCGAGTCGGTGTAGCCGACGCCCGAGAGGACGGCGCGGGTCTCGGCGACGACCGACCCGTCGTGCTCCTGCAGACCGGCCCGCGCGGCCCCGCGCAGGAGGGTGACGGCCTGACGGACCTCGGCGCGCTCGAAGAACCCGCTGACGCCGCGGAGCGTGTAAGGGATGCCCCGTTCGCCGAGCGCCTCCTCGAAGGCCTCGGACTGAGCGTTGATGCGAAAGAGGATCGCCATCTCGCGGTACGGCGTCCCGTCGCGGTGGAGGGCGGCGATGTCGTCGGCGACCGAGGCGGCCTCCGCGGGTTCGTCGGGGTGCCCGAGGTAGCGCACCGGCTCCCCGCTCGGGTTCTGCGCCTCCAGGGCTCTCCCGGGAGTACCGCGCCGACCGAAGACGGCGTTGGCGACCGCCACGACCTGGGGGGTGGAGCGGTAGTTGCGGACGAGCTCGATCCGGGTGGCACCGGAGTAGCGGTCGGTGAAGTCGCTGAGGATCCTCGGCGAGGCGCCGGCGAAGGAGTAGATGGTCTGCCGGGGATCGCCGACGACGCAGACGTCGTCGCGGCCGCCGAGCCACAGGTCGAGCAGCATCGACTGCAGCGGGTTGACGTCCTGGAACTCGTCGACGACGAACCAGCGGTACTGGCTGCGCACGCGGGCGGCGATGCGGTCGTCGTCGGCGAGGATGGCGGCGGTGACGAGGAGGATGTCCTCCATGTCGATGCGGTTGGCCTCACGCTTGAGGTCCTCGTAGGAGACCATCAGCCCGCTGAGCTGAGCCGGGGTGAGGTCGGCGACCTCGCGCTGACGCTGAGTGGCGACACGCGCGTAGTCGCTGGGGGCGACGTTGCTGACCTTCGCCCACTCGATCTCGGCGGCGATGTCACGGACGACGGGGCGGTCCAGGCCGCGCAGCCCGTTGCGGCCCGCGGCGTTCTGCACGAGCCCGAACTTGGACTGGACGATCTCGGGGAACTCGGTGCCGTAGACGGTGGGCCAGAAGTAGCGGGCCTGGCGCAGCGCCGCGGAGTGGAAGGTGCGGGCCTGGACCCCCCCGGCGCCGAGCCGCCGCAGCCGCTCGCGCATCTCGCCGGCGGCCTTGACGGTGAAGGACAGGGCGAGGACCTCGGTCGGCTCGTAGAGACCGGTGGCGACGCCGTACGCCATGCGGTGGGTGATGGCACGCGTCTTGCCCGTGCCCGCCCCGGCGACGATGCAGACGGGCCCGCGCAGGGCCTCGGCGGCGGCCCGCTGCTCGGGGTCGAGGGGCTCCAGCAGGGCCTCGGCGTCGGTCATCGTCCTCCTGGTTGGGCACGGCGTGGGAATCTGTGGGGTGTCCCGGTGGTTGACCGGAGCAAGCCTAGACGTCTGAGGAGACACTTCATGAGCGGCCAGTTCACCCTCTACTCCACTCCCTGGTGCGGCTACTGCCACCGCCTGAAGGGCCAGCTGAAGCGTGAGGGCATCGACTTCGACGAGGTCGACATCGAGCAGGACCCGGACTCCGCAACGATCGTCGAGAAGGCGAACAACGGCAACCAGACCGTCCCCACCCTCGTCTTCACCGACGGCTCGGCCCTCACCAACCCCTCCGTCGCGCAGGTCAAGGCCAAGCTCGACGCCTGAGACTCGACCCGACGTCAGAACCAGGCGCCGGGCAGGGGCTCGCCGAACCACTGCTCGATCAGCCAGCTCGAGATCGAGACCCCACGTGGCGGGAGCAGCAGGGTGCCGGCGGCGGCGCCCTCGGCGAGCTCCTTGCGGGTGATCCACCGGGCCTCGGCGAGCTCGTCGTCCTCGGTGGTGATCTCGGTGCTGATGGCCCGCGCGAAGAAGCCGAGCATGAGGCTGGCCGGGAACGGCCACGGCTGGCTGCCGGCGTACGTGACCTCCCCGACGGCGACACCGGACTCCTCGGCGACCTCCCGTCGCACCGCGTCCTCCAGGGCCTCCCCTGGCTCGACGAACCCCGCCAGCGTGGAGAACCGCTCCGCCGGCCAGGACCTCTGACGGCCGACCAGTGCGCGGTCCTCGTCATCGGTGACCAGCATGATGACCGCTGGATCGGTCCGCGGGAAGTGGTGCCTGCCGCACCCGGGACAGACGCGCAGGTGTCCGGCCGACCGGACCTCGGTGCGGGTACCGCACTGCGGGCAGAAGGGCGTGCTGCCCAACCACCGGGCCATCGCCACGGCATGCACGGCGAGCGAGAGCTGCTCGGGGTCCAGCAGCGGTGCGAGGACGCGCACGCTCGTCGGGTTCAGGTCCTCGGGGACGCGCTCCACGATGACGGCCGCATGATGGCGCCCGTCGACCTCGCCGAGGTGGATCCACTCGCCGTCGGGGGCATCCGCGAGGGAGATCCAGCCGAGGGTGGGCCCGTCGGCGGTGGCGACGTGCTCGCCGCCGATCACGAGGACCTGCGGGTCCTGTTCCCGCCAGCGGTCGTCGGTGCGCTGGTGGGCCTGGCGGTCGTGGCGGGCGCGGTCGAACGCGAAGGGGGGCACCCGATCAGCCTACGGTCGGCGACCGACCGGACGTCAGGGCCGCCGATCGATCTCGCGACCCGAGCGGCCTCGCATCGAGTGGCGCATTCGTCCTCAGGAGTGGCGCACTCCCGACATCGAGCGGCGCACTCCTGAGCGACACGCCGTCTCAGAAAGCCCAGTGTGCGCCACTCGCGGTTCAGGGGGATGGACGGAGGAGGGCCTCGAGGGCGGGGCGGTCGAGCAGCTCCTCGGGCGCGAACCGGTGGACCTCGCCGAGGCGGACGTAGGAGAACGCAGCGCTGACGCGGGCCGGGTCGAGGTCGTTCAGCTCGGCCCAGGCGAGCCGGTAGATGCTGAGCTGGAGAGGGTCCGCATCGGCGCGGCGACCGGTCTTCCAGTCGACCACCTCGAAGCGCGGCTCTTCGGCCGTGCCGGTGCTGAAGACGGCGTCGATCCGCCCCACGACCTGCCGACCGGCCAGGAGCAGGGAGAACGGGGCCTCGATCGCGTGCGGGACCGCCGCGCCGTAGGGCCCGGCCTCGAACAGCGCGATCACCTCCTCCAGCTCGGCGTCGTCGGCGAGGTCGACGTCGCCCTGGCCGGGCAGGTCGGTGGGGTCGAGCAGGGGCCGCTGCCCGTAGTGGTCCTCGACCCAGGCGTGGAAGCGCGTGCCGAAGCGCGCCGCCCCGGACGGTCGGCGTGGCATGGGACGCGCCCGCTCCCTGGCGAAGGCGTTCTCGTCGGCCCGCAGGTCGACCACCTGGGTGGTCGAGAGCGTGGTGGGGAGCTCGACGAGGCGCAGGTCCCCACCGCGACGGTCCTCCTCGGCGAGCATGAGGTCGATCTCCTGGGAGATCTCGGCGACCCGGTCACCCGGCACCGGCAGCTCCGCGGCGGGCGCGTGGCGCCGCCCTGCACGAGCACGGACCCGTCGCACCTCCTCGGCGAGGAGCTCTCGACCGGTCAGCCGTGGCGCCGGAGCCGGCCAGGCGATGCCCTCCAGGTCGACGAGGTGGGGGTTGGTCTCCCCCTCCTCGGGCGGGTGGGCCCAGTGCAACGGGTCGACGCCGCGCTCGGCGAGCCAGTCGCGCGTGCGCAGGAGGAAGCTGGAGGGCCCGCGCGGCTTGAGCTGCGTGCGGCCCCACCAGTGGCCGCTGACGACGACGCGTTCCTCGGCCCGGGTGTAGGCGACGTACGCCAGGCGCACCTCCTCGAGCTGGTCCTGCTCCCGGCACTCCGCCTTGTACGCGCGTCCGGCCGCCGGTGACCACTCCGCGAGCTCGGGCAGGCTGTCGGCGTCACCCCGCAAGGCGCTGGGCAGGGCGCTGGCGTTGCCCAACCAGCTCGCCCGGCCACGTGAGGAGGGGAAGACCGTCTCGGCGACGAACGGCACGAAGACGCACGGCCACTCCAGGCCCTTGGCGCGGTGGATGGTCAGCAGGGTGACGGCGTCCGTCTCTGCCGGGGTGGTGACCTCCATGCCCTCGTTGAACTCCTGCTCGGCCCGCAGGTAGGCCACCAGGCCGCCGAGCGAGGCGTACCGGTCGCCCGCGGCGTAGTCGGCGACGGCGTCGAGGAACGTGGCGAGGTTGTCGGAGGCTCCCTCGACCTCGCCGGCCTCGAGCTCGATGTCGAGGTCGAGCATGCGGACCGCGCGGCGCGCGAGCTCCAGGAGCGGTTCGCCGGCGTGACGTCGCATGGCGTGGACGACGCGGGAGAGGTCGGCGAAGCGCTCGAGTGCCGCGGGGTCGTAGCCCCCGGCGCCTGGGTCGTCAGTGTCGGTGTCGGCGGGGCCGGGATCGTCGAGGGCCTCGGCGAGCGAGACGACCTCCGTGGGGTCGGTGCCCTCGACCGCGCGCGCCAGCTCGTCGGCGAGCGTAGGTGCGTCCTCCGGGGCGGTACGACCGCTCAGCCGGGCCGCGCGGCGACCGAGGAGAGCGAGGTCGCGTGGACCGATGTTCCACCGCGGGCCGGTGAGCAGCCGCAGGACGGCCGGGTTGGCTGCGACGTCCTCGACGACCTCCAGCAGGGAGAGGACGTCGAGGACCTCCGGCTGGGCCAGCAGCCCGCTCAGTCCGACGATCTGGAACGGGACGTGCGCGTCGCGCAGGGCCTTGACGATCTCGCCGTTCTCGCGCGCGATGCGCACGAGAACAGCCATGTCCGACCACGGACGACCGCCCTCGTGCTCGGCGACGACCTCGCTCACCAGCGCGGCGATCTCCTCGTCGACGGTGCGGTGCAGGCTGACGTCGACCCGACCGGTCACGTCGGTGCGGGCGGACTCGAGGGGCCTGACGACGGAGGAGGTGGCGTAGAACGGGGCGGCGACGGCGTTCGCGGCGTCGATGACCGTCGGCGCGCACCGGCGGGTCTGGACGAGGGAGAACCCGCGTCCGCGCGTGCCGTCGGGGGCCGTGAAGTCGTCGAGGAAGTCCTCGAGGTTGCCGGTCGCGGCCCCCCGCCAGCCGTAGATGCCCTGCGCGGGGTCGCCGACCGCCGTCACCGGGAGCCCGCCGAACAGCTGGACCAGCAGGTCGCGCTGGGCGACGGAGGTGTCCTGGTACTCGTCGAGCATCACGACGTCGTACCGCTCGCGCATCGCCGCGCGGACCTCCGGCAGTGCGGCCAGGCGCGCTCCGCCCGCCATCTGGTCGGAGAAGTCCATGACACCGTCGCGCTCCTTGGTCTCGCGGTAGCGCTCGACGAGCAGGCTCAGCTCGGTGCGGCGTGCGGCGGTGGCCGCGGCGTCGCGCAGGAGGGCGGGCTTGCCGAGCGCGGCGAACTCGGCGACGACGGCGGCGTCCTCCTCGCGCAGCTGCTCGGGGCCGACGAGGTGCTCGGCGAGCTGTCCGTCGAGGGCCACCACCTGGCCGACGAGGGTGGGGACGTGGGTGCCGATGTGCTCGAGCGGACCGTCGTAGGACTCCACGACCCGTGCCACGCGCTGGAACCGGGATGCGTCCGTGACGACCCGCAGGTCCGGCTCGATGCCCAGGCGCAGGCCGTGCTCGGCGATGAGGGACCCCGCGAACGCGTGGTAGGTGGAGGCGGTCGACTCTCCCCACGGGAGGTCGGGGTCCGTGGGCAGCAGCTCGAGCCCGGCACGGATGCGTTGCCCCAGCTCGGCGGCGGCCTTGGTGGTGAAGGTGAGGCCGAGGATGCGCTCCGGCGCCACCCCGAGGTGCCCGACGAGCCACAGCACGCGCGCGGCCATGACGGTGGTCTTGCCCGACCCCGCGCCGGCGATGATGGCGCCCGGACGGTCGAGGCCGGCGGTGATGGCCTCGACCTGCGCCGGGGAGTACGGGACGCCGGTGAGCTCGACGAGGTGGTCGACGTCGCGGACCTGCTTCATGCGCCCTCCCCCGGCGTCGACCCGTCGGGGGGCGGCTGCATGCGCTCGCGCTGGCGCACGACGACGCTCGTGCCCTCGTCGTGCGCAGGGCAGACGCGGCGGAACTGGCAGTACCCGCACGCACCGGTGGCCTCGACGGCCACGAGCTGCTCGGAGTCGACGACCCGGACGCTGCGGCGCAGCTGCTCGAGGGCGAAGAACGGCTCGTCGGGGTCGGGCCCGGCCTGGGCCTGCACGGTGGGGCGGTCGTCCCCGTAGCGCAGCTGTACCAGCTCGGCGCCCGCGCACGGTGCGTCCCCTGCCACGGAGGCGGCGGCCCCGTGCTCGACGGCCAGCTGGTAGATGCCGAGCTGCGGGTGCTCGGCGAGCTGGGCGCCGGTGGGCTTGGACTTGGAGGTCTTGAGGTCGACGACGTGGACCCCGTCGTCGCTCACCTCCACGCGGTCCATGGAGCCGGTCAGGCGGACGTCGCGGCCGTCGACGTCGACGACCACGTCGAAGGGGTGCTCCGCCGCGACCACTCGGCGCGGGTTCTCGGCGTGCCAGGTCAGGAACCTCCCGAGCGCCTCGACGGCGGCCTGCTTCTCGCGTCGGCCGACCCAGGCGGGGTAGTCGAGCTGGTCCCAGACGTCGTCGAGGTGGCGGGAGAGCTCGGCCAGCTCGGGCGTGGCACCGCTGCGCACGACCTCCGCGGCGATGGCGTGCACCACCGAGCCGAACCCCTGCGCCCCGGTGGTGGCGCGTTCGCCCTTGGCCTCGTGGTCCAGGAACCACTGCAGCGGGCAGGTCATGAGCGCCGAGACCTGGCTGCCGGACAGCCGCAGGGGGTCGTCCGCCGGTCGCAACGGCGTGGCCGAGGACGTGGCGGCGGCGAGCCCCCACCACCGGGCCGGGTCGGCCGCGCGGGCCGCCGGGTGCTCGGCCAGCCGCGCGAGCTGCTCGGCCACACGGCGCCGGAGGGCGGCGTCGGTGGTGTTCTCGCCGATGCGTCGCAGCTCGGCGACCGCCGAGCGCAGAGACAGGGCCCGCCGGGGTCGGTGCTCGGTCTCGGGCAGGCTGCGCCGCGACGCGGCCTCGGCACCGCTGAGGTGCGCGTGCAGCTCCCCGACGAGGCGTGAGGGCTGGTCGCCGTCGTCGGACCCGCTGGCCACCGCGGTGACGACGAGACGCTCCCGTGCGCGGCTGCACGCGACGTAGAAGAGTCGACGCTCCTCCGCCACCGCCGCGGCGGTGCTGGGCGCGGGGCTCGGGCCGGTGGGGGTGAGCCGTTCGGGCTGCAGGAGGCTGCTGCGCAACCGGGTGTCGGGCCACTGCCCCTCCTGGACGCCCGCGACGACGACGAGGTCCCACTCCAGCCCCTTGGACCGGTGGGCGGTCATCAGTCGGACGGCGCGCGCGTCCGCTGCGCCCTGCGCGAGGGTGTCGGCGGGGATCTGCTGCGCCTCCAGGGCCCGCGCGACCTCGATCACCGAGCGGTGCGCCTCGCGCTCCTCCGCCCGCGCGGCTTCGGCGAAGAGGGCGCACAGCGCGTCGAGGTCGTGGTGGGCGCGAGCCGATCCCTCGCCGCCGGACTCCGCCTCCTGCCGGAGCCGCCGCGGCCAGCTCGTGCCGTCCCACAGGGTCCAGAGGACCTCCTCGGCGGAGGCGCCGGCGGTGAGCTGGTCCGCGGCACGCGTGAGGAGCCGGGCGACGTCGGCCGTCGCTGCGACGGCCTCGCCCTCGGGGCCGGGCGCGCTGCGGACCTCGAGGAAGGTGGGGTCGGTGAGTGCGTCGGCGACGAGCCGGCTCGAGGGTCGGGGGCGCCCGTTCTCCTCGGCGTCGAGGCGGCGCAGGAGCCGGCCGAGCCGGCGCAGGCCCCCCGCGTCGAGCCCGCCCAGCGGACCGGTGAGCAGGGCCTGCGCAGCACCGGGGTCGATCTCTTCGCCCGCGTGCACGGCGTGGGCGACGTGCAGGGCACCGATGAGGGTGCGCACGGCCGGTTCGAGCGCGAGCGGCAGCTCGTCGCCGGCGACGTCGATCGGCACTCCGGCCGCCTGCAGGGCCCGTTGCAGGCGGTCGAGGTGGGCCGAGGAGCGCACGAGGACCGCCATGCGCTCCCACGGCACCGGCGGCTCCTGCACCAGGTGCGCCTCGCGCAGGAGCAGGGCGACGTGCTCGGCCTCCGCAGCCGCGGAGGAGAAGGTGCGGACCTGCACCGAGCCGCCCCGCGCGGGATCGGTGCTCGGGGTGCGCAGGGCGGCGAAGCGGCGCCCGTCGACCGCGCCGAGGGCACCGCGACCGTCGACGACCGAGCGCACGGCGTCGGCGATGGCGGCGCCGTAGCGATTGGTGCGCGACAGGGTGATGCCGGCCGCCGGGGTGCCGTCGAGGCGGCGGAAGGTCTCGGGGAACTCGAGGATCCCGCTGACGTCGGCACCGCGGAAGCCGTAGATCGACTGGTAGGGGTCGCCGACGACCACGACGTCGCGACCGTCGCCGGCGAGGGCCTGTAGGAGCGCCACCTGCAGGGGGTCGGTGTCCTGGTACTCGTCGACGACGACGAGGGCGAAGCGCTCCCGCCAGCGGTGCCGGCAGTCCGGGTCGTCGAGCGCCCGGACCGCCTGGAAGACGAGGTCGGTGTGGTCGATGGTGTTCTGGAATGCCGCGACCGCGGTGGCGTCGTCGAAGAAGGCCGCCGCCGCCTCCCAGTCCGCTCGACCGCTCGCGCGGGCGAGCTGGAGCAGGTCGACGCTGTCGAGGCCTTGCGCCCGGGCGCCGGCGAGCAGACGCTGCAGCTCGGTGGCCATGCCGCGGGTGCCGAGCGCCGGGCGCAGCGCGGCCGGCCACTCCTGCGGGTCGACGCCGGAGAGGAGCTCGCTGAGGACGGCGTCCTGCTCCGGCGCGCTGAGCAACCGCACCGGGCGGCCGAACTGCTCGGCGTCCTGCTCGGCACGAAGGAGCGCGTAGCAGAACCCGTGGAAGGTCATGGCCGTGCTGGTGGCCGTGGTGCGCCCGAGCCGTGCGGCGATGCGGGTGCGGAGCTCCTGGGCGGCCTGACGGCTGAACGTGAGCACCAGGATCTGCTCCGGCCCGACCGCGCCGCTCTCGACGCGCTCGGCGACCAGCTCGACGACCGTCGTGGTCTTGCCCGATCCGGGGCCGGCCAGCACCTGCAGGGGCCCGCCGATGGTGCGCACGTGCTCCAGGACGGCGGCCTGGGACTCGTCGAGGCGTACGTCGCGCCCGGGGGCGGGGCGGGACGTACTGAGGCGGTACTCGACGGACACGGGACCATCCCACCAGAGGAGTCCGACAGGACGGTCGGACACCCGGCTCGGGCTAGACGGCGGGTCGCGCGTCGGCCGGCCACAGCGCCCGCGCGAGGTCCACGCGTCCGCGGCGGACCGGGGTGTCCTCGTCGCGCCAGTGCTGCTGGGCCTCGATCATCAACGGGGGCGCCATCGTGCCGTCGGCGCGGATGACGCGCCACCAGCACACGGCGTGCCCGTACTGCGACATGATCCGCCCGACGTACCGCGGTCCGTACCCGCCGGCGAGGTGCTCGGCGACCGCACCGTACGTCAGCACCCGTCCGGTCGGGATGGTCTCGACCAGGCGGAGCACCCGTTCGACGTACGCCTCGTCCACGCGGACATCATCGCGCATCCCGCCACGGACCGGGCCCGCCCGGACCGGGTGGGCGTCAGTAGCTGGGCTGGCTCGGGTCGATCTGGTTGACCCAGGCCACGACCCCACCGCCGACGTGCACGGCGTCGGAGTAGCCGGCGCCCTTGAGGACGGCGAGGGCCTCTGCGGAGCGGACGCCGGACTTGCAGTGCAGCACGACCTGCTTGTCGCCCGGCAGCTCCTCGAGGGCCTTGCCGTTGAGGAAGTCGCCCTTGGGGATGTGCACCGCGCCCGGGATCTGGTTGATGTCGCGCTCCACGGACTCGCGCACGTCGACGAGCACGAAGTCGCGACCACCGTCGGTGCGCTCCTTGAGCCAGCCGTCCAGCGTGGCCACGGAGATCGTCGAGTCCGCGGCCGCGTCAGCGGCCTCGTCGGAGATCGCGCCGCAGAACGCCTCGTAGTCGTCCATCAGCTGCGTCGGCAGGACGCCGTTCGGGTCGCGACGGATCTTCAGCGTCGTGTAGCGCATCTCCAGCGCGTCGTAGACCATCAGGCGCCCGATGAGGGGGTCGCCGATGCCGGTGATCAGCTTGATCGCCTCGGTGACCATGATCGATCCGATCGACGCGCACAGGACGCCCAGGACGCCACCCTCGGCGCACGACGGCACCATACCCGGCGGCGGCGGCTCGGGGTAGAGGTCGCGGTACTGCGGCCCCTCCTGGGCCCAGAAGACCGAGACCTGGCCCTCGAAGCGGTAGATCGAGCCCCACACGTACGGCTTGCCGAGGATGACGGCGGCGTCGTTGACGAGGTAGCGCGTGGCGAAGTTGTCGGTCCCGTCGACGATCAGGTCGTACTGGGAGAAGATGTCGAGGACGTTGTCGTTGTCGAGCCGCTCCTCGTGCACGACGGTGCGTACGTACGGGTTCACCTCGGCGACGGACTCCGCTGCCGAGACCGCCTTGGGTCGGTCGATGTCGGACTGGCCGTGGATGACCTGGCGCTGCAGGTTGGACTCGTCGACGACGTCGTCGTCGATGATGCCGAGGGTCCCGACGCCCGCCGCGGCGAGGTACAGCAGTGCGGGGCTGCCGAGACCGCCGGCGCCGATGACGAGCACCTTGGCGTTCTTCATCCGCTTCTGACCGTCCATCCCGACGTCCGGGATGATCAGGTGACGGCTGTAGCGACGGACCTCGTCGATGGTGAGCTCGTCGGCAGGTTCCACGATCGGCGCGACCACGGTGACTCCTTCGGGGGAACGGGGGTCCGGACGGGGGCTAGGCCCGGACACAGGCCACAACAGCGGCTCGCCGCCCATTGTTCCTGCCCGTCCCACGAGGTGAGCACGGTTGCTCACCTGGTGGACACCGCCCGAGCGGCGTCGGCACCCGAGCCCTCGGCACCGGACGCGCTCCCGCCGGATCGGGCCGCGACCACTACGCTGGCCCGGTGACCCAGCAGATCCCCGACGGCACCCGCGCCGGTCGACTCCCGCGCAGCGCCCGACGAGCCCAGCTCCTCGAGGTCGCGCTGCAGGTCTTCGTCGAGCAGGGCTACCACGCGGCGTCGATGGACGAGATCGCCGAACGGGCCGGCGTGTCCAAGCCCGTCGTCTACCAGCACTTCCCCGGCAAGCTCGACCTCTACCTCGCGCTCCTGGAGTCCTCGCGCGACACCGTCATCGCCGGCGTCCGCGACGCTCTCGCCTCCACGAGCGACAACCGCAAGCGCGTCCGCGCCGTGATGGAGCTGTGGTTCACCTACGTCGCCGACGAGGGTGCGGCCTTCCGGCTGGTCTTCGAGTCCGACCTCACCAACGACCCCGACGTCCGCTCGCTCGTCGACCGCGTCATGATCGAGTCCGCCGAGGCCGTCGCCGACGTCATCGGCGAGGACACCTCGCTGCCCGAGGACGCCGCCAAGCTGCTCGCGCTGAGCCTCGTCGGCATGGGACACGTCGCGGCACGCACCTGGTTGTCCACCGAGTCCACACTGGACAAGGACGACGCCGTCCAGCTCCTCGGCCAGCTCGCCTGGCGAGGCATCGGCGGCTTCCCCCGAGACCGCAACGAAGGAGAAGAGTGACCATGGAGGTCAAGATCGGCGTGCAGAACGCCGCCCGCGAGCTGTCCGTCGAGACCGAGGACGGTCCCGACGCCGTGCTGGAGCAGCTCAACGCGTCCCTGAAGGACGAGTCCGTCTTCAGCCTCACCGACGACAAGGGACGCACCGTCGCCGTCCCGGCGGAGAAGGTCGCCTACCTGTACTTCACGGACGAGACGGCGCGCAAGGTCGGCTTCAACGCCTGAGGCGCCCACGGACCGGCTCGGACCTCAGGCCGAGAGGCCCAGGTTCTCCATGCGCTGGGTGTGCGCCTCGGTGATGCGCGTCAGCATCCGTCCGATGGCCGCGAGGTCGAGGCCGGGGGTCTCGTCGCCGCCGACGAGCACGGCGCTGAGGGCGTCTCGCTCGGCGACCACCCGCTGGGCCTGGCTCAATGCCTCGCCCATCAGCCGACGGCCCCACAGGGCGAGCCGGCCTGCGACGCGGCGGTCGGCCTCGATGGCGGCGCGCACATGGTCGACGACGAACTCCGAGCTGCCCGTGCCGCTCATCGTCTCCACCACGATCTCGCGGGTCTCCCCGTCGAGGTACGCCGCGACCTCGCGATAGAAGTCCGACGCGAGGCCGTCGCCGACGTAGGCCTTCACGAGCCCCTCGAGGAAGTCCGACGGACGCGTCTTGGCATGGAAGGCCGTGAAGGTGGCCTCGAACGGGGCCATCGCCTCGAACGGGTCCTCGCCGAGCTCCTCCAGCCGTGCGCGCAGCTGCTCGAAGTGACGGAACTCCGAGGCCGCCATGGTGGCGACGGCGACCTGCGAGCGCAGGTCGGGTGCCATCTGGGCGTCGGCCACGAGCCGCTCGCAGGCGCTGATCTCGCCGTAGGCCAGCAGCCCCAGCAGCTCGACGACGCCGCGGCGGTAGCCGTCGTCGTCGAAGGCCGAGGGTCCGGGGCGGTCGTGGTCCGGCTGTTCCTGCTCGGACTCCTTGCGGGCACGACTCCTCTTGCTGGCCATGCCGTGGAGCGTACCGGTCCCACGGCGCTACCGGGACACCTCTCGCCACGCGTTACGATGGCGGGGAAACAGAAGAGTCCCGACGATTCGAGAGACCCCTGACTACCTTCAGAGATCTGGGCGTCATGCCCGAGATCGCCGACGCGCTCGACGCGGTCGGCATCAGTTCCCCGTTCCCCATTGGCCCTTCGTTGAGCATGGTCCATTCGCTGTAGGTCAGTTCGCAGCTTCCCGCCTCGGGCTCCGTCGCCGGGTCGCTGGTCAGTGCGTTCCAAAGCGAACTGAGCTGGGTGCAGACTTCTATTTCCAGTGATTGCGGACGCCGGTTGAAGCTGCGCCGGCGCGG
>SXGT01449679.1_pt1 | contig 13082 bp, 12 predicted proteins | sample 3176221 | NCBI WGS metagenome assembly SXGT01 (sample SAMN11356862, study PRJNA531348) | freshwater metagenome | isolation source: freshwater sample F1-120 | place: China: Fuxian Lake, Yuxi | collected 2017-12-25
AGTCAGGATACTGCAAAAATAGAAAACTGCGTACATGCGGGCGAGGCCGCCGGTTCTCGCCAACCCTGGTAGGCTTTGGAGGTGAGCGGATTGAAGCGCTCCCGCGGCGCCGTGTGTGCGCCGGTGGGCGAAGCGCGGCTCATGCTGGGCGGGGCGCGGCGAGATCGAACGGGCGACCGGCCGGAACCAGGGGCGAAAGGGGCGAGACGCGGGGGATGACAGGCAGTACGCGATCGGCGGTGCGCGTTGGCGCCGCCCCTCGATTGATCGATACCCGCCCGGTGGCGACGGCGCTGGTGCTCAGCGCCGCGACGCTGTGGGGTGCGTCCGGGTTGGTGGTGCGAGAGTTGATCGGGTATGGGCTTGCGCCCCTGCAGATCGTCTACTTCTCCGCCCTCATTGGGGGGCTCGCCATGCTGGCGGGCATGCTGGTGTTCGTTCCACGCTACGTGTGGGTGCCCTGGCGCGCGGTGCCGATCCTGGTGTTCGTGGGGGTGGTTGGCGACGGCTTCGCCTACTGGGCCAACACCACCGCCGTCTCGTTGCTGGGGGTCAGCCTGGCCGTCGTGCTGCTCTACACCACCCCGGCCTGGGTGGCGATTCTCGCCTGGCGCTTTCTGGGCGAGCCGCTCGGCGCCCGGCGCATCCTCGCCGTCGTCTGCGCCCTGCTCGGCTCGGTCCTGGTGTCGCAGGTTCACGATCTCTCGCTGATGCAGGCGAGTCTGTTCGGGGTGTTGTGCGGCATCGGCGCGGGTATGGGGTACGCGGTGTACAGCGTCATCAGCAAGGGGCTGTTGCATCGCTGGCATCCGCTCACGCTGACGCTCTACGCCTTTATCGGGGTGGCGCTCGTGCTGATGCCGCTACAGCCGGCCCCGCTCCCGACCGCGGTTCCCGGTGGGGCCTGGCCCTGGCTGCTGGTGCTCATCTTCGGCTCGCAGTTGCTGGGCACGGTCATCTTCTACCTGGGTTTGCGAGCCCTGGCGGCCGGGCTGGTGAGCGTGTTGGTGGTGTGGCAGCTTGTGGTGGGCGTGCTGCTGGGCGTCGCGCTGCTGGACGAGGCGTTCTCCCCGCTGCAGGGCGTGGGAATCGTGCTGATCGTGGCCAGCGTCCTGGTGCTGAACACCGCCAGCGAGGAGCGTCAGAAGCCCGAGGTCATTGCGCCCGCGGTGGGTGAGCGCGGGGCGCTGGGAGACGCCTGATCAGGGTCGCACCACGCGACCCCGCGGCGGACCAACCAGCTCGCCATTCCGCATCACGATGGCGCCGCGAAGGATGGTTGCCACCGCGGCGCCTCGGGTGCGGTGCCCCTGAAAGGGAGTGAGGTCGTTCTTGCCGTGCAGGGTCGCCTCGTCGATCGTGCCTGCGCGGTCCAGATCCACGATCGTCAGGTCCGCGTCCGAGCCGACCTGGATCGTCCCCTTGCGCGGATACAGGTTCCAGGTCTTCGCCGGGCCTTCGGACGAGACGCGTACGTACTGCTGAAGGGTCATTCGCCCGCTGTTGACCGCGTAGGTGAGGAACAGCGGGACGCTCACCTCAACCCCGGCAAAGCCGGAGATCGCCTGCCAGATGTCGTCGTTGAGCTTCTCCTGACGGGTGTGCGGGGCGTGGTCGGTGGCGATGGCGTCGATCCGACCATCGATCAACCCGTGCAAGAGCGCCTCGCCGTGGCCCGTCTCTCGAATCGGCGGGTTGATCCGCATGGTCGAGCCAAGCTCCCGCATCAACTCGGAGGAGAGGAAGCAGTAGTGGGCGCTGGTCTCGCAGGTGATGTCCACCCCGCGGGCTCGCCATTCGACCACCATCGCCAGCCCCTCTCGCGAGGTGAGGTGGAAGATGTGGATCCTGGCCCCGCTGTGGCGGGCGAACAGCGCCATGCGTTGGATCGACTCCACCTCCGCGATCGCCGGGCGGCTCTCCGGATGCGCCAGCGCGTCGGTGCGTCCGCTCGCCTTGAGCTGGCGAATCTGGTGCTGCAGGATCTGGTTGTTTTCGGCGTGGAAGCCGATCCGCAATCCCAGGCTGGCGATGATCCGCATCGCATCCAGCATCACCCCGTCGTTGGGGGCGGCGATGTTGCCGGTCGTCTCGCCCAGGAAGCACTTGAAGCCGACCACCCCGGCATCTGTCATCGGGCCAATCTGGTCCAGGTTCTCGCCGACTAGCAGCCCGAAGATGCCGATGTCGCAGTAGGCTTTCGCCTCCGCCAGCGCCTGTTTCTGGCGCACCAGCTCGCCGCTGGCGGTGGGCGGCCGTGTGTTGGGCATGTCGAGAACCGTGGTCACCCCGCCCATCACCGCGGCGCGTGAGCCGCTCTCGAAATCCTCCTTGTACTCAAGGCCCGGTTCGCGGAAGTGCACGTGGCCGTCGATCACCCCGGGCAGCACCTGCTGGCCGCGGGCGTCGTACTCCTCCGCCGCGCCAACGAGCGTGCCCGGCGCCCCGATCGCGGCGAACGTCCCGTTCGCGATCGCCACGTCAGCCTGAACGGTGGCGCTGCTGGTGACCACCGTCCCGTTCTTGATCAGCAGGTCGAACTGTGCCGCCATCGCTCCTCCGTCCGGGCGCTACACTTTCGCGAATCGTCGTGATGGGAGGCCCACTGATGGCTGTCTACATCTGTGTGACCTGCGGGGTGCAGTATGCCCCCAGCGAACGGCCTCCGCCCGCCTGTCCGATCTGCCTGGACGAGCGCCAATACATGGGCTGGCAGGGGCAGCGCTGGACCACGCTGGAGGAGATGGCGGCCAGTGGGCATCGCAACCTCATAGAGGAGGTTGAGCCTGGGCTGACCGCGATCTGGACCCAGCCCAAGGTCGCCATCGGCCAGCGCGCCTTGCTGGTGCAGACGCGGCACGGCAACCTGCTCTGGGATTGCATCAGCTTCCTGGACCAGGAGACGATCGATGCCGTTCGCGAACGCGGCGGAGTCCAGGCGATCGGCATCTCGCATCCTCACTTCTATGGGGTCAACGTGGAGTGGAGCGACGCCTTCGGGGGCGCCCCGGTCTACATCCACGCCGATGACCGCCAGTGGGTGCAGCGCCCCAGCCCGAACGTCAGATTCTGGGAAGGCGAGACGGTGGAGCCGTTCCCCGGCATCACCCTGGTGCACCTGGGCGGCCACTTCGATGGCGCCGCGGTCGCCTACTGGCCCGGCGGCGCGGAGGGCCAGGGCGTGGTGTTGAGCGGGGACACCATTCAGGTGGTAATGGATCGCCGCTGGGTCAGCTTCATGTACAGCTACCCCAACCTGATCCCGCTCTCCGCCGAGAAGGTGGAACAGATCGCCGCCACCATGCGCCAGTACCCGTTCCGCCGCCTCTACGGCGCCTTCGGCGGCCTCAACGTCTTGGACGAGCCCGACTCCGTGGAACGCTCCGCCCACCGCTACGCCGAGTTCGTCCGTGGCGAGCGCGGCTGAGCGTAGTCGGTGACGAAGGTTCACTCTTCCCGCGATCCGAGGCTTAGGGTGGGATCAGCGCTGTTCGGGAATCTTCACTCGCCATTCCAGATTCCCGAGATTTAACCTGGAGAGCAGGGTGGTGTATTCCTGCCTCTTGCTGGAATGTGAAGATGCCTGTCGGGCAGATGGGCCGACGTTGAAGGACGGTGGCGACAAGAGTTGAGCAACCAGCAGGGCGGGGCTTGAGTGAAAGATCAGTTCCGTGGCGCCCTCCGCCACCGCGGGAAAGCACTCCAGCCGGAACGGTTGTTCCCCCAGATCGGACGGCCAAGTCATCAGTTCGGACCGATGCAGGTAATGATGGCCCTGGTCGTCTGTCACCTGGCCAAAGCCAGTCCAGCTCAAAAGGACGTTGCCGCCATCTGGATAGATCGGAAGCCCCGCCCTGGAGATCCGAACCCTGCCCTCGACTCGGAAACCGGCCGTTCCAATCACCAGTAGTTCGACTTCGACCTGCAGGCGATTGTCAATGTCGATGGCGACGATCGGGCCCTGAGCATGCAAGACTCGACCGAGCGGCGAAACCGGAGGCGGAAACGAGTATGGTTCCTGGACTTCCCGCAACAATGCCTTCGCGGCATCGAGTGCATGGTGTTGGTCGATCCACGCCAGCGGGTCTTCACCGTCCGGCAGCAGCATGATCTCGTTGAGAATCCCCGGGCTATGTGCTGCGCCTCGCGCACGAGCAGCGGCGATCAACGGGTGGAACGCGCGGCGAAGTTGTCGCACCGTTCGTCGCAGTCCCTCGGTCGAGCGCGCATCATCGCTCTCCAGCGTCTCGACGAGTAGGGGGTCGCTCAACGCGTCCATGAACCCGGCGATCATCGGGTCGTTGGGTCCAGTTGCCGCCGCTTCAGGTGTCATGGATTGCCGTATGCGGAGCACAGCCTCGCGCAGCGGGCTCAGCTCGCGCCAGAGCAGGCGGCACGTGACGAGTTCACGATGTTCGTGAAGGATCCAGGTCAGCGGTTCAGTGTCCTCAGCAAGGCGCAGCATGTCGAGTAGGAGTTGGCGAAGCTCTGGATCGTTCTGGTGGGGCGGCGGCAGGCCGGGCGGCAATTGACGCAACGTGCGCCAGTGCCCCAGTCCAAGTGGGCGTTCCTCAACCTGGTCCAGTGTGGAGCGCGGGTCGTCAGCGGAGAATGGAGGCCACAGCAAGTTCGGTTGCACCGTCGACTCCGCGAATCTCGCGCTACCCGGAATGCTCGATCGGCGCGCGAGATTCGCTCGCGACCTGGGTGGGGATCCGAACGAGCCATTCGAGGTCTCCGATAGGAATGCGTCGTTTGGGTTCACCGCGACTGACGGGGGACTGTGCCGAGATGAACATCGGATTGACCTCCAGTGTGAGCGTCGCGAGCTTCGCGCTGAAGATCAGCTCAGACGAGCCCGCCGCCACAGCAGGAAAGCATTCCAGGCGCTGTCGAACCTCAGTGCGGCCTTCGTGGTCCAGTTTCGTGGTTCCGATGCCCCTGCGTGGGATGTAGTGGAATCCCTGATCGTCAGAGACCTGGTCGAATCCGTCCCACCGCAGCATCTGAATGGATCCGCTCGATTTCGCCAGCGCGGGATCGGAAACTCTCAAGTGCAGGTCCAGGAGAAAGCCCCCTGCGCCAAGTACCAGTAGTTCGGCCGTGAGTTGTATGCGGCCGCCTAGCTCCACCGTCTCCATCGGCCCCTGGGCGTGGAGCACGGTGCCGAGCGGCGGGGGTGTTTGTACGTGGGGCCACGGTAAGGAATCACCGAGGAGTGTGTACGCTGCTTGATCGGGGTGTGTTTCCTGGATCCAGTGGAGCGGATCCTCGCCATCGTTCAGGCGCAGCAGTTCCTCGAGATACTCCCGATAGGTTCCAGAAGCGCCTTGAGCCAGTAAGTGTTCCGATTGCGGTAGCAGCGCCTCTCGGAACTCTCGAATGCCCCGTCGCGCGTCCTCTGACGATAGCTCGACATCGTGGCTCAACGACGCCAATCGCTCGAGACCGTCCGGCAAACCCCGCAACGCGTCGACCAAAACGCTCGTCAGCGCACCTGGCGAATTTGCCGTCTCGCGCTTGGACTCCGACTCCGACACCCGTATCGCGAGGTGACGAATCGCCTCCAAGATCAGGCGACGCGCGGCCAACTCCGCGCATTCGTGCTTGACCCAACTCAGAAGGTCAGCCTGATCGTCGAGTTGCATCAGGTGATTCACGACCTCACGCAGCTCTGCATCGCTCTCCACGGACGGGTAAACCAGCTTGGTGCCCGGAGGGAGATGGCGTATTGTTCGCAAGAACCCCTTTAGCCCAGTCGGGCCAAAGAAGGTATCTGGAGCGCCAAGAGGATCCGCGGCGGGGTCAAACGCGCCAAGCATGGCGTCAATCGGAATCGTGCCCGAGAAATTCTGCTTGGCCACGATCATTCCAGTGTGCAGCGACATCTAAAAGCGAATCTACCTATTCCCGCGCCGGGTGCGCAGCATTGTACAGCGCAGACCGTCAGGGTGTGGCACTCACTCCGCATCCGATTCGATCATCGTCGTCATCGACCTTTCGTCCGGTATGGTGTTCGGAGATTCCGGAAGCTGGAGCAATCTCCAGTGTCTGATTCCCGCTCACCTCAATACGCTGGACTACCGAGCCTCCGCAGGTGATGTTTCCAGCGTGTTGGATCGAGTTACGCTCCCGAGCGCGGCTGAGACAGTGAGATGATCGATCTGAACGGGGTGCGGCTGCGCAATCGCCTGGTGACGTCGTCCAGTTTGCTGGGCTATGGGGCGCCGAAGGGGCGGGTGGTTCTGTATGGGCTCAGCCCGATTGCGCAGTGGGTGCCGCTGGAGCGCTTCGGCGCGGTGACAACCCGCACGCTCACGGTGGAGCCGCGCGAGGGGCACTTCAGCCTGAAGGACGATTGGAAGCTGTGGGAGTTCCCGCGCATGCTGGGTATGTACCGGCAGGCGCTGCGCCAGGTGGATAGCGGCTGGATCAACGCCTTCGGCTGGTGCAACATCGGCGTGGAGGCGTATTTCCGAGACTACTTCCCGCGCACCGCGAAGCAGAACCGCATCGTCTCGCTGGGCGGCTTCTCCGCGGACGAGTTCTGCCGCCTGGTGGAGTCGGTCAATCGCCACGCCCGGCCCGGCGAGATCGCGGCGGTGGAGTTCAACGTCTCCTGCCACAACGTCAACTTCCCGTTCGAGCGGATCATTGAGGACGTGCTCGCCTCCGCGGTGCCGCTCAGCCAGCACCCGGTCATCCTGAAGCTCTCCCCGGACTTCGACTACCTGGCCCACGCGCGGTTGGCGGAGCGGCACGGAGTCTCCGCCCTGACCGCGATCAATTCGGTGAAGGCGCTGCGCCTGGACCCGAAGACCGGGCGCCCCTGGTTGAAGAACGGCTATGGGAGCATTTCTGGGCGCGCGATCAAGCCGATCGGCTTGCGGATCGTCTCCGAGTTGCGCCAGGCCGGGATTCGGCTCCCGATCATCGCCAGCGCCGGGATCCGCGACTTTGACGATTGCCGAGAGTTCTTCTGGGCCGGCGCCGACGCCGCCAGTCTGGGCAGCGAAGCCTGGCTCGCCCCGCTGTGGGGATATGTGCTGGGTCCGCTCAAGGGTCTGGCGATCCAGCGGCTCATCCGCCAGGTGGAGCGCTACCAACTGCCCGCGCGGTCGCCCGCCTCGGCCACTGTGGCGCCGACCGCCGCGGCGGCGGCGCGGGGCTGACGCCCGCCGCGTTCGCGGGCCGCGATTCGGCGCGCAGTACCGCGCGCTGGAATTGCATCATCGGAGGCGTTCAGATCGTACTATCATTGCCGCATGGTCGGGGCGTGGCGTGCCGCGCCCCGCGATCGTCTGCGCTGCTGGCACGCAGGCTCAATCCGACTGAGTTCCAGTCGGCGGGACGGAGGGCGCGGTGCGTCACGTCGCGGAGTGGGTGCGGGACGCGATCCAGGCCGGCCTGGGGATGGCCGCCGTCTCGGCGAGCGCAATCGCGCTCATGCTGCTGTTCCCCGTGTTCGTGCTCGCCTATCCGTTTGTCCTGATCCCGCTGCTGTTTGTCGGGCCACTGGCGGTGCGTCGCACCCCTGGGCCGGTGCGGCGGGTATTGCTGGGCGGCGCTCTGGCCGGGGCGATCGCCGGCACGCTCACGGTGTGCGCCCTGGCGTTGGCGAGCAACGTGTTCGGCGTCTCGTATTTCGCGCTGCTCGGGGCATCCACCGCCAGGCCGATGCCCACGCTGCCGATGCCAGACCTTGTGGCGGTGCTCAGTTGGCCGCAAGAGGATGTGCTGCTGTTCGCGCCGCCAGCGGCGGCGCTGCTGGCGCTGATCTACGCGCGGCTGACGTTCGCCTGGCCGCTGCCGTCACCCTACAAGATGAAAGAGGCGCTCGCCGCGGCGCCGATCTCGGTCCGCCTCAAGCTGGGTCTGGGATTCATGGCGCTGGGGGCGCTGACGCTGCTGACCGGGTGGCTCGGGTTCAGTGCGTTGGAGGACATGCATCTTCGTCAGCACCGCGTTCAGGTGCTGACGGATTGGTCGATGCACCTGGACGAGCTGGAACGGCTCCAGGACCGCATCGCTGCACTTGGCGGTCAGTCGGCTTCAAGCGCCAATCCGGATCTGGCGCGACTCGGCGACGCGCAGGCCGCGATCCTGACGCATCTGCGCGACGCGCGAAGCCATGACGGCATCGTCGCCTCAACCGCGGTGTCGGTGGAGATCTCCCAGCGCTTTCGCCCGCAGGTTGATGCCCTGATCCGCGCGTTGGAGCGTACCGTCCAGGGCGGCGCGAAGTCGGAATCGGGCGCCGCGGACGATTCAGGGACTCTGTCACAGATGGCGCTCTCGGCCGTGATTCGAGACTTGCGGGTGGACGTGCATCGCGAGATGGCGGCCGATCTGGCCCGCACCGACCTCGCCCACCACGGCAACCTGATCGCGATCATGGCGCTGATCATCCTGGCGCTCGCGCTGACGTTCGCCATTTCGCGGGTGTTGGCGGAGGCGATCACCGAGCCGCTTGGATCGATCGGGGCGCACCTGGGGCGTTTGGCGCGGGGCGACTTTTCCGCACGGCTGCGGGTGGCGAGCCGCGACGAGTTGGGGCATCTGTCACGAGAGCTCAACCGGGTGACCGCCGAACTGGATCGTCTGTACGAGATCGAGCGCCGCGCGCGAACCGAAGCGGAGGAGTTCGGACGGCGCGAGCACAGCTTGGCGGCCGCCAAGGAGTTCTGGGCCCACACCATCGTCCACGATCTGCGTGGCCCGCTCACCATCGTCAACGGGTTCGTGGAGCTGCTGGTGATCGGTCGGCTGGGCGCGCTCAGCGGCAACCAGCAGCATGCCATGACCGAGATCCAGCGGGCCGGTAAGCAGATGTTGGAGGACGTGCAGGACATCCTGGACGTGTTCCGCCTGGAACAGGAGGCGTTTCCGCTGGACCGCCAGCGGATCGCCACCGCCGATCTGCTGCACGCCGCGTCGGTGGCGACCCAACGGCCGGGGCGTCGCGAGGTGGTGGAGATCACCGCCGACCCATCCGGCATGTTGGATGTCTACGCCGACCGCCGGCTGCTGTTGCGGGCGCTGGAGAACCTGCTCCAGAACGCCTACAAGTACGCCGGCGAACAGGCGCGCGTGTCTTTCTCGGCGCGGGCCGGCCCGGGCGATCTGGTGACGCTCGCGGTTGACGACGATGGACCGGGCATTCCGCTGGAGCAGCGCGACAACGTGTTCCTGCAGTTCCAGCAAGGCGACCGCGAACGCGAAGGGGCTGGATTGGGGCTGACCTTTTGCCAGCTTGTCGCCCAGCGCCACGACGGAACGATCCTGGTCGAAACCAGCCCGCTGGGTGGGGCCAGGTTCTGCCTGGCGGTGCCCGCGGCGGCGGCGATGGCCGAGTTCTGGTTCGACACCGCACCCGGCGAGACGCCCGCGTCATTGGACGATGCGTCCCTCAACGGCGCGGCGACCGAGGCCCTGCCGGCCGGCCGCTGAGCCGCGCGCCCCTACCGCGCGGTGTCGCCGGCGGTCCGGGCGCGAAACTCGGCGATGCTGGGGACGGTCCCGTCCTGCCAGTAGCGTGCCAGGTCGGGCTTCAAGGCGGGAGGCAGCGGGTACGCTTCGTCCAGCATGAAGCCGGCCGCCAGCAGCCGCTGGGAGAATTCGTCGGAGGCGAGCGCCGCCTCGCCCCGTTCCAACACCTGCGCCACCAGCGCGTCCGGGATCACGATCACCCCATCAGCATCGCCCAGGATCCAATCGCCGGGTTGCACGAACACTCCGCCGCATTGAATCGCGACATCGGCGTCCCACGCCAGCAACTCCGGGGCGCTGCGCGCCGGGAATACGCCGCGGGCGAAGATCGGCGTTCCCATCTCCGCCAACCCTGTGGTGTCGCGCACCACCCCATCCGCCACCACCCCGGCGCAGCCACGCGCCCGGGCTCGCGCCGCCAGCATGTCGCCCAGCACCGCGCCGTTGGTGCAGCCGTGGGCGTCGACGACCAGCACCTCGCCGCTCTCCAGCACGTCGATAAGCTGACGGTTGACCGCGCCGCGCCCCTTTCCCACGTCTTCGCGGCGGGGGAGAAAGCGCAGTGTGCGGGCCGGTCCGGCCAGCGTCCCGGCGGCCGGCACGATCGGTCCAATCCCGAGCATGGCGACGCGGGCCAGGCCCAGTCCGCTCAGGACGTCCGAAGCGGTGGTGGTGGATAGGCGCTGTAGCCGCGCGGAGATCGACAGTTCTGGCATGGATGCGGCGCTCCAGTACAGGTTGATAGGATTGTCGCGAGGTTACAACATGCTGGACCCGTCTAGCCTGGTGCTGTTCTGGATCGCCGCGCTGGCGCTGGTGGTGGTGCCGGGTCCGTCGGTGCTGTACATCGTGACCCGCGGCATCGATCAGGGGCGCGCGGCGGGCATCGTGTCAGTGCTGGGCATCGCCACCGGATCGTTGTTCCACATCGCCGCCGCCGCGCTCGGCATCTCGGCGCTGCTGGCGTCATCGGCGCTGGTGTTTGACGTGGTGAAGTACCTGGGCGCCGCCTATCTGCTCTATCTGGGCGCTCGCACCCTGCTGCGGCGTGACTCGGTGCTGCTCCCCGGCTCGATTCGTCGCGAGCCGCTGCGCCGCATCTACGCCCACGGCGTGGTCGTCAACGTGACGAACCCCAAGACCGCGCTGTTCTTCTTCGCCTTCCTCCCACAGTTCGTGGACGTATCGCGTGGCGCGGTCGCCCTTCAGATCGTGATGCTGGGGGTGAGCTTCACCATGATGGGGCTGGTGAGCGACAGTACCTACGCACTGCTTGCCGCCCGAATCGGCGCCTGGCTGCGTGGCCGCCTCGGGTTCGCTCGCACCCAGCGCTACGTCACCGGCAGCATCTATCTGGGACTCGGCGCCGCAGCCGCGCTCAGCGGCTCGCGCGCAACCGCGAAATAGCACCCCCCGGCCCACGGTGGTCGGCAACGCCGCGCGGCGTTGTCGGTCGTCGGGCGCGCTCGGCGCTCCAGTACAATGCCTCGCCCGGCGATTGGACCGGAGGGAGGCAGCGCGTGTCAGCAGGCTCGGCGGTGACGGTTCGCGTCCCGGCGTCAACGTCCAATCTCGGGGCCGGGTTCGATGCCCTGGGTATGGCGCTGGGGCTCTACGTCGAGGTTCGGGCGGAGCTGGCCGACGAGTTGTGTATCGAGATCGAGGGGCGCGAGGCCGACCAGATCGACCGCGGCCCCGACAACCTCCTCTACCAGCGCTTCGCGCTCGTCTATCGCGAACGAGGGGAACACCCGCCCGCGGTGCGGCTGCGCATCCGTAACGAGATCCCGTTGATTCGAGGCCTGGGATCCAGCGGCGCGGCCACCATCGCCGGGCTGCTCGCCGCCAGCGTGCTGAGCGGGGCGAATCTCTCCCACGACGAGATTCTGCGGCTCGCCTACGCTGAGGAGCATCACTCCGACAACGTGACCCCGGCGCTGGTGGGCGGCTTCGTGGCGAGGGCGGTGGACGAGGGCCGGGTGCGCTACGTCAAGATGGACGTACCGCCCGAGCTGCGCTGTGTGCTGCTGGTGCCGCGCTTCGGGATGAAGACGGTGCAGGCCCGCCAGTTGCTCCCCGGCCAGGTGCCGCTCCAGGACGCGGTGTTCAATCTCAGCCGCGCCGGCCTGACCGTCGCCGCGATCACCCAGCGCCGGTGGGACCTGCTGGCAGTGGGGACCCAGGATCGCCTGCACCAGCCCTACCGGCTGGTGATGTTCCCGATCATGGATCGCGTCTTCCAGGCGGCGCGCGAAGCCGGCGCCTACGGCGCGTTCCTCAGCGGGGCTGGCTCCACCGTACTCGCCTTCTCACCACCCGAGCGCACCACACAGGTCGCCGAGGCGATGCGCCAGGTTGCCGAATCAGCCGAGGTCGCTTGCGAAACGATGGACGCCCCGGTCGACACCACCGGCGCGGTGGTGTCCTAGTCCCGGCTCCCTCTGGTCGGAATACCGCGGTCATCCTGCCGTACACTTCGTGGGGGAGGGCGCCACGCATGACGCTGGAGATTCACGCCGATCCGAATCCACTTCGGGTGGACGACGCTGGGGCCGTACGTGTTGGGCACTCTCGGGTACTGCTGGATCTAGTCGTCTACGCCTACCGGGAAGGCATGACGCCGGAAGAGACGGTAGATCAATTGCCGACGCTATTGCTTCCCGATGTCTATGCCGCAATCGGCTACTACCTCCGCCACCAGGAGGAAGTAGACGCCTTCATCCTCAAGCGAGAGCGATCCGCGGAGCAGAAGCGACTTGAGCACGAGCGGCGTTTTCCCTCAACCGGGTTTCGCGAGGAGCTAGTGCGGCGCCTGGCTGCGAAGTCCGTCAATCGTTGAGTGCGACGGTTCCTTGCTGACGAGAATTTCAAAGTCGCAATCATCAGAGGGCTCACTGCGCGTACTCCGCAGATCGAGATAGTGACTGCGGCACAGGCAGGGTTGCTGGGAGCCGACGATTCAACCGTTCTCGCCTGGGCTGCGAGCGAGCATCGCGTGCTGCTCACCCACGATGCCGAGACGATGCTCGATTTCGCCTACGAACGGCTCGCTTCCGGGCTGCACGTGCCGGGATTGGTTCTGGTCCCCTGGCGCCTGCCAGTAGGTCGCACCATCGAAGACCTGCTCATCCTGATCGATGCCAGTCGTGACGACGAATGGGGAGCGAACTTCCATTACCTGCCGTTCTGAGGCGATGGCTCGTGCGTGATACCGGGTGACCACCACCGAGAACTTCGACCACTGACGCGGTCCCGCAGGTCCAAGTCGGCATCCACGAGTTCTTGCGCGGCGTTGACCGCTTTCTTCTCTCGTCCTATGCTCTCTGTATCAGCCTGGGGTGGCGCTGGGCCACCCGGAGCGAACGCGGTTGTACCGCCAAGGAGAGAGGTGAAACATGCTGGAAGTTGGGGTGTTCCACAACGGGGCGACGGATCTGCCGCTGCGGCGGACCGATACGGGCATGGTGCTGCCGACCGGCACCCTGGCCGACATGCATGCCAGCAATCAGCGCGTTCTCCAGTCCCAGGTACGGCAGGGTGTGCTCGCGGAGAAGCTCGGCTTCGACTATTTCTGGATGACCGAGCACCATTTC
>SXGT01678694.1_pt1 | contig 13082 bp, 7 predicted proteins | sample 3176221 | NCBI WGS metagenome assembly SXGT01 (sample SAMN11356862, study PRJNA531348) | freshwater metagenome | isolation source: freshwater sample F1-120 | place: China: Fuxian Lake, Yuxi | collected 2017-12-25
CCCGTCGTGTTCTGCCCTTACCTGTGGGATGACCCTGCCCGTCCCGGCGGCTTTGGGCTGGAAGGTGTGGAATATCACGACGCCGACGGCCGACCGGTGATCGACTGGCGCGGCGACGAGATCGAGGACGCCGAAAACACCGCCATCAAGCAGCAGACCCGGCTGGAAAGTGCGGCCGAGTTCATGCGCCTGATCTATGTGGCGCTGACGCGGGCGGTTCACCGCTGCTATCTGGTCGCCGGCTGTTACACCGCTGCCGCCGGCCGCCAGTCGGCCAGTGTGCGTTGCGGGGGCTTGCTCAACTGGCTGGCTTGCGGCGCCGGTGAGCCGGCGACGCAATGGCTGAATGGCGGCAGCCCGGCGCCAGCCCGGATTCTGGCTGGCTGGGAAGCGCTGGCGGATGGCGAGCACATCGCGCTGGCACCGCTGCCGAGAAGCACCGGCAAGCCGATTGCGGCGGAACCGGACGCGCCCGGCAGCTTCTTCGCCCTGGCGCCGCCGGCCGTCATACCGGATGCCTGGCGGGTGAGCAGCTACAGCGGCCTGAGTCGTGGGGCGCTGACCAACCTGTCAGGTCCGTCCGGGCCGTCCGGGCCGTCCGGGCAGGAATTGGCCACCGCATCGTTTACCGCCCTGGCTGACCCGGAGCGGCAAGGCGAGCGTCCGGAAGCCGAACCGGCGGCCAGCGATCACGATGCGCGCATCCCCACATCCCCGGCTCAGGCGCCGGCCAGCCTGGCGGCCGATGACATTCTGCGTTTCCCGCGCGGCGCAGCGGCCGGGGACTGCATCCATGCCGTCTTCGAACACCTCGATTTCACCGAACCGGAGACCTGGTCCGATGCCATCGCCAACGCGCTGGCCGCTTTCCCGCAACGCCTGCCGCGTGTGCCGGAGCGCGAGCAAGTGGAACGGCTCGGCCGGATGCTGGAACAGATGCTCCGGGACGTGACCGAAACCGATCTGGGCGAGGGGTTACGTCTGAACAGCGTGCCGCTGAACCGGCGCCTGACCGAACTGGAATTCAACCTGCCGGCGCATGCGCTGACTGCGGGCGGGTTGAATCAGACCCTGAAGTCATTCGGCTATGCCGGTCCGCGCCTGACTTTCAATGCGCTGCGTGGCTATCTGAAAGGCTTTATCGACCTGGTGTTCGAGCACCAGGGGCGCTATTACATCCTCGACTGGAAATCGAATCATCTCGGTTTTGATGCCGCCGCTTACCAGTCCGGCCCGCTGGCCGAGGCGATGGCGGAACACGGCTACCACCTGCAATACCTGCTCTACAGTGTGGCGCTGGATCGTTTCCTGCGTCGCCGGATACCCGATTATCACTATGCAAACCACTTCGGCGGCGTGTTCTACCTGTTCGTGCGTGGTGTGCGGCCGGACTGGCGGGCGGCCGACGGCAGTCCTTGCGGCGTCTATCGGCATCGTCCTGCGGCCGACACGATCGAACGCCTGAACGCGCTTCTGGATGCAACGCATGACTTCTGAACTCGCCTCCGCCCAGATCCTCGCGGAAGAATTCGCCAACCAGGCACAGCGGTGGGCGCGCCAGGGTGGCGCCGATGAGGCCACATTGCGACTTGCCGGCAGCGCGGCGTATCGGGTCAGCCTGGCCCTGGCCGGCGGCGATGTCTGCGTCGGGCTGGACGATTTCGGCGAGGCGGCGGAACTCGGTCTGGATGGCCTGAAACAACGGCTGCTGGCGAGCGGCATCGTCGGCACGCCGGCCGCGCGCGGCGTCATGCCGCTGATCCTGGATGACGACGGTCGCCTCTATCTGCATCGCTATTTCGATTACGAATGCCGCCTTGCCGCCAGCCTGGCGCGTCGCGCCGGCCTGTTTCCGCAAGCGCAATCCGCCGACGTGAAGGCGACGCTGAATGCCCTGTTTGCCGCGAATCGGGAGGGCGATACGCCGGACTGGCAGAAAATCGCCGCAGCCATGGCTCTGCTGGGCGGCCTGACCATCATCAGCGGCGGACCCGGCACCGGCAAAACCACGACTGTGGTGAATCTGCTCGCCTGTCTGCTGGAGCAGAACCCGGACTGCCGCATCGCCCTGGCCGCGCCCACCGGCAAGGCTGCGGCGCGCATGACCGAGGCGATCCGCCAGCGTGCCGCGCATCTGCCGGCAAACATCCAGGCGCGGCTACCCGGCGAGTCCTTCACCATCCATCGCCTGCTCGGCTACATCCCCGCCAGCGGCGGCTTCCGCCATCACGCCGGACGCCGTCTGGCGATCGACGCACTGGTGCTGGACGAGGCTTCGATGCTCGATCTGGCCCTGGCCGTGAAGCTGTTCGAGGCTGTGCCGGACAACGCCCGCATCATCCTGCTGGGTGACAAGGATCAACTCGCGGCGGTCGAATCCGGCGCGGTGTTTGCCGAGCTCGGCGCCGATCCCTCGCTTGGCATCACGTGCCGGGAACGCATCGCCGAACTGTGCGATTTGCCGCCGACAGCCATCGCGCCCGACCCGGTCGTCAAATCGACCGGCCTGACCGACTGCACGGTCTGGCTGAAGCGCAATTTCCGCTTTGCCGGCGACTCCGGCATCGGCCAACTGGCGCGCGAAATCAATGCCGGCGAGGCAGACGCCGCACTGGCCAGGCTGCGTGCCGCGACGGACGCCGGCCTGAGCTGGATCGACAGCGCCGAGCCGACGCCCGGCGTGGCGGTGATGGCGCGCATGCATGCCGGCTATGCCGATTTTTTCGCTGCGATGCGTGCGCAGACGTGCGATCCGGCCCCCCTGTTCGAGGCATTCGGCCGCTTTCGTGTGCTCTGCGCCGTGCGGGAAGGACCGCGCGGCGTGGTCGAACTGAACCGCGCGCTGGGCCGCGCGTTTCGCGCCGCGCTGGCGCATCCGCTCGATCCCGGCGACGCTTCCGGCTGGTACCCCGGCCGTCCGGTCATGGTGCTGCGCAACGACTATGTCCTGAAACTGTTCAATGGCGACATCGGCATCGTCCTGCCTGATGCCGCGGGCATGCTGATGGTGTACTTCCCCGACCCGGAAACGGGCTACCGCAAGGTGGCGCCGGCGCGCTTGCCGGAACACGAAACGGCATTCGCCATGACGGTTCACAAGGCGCAGGGATCGGAATTCGACTCGGTGCTGGTGATGCTGCCGGCGGAATCCAGCCGGGTACTCACCCGCGAACTGGTTTACACCGCCATCACCCGATCGCGCCGGCAGGTCAGCCTGGTTGCGTCGGAAGCGGTACTGGCGTCGGCAATCCAGGCCGCAACACGGCGCCGCTCGGGGCTGGCCGCGCGCCTGCGCGAATTGCCGGACCCTGCTGGTCAGTGATCGCGGCCGCGATGGCCGTCGCGATCATCGCCGCCATGTCCTTTCCCTCGGCGATCGTCGCGCCGGTCATCGCGCCGATCGTCGTGGCGACCCTCTTGGCGGCCATCATGGCGTCCCCGGTAATGCGGGACGTATTGATCGCGATACCAGTCATCCTGGACAAAATAGACCTGCTCGCCGCAGGCGTTGTACTTGCGGCAGTACTTGCGCCAGTTCTTTGCATGCCTGGGCGGCACGCGCAGGTAAACCGGTCCGCGCACGGCAGGCGCCGGCTCGATGATGATCGGCTGCTTGTAGATCACGCGCGGCTTCGGGGCATCGCCGATGTCGATGCGGCCATAAAAACCGGGCTGGTCGATGCGGATGGACAAATCCACCTCGCTGGCCAGCGCGGGCAGGGTGAACGTGAACAACGCCAGGGCAACAGGCAGGGAATGCATGGAGTCTCCTTTCATCTTGACGGCTGAAAAGTACGGCCGGCTTGCAGTTTTTCACATTGGCAGGATTCTGGCGATGCGGCCGGGTGCGCCGAGGTGGCCAAATTGCCGCCGGCAAGGTTTGCGACGCTGTCAGGCGACGGCCAGGCTGTAGTTACCGCCTGTCTGGACAAATCCCAGTTTGCGGAAGAAACGATCGGTGCGATTGATCGTTACGCCGCTGGCAACCAGCAGACAGACTTCCATCGCCCTGTTCTTGATGGCCCAGCGCCGGAACACGTCGATCATTCGCACGGCGGCGCTGCTGCCGCGTGCGGCGGGGGACACCCAGATCAGGATGGAATTGGCGGAAACGGCGCGAGTGAAGAAATAGGTTTCCAGCGCACCGATGAAACCGCCGACGATCTTTCCTTGCTGGTTTACCGCGACGAGAAAGCAGTGGCTGCCATTTTTTTCCTGAAGCTGGAGCAAATAGCCCAATTCCGTCCTCAGCTTCTCCACGTCGTATGCCATGGCGGAGAATCGGCTTTCAGCGTGGATGCTGCGGCCAATTTCCAGCATGGCTGGGATGTCCGCTTGCGTCGCGTAGCGAATCTTCATTTCCCCTCCTACGCACTGGCTTGCCAGTTGGTGGCCAGCATCGGCGCCAGCGCATCGTGATAGTTACTCGGCAACGTGGTCTGACCGGCGGCGGGTGGGGCGAAGGCGGCCATCGCCTGCACCAGGGCAGCGACCTGGCTGTCGAGCAGCGCCATGCCGTCGGCGGTCTGGATGCGCTCGATATGGGTCTGGTTGCCGGCATACCAGTCTTTGACGGTAGTTTTGTCGTTGCCGCCGATGATGCTGATGTCGAGATCGTTGCCGCTCTTGCCAAACCACAGTTGATCGTAATTGATGCCGCCGCCAAAAAGCAGGACATCGGCATTGCCGAGCGTGGCGTCGTTCTCCACCAACGTGTCGATGCCGTCGCCTCGGTTGAAGAAATAGGTGTCGTTGCCGGTTCCGCCAGTCAGCGTGTCATTGCCCGTGTTACCTGTCAGCCAGTCGTTGCCCGCGCCGCCGAAGCGGCTGTCACTGCCTGCCGTGCCGATCTTCCAGTTGGCCAGCGCATGGCGGCCGCCATCGGCGAATTCGATGTATTCGATTCGACTGCGGCTGTCGGCCTGGTTCTTCAGGGTGATCTGATCGCTGGTGGCGACGCCGTTCTGGCGGAGCTTCACGAGCAGGTCTGCGCCGCTGGTGAGCAGGTCGATATCGGTGAGGTTAATGCCGGCGCCAAGACGCAGGGTGTCAGCGCCGGCGTCGATCTGCTCGGTAATCGTGCGTCTGCGTGATTTGAGGCTGGAAACCCACGACGTCTGGTACTGTTCGTCGCGGATTCCGTCCGCGCCGTCGCCCCGGTTGAATACATAGCTGTCGTTGCCGCCGCCGCCGAGCAGGATGTCGCCGCCTTTGCCGCCGATAAGCGTGTCGTTGCCCGCGTCGCCGTTCAGGGTGTTGGCGGAGGCGTTGCCGATGAGCACGTTGTGCAGCGTGTTGCCGGTGCCGTTGAAGGCGCCGGCGCCGGTGAGCGTCAGATTTTCCAGGCTGGCGCCCAGGCTCCAGTTTATCGAGGCATGCACCGTGTCCGAGCCCGCGTTGGCGGTTTCACCGATGACGTCGCCGATGTGGTTCACCCTGTAGATGTCATCGCCGGTGCCGCCGGTCAGCGTATCGGCCCCCGCACCGCCATCCAGCAAGTCGTTGCCGGCGCCGCCTTGCAGAATATCGGCGCCTGATCCGCCGGTCAGGTTGTCGTCACCCTCCAGGCCAAGCAAGGTGGTGTCAACGACGCTCGCCGCCACGTTGATGTGGTCGTTTCGGCTCGTCCCAGTGAAGGTCTGCTTCGCCGTCCAGGGGCGGCCATCGGCATCGTAGCGTTGGGCAAAAACCTCTTCGTTGACGCCCGCGCCAACCGATGTCCAGGTCACCATAAAACCGCCATCGGGCATTGCCGTCACGGCCGGCGTGCTCTGATTGTCGGTGGTCGTCGTGTTGACCCGGATCACGTCGCCAATGGCGTTGCCATCCACGGCACGACGCAGGTAAATATCGGCGCCGGTAGCCGAGTACACCGTCCAGGTTGCCACATAGCTTCCGTCGATCAACGCAGTGACCACGGGTGCGACTTGCAGAGAGTTGTAAACGCTTGAACTTGATCCGGTCGATGTGGTGCTGAGCATCAGTTCGCCACCTACAGCGGTACCGGAAGCCGTGTAGCGCTGTGCAAACACGTCCCATCTGCTGCTGCCCGTAATGGCCAGCCAGGCGACGACGTAGCCGCCATCGGCCAGCGCCGTGACCGAAGACTCCACGCCGTACGTTGTGGTGTTGACCTTGATCTCGCCAGCGACCTTGCCGCCATTCGAGGCGTAGCGCTGTGCGTAAATATTGGATGTGGCGGGCGTGGCGCCGCTTGACCACGTCACGACATACCCACCATCGGTCAACAGGGTCACCTCCGGATTGTTTTGATGGCTGGCCGTCGTGGTATTGACCCTGAATTCCGCCCCTGTCTTAATGCCGTTCGCGGCATAACGCTGAGCAAAGACTCCATAGCCACTGCCATCCTGAAGGTTCGACTGCCAAGTCACCAGAAAGCCGCCGTCGCTCAGAGAAATAACCGTCGGGTCATCCTGCTGGTCGCCGGTATAGGTATTGACGCGGAACTCGGCTCCAGCCGCAGCGCCGCCAGCAGCATAACGTTGGCCGAAGATTCCCCGCCCGCTGCCATCCTGGCCATTGGAGCGCCATACCACCACAAAACCGCCGTCAGTCAAACCCGCTACCGAAGGAATCTCCTGCTGGCTGATGGTGTAGGTGTTCACCCGGAACTCAGCCCCCACCGCATTGCCATCCGCGCCGTAGCGCTGCGCATAAATATTGGCGTCTGTGGCGATGGCGGTATCGTCCATCCAGGCCACCACATAGCCGCCATCGGCCAGCGCCGCAACGGTGGGAAAGAATTGGTCGCGCACTGTTGTGGTATTGACCCTGAACTCACCAGCACCTGTATTCGAAGGATTTATAACAATGTCGCCATCGGCAAAGCGGATGGACTGAATGCCGTACAGCGTATCGCTGCCATCGTCGCCGTTGGCGACATCGATATCCCGTACCGTCAGGCTGCCATTCGCATTGGCGACAAGCTCGTAATCCGCCTGATTTCCGGTATAGATCGCCGTGTCTGTGCCCAGCCCGCCATGCAGGATGTCATTGCCAGTTCCGCCTTGCAGCACGTCGTGGCCGGCGCCGCTTTTCAGGATGTCGTCGCCGCCCTGGCCGGCCAGTACCGCCCGCGCCGTGCCGGTCGTGTAGAAGCGGTCGTTGCCATCACCACCTATCGCCGCTTCCATCCTGGTGTGAAACAAATCCAGCTTCACACCCGCCGTTCCCGTCACCACGGCAATGTCGAAGCCATCGCCGCCATTGATGTTGGCTTGCGCGTCTTCGGCGTCGATCAAGAGGGTGTCGTCCCCCGCGCCGCCGAACAACTTGTCCGATCCCTTGCCGCCCGAAAGCCAGTCGTCGCCCGCGCCGCCGGTAAGCGCATCGTTGCCGTCGCCGCCATTGAGCAAGGCGGCAGCCACGCTGCCTGCGGACAAGGTATCCGCACCCGTGCCGCCAAAGGCGCCATTCAAACCTTTCACGCCCAGATCAAGATTCAACGCCCCGCTTGCGGTCATCCCGTACACCAGCCCGCCGCTCTGGGTGACGCGCACCAGGTTGCCTTCGACGCTGGTTTTCCAGCCGTCGGCTTCATGGCCCAGCCCCACATCCGCCGCCCAGCCATTGCTGCCGTCTGTCTTCCGATAAGTCGTAAAGCCGGTGATGTGATTACCGCCGCTCGCCCAGTCGGTCTCGGCTGCAGCCAGGTTGATGGACGTGATGCCACGTTCGGCCAGCGTCTTGAGTTCGCCGACATCGGTGATACCGTCGCCGTTACGGTCCTGCCACACTCGGAACTGTCCGAACTGGGCGTCGCTCGCGTTGAAGACGTTGTCGCGGTTGCTGTCGAACACGCTCTTGAGTGCCTCCAGGTCGCTGTCGTCCGGGTTGGCCGTCCACAGCGCGAAGGAGAGTTCGTCGGCCCGGTCGATTCTGCCGTCGCCGTTCTTGTCGATGGCCAGAAAGCCGTCGTCGGCCCCGATCCAGCCGATGTTGCGCCGGAAACCGTCGCCCTTGACATCGAAATAGGCGCGGCTGTCCTCCTTGCCGACCAGCTCGACGCCGTCGCCGTCGAGGTCGAGCACGACGGGGAAAAAGAGGTTGCCGCCGCCGCCGCTACCGAAATAAAACACGGTGGAAGAATCTCCGGCGCCAGCGATGTTCCAGGCGTAGTTGAAGTTGCCAAATCCATCGTTGACAGAGGAAATCAGCCGGTAGTCGGCTGAGCTGAGTGACGCGCTGGTTGATAAAGGTGCGCTGTTGGCGTTGTTCCATCCAATCGGGTCGTATGCCCAGGAGGCGGGCTGGAAGCTGGTAAAGGTGTCATTGCCCAGAGCGGTATATTCGTTGCCGATCAGACCGCCGCTGTTGCCACCCAGCGAAAACGTCGGCACCAGTCCCAGGCTGGTCCGCGATCCCGCCGGTAACAAGCTGTAATCGACCGGCGTGAAATAGTCGTGGTAATCGCCGGTAAAGCTGCTCCCGCTGGTGTCGTTCCAGTAATCGCCCAATACGCTGCCGGAAAACTCCAGCAGGCGCGTACCGCCGAAAATTTCCCCCGCGCCCTGTGTGCCGGTCAGCGCGCGAATCTCGCTCGCGCTGAGCAGAGGCTGATCTTCGGATGAAAGGTTGTCACGGATCAGGTTGAGGAAGCCGGAGAGGGGGTCGGCGGTGAAGGCAGCCGGCGTGACAGCCATGTCGATTTCGCCAATGAGATTTCCAGTGCCGAGTTGACTGATTTTCTGGAGGTTACGCGGGGCTGACTGAATCTGGGTGATGGTTCCGGTGGTTGGGTCGAGGTGGAGTTTCTCGATGGATGTTCCCAGCGCATTGAGTCTGGTCCAGACGGCGAAGTCATCCGCATATTGTTGTATCTTGATGGTGCCGCCGGTTCCATCCGGATATTGCCACTGCGCGCCGTCCGCATTCCAGTCGATATAGATTCCGGCTTCTGGCTTGTCGTATCGGTACCTGTTGTTGTTGAAGTAAACGCCAGAACTCGATTCCGTCAGCCACCAGTCGCCGGAACTCACCCCGCTGGCAGGAACAAACCGGCCTGCCTGAATGGCCTGGTTGATGCCGGACATGTCGTGTAATGCCACACCTGTATAAATTTTTCCGGAAAGTCCGCCAATAGCGAGGCCCGGCAAACCGCCCGCCACCAGGCCAACCGCCGCTGTGAAGCTGTTGAATGCACCGGATTCCAGACTGCCTGGCAAAGTGACATTGAACCGAGAGACGCCTGGAATATCCGACCCAAGCAACCCGATCGTTCCGCCACCCAGAAAGCCAAGCCCGGTCGTATCGACGGTGATGAAATCCGTTCCTCGGGCGGCTGTTATGTTCAGCCCCGACAATACCGTGGAAAAGCGTGCGTCGCTCACAACCAGTCTCGCTCCCGGGCCATCGAAACCGACGCCTGTCCAGCCGAATGTATAGGTCTGCGCCTGGCCCATGAGTTCACCCCAGGAGTGGCCGGTGGTGTAGACGGTGTAGTCCTTGATATCGAGGATTCCACCGCTTTTGATCTCGCTACTGATCCTGCTCGATTGAAACAACATGTCGTTGAATTGCGTGGACTTCGGTCCGAACACCGCATCCGTCCAGCCTTTTGCATCCTTCTGGTCATTGGTGCCGGTGTTGGCATAGAAGACTTCGCGGGTGGTGCGATTGACGTAAACCTTGGCTTGGTAGCCGCTCGCAGCATCAATCGTTCTTAGTGGTGTCCAGCCACTTGGCAAAGCATCGGTTCGCCTGCCGTAAGCTCGCTCCGAGAAATCCGCGCCCAGTTTGATCAAATCTGCGTCGTTCATGCGTGCCATGCTTCTTCCTCAGTGAAATACGGTATACGGAATTACAACGCGACCGCTTACTGCTTTGCCTTGCGCGATTCAAAGAACTGCTGGATTAATCGTTGCGCTGCTTCCCTGTTCTGCTTGTTCTCGTCTTCATACACAGCGTTGGCGCGGCGCATGAAGGATTCGGAGAGGTCGAAGGTGCGCATTGGTTTGGCGTTCTTGTCCATGATTTCACCTTTAAGAATTTTTGAGGTGGTTTGGTAGTCGTAGAACAGTATTTGCCCTTTGGATGGAGCTTCTGGGCATACGTCAATACCTCCCCAGCTCAAAAGACCCACCTTCGGCTGAAACTCTCGGTCAAAGAAGAGAATATTTCCTCCATTCTGCTGCCAGCGTCGAGCTTTACCGGAATTGAGTCCGCCCAGCGATGGGAACACGCCAGATCCTTTGTATCTCCGATATCCTTTCGAGTCGCTCGGATCATGCAAAAACTCCCGTGACGAAACCCCCTGCATCAAAAAATCCTGCTTGATCTCCTCATGCGTCCACGGCAGCTTGATACGGTTGTCGTAATACACGTCGAGCTGGCATTCCAGCATTGGCCAGCAGTTGTCTTCCTTGCCGCCGTAACCGCACATCATGTTGCCGATGCGGGTCATCCGAAAGGCGACGGCGAGAATGCCCTTGAGGTCTTTGTCGACCCACTTTTGCGGCATGCGGAACTTGTCCGCGAATTCCTGGGTGTAGGCCCACACCCAGGGATCGACCGTGTAGGTGCCGTTTCCCGGCTGGAAGGTGAACCGGTCTTCATAGCGCCACTCTTCCACGGGCTTGCGCTGAAATTGATCGGCCAGCGCGGCGGTCATGGAAAAACACATAGCGAGAAGAGGGCTCGCAACGCCCAATTTTCCGAGCGCGTGAAAAAAACACTGTACAAGTTTCATGTGTGACTGCCTCGTGCGTCTGATTTGCAGGTTCAACTTGGAAGCACCAATTCAGTTCAACTTGTTGAGGTCACCATGCCGCTTTCCTCCATTCGATTTTTCATTCGACACCGCCCAGCCAATGGTTCAGTCCGCAGTGCGATCGTGCATTGGTCTGCGTGGGTGATCCTGGGTACGCCCGATACGGGCTTGAAAAATGGGGTGAAAGCCCCCCTGTAGATATTTTGTGTAATGCTCTTTGGCGCAGATAAAACCATTGAACGACGGCAAGAGCAAGCATGTCGTGAACCGGGCAAACGACGGTTTTCATCAAGCCACGTCGGCATGCATGGTTGAAGCATCGAATCCACTCTATATTTCATGAGCCACCCTGATGGGAGATCCCGATGAAATTATTCGAGTTCCAACGCTGGTTGGAGAGATTTCAGCGACGGGGCCGAGAGCAGCTCACATTTGGTCGGATAGGCCGAACCCTCTTTTCCGTCGTGCTGCTTGCCGCGTTGGGCGCCTGTGTGACGCCGCAGGTGCAGGTTTCGACGCAGGTCGTTGCGCTCAACCTGACCGAGCCGGATCTGAAGCAGTTCGGACTGGCTTTTCTGACGCCTTCGTCGTTTACCGGGCAGGAGGAGGACAAGCAGTCGATGGCGCTGTCATTCCATGAAGTCATGCAGAAGGCGCGCCCCGGCATGCGTGTGGTGTCGCTGCCGCTGACCCTCACGGCGGTCAACCGGGCCGGTCTGGCGGGGGAATACCGGCGCATGCTGGAGGACTATCGCCTGACCGGGTTGCTGGATCGCGATATCCTGGTCAAGGTGGGCAAGCTGGCCGGCGTGCGCTATCTGGCGCAGCTCAAGCTGGCCGGTTTCCGGCAGGAATCGAAGGATCGCTGGGGCACCATGGGGGTGCGCATTCTTCAGACCAAGAGCACCGTGGTGCGCTTGTATCTCCAGATCTGGGATGCCAGTGACGGTTCGATCGCCTGGGAGGGATCGACCGAACTGACCATGGCGCATGATGGTGTGCGCGAAGGCCCGGTCACCTTTCGCAACATCATTGAGGAGGCCGCGCGACAACTGGTGCTTGAACTTCCCTGAGCACGGCATCCGGCTTTGTCGAAGCCTGCGTCCGGGGCGTACTATCCCAACCGGACTTTTTTGTCGTCAATATGGAAATGATGCCCGCATTGGAAAAACCCGGTCCCTGGCCCGCGCGGCTGGATCTTCTGCAAAGTGTCAGCGGCCTGATTCTCGGGCTGTTCATGTGGCTGCACATGCTGTTCGTGTCTTCCATCCTGCTTGGCAACGACGCCATGTGGACGGTGGCACGCTTCTTCGAGGGCTACTTTTTCTTCGGTTACGGCCTGCCCTGGCTGGTTTCGCTGTTTGTCGCCAGCATCTTCGGCCTGTTTGTGGTGCATGCCTGGCTGGCGCTGCGCAAGTTTCCGGCGCAATGGCGGCAGCATCGGGTGTACTGGTCGCACATGCGCGCCATGCGGCATGAGGACACCACGCTCTGGTTCGTCCAGGTCATTACCGGCTTCGGCATGTTCTTTCTGGCGCCGGTGCATCTCTATCTGATGATGACGCACCCCGAATTGATTGGTCCGTATGAATCGGCCGACCGGGTCTGGAGCGGAATGATGTGGCCACTCTATCTGGTGCTGCTGTTTCTGGTCGAGTTGCATGGCGGCATCGGCCTCTACCGGCTGGCGGTGAAGTGGGGCAATTTTTCCGATCCCGCGACTGCCAGACGCAAACTCAAACGCCTGAAATGGGCATTTACCGCGTTTTTTCTGGTGCTTGGCCTGTTCACGCTGGCGGCCTACATCAAGCTGGGTATCGAACATGCACCGCATGCGGGTGAACCCTATGTGCCGCTTTCGCTGAGGGCCGTGCCATGAAGATCATTCATACCGATGTGCTGGTGGTCGGCGGTGGTCTGGCCGGTTTGCGGACTGCCATCGGCGCCAAGCGGCGCGGCCTCGATACCCTGATCCTGTCGCTGGTGCCGGCCAAGCGTTCGCACTCGGTCGCCGCACAGGGCGGCATGCAGGCCAGTCTGGCCAACGGCATCAAGGGCGAGGGCGACAACGAGGACGTGCATTTCGAGGACACCGTGCGCGGTTCCGACTGGGGTTGCGATCAGCAGGTCGCGCGCATGTTCGCGCATATGGCGCCGAAAGCCGTGCGTGAACTGGCTGCCTGGGGCGTGGCCTGGAACCGGGTGCAGCGGGGCGACCGTGAAGTGGTCATCAACGGCCAGCGCGTGACGCTGACCGAAAAGGAAGCCGCGCATGGTCTGATTACCGCGCGCGACTTCGGCGGCACGCGCAAATGGCGCACCTGCTACACCTCGGACGGCACCGGCCACGCCA
>SXGT01663105.1_pt1 | contig 13078 bp, 11 predicted proteins | sample 3176221 | NCBI WGS metagenome assembly SXGT01 (sample SAMN11356862, study PRJNA531348) | freshwater metagenome | isolation source: freshwater sample F1-120 | place: China: Fuxian Lake, Yuxi | collected 2017-12-25
CGTTTCGGCATAATACTTAAATCCTACTATTATCGTCGTAAATTTTCTCAATGGGCATATGGTTATAGATTCTATGTTTTAAATACATCCCAACCAATAACCACAACCAAGTTTGATAAGTATCAAAATCTTTAGCCTTCTTAAACTCTTTCACTTTCTTTCGAATGTAGTTATGAACCTCTACAGGGTGAAAAGAGGGCTTTCTCACAAAACTAAAGAAAATTTTCTTAGCCTCCTCCTCTTTCACCAACCGTCCTTCAATAATATCCCCTTTTGAGATTCCAAGAAAATCCCCTGGAGTTCTTTGGTGCAATTCGACGGCAGTACCGGTAAATAACTCCTTAGCTTTTAAAAGACTGTCGTTAACTTTACTCACTTCATACAATCCATGAACACTTCCATCTTTCACATGAGACCATTCCGATTGAACCTGCTGAGGCAAATCGGTGATAAGGTCTGGAAGTCTCTTTTCGAAAACACACCAGTCGTAAAAGAAATCCCATAGATCTTCAATAAGCTCAGCCCGATCAGGATGAGTCAGCGTAATTCTTAAACGAGTATGAAAGTCACGTCGAAGATCGGCCAAAGTTTGTTTGTCGGTCACTTTGATGATTCGATCGACTATCGACTCAAACTGAGGATGGACGTTTCCAGAAATATGACCCGCTGTTTGTTCTGTAGATTGACTCATTGAATGAACCCTCTGATGAAATCTTCAAAAATGTAGCTCGCATCACTTGGCCCCGGAGCGCTCTCGGGATGAAACTGAACACTATAAAATCTAAAACTCTCGGAACAAAATCCCTCAACGGTTCCATCATTGAGATTAATGTGATTTAGTTGCACATCTTTTTCAGAGCATGTTTCTAATCGCACCGCAAAACCATGATTTTGAGAGGTAATAATAATTTTGTTGTTACTTAAATCTTTCACCGGGTGATTAATTCCATGGTGACCAAACTTTAATTTATAGGTCTGAGCTCCTAGGGCTCTCGCTAAGAGCTGATGGCCCATGCAAATCGCTAAAATGGGAACCTTACCAATCAGCTTTTGAATTTCCTGAACACTGCTGGGTACCGTAGCGGGATCCCCGGGACCATTTGAAAGCAATACTGCTTTGGGGTGATATTTCAAAACCTCTTCAGCAGGGGTGTTGTATGGAACCACCTGAACCTGAAAACCTCGTTTTCCAAGGTGTCTCAAAATATTCCACTTCACGCCAAAATCATACACAACGATCGTTCCAGCATCTTGTCGCCATCCCTCTTCAGTAAAAAGGTAAGGCTTTTTACAGCTAGCTTTAGAAACAAGATCCAGCCCTTCCATGGAAGGCACCGATTGCAAAAGTTTTTCAGCGTGAACTTTTAGTTCCGATTTTTTAATTTTATCGGTTGGAAATATGATGGCTCTTTGAGATCCTTCATCTCTTAAGATCTGAGTAATCTCTCTTGTGTCGACCTCACTAATAGCAGGGACTTTAGCCATTGCTAAATAATCGCCAAGAGTCTGAATCGATCGCCAGTTTGAAGGCACCGGACAATACTCTCGAACTACAACTCCACTTAATAATAATGAGGAGGATTCTAAATCTTGAGGATTAATTCCCGTATTTCCAATTTGAGAACTTCCCATAACAACAATTTGATTCAAGTAAGAGGGATCGGTGTAAATCTCCTGGTATCCACTCATCCCAGTATTAAATACGGCTTCGCCGCCTTTAGAAGTTTCTGAACCGAAGCCTTGACCTTCAAAAAGGTGCCCTTTTTCTAAATAGAGAGCCGCTTCAAAGAAACTCATCTATTGCCTCCAGCATTCTCTTGATAAACTATTTTTCCCGCTACAATTGTGTACCGAACTTTTCCTTGCACATCCCAACCATCAAAAGGGGTGTTCTTACTCTTAGAACGAAATTCATTCTTGTTGATTCGGTATTTCATTTCAGGATCAAAAATTGTGATATCGGCATCAGCTCCCACCTTCAAAGTTCCTTTGGAGACTCCAATAATCTCCGCTGGCTTATGGGTCATTGCTGAAATAATTCGTTTGAGTGAAACCCCTTTTTGAAGTGCAACTCGATAATAAAGAGGGAATGCAGTCTCTAATCCTACCATTCCAAACTCTGCGTGATCATATTCCACTTCCTTATCCTCAACCGAGTGGGGTGCGTGATCTGAAGCTAAAGCATCGATAGTTCCATCGGCTAAAGCTTCAGTGACCGCTTCAATATCTTGGGGTTCTCTCAATGGCGGAGCCACTTTGGTATTAGTATCATAGGTCCCAACTACCTCATCCGTCAAAGTAAGGTGATGCGGTGTCACTTCTGCAGTGATCTGAATACCTCGCCGCTTCGCTTCTCGAATCAATGCTACACTGCCCACGGTGCTGACATGGGCTACATGAAGACGAGCTCCAGTAAGTTCGGTGAGTAAAATATCTCGAGCCACAATAATTTCTTCAGAGGCCTTGGGAATTCCTCTCAACCCAAATCGGGCAGAGTTAAAACCTTCATTCATCACTCCTCGCCCTTTCAAGTGGGCATCTTCGGCGTGACAGACAACCGCTAAATTAAATCGCTTTGAATAATCTAAAGCTTTTCGCATCAAATAGGAATTCATGACGGTTTTTCCATCATCAGAAATCGCAACAATTCCTGCTTCCCACATGGAACCAATTTCAGCAAGCTCTTGCCCTTCAAGCCCCTTAGTAATCGCCCCAATGGGATAAACATTAATAGAGCTTTCAGAGGCCACTTTTTGCTGAATATAGGTCGTAATAAAACTTGAGTCGTTAACGGGCTTTGTATTGGCCATGCAGGCAATCGAAGTAAATCCTCCTGCTGCCGCAGCTTCAGTTCCAGTGCGAATTGTTTCTTTGTGTGTCTGTCCAGGTTCTCTTAAATGGGTGTGAATATCGATCCATCCCGGAGTCACGAGCCAACCTTTCGCATCTAATTCAGGAATCGGTTTTCCTGAAGGAACGACCACTTGAGTTCCAAGCGCCTGAACCTTTCCGTTCCGAATTAAAATATCTCCTACTTCATCTAGATTCTGGCTAGGATCAAAAATTCTAGCTCGTCGAATAATTAAATCTGCACTCATACTAACCCCTCAGGCAACTCTCCTCCTGTTAAGAGATGAAGCACTGCCATTCGAACAATCACACCATTGCCGACTTGATTTAAGATCACAGAGCGAGATCCATCTGCAACTTCAGGAGAGATCTCAACTCCACGATTCACAGGGCCAGGATGCATAATAAGAACATCTGACTTAGCCGATTTTAAAACCGACTCAGAAATTCCATAAAACTTTGAATACTCACCTCGCGAAGGACTTTGACCAGGATTTAATCTTTCAAACTGAATTCTTAAAGTCATGATGACATCTTTATTTTTCACCGCTTGATCTAATTCGTAATAAACCTCGACCCCCATCTGTTCGACTTTGGGAGGTAACAGGGTTGGAGGGCCGCAAACGGAAACCTCAGCCCCCATTTTTTTAAGCGCATAAATATTGGAACGGGCCACACGGCTATGAGCAATATCCCCCACTATTAAAACTTTAAGCCCCGCAATTTTCCCTTTGAACTGCTGAAGGGTCATAAGATCTAAAAGAGCTTGGGTAGGATGTTCATGAAACCCATCTCCGGCGTTCACAACTGGAATGTCTAAAATCTGATTCAGGTGAAAAGGAGACCCCGCTGAAGGGTGCCTTAAAACCAAAACATCCGGCTGCATGGCTTCGACTGTTTTGGCCGTATCGACTAAAGTCTCCCCTTTTTCAGCTGAACTGCCCTCTTTTGTAAGAACTAGGGTATTTCCCCCTAATCGTTTAGCTGCGAGCTCAAATGAACTTCGAGTTCGGGTGCTAGGCTCAAAAAATAGCAGAATGACCGTTTTTTGAGCTAAGGTTTGGGGAATAGGCTTTCCAGCATCAAGCAGTTCCTTGAATAGAAATGAGTACTTAAGTACCTGGTCTATCTGTTTTTTTTCTAAAAACTCTGTGCCTAAAAGAGATTTAATACCTAACGAATTATTTGAGCCGTGGGATGGTTTGTGTATTTTCTCGCTCACGTTGGATCGGTAATCTATGCTAAAAAGGGGTGTTTTGGCAAGCTTTTGGGCAAGTTTTCTAAGCGGCCAAGGCCTGAATATTTTTTAACTTTTCGTGAAAAGATTGATTTGGGTTTAGGGATGCGTTAATAAAGGCTGGAATTTTATTTTCCAGACTTAAAAGAGGCTTAAAAATGGCGAATCAGATCGTTGGAATAGAAATGAAATTAAAAACCGGTTTAGCTGAAATGCTTAAAGGCGGAGTGATCATGGATGTGGTGAACCGCGAACAGGCTGTAATTGCAGAAAAAGCCGGTGCCGTAGCTGTGATGGCACTAGAACGAGTTCCTTCCGATATTCGTAAAGAGGGCGGTGTCGCTAGAATGTCTCCTCCTGAAATCGTAGAGGAGATCATGGGGGCTGTCTCTATTCCTGTGATGGCTAAATGTCGAATCGGTCACTTCGCAGAGGCCATGGTGCTTGAATCCTTAGGTGTCGATTATATCGATGAAAGCGAAGTCTTAACCCCAGCTGATGAGCAATATCACATTGATAAAATGGATTTTAAAACCCCCTTTGTATGTGGAGCGAAAAACTTAGGAGAAGCTCTACGAAGAATCGGTGAGGGCGCTGCCATGATCCGAACCAAAGGAGAAGCAGGATCTGGAAATGTCGTCGAAGCAGTGAGACATTTAAGAGCTCTCCGTTCTCAAATCCGTCGTTTAACAACTTTAGGTTCTGAAGAACTCATGAACGAAGCTAAAGAATTGGGAGCTCCATTTTCTCTAGTTCAATGGGTCGCTCGCGAAGGAAAGTTACCTGTTCCTAACTTTGCTGCCGGTGGAATCGCAACTCCTGCTGACGCTGTTCTAACAATGTACCTAGGTGCTGAATCGGTTTTCGTTGGAAGCGGAATTTTTAAATCACAAAACCCAGAAAAGCTGGCCCATGCGATTGTACAGGCCACCACCAACTATCAAAACCCAAAGATCGTCGCTGAGTGCTCTAAAGGACTTGGAAGTCCCATGCGAGGACTTGACGTCAATCTTCTCAAAGCAGAAGAGAGACTTTCTGAACGAGGCTGGTAAAAAGTATGAAGGTTGGAATTTTAGCTCTTCAAGGGGCAGTTCAACCTCATGAAGAAAAGCTTAAGAAACTTGGCATTACGCCTATCCAAGTTCGATATCCAGAACAACTAAGTGATTTAGCTGGGATCATTCTCCCCGGGGGGGAGAGTACAACCATGATCCATCTTCTTAAGCTTAATAAACTTTGGTTTCCCCTCAAAGAGTTTGTTCAAACAAAACCCACCTGGGGAATTTGCGCTGGATCTATTTTGCTCGCAAAAACGGTCACTCACCCTTTTCAAGAGTCTCTTGAAGCTCTTGATATCACCATTGAGCGAAATGCTTATGGTCGACAAAATGAAAGTTTTATCGATAACCTTTCGGAAACTTCTGATTGGAAAAAGTTTTTCAAAACAGATAAAGCCATCGAAGGGGTTTTTATTAGGGCTCCTAGAATCAAGCAGTTGGCTTCAAATGTTAAGATTATATTTAAGCACAAAGAGGAGGCTGTTATGGTTCAAAAGGACAAATGCTTAGCCTCTACTTTTCACCCCGAACTCACCGACTCCACTTGTATTCATGAATACTTTTTAAGTCTCTGTAATTAATTTTACCTACCTCTTCGCTTTTATCTTAACAATCCAATCTGCAATTTGATTCAATACCCATTTAGGATCTTCAAGGGGGAGATCATGATTCGCGGTAGGGTGAGTCTTTAATTCCCAATCCCACTTTAAATGAATGGCTGTCGAACAGGAGGAATCAACAAGTCGATCCCCAAGACTATTAAGTAGCAAAATTGGGGTCTTAATCTTATTTGAAATCGGTCGAAACCTCGAGGCTGCAATAATCTGTCTCACAAAATTGGCTTTAGTGGCTGGATGCCTTTGGTAGGCAGAGATCCGATTTTTCAGATGAGATTCCGAAATATCAAATTGAGAAGTGGTGAGTTTTAATATTTTCTTTTCTCGGGTTTTTATATTTCGAGTAAAGAAAATATTTAGCAGAGGCATCCAAGATCTAGGTTTTAATCGTTGATAAAAAGGGGTAATTCCAGCAAGACTGATATTGATAAAGACTCCGCCTTTAAGATCATCAGGAAACTTTTGAAGCCATTCCAAAGCCACCATTCCCCCTAATGAAATCGCAAGAACATAACAATCTGGATTTTTTACTCCTCTTGAAATCTCCTGATCCCTATAGCTTTTAGCCTGCTCTCTTATCAACTCAGTTATTTCAGACACCGTAAGTGGACTCTTTGAACTCCAATGGACTCCATTTCCTGGAAGATCTAAGGTAACCACCTTTGTCCCGGGAAATGCCTTTTCAAAAACCAAAGGAAAATCCTCCCAATGCGCAGCCTCTCGCATGAGCCCTCGGACAAAAAACCAATAGGTCGTGGTATTAATCGTCATACCAGAGATCTAGGGCCTTTTTTCTAATCAGAATTTTTTCAGTAGCGGGAAGTCCTGCCCAGGATAAAGGGGATTGAACTGCCCGATGAAGAAAATCAAATAGATGAATATGTCGACGCAAAGTTCTCTGAAGACGGTGCTGAGCTATGGGGTTAAATACTCCCAAAATTGAAAAAACTTGTCTAAAGTTCTTCTTTACCCAGAGCCACGAACCCATTTCTAAGCAAAATGGCAAAAAGAGTCGATTCCCTTCTAAATTCAAATGTTGTTCATAAAGGTAATCCCAAAGATCTCCGTGAGTCACATATTGATTAGATTGCGGTTCAATTTTATAAATATGATTGGGATAAGTTTGATCAAGCATACTCTTGAGTGTAAAAACTTCAGAAAGGTGCTTGAAGGGATTTCTAGTTTTTGCATAAGGGAACCAAAAACGATCTCTTGCACCATATCCTGAGTGCACATCTACGCTGATTGCAAGCTTAGATGAAAAAACCTCATCCTTTACAAACTGACACAATACTTGGGCCTCATATTCCATTGGAGCATTCGAGGGCCCTTGATACCAAGGCAGTCGAGGGGAGATTCGATGTCCCCCATAAAGTGAAAATCGAGATAAGTTTTCTGCCTGAATGGGAGCATTTCTCATGAGATCAACGCCATTACCATTTGACCGACGCTTCAAAAACATTCCCACTGGATTAATGACAGGCAACAGAACAAATCGACTGCGTTGAAGTATTTCCTGAGTGTTTCGATCCCATTTGAGCAACTGCAAAAATGTTCTTAAGTAAGCAAGACTCACTCGACTACCAATTCGCTCTAAGCCATGAACTCCTGAAAAAAGACTAAAGGTAGGAGCCGTTTTATCTTCAGTGCCTAAAACAAGTCCAATGAGTGGGAATACTCGATTGGAGTTTTCTACTTCACCGAGAAGCTTCACCTTTCCTTGATCACCCATGAGTTCTATTAAATGAAAGAGCTCATCTAACTCAGGAAGAAGTCCCAAATAACGATTCACATCTAATTCTGTAGATCTTGGTTTGACTAATTTCACATTTTTTTCGGAGCTAAGGGGTTAATAAGAGGAATTACCTGATTACTTAGCCAGTATAACTTTTAACCCGATTTTTGTCAGCTGTGTAGGAAGCTAATTTTTTAATCTGGACGGTATCGTCGTTCGTAAAGCTGCGTCAAAGATTCCATGTCAAGAACGGTGAAAAAGTCGACACAGTTAAAATCTTTATCCAAAGCTGGACTCGATGATACCTTAGCACCTGCTTTTAAATAGGATTGCAGAAGAGCTGGAATCATCTCTTCAATAGGCTTAGAGATCGCTGTGTCTTCTAACATTGCAGTTAGTCGAGCCATCTCATACATGGGAAGAGGCTCGGCACTCATTGGGGGATTCAATAGTTGCCCCTCCGCACGGAACTTCTCGACTACGAGCCCCACCTCTTTAGGATCCATTGTTTTAACGCTCGAGCATCCAAATAGGTATTTAGCCTTCACTTCATTCATGTATTTAACCAGTCCCCGCCATAAGAGGTTCATGACAACCCCTTTTCTAAAATCTTTATGAATGCAGGCTCGACTCAGCTCTAACTTAACACCAGGTAGTTCAAAGAATCCCTGGATGTTAAATTCGCTTTGGGAGTAAAAAACATTTGAGAACTCGGAACAAATAAGTCGGTAGGTTCCCACAATCTTATCTGATTCTTTATCAATGATAACCAAATGATCGGCTACCGGATCTAAGGACTCTACATCAAGTCCAAAAGGAAATTTTTTCTTTCGATACTCTTTATGGAACACTTGGTATCGAAGCTTCATGACCTCTTTAAGCTCAGAACGGCTCTCAATGGTTTTAACTATGTAAGAACCTTTTTCGAAGTAGACTGCAATTTTGCGATAAAATAATTTTTCAATTCGGCCCGCATGAACAAGGCTCCCATACTGAAATAAAATCTCTTTTAAAGGTTCAATATTACGTAGTTGGTTTAACAACCTAGCCTCCTGAATTTTTTTATGACCTACCCCTAACTTACCTGAAAATTGTTAAGGAATTGTTAAGGAGTCATCAAAAATCGGTCGGACTTTACCAAGAAAGCCCTAAAGCTCAAAGTAAATACACATAAACTATTAATATCACTTGTTTTTATTGCATTACGAAACCCTTAATACCTGAATCACTACGGTACACCTATTTGCAAAAAAGATGGGTTTAGCTTGCGTTACTAGTCTTTTAGATTTCAATTATTCATTCGCAAGCTACATAGGTAAAGACTTCTTAAAGGTAAATCTTTGCCTTCGTTAAGATACAGCTCTTTCAGTTTGTCGATTCAAATACTTGAATTTTATTGAATTCGGCACGACAAACTAGACCCATTTTTTTCAAATAGGTGCAGCCAAGTGGGCCAAGTATAAGCCCTTAAATTTAAATTGGACTTTTTTGAGAGTTGGGGTAGTTTTCCCCCTTCCAAAAAGCCAAACGAATAAGGAAAAACCATGTGGGTTGTGGGTCAAAGAGTAGTTGCAGAATTCGAACCTGAACTGGGTTTAGGAACCGTCATCGAAGTCGTAGGGGTTCGACTCATTGAGGTTTCATTCACCGCAGTACAAGTGAAGCGCCGTTACTCCCAACAAGTAGCCCCCCTTAGACGTCTCGTTTTAAATCCAGGCCAAAAGGTAAAATCCAAAAAAGGGCAGACTCTTATAATTTCTGAGGTCCAAGAGCAGGACGGACTTTTTAGATACAAATCCGAAGAGGGAGAAAAAGTTTGGGAACACGAACTTGACCATTTGGTCGAGGACACTACCCCCCTATCCCGTTTTCTTACAGGGAACTGGGGCCATGCAAAAAATACAGACTTAAGGCAACAGGCTTGGGATTTAAGAGGAAAAAGTTTACATCCAGACACACGCGGACTCATTGGCTCTAGAGTTTCATTGCTTGCTCATCAATTGGGAATAGCTTCAGAATTAGCTCGAAGAGAATTTCCCAGGGTTCTATTATGCGACGAAGTAGGTCTAGGAAAAACCATTGAAGCAGGACTCATATTTTCCTCTCTTAGAGCTTTGGGTCGGGCCAATCGAGTTCTAGTTTTAGTTCCAGAAGCTCTTGAACATCAATGGCTTGCTGAGATGTACCGACGATTCCAGGAGATGTTCAGCCTGGTCGATGAAGAACGCTCAGAACAGGACATGTTGTCTTTAGGCAAATCTTCATTCTCAATGAACCAAAAAGTTCTATGCTCCATCTCTTTCTTGACTGAGAATTCAGAGCGCTTAATGGAAGCTGCCCAGGAAAAGTGGGATCTTCTTATTGTAGATGAAGCTCACCGTTTAGAGTGGGACGAAGAGGAACCCAGTGTGGAATGGGAAATTGTAAGACTTCTCAGTGAGCGCTCAAGAGGTCTATTACTTTTAACTGCAACTCCGCAACGACAAGGGGTTGAAACTCAATTTGGACTTCTTCATTTAGTGGATCCCGATCGCTTCCCATCACTTCCAGCCTTCAAAGAACAGCATACTAAAGTTCAACAAGTGGCAGCCTATGCAAAGCAGATTCAAAATGAAAATCGTGAAACCAAATTTATAAAAGAACTAAAAACTTTTTTTTCCGAAGATACCGATCTACACAAAAAAATAGAAACCTTTGCAAAACAAGGATCTGCGGATGAGCTTTTAGACTGTTTAGTAGACCGTCATGGGACAGGACGAGTTTTAGTCAGAAATAGAAGAAGTCGAATCAGGGGGTTTCCAGAGCGAGAGCTTCACAGCTACCCTATCGAATCCCCTAAAGCTTGGAGTCTTTGGTTAGATTCTTTAGCGAAGAAAAAGATAACCGACACCGAACTTTTATCACTCTCTGCAGGACTTCAAAGCAGCTCAACTAAAGCCCCTAAAGCAGAGTGGTTTCATGCCAAGGCCACAGCCCTTGCCGATTTTCTTCAAACAGTTAAAGGTGAAAAAGTTCTTCTCATCTGTTCAAGTGCCAAACGCGTTCGAGAAATTCAAGAATGGCTTAGAAATAATACAGGTGTTCGCTCTGCCATTTTCGATGAGAACCTAGAAATTGTAGAAAGAGATCGTCAAGCGGCTTGGTTTGCACAATCCGATGGAGCTCAGATTCTTTTATGCAGTGAAATTGGTGGAGAAGGAAGAAACTTTCAGTTTTCTCATCACCTCTATCTTTTCGACCTGCCTCTTCATCCCGATGTACTAGAACAACGCATTGGTCGCCTAGATCGAATCGGACAAAAAGATAGGATTCATATCCACGCAGCCTACTTTGCAGGTACCCCGGAGGAGGTTTTACTCCGTTGGTACGAAGACGGTCTCGATATTTTTAGAACCCCTTGGAATGGCGCTGTTTTAGAGGCTTGCCTCACAAAAGATATTAAAGAAGCTCTGAGAACCTATTTAGATCCCGAAACAAAGAAAGAGATTAGAGAAAAACTTCTAAAAGCCCTTCTTAAAAACACCAAAGATTGGGCAGATCTTAAACGAGAAGAGCAACAAAAAGGGGTAGATCTTTTAGTGGATATCACCTCTTTTAGTCGCGGAAGAGGAGTGAAGCTCGCTGAACAAATTCAATCTATTGAAAAACAACCTGAGCTTAAAAATTTCTTAGAAAAAGCGTTCAACCATTTTGGTGTTGAGATGGATAAACTGGATAATGCTGGAGCCTTTAAATTTTCAGCCCATTCACTAACTTTTGTGGAAAGCTTTCCAGGATTAAGCACATCTGGAGATTTGAGTGGAACTTTTGATAGAGATCGAGCCCTCATTCAGGAAGAGCTAGCTCTTCTCACCTGGGAACATCCCGTAGTTCAAGGGGCTTTCAGTTTGATTCTTGAAGCTGATGTGGGACGATTCACCGCGGGATCAGTTAAAGGCATTAAAAGCTCAGAGCCTCTCATTTTAGAGTTGGTCCACGTACTTCAACCTACGGCTCCAGCTCACTTAGAAGTGGAAAGAGATCTTGCTCTGCAAACACTAAAAACTTATATCAACGTTGAGGGAGAAATTATCAAGGCTCCCACGGGAATTGAAGGGGTCTCATATCAGGCTATCCCCCCTGTTCTCACAGAACAACTTCTTCCCTTATTGCGAACAAAGCTCAACCTATCAATGGAGAGGGCCCATAAGGCCCTAATTAAATTAAGTGCCCCGATAGTGGAAAAGGCCATCCAGAACTATGAAGCTCGTATGACTAATGAGCTTACCCGTCTTAAACAGCTCGCTAAGATCAATCCTCTCATTTCAGAAGACGAGGTCAGTGCGGCCAAAGAAAAACAGAAAAAAGGGGTCGTAGCTCTAAAGACCACCCAACCAAGACTTGATAGTATTCGATTAATTCTATTTCAATAGAGCTTAATAAAACACGAGGCCTATCGCTTTTAAAACGAATAGGCCTCGTGTATTTTGCAACAACTTCAACTTAAATCCAGCATTGTACTATGCCACTTTTTTCGTAACCTCAGCCTTTTCTTCAGTTTTTCCCACAAGCCGATGCCACAAATTAGGTTTCCCTTCAGAGATCTTAACAGACTGAGTTTTTAAAATAGCTGTCTCCTTTTTAGGAATAGCAACCCTTAAAACTCCATCTTCAAAGTTGGCCTCAATCTTATCGGCTTTTATATTTTCCCCTAAGTTAATGATCCGCTCAAATCGACCGTAGCTTCTCTCTTGATAAAAAGATTGAGCGTTCTCCTCTTTTTTCTCTCTCTTTTTCTCACCAGTAATTTTGAGTTCATGATCCATCATTTCAACTTTAATATCCTCGATTGAGACACCGGGGAGATCTAACTCTACTAAAAAGCAGGTTGGAGTCTCTTCCAGATCACATGAAGGGGCAAATTCAAACCCCCTTGTAGTGACGGGTTCAGGGATTCCAAGATTTACCTTCTCAATGAGATCGTCGCGCATTCTATCCATCTCTTTTTGGAAGCGACGAAGCTCCCTAAAAGGTTCCCACCTCATAAAGTTTCCCGGATGCCAACTTTCTAAATTTCTTGCCATTACATCTTCTCCTAAAAGGTTAAGTTATCGCGAATTCTGAGTGCAGCTTAGATGCCAGAATACGAAGGCGAACGATGATTTAAGTTATCTTTACTGTTTTGCGGGTAAGAACCCTGGATATTCCTTAAGAGGCTCTTTAGCTTTAGGCTCAGCAGTTTGAGTGAAATGAGCTTGAGCTAAGAGAGGTTTAAACTCTTCCGGGTCCAATCCTAAATCTTTTAAATGTTGCCGTGCAGTTCTTAAAAACTTAGCGGGATCCTGCTTCCATGCCTCAAAATCGGCCTGAGAGAATTTGGGTTCATGTTTGATAACTCCAGATTTGTTAAGGGCTTGATTGAGTACAGCGCGTACATACTTCACCTGAAGTGATGCTAAATACTCATCAGTAGGTGCATCAAATAGACGAAATTCAATACGATCGGTGCCTTTTCCCCCAAAAGCAGGAGCCCAAGGAACTTCTGGATTCTTAATGTCGATGACTCGATTGTAAGGCTCTGGAATCACAGATCCCATCAAAG